>Ga0308176_10001734_pt1 | contig 13692 bp, 12 predicted proteins | sample PhyCR2_3_FD_203890 | JGI IMG/M metagenome (GOLD analysis project Ga0308176, IMG submission 203890) | Soil microbial communities from UC Gill Tract Community Farm, Albany, California, United States - DLSLS.C.R2 | ecosystem: Environmental > Terrestrial > Soil > Agricultural land | place: USA...
CGTCCGTGTCCGTGCTGGTGCCCTTGAGGACGGCAAGCAGCGGGTTCAGCACGGCCCGCGCCTCGGCCGAGGAGGCCGGCCGTCCTGGCCGGTCGAAGCCGCCGTCGACGAGCGCGACGCCCCCCCACAGCGCCAGCAACTCCCTGGATCTCCACCGCCGAGACTCTCGCGCGGCCGTCGCCCGGCTGTCAACAGGCCCGAGGGCAGCCGGGGTTCAGTCCGCCGGGGGAGCGACCGTGACGAGCAGGGTGTGTGTCACCTCCTCGTGCAGGGCGCCGTCCAGGCCGAGGGACACGGACCCGTCCGCCGTGATCGCGAACTCCAGCCGCACCGAGCCTTCCTGGAGGTGGAAGGGATCGTCCCCGGTCCGCGCCGACGCCGTCACGCGGCGGATCATCGCGATCGCGTCGACCAGGACGGCGTCCACCGTGCCGTACCGCAGCTCGTGCTGTTGCGCCAGGTCAGGAGGTACGAGGGTCATCTCGATGACATGGGTGTCCCGGCGGGACACAGTGCGCCCGATCCGGAGTTTCATGCCGATGAACGGGAGCCGGAAGTTCAGGGAACCGCCGGCCGTCGCAGTGGCGAGGGCGTGCAGGGTGAGCCGCACCGAGGTGACACGCAGATCCCGCCCGGCCGCGGTGGCCGACATGTTCGACTCCGTGACCGCCCGCTTGACGGCGGCCACCAGATCCTCGACGGGCACGCCGTCGTCGGTCACGTTCACGTCTCCTCGCATCGGACGGGGGAGTGGACGACTCGGGCGGGACTGACGACGGCAGGGGCAGGGGCGGGGGCGGGGACGGGGGTGCAGACGATCGCGGCGGGATCGCCGTAGACCGTGTACGCCAGCCAGGTGGGGTCGGTCTCGTCGTGCCCGGCGTGGGAGCGGGCCCGGTGCACCGCCGTGCCCAGCGGCTCACCCGCCGAGAGGGAGGCGTAGAAGGCTTCCGCGAACCGCTGGGCGCTGTCGCTGCGCACCGCCCACAGCGTGCCCACGAAGGCGCCGGCGCCCGCGCCCATGAACTGCTGCGCCCAGCCGACCATCCGGGTGTACTGCGGGACGGCTCCGGCCGCCCGGCAGGCGTTGATGAAGATGAGCGGACGGCCGTCCTGCAGGGCGCGGCGGGCGACGGCGCTGTTCAGAAGAGCGGGGACGAAGGGGCCGTCCGCCAGGAGGATCGACGAACCGCCGCCGGGGTCGAAGGAGTTGTGGCAGGTGAAGTGGAGCGGTCCCGTCGTGCCCGCGTCGATGACGGTGAGGACGCCGTCCAGCGTGTCGACGACGGTTCCGGTGCCGAGAATCCGGCGGATCGACTCGATCTCGCTGTCGCCGTTGACCGGGGCCCGCGCGGACACGACGTAGTGCGGTTCACCGATCGGCAGCGCGGACGAGCGGGGCCGGCCCAGGCTGTTGCGTAAGACCGGGAACTGCTGGACCAGGAACCCCTCGTCACGGCCCGGCGCGACGGGGTAGAGGAGTTCCCACGGGAGGACGTCGTGCTCGGACGCGACGCTGAACGCCGTGATGTGGTCGCGCAGTTCCCAGAACTGCTCCTTGATCGGGTCCGGCACCATCTCCGTCCACAGACCCACCCCCGTCTCCTTCATCCAGCGTCGGGCGTGGGCGCCGGAGTACTCCCCGCGGCCCGCCGCCAGTCTCTGCAGCATGGCGTACGCGCGCTCCGCGGCCGCTTCCGGGGCGGCGGTGAGGGCCTGCGCGAGGACGGCGCCGTAGATGCACCGGTCGGAGATGAGACGGAACGTGTACTGGTCGCCGACCCGGTCCACGAGCAGCGTGACCTCGCCGGGGTGGGCGCGCATCTCGCCCATGTCGGCGGCGCTGGGCGGCTCCACCGCGTAGGGGCCGTCGCGCTCGACCGACACCTCCAGGCCGATCTCGGTGAGGAACGTTCCCCCGGCCCAGGCGCTGACCCGGACGCGGTGCAGGCCCGGTTCCCGGGTCAGGAACGCGAACCGCACCGGCGCGGGGGCACCGAAGGGCGGCACCAGCAGGGTGTGCTCCAGCGGGCCCTGGGGGTCCAGTCCGGCGGGCGCCCGCACGATGAGTGTCAACGGGGAGCCGTCGGGCGCCGGCCGGAACCCGGCCAGCGGGGCCGACACCCCGCCATCGTCGTGATCCGCCCCGAACGGCACCCGCACGACCAGGCTGACCGGTTCGGACAGCCCGGCGTGGGAGGGCATCTGGGCCGACAGGTGGTGTGTGGCCGTCACGGGAGCGGTGTCGGGTTCCCGTACGGTCCCGGCCGGGGTCTCCTCGAACGCGGCGTCCGCGGGCGAGGCGTCGGCCGCCATGCCGTCCCCGGAGGCACTGACCGGACCGCCGCGAGTCGTCACCGTGTCCGAGGTGCCGCCAAGGGCGTGCTGCGCGAGAGCACCGCCCCAGCGGCGCCGGCCGTCCGCGGCGTCAGCGCGCGTCCACAGTCGCACGGCCTCGGCCGTCCTGCCGGTCCGCGCGAGACGACCGGCCAGCACCCGCGTCGCCGTCACGTCGTTGGTGGCGGCCATCTCCCGCAACTGCCACTCCACACCGGCGTCCGGGGCCCCGGACGCCGGAGCCGGCCGGGCGGCCAGGCGCGCGGCGGGGGAGGAGAGGACACGGTCGTCGAGCGCGTCCGCCGCCGCCCACCAGCGGACGGCCTCCTCCTGCACACCGAGACGGGCGAGGGCGGCCGCGACCCGGCGGATGTGGTCCACGGCGCGCGCCCGAGCGGGCCCGTCCAGCTCCCGTCGGGACACCTGCGCACGCATGTTCTCGGGGGCGCGCCGCACCAGCGTCGCCACCGCCTCGACGTCATGGCGGTCGGCCAGCCGCCGCAGCCGCGCCTCGGCCTCGTCCGCGCGCCCGGCGCGGTCGAGGACGGCGACGAGGTCCCACTCCCATGGCTCGCCGGCTGCGACGCCCCGGCTCAGCCAGACGACCGCTTCGTCGAGCCGCTCGGCGTCGTCGCCCTCGCGCAGCCGCCCGACGAGGTCGTGCAGGGCATGGAGATCACCGGCGGCGGCCATGTGCCGCAGCCGGTCCTCCGCCTCGGCCGACCGTCCGGCGCTGTCGAGGGCCGCGACGAGTTCCCGCTCCAGGGTGGCGCCCGCGTGCACGGCGAGCGTCAGCCAGTGGACGGCTTCGGCGAGCCGTTGGCCGCCGCTGCTGCGCACGAGGCGTTTCGCCAGGTTGCCCATGGCGGTCACGTCACCGCTCTCGGCCCGCCGGCGCAGCTGTCGTTCCAGCCTCCTGGCGCCCACGTGGTCCGCGAGTTGGTGCAGCGCGGTCTCGTCTCCGGCCGCGATCGCCTTCTCCCACCAGGCGACGGCCTCGTCGTGACGCCCGTCCTCGGCCAGCGCGGTGGCCAGCACCCGCATGGCGAAGGCGTCGCCCGCCGCGGCCAGCCGCCAGCGCCAGTCCTGTCCCTCTTGACCGGCCTTGCCGCCCGACACCCACCCTCACCCCGCGCCGCATCGTCCCAACGGTTGACGGGACATCACAGTAGGGCGATCCGGGGCGAAGCACCGCCGATTCCCCCGAGAGGGGCGTCGATCACCGGCGCTTTGCGGTATCCGAGGGGGTGGGTCGGGAAAGGCGCGGCGGCTACGCGGCACCGCGGCTCGGCGGCCACGCCACCCAGCAGGCGACGGATCGTGGGACCTGCCGCGAGGACGGCACGGTCATGACTTCCACCCACCCGCGCAAGCGACCGTAGCGACGACCCCCGCGGTCCGCAGCAGGGCACGGGCCTGCAGCGGATCCGCGACATCCTGTCACCCGCGCCTGCTCCCTGCACGGTCGAGTCCGCCCCGCCCGCGCCCAGTGGTGGGACGAGCTCAGGGCTGGTGACACATCACTCGATACCGAGGGGGCCGATGCCCAGGTCCTCACGCATGAGGCGACGCATCTGCGCCATAGCCTTGCGTCGTCGCTCTATCAGGGGGGCGTCGTCGGCGGAGCCGACAGCCACTCCACGGGCATAGGCGTCGCGGATCGCGCGCAGGCGATGGAACGCCTCGTTCCCCGCCTCCACGACCTGCGGGGGGCCCACGAGCCAGAGGCGTTCGCTCGCCGTGTAGATGCCGGTGCCGCGCACGGCTTCCCGCACCGCCGCGTCGCGTGCCGACTCGGACATGTGGTCGCCCAGGGCGACGGCCCGTATCTCCTCACCCGCGGCTTTGAGGGCGGAAACATACTCCGTGTAGACCTCGCGCCGTACTTCCAGAGCGTGCCTGGCTTCCTCCCGCCGCCACCGGTTGCGGTCGGCGATCAGAGTGGCTGCGATGCCGATGACGGCACCGGTCAGCGTGGAGAGCAGGGGCGTCCAGTCCATGTGGCGCAGCTTGTCGAAGCCGGTGCGCTGGCGCCAGTGGCTTTCGCTACGCATGTCTGTGCCCAGCACTTTCGGAACGCGCCCATCGCGCTCGCTGCGTGCCGAGCCAGGGATCGTCAGCTGCACGCGGTTGGTACGCAAGATGTTCGGTTGAGGTCCAAGAAGATGGCGGAGACGGGACCCCTGGACGGGTGCCGTTAGTCGTGCGGGTTGCTGTTGAGCCGGGCCGAAGCCTCACCGATGACGCCTACGTCAGCGAGCCCCGCTCGCCCCGCGCGGCCGTTGCGCGATCTCCGTGATCACCCCTGGTCGAGGACAGGGCCACTGCCCGCTTGGGGCGCCCGGGACGATGCTGCTGCCTCACAGCGGAAGGGTTCCGCTGGCCGAGTCTCGGTGCTCACCAGCCGGTGGCTTCAGGCGTGTTCCTGCTCGTCCGTCTTCTCGCCGGCCGCAGGCTGGCCCCGGCGTCGGCCCATCAGGGTGCATCCGACGGTCACCAAGCCGATGGCGATGAGCTTGGCGGCCCCGTGGTAGCCAAGCGCCGACTCCTGCGGGGTGCCGGGCAGCCGGAGAAAGACCCATGCTGTCGCGATGCCCCCGAAAGCGATCAGTGCGATAGCCCCCCACGTTCCCAGGTCCGCCCACCAGCGTCCCGCGACGTAGTTGGGCTCGTCGGCCTGTTCAACGGCCTTGTCGTCCACGGTCTGATTCTCCTGCGCGTGAGGGGGCGGTCGCGCAGGAAGACGTGGGCCCGGCGCGGAAGGTTCACCGTCGCCTACCTCACCGACCTGGCCAAGGCCGACGATGGCACCGGCAGGCATGCGGTGCGGCCGCAGGGAATCGGGAAGCTACACCCCCCGATACCCAGTTCGCCGTGATCGTCTTCTCCGGCCCGGTCGCGGCGATCTCATGGACGGTGGCTTCGACGTACAGGCATGCGTGCTCATTCGCCGGGGCGGACGACCTTCCGCGGACGGCGCCCCGAGAAAGTCCAGCACGATCGCGTCGACGGCCGCAGCGCCGGCGATGGGCAGCGCGTGGTGACCCACTCCCGGCAACACCTGGACCCGAGCCCGTGGCAGCAGCCGACGGGCCCGGTCGGCCGTCGTTTCGGCGTCGTGGACCCGGCTGTGCCCGGCGAACAGCGCCAGCACCGGCATGGTCTTCGGGGGGCGATTTCCTGCTGCCCGAGGGCTCCCAGGAAGACCCGAGTGGCATCGCGTGCGCCGGCGACGGCGTTCGCGGAACACTCGGCTGCGGCGCCACCCCTGCCCGGTCCTGGACCCACTAACCGCGCTGGGCCGGTCTTCAGGGTGCGGTGCCGATCGCGAGTGAAGCCGGATGAGGTGCTGCGATCCGCGACGAGACGCAAGTGCGCGGACCGGAGCGGCTGCCCAGCCGCAGGGGGCCAGGGGTCTGCTTGTTCGCTGTTGTTCGTGAGCGACTACCTCGCGGCCAGACCCACGAAAATCTGTGTTGACTGGAGTAGACATTGGGTGACGGGCCAGTTATGGTTTCTCTCGTAGGCGAGATCAAGAAGGGCCCGGCAGAAATGAACTGCCGGGCAGCAGTACGCAGGACGGTGCGGCGGTGGAGTTCCGAAGCCAGGGTTGTTGCAGGACGGCGACGGGACTGACGGCCGGACCGGGTGGCCCGCAGTGATCAGGGGCCGCCATGAGCAGGACCGCAGTACCCGCAGTGCAGTTTTCCAGCGGTTCCCCGGTAAAGGCGTCTGACTGCGGGCGCGCGTACCGGGAAGTTCGGCAGTGGGGTTCTAAGCCAGAGCAGATGCAGGACGGGCGACGGGGCTGGCTGCCGAAGAGTGGCGCTTATTCCAGGCCACCAGCAGTACCGCAGTACCGGTTTGGCAAGTGATTGATCAGAGGGAAGAACGGAGGAGCCCGCGCCATCAGGATCGCCCGGGCGAGTAGTGGGTCCGGGTACCGCAGGACATCGATAGTGAGGTGGTCTCCGGTCACGCATCCGCGATCCCCGCATCCCGGCAGTGTTCAGGTCGGGTCCGCGGAAACATGAGGTCGGCGCAACAGTAGGGCCGGCAGATGGTGTAGCAGTTCCTTCGGGGCCCTGGTGCCGGTACGGCACCAGGGCCCCTCCACGCGTTCCACAGAGAGGTGCGATGACAGCAGACGACTCGTTCGGGCGTCTCGACGACGACGACTACCCCGCCTACACCATGGGCCGGGCCGCCGAGATGCTCGGCACCACCCAGGGCTTCCTCCGCGCCGTCGGCAACGCCCGCCTCATCACCCCGCTGCGCTCCGCAGGCGGACACCGCCGCTACTCCCGCTACCAACTGCGCACCGCCGCCCGCGTCCGCGAACTCGTCGACCACGGCACCCCCATCGAGGCCGCCTGCCGCATCATCATCCTCGAGGACCAACTCGAGGAAGCCCAGCGCATCAACGCCGAACACCGCCGCGCCGCCGAAGCGTCCAAACCACCCGCAGCCTGAGGCAGTGCGTGGTCATTGCCTCAGATGACGGGGTGTACGGGCGTGCAGCGCCTGCGTCAGCTGTCATGGTTCGGAAGTACGCCTTCGCCCACGTCTTCGGCGTCGGCGTTCTGCTGTGCTGCTGGAACCAGGCGACCGTCTCCGCCTTGCGCATGTTGCGGGAGGCGTACATCGGCTGGATGGCTTGAGACATGGCCGCGTCGAGTAGTTGCCGTGCCCGTGCGGGCGGTGCTGTCAGCCGGCAGTGGGCCCCTCCCGCGGGTGGGTAGAGGGCATGTCACAGACAGGATCGGGGTCGCGCGGCCATGGCTGCGCGACCCGGGGTGCATCTGGGGACGGCGCTATCTCGGCCGAGAGTTCCTGGATGTCGGCGTCGGCTGAGCGCGTTCAACCGTCGCCGAGACGGGAAGCGGCGACGCTGCGGTCCTGGTCGCCGGCATGCTGGTCGCTGGCGACCAGGGTGTGGCGCGGAAGAGACAGGAACACCGGGCCGGATGAGTAGAGATACGAGGCCGGGGCTGCGGGCCGCGTGGCGGCTGGGGCGCCGCATGCCCAGTGCGCCTGTCGTGCGGTTTGGCGGAGCAGACGTTCAGACGCTCGTCCAGGCTTCGAGGAAGGCTTTCCGTCCAGCAGGATCGTCCGACCTGCGGTCGGCGTGCAGGACGCGCCAGGCGGTGAGTTCGAGATCGCGGAGCCACAGTTCTCCGATGACCTGTGTCTTGAGGTCAGGGAGATGGTCGGACTCGACGAGCGCTTGACCGATCACCTCCCCGGCCGCGACGCGTTGGGGCGGGGTCATCTCATCGACAGCCGAGAGGATCTGTCGGGCCAGGGCGGTTCCTTCGCCTGTCAGGGCTTGCAGCACCTCGGCCTTGATGTTGGCGGGTAGCAGGTAGGCGGTGCCCGAGGACCTCCACAGGTTCGACCAGAAGCGTTCGCCTGCCTCGGTGGGAGCAGGGAGCGCGGCCAGCAGCCCGAGGAGATGGCCGATGGACGCGTAGCCACTGGAGTGGGCAGCCGCGACGACCGCGATGCCGGCGACACGCTCCACATCGAGATGCCGGGCTTCGAGGTCGTAAGCGAGGCCCAATTGGTGTTCCAACTGGTTTGCGAGCGGGGCGGACACGTGGGGGCGGACCTCAGGAAGCATCGGCGATCCTTGCGGGTAGGCGAGCGGAGATGCCCGTTCGGAAGCCCTGATCGTTCCCCAGGACCAGGGGCGCTACTCGGCTTCGGGCGGCCCAATTGGCGGGACCTGGGAGCCGCGCCGGCGTCCACCCGCCGCGAGAGGGCCCACGCCCGGCCAGGTCCTGTGGATCGGAGCCCCGCGCTGGGTGTACACCCCGTGCTACCTGGCCCTGGGCTGGGCGCCGGTGCGCTACCTGCCCGGCTTCCTGCACACCGGCGGGGTGGCCCTCCTCACCCTGATCGTGGCCGGCGTCTTCTCTGCAGCGCGGGCGCGGTCGTCTACACCCTCCAACGGCCCGACCCCTCCCCCCGCTGGTTCGGCTTCCACGAGGTGTTCCATGCATTGACCGTGGCAGCCTTCGCCGCGCACTACATCGCCATTTCCCTGGCCACCTACTGACCGCCACATCACTGCACGCCTGCCTGCCCGCTCGCCCCACCAGCAGCCCGGATCCGCGGCGAGACCGGCGCACGGGCCGCCGGGGTGCACGCCGGACAGGAAAATACCACCGGAATACGCGCTCTTTTGAACGCTTAACGGCGACCACTGTTCCTGAAACGCTGCGCTTCGGGTGGACCAATATCTATGGCCGCGAAGTGAGGGTTTGACACGTCACGCGGAAAGTGTTTTTGCTGCAATCAGCAGGACGGGCCCATTTACCGCACTCGGCCCGCCATCTCATGCTACTGTCGATCTCAGTTGCAGTTGTGGTTCCCAAAAACTTCAAGCGTCTTCGTCGGCATTTCCAGCCGCTGCCGGCGTTTTCGTATGGCCGGTCATTTCCCGGACGGGGCATCATCGCGGCGACCCGGTATCCGTGCATCGCGGGTCCCGGCGTACTGCCCAAGAGGAGATATGACATGGCGTCAGGCACAGTGAAGTGGTTCAACGCGGCCAAGGGTTTCGGCTTCATCGAGCAGGACGGTGGGGGCGCCGACGTGTTCGCCCACTTCTCGAACATCGCCGCCCAGGGCTTCCGCGAGCTGCTCGAAGGCCAGAAGGTCACCTTTGACATCGCGGCGGGCCAGAAGGGCCCGACGGCCGAGAATATCGTCCTCGCCTGACGCTGACGCGCACTTCGTAGCTGGGGCCCGCATCCCTCGGGGTGCGGGCCCCAGCTGCGGACATTTCCCGCAGTGGTGCGACCTGTGGGACGAGAAGCGCCCGCAGTCCCTCGTCCAGGGCCGCGCGCCTCGTCCACGGCGCTACCGGTAGGCGCCCCGGGTTTCATGTCCATATGGCGTGAGAAATTCCGTCGATGTAACCGGCGCCCGATCCACTGCACTCTCCAGATTCTTTTCCGCATTCCATTCGGTCCGTTCTTGAGATTCCCCGCGCTGCTTCTGTTGCGGGAATTCCTTGATGCGTGCCGTATCAAGGAAGGTTCTCCATGAACTCCGCACGTACGAATGACCGCTCTTCCCGCCGCAGCCGTGGCGACGGCCCCGCTTTCGGTTCCAGTGCTGGCTCGAAGCGGGGCAGCCGTTTCGGATCATCCGCCCCGAGCCGTTCTGGGGGTCCGAGCCGTTCGGGCGGCTACGGCCGGCGGCCCGCAGCGGTGCAGGGCGAGTTCGCCCTGCCGGAGACGATCACTCCCGCGCTGCCCGCGGTCGAGGCGTTCGCCGACCTCGACATGCCCAGGCAGCTGCTGGCCGCGCTGACCGCGCAAGGCGTGAGCGTCCCGTTCCCGATCCAGGGCGCGACCCTGCCCAACACCCTCGCGGGCCGCGACACCCTGGGACGCGGGCGCACCGGTTCCGGCAAGACCCTCGCCTTCGGCCTCGCCCTGCTCGCCCGCACCGCCGGACAGCGCGCCGAGCCCCGCCAGCCGCTGGCCCTGGTCCTCGTGCCGACGCGTGAGCTGGCCCAGCAGGTGACCGACGCACTCACCCCCTACGCCCGCTCGGTGCAGCTGCGTCTTGCCACGGTCGTGGGAGGAATGTCGATCGGCAGGCAGGCCAACGCGCTGCGCAGCGGTGCCGAGGTCGTCGTCGCGACGCCGGGACGACTCAAGGACCTCATCGACCGCGGTGAGTGCCGGCTGAACCAGGTCGCCATCACTGTCCTGGACGAGGCGGACCAGATGGCCGACATGGGCTTCATGCCCCAGGTCACCGCGCTCTTGGACCAGGTCCGCCCCGAGGGCCAGCGGATGCTGTTCTCCGCCACCCTGGACCGCAACGTCGACCTGCTGGTCCGCCGCTACCTCACCGACCCGGTCGTCCACTCCGTCGACCCGTCCGCGGGTGCGGTCAGCACGATGGAGCATCACGTGCTGCACGTCCACGGCGCGGACAAGCACTGGACGACGACGCAGATCGCGGCGCGCGAAGGCCGGGTGATCATGTTCCTGGACACCAAGCACGCCGTCGACCGGTTGACGCAGGACCTGCTCAACAGCGGGGTGCGGGCCGCCGCCCTGCACGGCGGCAAGTCACAGCCGCAGCGCACCCGAACCCTGACCCAGTTCAAAACCGGGCACGTCACCGTGCTCGTGGCCACGAACGTCGCCGCCCGCGGCATCCACGTAGACGACCTCGACCTGGTCGTCAACGTCGACCCGCCGACCGACCACAAGGACTACCTGCATCGCGGCGGCCGCACCGCGCGCGCCGGCGAGTCCGGCAGGGTCGTCACCCTGGTCACCCCCAACCAGCGCCGCGACATGACCCGTCTCATGACCGCCGCCGGCATCATGCCCCAGACCACCCAGGTCCGCTCCGGCGAAGAGGCACTCAGCCAGATCACCGGCGCCCAGACACCCTCCGGCATCCCCGTGACGATCACCGCGCCGGTCGCCGAGCGGCGTCAGCGCAGCACGTCGTCCTCACGCGGCCGACGCAGCCCCGCCGCGGCCACCCGGCGCAGGACCGGGCGGCAGTCCTCGTTCGACGCGGCGGCGTAAGGACTTCATGTTCAGGTTCAGGAATCTGGCCCACCTGCGCAGGAGGCACGTTGCGACGATGGTTCAGATGCAGCCCCGCTCGACGGGCGCCGCCCCCGTGCCCAGGACAGTGGCCGACGCCATGGAGACCGCCGGACCGCAGGTCTGCGACGACATGACCGTCGAGGTGGCCCTCTCCGTCATGGCGAGCGCCCGCACCGCACACCTGCTCGTCTGCGACAACGACGGCGTGTGCACCGGACTTCTCACCCAGGCCCAGCTCACCGCGGCCCGTGACAGCTCCGTATACACCGACCGGGTCCAGCTGCGGGACATCCTTGTCGACCCGGGGCCCTTCACCTCACCCGTGACCACCATGACCGAAGCCGAGCACGCGATGCGCTACCGCCGCCTCGACGCCCTGCCCGTGGTCGACGAACACGGCAACGCCCTGGGCGTCCTCGCCCTGGCCCGCTGAACCGCCCCAGCCGCGGCAGAAACATCCCCTTCGTTCTTCTCCTGTGAGGCATCATGCGCTGTGTCATCGCCCGCTTCCCCTTCGACCTCACCAAGAGCGGCGTCCTGGAATCGATGAAGGGCGTCAAGCCCGAGGAAGTCTTCGGGGCGTCCGTAATCGTCGGTCGTCGCACCTACCCCGTCAAGCAGGTCGGGCAGGTCCTCACCCGCCAGGACCGCCGCGACTTCAGCGCCGGAGAAGTCCTGCGGGCCATGACCCAGCTCGGCTTCACCTGCCGCGACCATCGCCAAGCCGCTGCACCCACGCGCCCGCTCAGCGCGTTCCAGGAAGCTTCCGCGGCGCTCGGGGCCTCCGCAACCGTCTGACCGACGGGCAGGCGTGAGCCGCCGGCACAGCAGCAGTGAGCATCACCGCCATCACCGCTTCAGTGCCAGCCTTCTGCCAGCCACATGCGCCAGCGCAGCACGCACAGGGCCTGAACCCTGACCGCACACCGTCCGAGAGCAGTGACGCCCGGGCGGCTGGGTACCCGGGCGCAGGCGTCGCTGGCCCTGTGGGGAGGAAGCTGGGATAAGGCCGAAAGCGCCAGAAAGGTATGGCGTGGTGATCAGCTTGAGCCGGTTGGGATCACCCCGTCTGCGTCCGTATGAGTCGGCGGATGAGGCGGCGGTGCTTGAGTTGCTTGCGGCGGATCGGCTGCCTGGGCAGCCGGTGTGCACCGCTTTGATGCTCGCTGACGCGCTGGCCGGCCGCTCAGTGGCTGATCCGGCTGCGTGGGCGGCGCTGGATGGGCTTGTCACTACTGTGCTGTGCACGCCCGATGGCGGCATTGGCGGCATCGTCTGCTGTGCCGGGCGCCCCTGCGACGACGCGTCGTTGATCTTGTGGCTGCACTGCCGTGACAGCTTCGAGACGGCCGCGACTTTGATTGCTCGGGCTCTGGAATGGAGCGGCGCCCGTCTCGTGTATGCCTTCCCGCTCGCCTCCGCCCTCACCGGGGGCCTGATAGGTCTGCCGGAGTGCCGTAGCCGGGCTACGCACGAAGCCCTCCTGGCTGTGGGCTTCACCGGTCTGGGGCGGTGCCGGTATCTGCGTGCTGAGCTTCCCGTCGCAGGCTTGCCCCACCTCGGGGACGTGGTGCTGAAGGACACTGTCTCGCCGCCCGGCAAGCGTCTTGAGGTCCGCCGTTATGGGCGGGTGCTGGCCCGGGCCATCGTGGAGCGTCCTGTCGGCGGGGTCGGCGTGATCCGCAGCCTCACGGTCGCCCCGGATACCTGCGGCCTGGACTTGACCCTGGGTCTGCTGGGCAACGCTATGGACGTGCTCCTCGGGTTCGGTGCTCGCGAGACGATCGTCTACCTGGATGAGTCTCATGATGACCCGGAGTGGGATCCCGCCGCTGCCTTGCGCACGTATCTGTTCGCTGACTTCATCGAGGTCGACCGGCTGCTTACTTTCACCAGGCCGCCGACGCCGTCTGGGATGCGGGGTTAGACAGCTTGCGTGAGAGACTGGCGCGTGCTGGATAAGCCGTTCGTAGTCCCTCGCATGTCGGCGAGGCGTTCATCATCCAGTCCAGTGACCTCTCCACGACCCGGCGACGGGGCAGGACCACAAACTCGGAGCAGTCCTCGGCCGGGCATCTGCCGAGCGGCCTGGGCGACGGGGCTGTGTTGTCGACGCCCGCACCGGCCAGCAGCCTGGCCGCTGACGACGCACCCCTGGGCCTGTACTCCGCCGCGCACCTGATCCAGAACTCCTACACCGCCGGCGTGGCCCACGCCGACGGTATAGCGCCGCCTGACGGTCGACGGCGAGATCGACCCCACCAGCCCCTGGACGCTGCTGCGCGGCGCCCTGGAGAACTTCGCCACCGGCCTGTGGCTCTGCGACGGCGCCGGACGCAGCGAGCGCCGACGCCGCGCCCTGTCCCAGTGGGACGAGGACATGCGCAACCGGCAACAGCACGAGACGGACACCGGTCACCTCCCCTCCGGCGGCGGCATGACCGGTGCGCAGCGCCGGGCCGAGATCCGCGATATCGCCGACCAGCTCGGCCTGGCCCCGCTGACCGCACCGAGGACCCACCAGATCCTGCTCACCGCCGCACCGGCTGCGGGCCTGACGGCGGTGAAGGCGTGCGCCGCCGAGCGAGCGGCTTCCCGGTTCGCACACGGCCGCTACTGGCCCAATCTGCGCGCTTCCCAGCCCCGCGCGGTCATCCCGGGAGACGACGGCGTCCACACCGTCGCCTTCATCCTGGACGAGGATCAGCACCGGCCGCTGGCCGACTACTGCCACGTCATGCTGGGGCGGCTGCAGGAGCACTAC
>Ga0308176_10001736_pt1 | contig 13684 bp, 9 predicted proteins | sample PhyCR2_3_FD_203890 | JGI IMG/M metagenome (GOLD analysis project Ga0308176, IMG submission 203890) | Soil microbial communities from UC Gill Tract Community Farm, Albany, California, United States - DLSLS.C.R2 | ecosystem: Environmental > Terrestrial > Soil > Agricultural land | place: USA...
TTTCGTACGGCTCGTCATCCCAGCTTGCCGCGAGCGAGATGCCGGCGCGGCCTTCCGCCAACTGGTCGACGTAGACTCCGTTGACACGATAACCGAATTTCTTCGCGTCGGGATTGAGCTTGCCGATGTCGGGATAAACCGCGCGGCCGCCGACCGAGATAACCTGCCTCCCATACTCCAGCGGCCGGATGGTGCGCAGGTCGATGGTACCGGCAATGCCCTGCCCGATCACGGACGCGATCGGCGTCTTGTAGATATTGACCTGGTTGAACACTTCGGAGGGATATTGGTCGAACTGGACGGCGCGGTTGTCGCCGGTAGACGTCTGCTCGCGCCCGTTGAGCAGCGTGGTCGAATAGTCCGGGCCAAAACCGCGGATCGAAATGACGTCCGCGCGCCCTGAGAGCCGCTGCGAGGTGATGCCAGGCAGGCGAGCAATCGCTTCGCCGATCGAGGCGTCGGGCAACTTGCCGATATCTTCGGCGCTGACCGATTCGACGATCTGGTCCGCTTTCTTCTTCTTGTTGACGGCGTTCTGCAGCGAGGCGCGGAAGCCGGTGACGATGACGGCACCCTGCTGGTCGTCCGCGGCGGGCGAAGCGCTGCTGCCGGATGGCTGCGTCTGGGCAGCTGCTGCGCTCGCCGCGCCGGTGATCGCCGGATCGGCGTTCTGGCCCCATGCCGGCGTGGCCGAAAGCATCATTGCAACGGCAAGCGGGCTCGCCGCCGCCGCCAGACGCGAACGCGAAGAAATGCTGATCATGCGTATCCCCCAAATAGGCCGGCAACTCCCGAGCGCCGGATGCAATTCACCTGTCAGGGGCTTGAGACCCCTCTCCCGGGGACCAGAGATATCAGACGTTTGCGGGCGCGAAACGGGCTGTGGCCGCTATACATACGTATTCACCATGCTAGCGTTGGGCGGATGACACAGAGGCGGCCGACCTCGTTCGACATCGCTGCTCTTGCGGGCGTTTCCCAGCCCACGGTGTCGCGCGCGCTGAGCGGCAGTCCTTCGGTAAGCCAGGAAACGCGGGCCCGCGTGCTCGCCGCCGCCGAGCAGCTCAACTACAAGGTCGACAAGAATGCGTCCGGCTTGCGTCGCCAGCACTCGCGGACGCTCGCCCTGCTGTTCTTCGATGAAGCGGCCGAAGGCGCGGCGATCAATCCGTTCTATTTGTCGCTGATCGGACCCATGGTGCGCTGCTGCGCCGCGCGCGGGTACGATCTGCTCATCTCCTTCCAGCAGCTCTCGTCGGACTGGCACGTCGATTACGAAGACAGCCGCAAGGCCGACGGGATCGTCCTGCTCGGCTACGGCGACTATCTCGAATACCGTCCCAAGCTCGAGGCACTCATCAAACGGGGCGCGCATTTCGTGCGCTGGTGCACAGCCGCGGAAAGCGAGCTCGGCGCGACAGTTTCGACGGACAATGAGCAGGGCGGCTTCGATGCGGTCACGCATCTGCTGCGCGAGGGGCGGCGGCGGATCGCGTTCGTCGGGACCGTCGATCCCGGCTATCCCGAGTTCCTCGACCGCTGGAAGGGATATTGCCGCGCGCTTCATGCGGCAGGGATCGAGCAGGATGAGCGGCTGCAGGTCGATGCCGAGCCGAGCGAGGCTGCCGGCCGCATTGCGGTCGACCGCCTGGTCTCGCGCGACGCCGATTTCGATGCCGTGTTCGCGTCCAGCGACGTGGCGGCGATCGGCGTGATGCACGCGCTTCAGGCGCTGGGCCGCCGCGTCCCCGAAGACGTCGCGATCGTCGGATTTGACGATATCCCCGCGGCCAGCCTTTCGAGCCCGCCGCTGACCACCGTCACCCAGGACCCGCGGCAGGCCGCCGAAGCCCTGATCGACGCAGTGCTGTCCTCCGTCGAGGGTGGCAGCGCACGTAGCCGCGTCCTTCCGGTGCGGCTCACCATCCGCGAGTCGAGCGTTACGCGCTGACGCTTGCGCGGGCGGAACGCGCCCGTAGGTTCCTGCCGCATGGACGATGGATTCACCCGCCGCGAGATGATCGGCGCGAGCGCGGTTGCGCTGACACTTGCCGGGAGGAGTGTGGAGGCTTCCGCCGCGGTTGCGGATGCGCCAGCGCCGCGCCGCCGCGAACGGATCGAGCGCTGGCGTTTCCATCTCGGCCATGCCGCCGACGTCGAGAAGGACTTCGGCTTCGGCCGCGACCAGCGCACCTTCGCCAAGGCCGGGCAATCCGCCGACGCGGCGATGCCAAGGTTCGACGACAGCGGGTGGGCCCAAGTGCTGGTCCCGCACGACTGGGCTGTCGCGCTTCCGTTCGCCCAAGGGCCGGAAGTGAAGGGCTCCGATCGCGGCGCTGCTCACGGCTTCAAGGCGATCGGCCGCGATTTCCCGCAGAATAGCATCGGCTGGTACCGCGCGCCGATCGCCGTCACTGCCGCGGATCGCGGACGCGCCATCTGGCTCGAGTTCGATGGCGTGTTTCGCGACTGCCTGCTGTTCGTGAACGGCTATGCCGTCGGCCGCAACGAGAGCGGCTACGCGCCCTTCCGCGTCGATATCGGCGACTTCCTCGATTACGATGGCGGGCCCAACGTCATCACGGTCCGGGTCGACGCCACGCTTGGCGAAGGCTGGTTCTATGAGGGCGCCGGCATTTACCGGCACGTCGAGCTGGTCAGCGCGGATCCGGTCCACATCCCGCAATGGGGTACTGTCGTGCGCAGCGAGGTCGGCGCGGACGGCGCGACGCTGAACATCGCAACCGACGTGCTTAACGGCAGCGACGCTCCCGTCGAAGCGATGTTGCGCCTGGTCGTGCTCGATCCTGCGGACCGCGCTACCGAGTTCATCGAGCCCATGTCGATCAACCTGCCTGCCGGCGAGCGGCGCACGATCGACCGGCAGGTCCATCTGCCGGCGCCCCGGCTCTGGTCCCTGGATAAGCCGGACCTCTATGCGATCCGAAGCGAGCTCTACGTCGGCGAGCGCCAGGTCGATGAGACGAGAACCCGCTTCGGCGTACGCAGCATCCGTTTCGACGCCCAGCGCGGTTTCTTTCTGAACGGCAAGGCGGTGAAGCTGCTCGGGACGTGCAACCACCAGGATCACGCGGGCGTGGGCACCGGCATCCCCGACACGCTCCACCGCTGGCGCGTCGCGCAGCTGCAAGAGATGGGTTCGAACGCCTGGCGCAGCGCGCACAATCCGCCGGCGACCGCGCTGCTCGATGCATGCGACGAGATGGGCATGCTGATGATCGTCGAGCTGCGCTGCAACAGCTCGGATCGCGAAAGCGTGTCGCAGCTGGAGCGGATCGTCCGCCGCGACCGGAACCATCCGAGCGTGATCCTGTGGTCGCTCGGCAACGAGGAGCCGCACCAGGCGACCGCGCGCGGCGCGCGCATCAATGCGGAGCTGGCGCGCCACGTGAAGCGGCTCGATCCGACGCGGCCGACGACCTTCGCGATGGACCAGGGCTGGGACAAGGGCGTCGGGCGCGTGGTCGACGTGCTGGGCTTCAACTACCGCACCAACCAGATCGAGGCGTATCACGGCCGGCATCCGCAGCAGCCGGTGTACGGCTCCGAGACCGGGAGCACGGTCGCGACGCGCGGCGAATATGCCAACGATCCCGCCCGCCACATCGTCCGTGCCTACGACACCGAGCATCCGTGGTGGGCGACGACCGCAGAGGAATGGTGGACCATCGTCGCCGACCGCCCGTACATCGCCGGCGGGTTCGTCTGGACCGGCTTCGACTATCGCGGCGAGCCAACGCCGTTCGACACGCTGCCGAGCATCAGCTCGCAGTTCGGAATCCTCGACACCTGCGGCTTCCCCAAGGACAATTATTACTACTACCGCGCCTGGTGGCGGCCGGATGAGCCGCTGGTGCATTTGCTCCCGCACTGGAATTGGCCCGGCCGCGAGGGCCAGCCGGTGGAGGTCTGGGCTCACGGCAATACCGAGGAGGTCGAGCTGAGGCTCAACGGCCGCTCGCTCGGGCGCAAGCCGATGCCGCGCAACCGGCACCTCGAATGGCGCGTGCCCTACGCACCGGGCAAGCTGGAGGCGATCGGCTACAAAGGGGGCCGCGCGGCCGCGCGCGCCGTGCGCGAGACCAGCGGACCTGCGCATTCGGTGCGGCTCATGGTCGACCGGCGCATGGCGAAGGCTGGCGAGCTGGTCATCGCTAATGCCGTAATCCTGGATGCCCGGGGCAGGCCCGTCCCGACTGCCGACAACCTCTTGCGTTTTGGCGCGACTGGCGGCGAGGTCATCGGTGTGGGCAACGGCAATCCGAACAGCCTCGAACCGGACATCGCTACGCAGCGCCATTCGTTCAACGGGCTTGCGCAGGCGATCGTCCGCGCCGGCCGCGGACCGATCGACGTGTCGGTGGCAAGCGACGGCTTGTCAGGCGCCCGCGTCAGGATCGTCGCGCTTTGAGGCGCCGGCTCCTTCTCCTCCCCTCGCTTTCGAGGGGAGGGGGACCAGCGAAGCTGGTGGAGGGGTTCTGTTCGCTAAGAAGGCCCCTCCACCGCACTTCGTGCGGTCCCCCTCCCCTGCAAATGCAGGGGAGGATAGCCGTGGGCATTCTCGCCGGCCTGCTCGCAGCGTTTGCAACGGCCGCCCAGGCGGGGCCGCCGGCGCCTCCGCCGGCCAGCGGCCTCTATCTCGGCGCCGATCTCAGCTACGTGAACGAGATGGAGGATTGCGGCGCCGCCTATCGCCTGCGCGGCAAGCCGGTCGATCCGTTCAAGCTGATGAAGCGCGAGGGCGGGAACATCGTTCGCGTGCGCATCTGGAACCACGCGACCTGGACCAGGTACAGCGATTACGCGGATGTGCTGAAGACCATCCGCCGCGCCCACGCGGCCGGCATGCAGGCACTGCTCGACTTCCATTATTCCGACGACTGGGCGGACGGGGGCAAGCAGATTGCGCCGGCCGCCTGGGCGAAGCTCAGCACCGACGAGCAGATCAAGGCGCTGCACGATTACACGCTCGACACCTTGCGCAAGCTCGACGCGGACGGCGCGATGCCGGAGATGGTGCAGGTCGGCAACGAGACCAACCCAGAGCTGCTCGGCGGCAAGGTCCCGGGTCCGCCGATCAATTGGGAGCGCAATGCGCGGCTGCTCAACGCCGGCATCCAGGCGGTGCAGGAAGCCGGCCGCAGCGGCTCGATCGCCCCGCGCATCATGCTTCACATCGCGCAGCCGGAGAACGTGCTGCCCTGGTTCGACGCCGCGACGAAGGCCGGCGTGAAGGGCTACGACCTGATCGGCATCAGCTATTACAGCAAATGGTCGAAGTGGAACCTGGCGCAGCTCAAACAAACCATCGCCGAGGCCAAGCGCCGCTACGGCAAGGACGTGATCGTGGTCGAGACCGGCTATCCATTCACCCTCGACGGCGCCGACACCGCGACCAACCTGCTAGGCAAGGATGCGCTGATCCCCGGCTATCCCGCGACGCCAGAAGGCCAGCGCCGCTACATGGTCGACCTCACCCAGTTGACGATAGACGCCGGCGGCATCGGCGTCGTCTATTGGGAACCCTATTGGGTGTCGACCAGGTGCGGCACCCGCTGGGGCAAGGGCTCGGACTGGGAAAACGCGACGTGGTTCGACTACAAGAAGCACGAGGCGCTGCCCGTGTTCGAGTGGCTACGGCTCAAGTACAAGTAAGCCCCTCGCGAGGCCGGAATTGCATCACGTCCGATACTGTGATGAACTTCGCGCGGGGCCATGTTCGATTTCATCAAGATCTTCGATCGGCACGAGATCGACGCTTGGCGTGATGAGCAGACGCTTGCGGCTGCGGCGGAGCTCAATGAAGTGGCTGCGTATCTTGCTTGCGCCTTTGACAGGGAACTCAACAAGGCGACCTTCAAAGAGATTCTAATCAACCCGGGCAACTTCATCGCTACGAACGTCGATCCAGACCTTCGTAGAGCTTCGGACGTGGTCGTCGACAGGATCGTCGAGCGGGCGAACCGCAGCTTGAAGGAGATCGTCGCTCACCAAGCTGTCTGGAACAACATCCCGCGCGAGATCACTAATGATGAAGACTCCGTGGCGGCGATCCGCGATGTCGCCTTCGCTGCCGGTCCGATCGCCGGGAGCCTGGCGACCGCCGCCGCACTGCCAACAATCGGAGTAACCACAACCACGGCATTTTTCGGGTTAGTCACCACGACCGTGATTAGCTGGCCGGTGATCGCCATGGGTGCAACGATTGCGGGCGCGGGACTCGCTACCGGAGTCCTCAACGCCAGCAAAATACCTGCGAACGCTCGGGAACGCTTGCGTCGAAAAATCCACAGGCATGTCATCTCAACCTTGCTTCAGGGCTCAGCCAAACAGCCGTCCGTACTTGAGCAGCTTACCGTGCTGTTCGCGAACACCGCAGCAGAGGCCAAGAAGCTCTCGTGAGCCCGCTTCTTTCCGAAATCCTGCTGCGCACGATCCCCGAAGATCTGATCGCGGGCGTACGTATCGGCGAGCATCGGGTTTATGGGTCGATCATTCGTTCAGTGGTGACGGGACGCATCGTCGGTCACCTTCAGGAAACTTCAGGCTTGGCGCATCTTGTCGGCAGCTTGCTCACGGCTCCCGCGTCATTGCCCCTGCAGGCCGGTGGCCTTGGCGTTGACGCGATCGGTCACGCGGTCAGCTACGTTCAGAACGAGCAGATCAAGGCGGGCTTGGCGGCGCTCAATTCCATGCAGCTCGCGGGTCTGGCGCTCGGGACGGCGGCTATCGGTGCTTCGGTCGCCGGTTTTGCCGTGCTGTCAACCAAGCTCAATCGCGTAGAAGCCAAGCTCGACCACATGCAGCCAAAGCTTCAGGAGATTGCGCGAGTCCTCCGGGTGATCCGTGCGGACCAGCTGGCGAGCGACTTTGTTCGGCTTCGTACGGCCGCTCAGCAGCTCGATGAGGCATGGCTTCTGCCCGATCCGGTCTCGCAGTGGCGCAGCGTCGCGACCGAAGCTCACTTCCTCGCCAATCAGCTCCACCGGCGCGCGTTCGAACTGCTCGACTCGACACCTGATTCAATCGGGCTCGCCGAGCCCTTCTCTGAAGCTTTATGCCTAGCGGTAAATGTCCGTGTGTCTGCGCGCATGGCGGCCGGCGAGGATACGGCGGCATTTGCAGCGGCTGCCGAGGGCGCCCGTTTGCTGAGCGACGTAGGTCAGCAAATCAGCCTGGCCAAAGCGGCGTTAGCGACGATGTCACGTGAAATTCCCGCCGCGAGTACCGAATGGGGCGCTTCGCTTTCCTCGACAGCCGAGCAGCTTAGGCCGGTGGTCGACGGCTACAGAGCGCGGGAGCAGGCTGCCGCGGCGACCTGCCTCACTCTGGCAGAACTGCAACGGCAGCAGATTAGTGGCCGCGCTTGGTTGGAGGCCGCGAGAAACGAGGCCGAAGAGCCCTTCCTGTGCTTGGTCCCTGCATCTGCTGTAAGCTAGGGCTCACCACCAAGTCGCGTAGAGCGCGATGAGGATCAGGATCACGGCGAGCGCCCCTACGTTGAAGCCGGCGCTCGTCTTGTAGCGCACATCGGCCGTGTCGATAGTGTCCGTGCCGGGTCGCTGCGGGGTCACCAATGAGACCACCACCGCGAGGACCAGCGAGACGAGGAACACCACGCCCATGCGGTTCATGAAGGGCGTCAGATAGTCGTTCATGCCCTGCGGCAGCGCGGCTGCCGGCAGGGTCGCCTTCATGATCCACGACAGCACCACCGAGGTCACTGCGGCGACGATCGCGCCGGCCTCGTTGGCGCGCTTCCAGAACAGGCCGAGCAGGAAGATGACGGTAATGCCGGGCGTGAAGAAGCCGGTGAATTCCTGGATGAACTGGAACGCCTGCTCGGAACTTCCGACCAGCGGCCGCGCGACGAGAATTGCGATGACGATCGCCGTGACGGCCGTGATCCGCCCGACCAGCACGAGGTGCTTCTCCTCACCGGCGCTCTCGCCCTTGGCGTCTTCCGCGCGGGTCCGCTCGCCGCGGAACTTGGCGTAGAGGTCGAGCGTGAAGATGGTCGCGATCGAATTGATCTTGGACGCCGTGGACGCAATGATCGCCGCGACCAGCGCCGAGAAAACGAGGCCGAGCAGGCCCGGCGGAAGCAGGCGCATCATGGTCGGATAGGCCTGGTCAGGCTTGGCGAGGTCCGGTGCGAGCACGACGGCCGCAATGCCCGGAAGCACGATGATGAGCGGCATCAAGAGCTTCAGGAAGGCGGCGAAGATCACGCCGCGCTGCGCTTCGTCGAGGCTCTTCGCCGCGAGCGCGCGCTGGATGATGTACTGGTTGAAGCCCCAATAGCTGATGTTCGCGATCCACATGCCGCCGATCAGCACGCTGAGGCCCGGCAGGTCGATGTAATGCGGGTCGCCTTTTTCGAGGATCATGTGGAAGTGGTCGGGCGCGGCGTTCACAAGCTTGTGGAAGCCGCCGAACACGTCGCCGCCGCCGATCTGCGTCAGCGTCAGGTAAGCGACGACGAGTCCGCCGAGCACCAGCAGCGTCACTTGCACGATGTCCGTCAGCGCGACCGCCTTCAGGCCACCCTTGATCTGGTAGAGCAGAGCAAACGCGCCGAGGATTACCAGCGCGATATTCTGGTCGATCCCGGCAACCTTGTTCACCGCGATCGAGCCGAGCCAGATGATCGAGGTCAGGTTCACGAACACGTAGAGCGCGAGCCAGAAGATCGCCATCAGGGTGCGGATCAGGCTTCCGTACCGCCGCTCCAAAAACTGCGGCATTGTGTAGATGTGGTTCTTGAGGAAGATCGGTAGGAAGAACTTGCCGACGATCAGCAGCGTCGCCGCCGCCATCCATTCGTAGGAGGCGATGGCGAGGCCGATCGCATAGCCCGAACCCGACATTCCGACGATTTGCTCGGCCGAAATGTTCGCTGCGATCAGCGAGGCGCCGATCGCCCACCACGGCAGGTTCTTCGACGCGAGGAAATAGTCGGACGTGTCCTTCTCATGCCCGGCTTTTTCGCGCGAGACCCACTGCGCGAGGCTGAAGATGCCGATCGCGTAAATGATGACGACAATGGCGTCGATCGTCGAAAGGCTCATCCGTACTTCCCCGCCCTCGTAGCAGGTGAGAACCTAAACAAGGGCAGGGACAAGTCCAGCCGACATTCAGGGGCGGACAATCGTTGCCTGAAATGGTTTGAGGCGGAGCCTGCCGCTTATTGGGGTGCCGGAGAGGAGGTCCAGTCCTGAGACTGGATAATCAGCGATTTCATCCGAAAGATTTGCGACGATCAGCAGCCGCTCTCCACCGCCGCTGCGTTCGATTGCCAGAATGTTTGGAGCGCTGTCGAGGACGCGCTGGTCGCCATCCAGGATCGCCGGATGCTCGCGACGAATTTGCAGCAGCTTCCGATAGTGGTTGAGCAGCGAGTGGGGATCGCCATCCTCTTTGGCAACCGAAACCCCGTCGCGGTCGCGCGCGGCACGCTCCGTCCAGTAGCTCTTCGGGCCCTTGTACCAGTTCGCCTGTCCGGGCGCTTCGACCTTCGCGCTCCAGCGGAACGCCTCGCGCGTGCCGATGTCCTTCTCGTCCGACTTGTACTCGGGTCGCTGGATCCCGCGCATCCCGAGTTCCTGCCCGTAATAAATGAGCGGCGTGCCCTTGAGCAGCATCGCCAGTGTCGCGGCGGTGCGCAGCTTCTCGGGAGTCATCCCCTTGTCCGAAGCGACGCGCGGCATGTCATGGTTCTCGACGAACACCAGCTCGTGCTTGCCGGGCGGGATCGCCTTCGCGACGCGTTCCACCGCATCGGCGATCTTCGCCTTGTCGAAGGTGCGGATCGCCTGCGCGATGGGGAAGGCGAAGGCTGCGTCGACCCCCCCGCGCCTCAGGAAATCGCCGCCGTCGCCCCAGTCCCACTGCTCGGCGATCAGGTGGAGCTTCGGGTTACGTGCCTTCAGCTTCGCGAACAGCGGCTTCCAGAAATCGTCGAACAGGCCGGTGAGCAGATGCTTGTTGTCGAGGTCGTCCATCATGTGGTCGAGACGGAAACCGTCGACACCGTCGGAGAAATCGCCGTCGCCGTTCGGGTCGACCCAGCGCAGCAGGTAATCGGCCGCCCACGCCTTGAACTCGGGCGACTTCAAATTGACCGTCGTGATCCCCGTCTCCGCGTCGCGGAAGCGTCTGGCGATGGTGATTCCGAACGGCCCTTCCTCAGGCTTGGTATTGTTCGGTCCGTGAAAGATGAGGAATGGCGAGTAGGGCGAGTTAGGATTGCCGAGCGCCGATTTGAACCACGGATGGTCGTAGGCGACGTACTGGAATTCCTCGTCGAGATAGAGCTTCATCCCCCGCGCGTGGATCGCCCGGACCAGGCTGCGGTAATCGTCCATCGTCCCGAACTCGGGATCGACGCCCTCGAAGTCGCTGGCGAAATAATTGTGGTAGAAGGCGGACGGGTAGATCGGCGTCAGCAGGATCGAGGTGACGCCGAGCCGCTGGAGATAGGGCAGGCTCTGCTCGATGCCTTTTAGGTCGCCTTCGCGGTCGCCGTTGCTGTCGCGCATGGAGCGGGTGAAGATCTGGTAGAAGACCTCATGCTCCAGTTTGGCGGGCGCGGCGGCAGAAACCCTCGGGGGCGAGGCCTCTGCCGCCACGCCGACGCCGGGGGCGAACAGGGACGCCCCCATCAGGACCGCGAGAAGCCGCCTCACGCGGCGAGCTTCGCAAAGTCCGGAATGCGGTTCCAGCGCATCGGCGCAACCCCGCCGTCGTCGGGCGGAAGCACATGCGCGATGCGGCGTTTCAGGGGCTCGGGCCAGTCGAGGAAGGTCTGCGGGTTTGCCGCGCTCGACGGAATGTCGTCCCCGCGCATGAAGCCGCGCCAGGCGAGCGCGCGCATCTCGGGCGGCATTGCGCTCCAGTGCGGCATGAACCAGAGCGTCAGCAGCGGCCGTTCCTGGTCAGTGCGGTTGGCGAAGGCGCCGTGGATCAGCCGCGCGTCGCCGATCAGCAGGTCGCCGGCTTTTACTGGAACCGCCACCTGGTCGGGATGATCGGTATAAGCGGGATTCGAAGGGTCCTTGAACCCCTGCATTCCGTCCGAGTGCGCGGTGTCGAGATGGTGCAGCACATGGTCGCGCCGGTGCGATCCGGGGATCACGCGCAGGCAGCCGTTCTCGATGCTGGTGTCGGTCAAATAGATCATCGCGAACAGCTGGTGCGCGCGCGGTTGGTATGCGCTGGCGTCATCCCAACCCCACCAGTCCTGGTGCCAGAACAAGGGCGGGCCGTTGCCCGGCTTCGAAATCAGGAAGCCGCCGGTGAAGCGCGGGTCGGTGGCGCCGCTGGCCCGGAGCAACTCGAGCAATCCCGGATGCGCGATCACGTCCGCATATTCGGGATTGTCGGCGAGGTGGATCAGCGATCCGTTGGACTTCACTGCCTCGCGCGCATCGGCGCTTTCCCGGAACAGGGTCGCGTGGGCGCGCAGCAGCAGCGAGTCCATGAACTTCGCGTCGAACACGGCGGGTATGCGGACGAACCCGCGGTCCTCCAGCTCTCCGGCAAGCGGAGAAGTGCGCAGCATCGTGGCCATCGATGGAGTCTAAACCGAAACGATCGGCTGGTCAGGCGCGCACACTATTGCGGACCGTAACAAAAACTATCGTGTACTTGCTCTCCCGCCGCTTCTTCTGACTTGCAGCGCTCACCAAGAACTATCATCCTCTTGCGCTATGGCACTCCGTCCGATCTGCGAACCCGTCGAGCTTCCGCTGGGCGCTTCGGTGCTCGCGGAGCGCGTCACCGTGGCGGCTGACGCGCCGAACATCGGCCGTTTCACGCACTTCCATGATGTCGCCGAGCTGGTGCTGTTCCGGCGCGTGCGCGGGGAGTTCTTCGCCGGTGGACGGCGGCATGAGCTGACGGACGGAGCGGTCGTCTTCGTGCCCTCCATGCGGCACCATGACTTCGCGTTGGAGCGCGGACCGATGGAATGGGTGCTCGTTCAGGCCGATCCATATATCGCCGAGGCGCTGGCCCGTTCGGTCGTGCCGCGATTGTCCCAGCCGTTCTGTGCGGTGCCCGGCAGTGCGAGCCGCGCGCGCATCGATGTGCTTGCCGACTGGCTGCTGGACGCGCTCGACAAGGGTTCTGACGAAATCGTCGAGCGCATAACCGAGCTGCTGCTGCACGCGGCAGCCGAGGCGCCGGGCGACAATTCCGCCGCCGCACCGGAAATGCCCGCGCACGTCGAGCGGCTGCTCCCTGCGCTGGAGCGTCTGCGAACGGCCCCTGCCGAGGCGCTCCCGCTCGAATCCGCCGCAACGCTGTGCCGGCTCTCGCCCGCTTATTTTTCGCGCCGGTTTCGCCAGCAGTTCGGCATGACCTTCACGGATTATGCGCGAATCTACCGCCTGCACCTCGCCGCCCGGCGGCTGGTCGACAGCGGTTCCGCGGTGTCGGCAATCGCCTATGGCGTCGGCTTCTCAAGCCCGGCACATTTCACCGCGCGCTTTCGCGAGCGCTTCGGTATGACGCCGAGAGCGTACCGGGCGAGCGCGCGCGAACGGGCCGTTGCGTAGGGAGGGAAGCGGATGAACCGGGCGGAGACGATCGAGAAACCGCGGCAGTCGTTCGCGGCCATGTGGAACATCTCCTTCGGCTTCCTCGGCATCCAGGTCGGCTTCGCGCTCCAGACCGCGAACATGTCGCGCATCTTTCAGTCGCTCGGCTCGAGTCTTGACGACCTTCCGGCGCTGTGGATCGCGGCGCCGCTCACGGGTCTCCTCGTTCAGCCGATCATCGGCCACATGTCGGACCGCACCTGGCTCGGGAGGTTCGGGCGGCGGCGTCCCTATTTCGCGGCGGGCGCGATCCTCGCAGCGCTGTCGCTGATCCTCATGCCTTTGTCGTCGAGCCTGTTCATGGCCGCGGTCCTGCTGTGGGCGCTCGACGCCAGCCTCAACATCACGATGGAGCCGTTCCGCGCCTTCGTCGGCGACATGCTGCGCAAGGACCAGCATACCGCGGGCTACGCGGTGCAGACCGCCTTCATCGGCGTCGGGGCGGTGTTCGGTTCGATATTCCCCGAGCTGCTCGACCATATGGGTGTGTCCAACACGGTGGCGGGCGGCGGTATTCCGGACACGGTCCGCTACAGCTTCTGGGTCGGTGGCGCGGCCCTGTTCGTCGCGGTCTTGTGGACGGTGCTCTCGACGCCCGAATATTCGCCGGTCGAAATGGCGGCGTTCGGCGAGAGCGCCGAGCATCCCGATAACGACGAAACGCTCCGGGCGCTCGCCTCGCGAGCGTTGGGTTCGAGCTTCGCCTGGATTGGCGCGGGTGTCGTCGTCCTCCTGGCGGTTCTCGAATGGCATTTCGAGAAGGAGGTCTATGTCCTGGCGGGCCTGCTGATCGCTTATGGCCTCGCCAGTCTCGTCGCGATTCAGCTCGCCCGCCGCGGCAAGACCGGGAACATGCTCGCGCACATCGTCGGCGACTTCTCCGGGATGCCCTCGGTGATGAAGCGGCTGGCGCTGGTGCAATTCTTCAGCTGGTCGGCGCTGTTCATCATGTGGATCAACACGACGCCCGTCGTCGCGCGCAATTTTTATGCTTCGCCGGACCCGGCGAGCGCCGGCTATCAGGATGCCGGCAACTGGGTCGGCGTGCTGTTCGCCGTGTA
>Ga0308176_10001738_pt1 | contig 13681 bp, 12 predicted proteins | sample PhyCR2_3_FD_203890 | JGI IMG/M metagenome (GOLD analysis project Ga0308176, IMG submission 203890) | Soil microbial communities from UC Gill Tract Community Farm, Albany, California, United States - DLSLS.C.R2 | ecosystem: Environmental > Terrestrial > Soil > Agricultural land | place: USA...
GGCAGCGCAAGCAGCTGCAAACAGGGAAGCCCGGCGCCCAACCGCAGAACGAGGCGGCGCAGAAGGCCGCGAATGAGGAGTTGCAGGGCGTGTTCCTGGTGAGAGGCGGAAAGGCCGTCTTTCAGAAGGTGGATACGGGGATCACGGGCGCAACGAATATAGAGATTTTGCATGGCTTGCAGGCGGGCGATCAAATCGTGACGGGAAATTACCAAGCAATTCGTACGCTGCGTAACGAGGCGAAGGTGAAAGTGAACAATAACCCCGGAGGAGCGCAGCGTGCAGCCTAAGGTCAGAAGCACAAGCAAGTGAGCGGGAAATATGCCAGGAACAGCAGTAGCAGAGCATGAGTTGAGCGCTGAGCAGCGGCTGGAGCGCGGTGAAGAGCTTAGACGCCAGGGGATTGTCATTCGCACATACGATCTGTGGAAGTCGTATGTGATGGGCGATCAGGAGATCCACGCGGTTTCGGGCGTTGATGTCGAGATCAAGCGGGGCGAGTACGTGGCGATCATGGGGCCATCCGGTTCCGGTAAGTCGACACTGATGAACCTGATTGGCTGCCTGGACACTCCGTCGAAAGGGCTGTATTACCTGAATGGGAAGCTGGCGAGCGAGATGGAAGATGACGAGTTGGCTCGAATTCGTAATAAAGAGATCGGATTTGTCTTCCAGACATTTAATTTGCTGGCCAGAGCCTCCGCGCTGCACAATGTAGAATTACCGTTGATTTATGCTGGAGTCTCGGCGCACGAGCGGATAGAACGGGCCCGGGAGGCGCTAAAAGCAGTGGATCTGCAGAAGCGCATGGACCATAAACCTAACGAGCTTTCGGGCGGCCAAAGACAGCGTGTAGCCATTGCCCGGGCACTGGTGAACAAGCCGTCCATTTTGCTTGCGGACGAACCGACCGGCGCGCTGGACTCGACTACAGGCGTGGAAATTATGGCGTTGTTCGAACGCCTGCACAGTGAAGGAAATACAATTGTGCTGGTGACGCACGAGGCGGATATTGCGATGCACGCCCATCGGGTGATTCATATACGCGACGGAAAAGTGGAGCGCGACGAGGCGATTTCCAAACGAAATTAATCGGTAATGGAGTTTACAATTAAGCGCCTTTGAGCTGCATTGACTTCCAATTAACTTACATTCAGCTTCTTTTGATGCTATCGTTAGACAAGTCGCCGAGCCTCGCTTTCGTAGAAAAGTAGTGGCTTACACCAGATCGGCTCGGGTTCGTTTCCCATGGCATTGACATTTTCCGACCAAAGGCCAACGCTAGCCGGAACAGACCCAGAGGTGGACGAACAAGCGTCCGGACGGGGCTCACATGAGGAGCCGCCACGTATACTGATGGCGGAAGACAATCCTATCAATCAGCGTGTGGGCAAGCTGATCCTGCAGCGCGCAGGTTTCAGCGTGGATTTGGCAGCCGATGGGAGCGCGGCCGTGGAGGCGCATCGGGCTCATCCTTACGACTTGATCCTGATGGATTGCCAGATGCCCACGATGGATGGATTCGAGGCGAGTAGACAGATACGTCAGATGGAAAAGCCGCAGCCGGTCATTATTGCGGTCACGGCAAATGCACTGGCCGGAGAGCGCGAACGCTGTTTGCAGGCGGGCATGGACGATTATCTGTCGAAGCCTTTTCAGGCGGAGCACCTGGTCTCGGTGGTCCAAAAGTGGATCGCAAATGGCAGGGGCGCGGCCTAGAACAGAGCTAAAGATTTCCGACAGCGGAGATGAGTAATCCCCAAACAGAAGAGATCCGGCCGGAGGTAAGTGTCGTCATTCCGGCCTATCGCGTGGCCGCCTTTATTGGCGACGCAGTGAAGTCGATTGTGACGCAAGCGCCCGCCAGCGTGGAGATCATCGTTGTAAATGACGGCAGCCCGGATACCGAGGATTTAGAGCGGGCGCTGGCACCGTACCGCGATCGCATCGTCTACATCAAGCAAGAGAATGGCGGCGTTTCGAGCGCGCGCAACACAGGCATTCTTGCGGCTCGAGGCGAATGGCTGGCGTTCCTGGATGCCGACGACGAGTGGCTTCCCGGGTACCTGGAGTCACAGCAGACCTTTTTGCGTAACAACCCTACATTCGACATGGTGTTTACGAATGGGTTGATCTTTGGCGACACACATCTGGCAGGACGGACCACCATGGAGTTTTCGCCGATTGAAGGCGAGATTACGCTGTTAAGGGCACTGGCTGGCGAATGCCCGATTGGATATTGCGCCCTGGTGCGACGTGATCTGGTCGTTCGCGCAGGTATGTTCGACACGTCACTGCACGGTTCGGAAGATTACAATCTGTGGCTAAGGATCCTGCATCTGGGCGGGCGCATCGGCTGGCAGGCGACGCCATTGATGAAGTATCGCAAGCGGGACGACAGCGCGACATCGAACCTGGTTTGGATGAACGAACGCATCCTGGAATCGCTGCAAAAGACACAGGACACGCTTCCTTTATCGCCGGAAGAGCGAGGGGCTCTTGACGAGCACCGGCGGAAAATCCAGATTGAGATTGCGACACTCGAGGGGCGAGCTGCCCTAAAGAAACGCGATTGGCGCAGTTCCATCTCGCACTACGAAGAGGCCGAGAAGCTTTCCCCAAGTGCGAAACTCCGAGCGCTTATATTCTTGCTGCGGGTCTGCCCGTGGCTTATTCGCGCAGTGCTGCAGAGGCGCTAAAAGCGTGGTCTAATCGAGACTGCATGCGCTACCGTCGTTTGCTTTCCGGCGTTTCTTGCTGTCTCCTCTTGTTCGGTTTGCTGGCGAACCTCGCCGTCGCTTCGCGGGTTAAGGGTGCTGTCAATTCCCGCATGGTTGGGGCTTTCCGGAAAGCACCTGAGAGCGGGTGGATTTTTGTGCATCTGCAAGGAAGTCCCTCGGCTATCGGTTTTCAACACGGATACCTGCTCACGCCGGAGATCGAAGACGCCAAGCGGGCGATTTCGTTGAGCACCACGCATGAGGTACACCACGATTGGAGCGAGCTGAGAACCGTAGCGGCGCGCATCTTCGAGCCACAGATTCCCGAAGAGTACCGGGCGGAGTTGCGGGGCATAGCGGAAGGCCTACGGGCGCAGGGTTCAACGGTGGACTATCTGGATCTGGTTGCGATGAACGGGTTCATGGAGTTCCCGTACTATTACGGCGAAGCGGCAGGGCGAGAGGCAAAGGGCGTTCCGGAGCATTGCAGCGCGTTCGTAGCCACAGGCCGGTATACGAAAGACGGGCGCATTGTAATGGGTCACAACAACTGGACCGACTATCTGACCGGAAGCCGCTGGAAAATCATCTTCGACATTGCGCCGGAATCCGGACACCACTTCATTATGGATGGAATGCCGGGACTGATTCATAGCGGTGATGACTTCGGCATCAATGACGCGGGCATGATGATCACGGAGACGACGATCGCGAGCTTTCACGGGTTCGATGCGAAAGGCGTGCCAGAGTTTGCGCGGGCCCGAAGAGCGATGCAGCACGCGGGTTCCATTGACGAGTTTGCCGCCCTGATGAAGCTGGGCAACAACGGCGGCTATGCGAATACGTGGCTGGTCGGAGACCGGAAGACAAACGAGATCGCCCGGCTGGAGTTGGGACTAAAGAACGTCACGTTGGAGCGCACGAGAGACGGCTACTTTGTGGGTGCCAACTTTCCTATCAATCCGAAACTGATTACGGAAGAGACCAACTTCCCTGCCGACGATCCGAACACGCCGAACCAGGTGCGCCACCGTCGCTGGGATGAACTGATGGCAAACAACAAAGGCCGCATTGACGTGGAAGCGGGGAAGAGATTCGAGACGGACCACTACGACGCTTTGACGAAAGAGATCGCCCCCAACGAGCGGACCATCTGTGGGCATATCGATAAGTCCAGCCGTGGGTTGAAGGGGTGGGAAGACCCTTATGGACCGGCGGGAGCTGCCGAAGCGAAAGTGACGGACAGCGCCATGGCCGCGAGGTTATCTTTCGCGGCAGGATGGGGCCATCCATGCGGACTAGAGTTTCGGGCAGCGGAGTTCCTGAAAGCACATCCGGAATATGAATGGCAGCGCGAAGCTTTGGAAGACATCACGGCGCATCGTTGGGTAACGATCTCGGCGACGGCTGCGCGCTAGCCGACTACTAAATCGTTGGTGACACCGAAGACTCCTGGGACACTGTTGGCGATGATGCCGGCCCGGTCCTTGTCGCCTTTGTTCATTACCGCGCCGACCAGTGTGACGTGCCCGTTCTTTACGATGATGTGAATGGTGGGAACAGCGCGCAAGGCATACTGGTCAAGGCCTGGCCGGCCATAAATGGCGCGGTACTCCGCCATCCGAATACGGTCGTCGTTCGGCGAGAGCGGGAGTACTTCGATATTGTTGATCACCTTTTCCACGCCCTCGATGTTCTTGACCACATTTCCGGCATCCGACTTCAAAGTGGGTCGGGTTACTTGACCTAGTAATGTCACCGTAGCGCCTTCCACTTTGAAAGCGAGGTTATCGAACACTCCGTAATAAGGGAGCATTACGAGCTCGTGGTGGACTTCCTTAACAAGGTGCTGTGTGTTTTTCGTATCCGACGAAGGAGACTGCTGACCGAATACCAAAGTAACGGCGAGAAGAGAAACTGGCAATAAGTGGCGTAACATGGGCGATCCTGAGTAACTTCCACTTATAAGAGCTTATGTGAAATAATTTGTTTCGCTTAAGGTGAGCGCGGAGATAGATTGCTCTCAGCGCACCGGTAAGGAGCCATTTTCTCCTGGTAAGGTTAGCTGCCAACCATCCGGGTTTATGGGGATAACGACCTGATGCGCAGGTTTGCCGTTGCGCATAGCATCCCTCCACTGCTCTACCTGAGGTGCATACGAGCCCCAGTGAAAGTTCTTGTATCTGGGGACGCGAAAATTGTTGATGATCCCGAGCAGAAAGACCGTGAGAAGTATTCCTGCTTTTAGACGCTCGGGCGCTTTCGCACACCAGCAATCAATCGTGAACGCAACCAGAAAGACGAAGACGGCGGCAGACAGGACAAAGTAGCGCTCTCCTGTGGTGTATTTGAGGCCATAAACTGAGCCGAACATGCCGATAAAGTTCCGAGTGAGAACAGGAATGAGTGTTGCGACCACGCCTACATAGCAAGCTCCCCATAATACGCGGCGACGTTGCCCGTGAACCGAAATACCCAATCCTGTAAGCCAAACGGAGACTACGATGAGGGCGAAAGTCCACCATGCGACGAGGCCCACATCGGAGTTGTAGCCGAGATAAGAATGACCCAACAGGGAGGCCGTGACCGGTCGCGAGATGATAGCGACCACTGTCGTCACAAACACTTGCCCTACGTTGAAGTGCACTGCCCTGTCTACATGAGAAGTTGTGTGCGCGATGAACAGTTGAAGGATGAGCGCAGCAAGCATTAAAACCGGTGCAAGCCGCTTCAGGCCGCGATTGGTCAGAGATTGTGCCAGAAGAAACGGCACAAAGACGAAGGTCAACGGGGCAGTCAGGCCAATCAGCACGCCGAGCACGGCAAGTGTAATTGACAGCCATGCCGGCTCCCGAGTTTGTTTATCGCGAAAGATGAGCGCAGCCGCGCCGATTGCCAGAAACCACTGTAGGTTGGCCACCACGCCAATGAGTTCCTTGCCGAACTGCAGCCCAGTCGCGACGATCAGGCAGCAGGTGGCACGCAGACCGTCGGATCGCAGGAGGCTGCGACACCAAGGACCTGCAAAGGCAGCACAGCAGAGAGATGAAATTACAAGCGTAAGAAAGCTGTAGGCAAACGGAATCCACTTTGCCGGGAGGGAAGATACCAGAAATGCTATTAGTCGCGGAATCACATGGAGGTACCCGGCATAGGGGTGAAAAATAGCTTTAGAAAACCCGAGAGTGATTTGTTGGGTGAAAAAGACCAATGCATCTTCCGCCCAGAATTGAGAGTTGGTCAATGCGTCTGGGCGGCGGAGAAAGAGAGCTAAGAAGATGACTGACGAGATCGCGAGCAGGCTGAGCGTCCAAGCTCTCGTTGACCCGCGCTTCGAGCTGGAACCAGCCAGTTGCAATCGCTCGCTATGGGTACTCGTCTGGGGCATATGGTGTAACTGCATCAGGTGGTTGTAAATCCAGGAAGGAGTTCAACGCCTCGTACTTCAAAGATAACCGTGTCTCCCACTGCACCTACCGTCCGATTATCTCCCGCCGCGCAAAGCGACCGGGCTATGAAGTCCGTGGCTAACTTTGTAACTCTGTAGGTCTAGTAAGTGCTTTACTTCCGGCGGGGCAAAGCTACTAACTTTCGTGACTAAGATAGCCAAAAGAATCACGTATGAAGTAAACAAAGCAGCGGTACCGCTATGGAATGTCGGTTTCCAAGCCGGCCCTGAGATCCGTATGGCCAGGTATTGAGGGCGCTGAGGCAGACGTTTACAAAAGCCCGAGTATCGCATTTAGAGCGAGCGCACCCAGGCCGGCGGGGATGAGATAGCGCCAACCGAAAGACATGAGCTGGTCGTACCGAACCCGGGGCAAAGTGGCGCGAACCCAGATGAGTATGTATACGAGCACGCCCAGTTTGATAAAGAACCAGTAAAGCCCAGCGAGCTGGGGGCGGATGGGGGGGATCAGGTACAACAGCCCGGCCACGCAAAACACGGCGGCCAGCACCAGCATGATGACGGCTTCAAAACGATAAAACATGCGGCGGGAACGGGCCGCGCAGTAGGCACCGATGCCAATGAATGTGAGCAAAGGCAGAGCGGCGTTTAATGGCAGTTCGAGCCAACGCACATTGGCAAATGGACGGAGCCAGCCGCCGAGAAACAGCGTGACCGCGACAGAACACACCACGAGGATATTGCCCCATTCGGCAAGCATATAGAGCGACCAGCGGAAGCCGCTGAACTCGGTGTGATAACCGGCGACGAGTTCGGATTCGGCTTCGGGAAGATCGAAAGGAATGCGATTGGTTTCAGCGACGGCCGCGATCATGAAGACGAGAAAGGGAAGGATCATGGCGCCGTAGTTGGAGAAGAGAAACCATCGGTGCTGCGCCAGCTGCTGGGCGACAACGGTATTCAAGCTGAGGCTTCCAGCGACGGTAATACCGGTGAGCAGGCCGAGGCCGAGGGCCACTTCATAACTGACCAACTGGGCGGCGCTCCTAAGTGCCCCGAGCAAAGAGTAGTGGGTGTTGGAAGACCAGCCCCCAAGAATAATTCCGAGGATTCCCAGCGCGGACACGGCCGAGATCAGAAGAATTCCGATATTTAGGTCGGCGACAAAGATGCCAGCGCTGAAGGGAAGAACAACAAAGCCCAGGAGCGCGGCGACGAAGGAGATCAGCGGGGCGACGATGAACAGAGGGCGGTCTGCATGGCTCGGCAGAATGTCTTCTTTCAGTAACAGCTTTACGGCGTCGGCCAAGGGTTGCAACAGGCCATGAGGGCCAACTCGCATGGGCCCAAGCCGTGCCTGGAGGTCAGCCAGAACCTTTCGCTCGAGTAATACGAGGTAGCCGACAGCAAGAGGCAGGATCGCGAAGATGACGAGCGCGATAAAGACGTGGGGGAGCCAGCTGTTAGCCAGCATTCCATTCATCGGGAGCCTCCAGCGAGGAGATGCAGAAGGGGCTCCGGAAAGACTCCGAGCAACACGGTAATGGCGGTGGCGAGAGCCAGGGAAAGACGGACGCCCAGACTGGCGGCGATGGGTTCCCGGGTTTCTGCACGCGACAAGTACATTTCGCGGACAAGCCGGAAATAAATGTAAAGACTGATGGCCGCGTATACGGCGGCAATTACGGCAAGGGCGATATGGCCGGTTTCTATCAGCGCGGCGAAGATGAAGTACTTGGCGATGAATCCCGCGGTAGGCGGCATGCCCGCCAGCGAAAGCAGAAGCACGACAAAGAGAGCCGCGTGGGTGGGATGGCTTTGTGACAGGCCGCGCAGATCAGAAAGGTTGTCGCCGAAGATGCCGTGGCGGCGTAACGATGCGAGCACTGCAAAGGCGCCAAAGTTCATCACCGCGTAGATGAGCAGGTAGACATAAACGCCACGAAGGGCCAGCGGGGTTCCGGCAACGAAGCCCAGCAGAATGTAACCGGCATGGGCAATCGAGCTGTAGGCAAAGAGACGCTTCAGGCGATCCTGCGTGAGGGCGGCAATGCTGCCGATTGTGAGACTGAGTATCGCGGCGGCAGCGAGGACAGGTTCCCAAACGGGCCGGGCAAAGGGCAGATCGAGCCATAAGATTCGAATGAGTACCGCGAAGGCGGCGACTTTGGAGGCTACGGACAGGTAGGCGGTAACGGGAGTCGGCGCGCCTTCATAAGCGTCCGGGGCCCAGGTGTGGAATGGGACAGCGGAGATCTTGAAGAGAAGTCCAACAGTGGCGGTGAGAATGCCAAGAAGCACGAATGGATCGAAGGCTCCCCGTTGACGGACAGCGAGAGAGATGGTGGAAAGAGCCGTTGAGCCCGCGATGCCGTACAGGAGTGAAAATCCGTAAACGACGAAGGCCGAGGAAAGCGCCCCGAGGAGCAAATATTTAAGAGCTGCCTCGTTGGCCTGGCGGTCGCGGCGGGTAAAGCCGACCAGAATATAGAAGCTGATTGCAGTCAGCTCGAGACCTATGAAGAGTGCGACCAGATCCACAGAGGCAGTCATGAAATACATGCCGCATTGGGCGAAGAGGGCGACCGCGTAGTATTCTCCGCGATGCTCCTCTACAAACTCGAGATAGCGGTAGGAGATCCCCAAAAGCCCCGCCGTCGCGAGCCAGATGACTGAGTTGGTGAAAATCGCCAAACTATCGACGGTGACGGCGCCCTGGAGGGCTGTAAAGGGGCCGTGAGCGGATAGGGTTTGCCACTGGCGAACATACGCATAAGCCATCAGAACAAGTCCGAAAACGTTGAGTAGGACCAGCGATCGTTTGTGGCGCGTGACGAAATCGACCAACAGCGTGGCGCACCCGAAGATGGCCATCAGGAGCGGGGGAAGAAGTGCGAGGTAATCACGGGCGGTCATGGCTGCAACACCCTGGGAGCGCTCAGCTGTTGGACTATTCTGCTGGCTGCGGGCCGAACCAGATTAAACAGCGGAGTGGGATAGATACCGATGGCGAACGTCAGAATGATCAGCGGGAAAACGACAAAGCGCTCGCGCGGAGAAAGGTCGCGGAGCGCGCGATTGGCGTCATACTTCACGGGACCGAACATGGTGCGCTGATAAAGCCAAAGCAAATACGCGGCCGCAAGAATAACTCCGAGTACGCCGACCAGAGCCCAAACGCGGCTTACAGCGAATGCGCCGGACAGGATCGTAAATTCACCGATGAATCCACTGAGCAGCGGCAGGCCAGCGGAGCTGAAAGCCGTAATGGCGAAGACGGTGGCGAATATGGGCATCACTTGCGCTAAGCCTCCGAAATCGGCAATCTCGCGCGTATGGCGGCGATCGTAGATGAAGCCCACAAGAAAAAAAAGCAGGCCCGTGGTGATGCCATGGCTGATCTGCAGAATGACGCTGCCGGTAATGCCATTCAGATTCAGCGCGAAGATCCCGAGCGTACAAAAACCCATGTGGCTAACCGATGAGTAGGCGACGAGTTTTTTCCAATCGCGTTGGGTAAGGCAGATGAGCGCGCCGTAGATGATGGCGATGAGAGAGAGCGTGCCCATCGTATTCATGACGGCTGCTGAAGCAGAGGCTTTGGGAAACAAGGGAAGCGAAAAGCGGATAAAGCCATAGGTGCCCATTTTGAGCATTAAGCTGGCGAGCAGTACTGAGCCCGCGGTAGGCGCCTCTACGTGAGCATCGGGAAGCCAGGTATGGAGCGGGACCATCGGTACCTTCACGGCAAAGCCGATGAAGAAAGCCCAAAAGATCCATTGCTCGATATGGAGCGGCAGGGAGAGCTGCGTCAACTTTGCAAGCTCGAAAGTATAGGTGCCGGTTGCCTGCCCATATCGGAAATACAGGGCGAGAATTCCGAGCAGCAGGAAGAGGCTGCCAAGCAGCGTGTAAAGGAAGAATTTAATTGCAGCGTAGGAGCGGCGCGGTCCGCCGAAGATCCCGATGATGAAGTACATCGGGATGAGCACGAGATCCCAAAAAATATAGAAGAGAAAGAGGTCGAGCGAAACAAAAACACCAATCACGCCGGTCTCGAGCAGAAGGATCATGGCGTAGTAGAGCTTCGCCCGCTCGGGCACAGATTTCCAGGAGCTCAATATAGCGAGGAAAGAAATCAGCGTACTCAATAAGATCAGTGCCAGGCTAATGCCGTCTATCCCGATTAGATATTGAGCGCCGATGGACGGAATCCAAGTGGCACGTTCGACGAATTGAAAGCCGGGGGCGTTCAACTGAAAGACAGGAATGAGACACAGCGAAACAGCAAATACAACAGCGCTTGTAATGTTGGCAGACAGGCGAATGAGACGAGGGTTGCCCTCGGGAATGAGGAACAACGCCAGCATTCCGACAAGCGGGAGAAACAAGATTAGAGTAAGCAGGTGATCGGTCATTCAAAGGGTCAGCGAACGAGATAGTAGCCGAGTACGGCGATTGCGCCAACGATAAAGAGAAGCGCGTAGGTTTGCACGAAGCCTGTTTGCAGGGCGCGGGACGGCCAGGATAAGAATCGGGTGAAGGTGGAGATGAACCGTACAATTCCGTCGAGAATGCGGCTGTCGGTCCAATTGAACAGGCGCGATGTGCGGCGAGACAGCTTCACCAAACCGCCAATGGTTCGATTGATCAACGATCTGTCAAGCAATGCCGCCCCGTTAGCGGTTCGCAGTACCAGCCCGTTGAGAACGTGCTGTTCGTAGAGCGCATCGATGTACCAACGACTGCGTAGCAGACCGGTTACAGGGGCGAAGCGGCGGTCAATGGCGGCCCGTCGTTCGGGATGGGCCACATAGAAATACCAGGCGAGCCACAGTCCGAGGAGCGCGACGGCTGTAGAGCTCAACATCAGGGGCCACGCCTCCCAATGGATGGGAACAAAAATCCAGCCTACGAGAATGCAACAGGCGGCTAGCACGATTAAAGGAGCATGCATCGTTAGAGGCGGCTGATGCGGAGTCAAATGATGCCGACGCGACTCGCCGAAGAAGGCGAGCGACATGAGACGCCACGAATAACAGGCGGTAAACAACGAGGTGATTGTGCCGAGGACGGTCAGGATATTGTGACCTGACGCAAGGCTCGATTCCAGGATGAGGTCTTTGGAAAAAAACGCAGACAGGCCGGGAAGACCAGCCAGCGTAAGAGACGCAATGCACATGGTCCAGAAGGTGACGGGTAACCGGCGGCGAAGTCCGCCCATATGCTTCAGATTCTGTTCGCCATGCAAGGCGTGAATAACGGCGCCGGCACCAAGAAACAAGAGCGATTTAAAAAACGCGTGAGTGACAACGTGGAACATCGCGGCGCGGTCCGCACGCAAGCCGAGAGCTACAAACATGAAGCCGAGCTGGCTGATGGTGGAATATGCGAGTACACGCTTTATGTCGTTTTCGGCGAGAGCCACGGAAGCTGCAAACAGTGCGGTGATGGCGCCGAGAACAGCGACGCCTTCGCCCACTTCGGGCGCCAGGTTTAGAAGGAAGCTGGAACGCGCCAAAAGATAGACTCCCGCACAAACCATGGTGGCCGAATGAATCAAAGCAGAAACCGGCGTGGGGCCTTCCATGGCATCGGGAAGCCAGACGTGAAGTGGGAACTGCGCTGATTTGCCGATAGCTCCGATGACCAGAAGAGTGCAGACGAGCGTGATTGTAATGTGCGGCAGATGAGCGGCGGCCAGAGCGACATCTGCATAGTTGGTAGAGGAGCAGGTAAACGCTAGGGCGATGATTCCGAGAAGAAGTCCTCCATCGCCGATACGATTTACGATGAATGCCTTGGTAGCAGCCTGCGCTGCGCGAGGCCGCTCGAAGTGGTAGGCGATCAGCAGATAACTGGCCAGTCCCACGCCTTCCCAGCCGGCGAATAGCAACAGATAGCTGCCTGAAAGGACTAGCAGCTTCATCATGGCAACGAAGAAAAGAAGCCCGGCGAAGTAGCGGCTTTGGCTACGTTCTTCGCTCATGTAGCCGAGCGAGAAGAGGTGAACCATAAGGCCGATGATTTCGACGAGAAGGAGCAGCCAGGAACTGAGCCAATCCAGCTGCAAGCTCCAGGATGGGCCAAAGCCGGGGATCCACTCTCCAGCGCTGGCCATAAGCGTTCCGCGGTGGATGAGAGCGACGCTCCCGATCGAAAACACGAGCGAAGCCAGCATCAGGAAGGTAGCGAAGAGACCGGGCCAGCGGGCCGGGGGACGGCCCGGCGGTGTAGTTCGGAACGCGCTGAAGAACAGGAGGATGCACCCTGCCAGAGGCAGTGTGAGGGTGATTAAAAGGGCGTAGCTCGCGGACTGGTAATGCGGGTCGATCATCGGGGGGCGCCTACCATTTGAGGAGATCCAATTCGTCGGCCAGCACGGTGCCGCGATTGCGGAACAGGGCAATGAGAATGCCCAATGCGACAGCTGCTTCCGCGACAGCGACGGCCATTACAAATAGCGCGAAGGCTTGCCCATCCACCTGCCGGTGTTCGTGCGAAAAGACCACGAGGTTGATGTTGACGGCATTGAGGATGAGTTCAATTGACATCAGGATGACGACGATATTACGCCGAAGAAGAACGCCAACCACGCCCGTGGTGAAGAGCAGCGCGCTCAACACCAGATAATGAAGCGGAGTGATATGCACTAGCTTTGCGTCCGCCGTTCGTGTGCTGTGAGAGCCGCCGACTTCCGTTCCTGGCCCATCCAGACCGAACCCACAATGGCTACCAGCAGCAATACCGAAGCTAGTTCGAAGGCGGCAAAGTAGCGGGAGAAAAGAACGCCGGCGATCTGCTCCGTGTTGAAAGAAAGGACCGAACTCGTGCTTTGGGGGACGGCTTGGCGAGGCATAGCGCCACGGCTTAGCAACAAGATCAGCTCAGCGGCGAGTCCCAGGCCAGCCAGCAGGATGAGCGGCCAAGCGCGGCGGAACTGCCGTACGTTCGCCGCAGCATCCAGATTGACGAGCATAATTACGAACAAGAACAGGAGCGTGATGCCGCCGATGTAGAGAATGATTTGGGAGACGAAGAGAAACTCCGCTCCTTGCAGCAAAAAGATCCCGGCGACGCCCAACAAAGAAACGGTCAGCCAGACAGCACTGAGCACGGCGCTGCGGCGCGTAACCGTAAGGATGGCCCCGCCGAGTGTCAGAATCGCGAAGACGTAAAACAGAAAGGCTTCCAGCATGCCACTATGCGACTCCACTCAGTGCTTGAACGGCACCGGATGTGGTCCTTCTTCCAGCATTTGACGATCCCAAATGGTCCCTTCACGGGTATAGGTGGCAAGCTCAAAGTCCTGCGTGAGTTCGATCGCGTCGACCGGACAAGCGTCTTCACAGAGGCCACAGAACATACAACGTGAAAGGTCGTAGGTAAACGTGGTGAGAACTTTGTGACGAGTCTTGGGGTCCCGTTCACTGCCTACAACGATCAGGTTCTCCGGGCAGGCGACTGCGCAGAGATCGCAGGCTATGCAAAGCGATTCGCCCGTTTCCGGGTGAATGTTGAGCCGGGGCGCACCGCGGTAGCGCTCGGCTAC
>Ga0308176_10001739_pt1 | contig 13679 bp, 9 predicted proteins | sample PhyCR2_3_FD_203890 | JGI IMG/M metagenome (GOLD analysis project Ga0308176, IMG submission 203890) | Soil microbial communities from UC Gill Tract Community Farm, Albany, California, United States - DLSLS.C.R2 | ecosystem: Environmental > Terrestrial > Soil > Agricultural land | place: USA...
CGGGAGGCGCTGACGCAGCTGGCAGGAGGCAGGCAGCGCGAGGGTTAGCGCCCTCGGTACATCGGATACCCTGTCGCGACAACAGACGCCTGGAGAAGTGGCCGAGTGGCTGAAGGCAGCGCCCTGCTAAGGCGTTAAGGGGGGCAACCTCCTTCGAGGGTTCGAATCCCTCCTTCTCCGCCTTACCGACCCGCTCGCAGGGTCGGCCCGGAGGGGTGGCAGAGCGGTCGAATGCGGCGGTCTCGAAAACCGTTTCGGGCCGTTAGGTCCGACGAGGGTTCAAATCCCTCCCCCTCCGCTAAGAAAGCCGAGACCCGCTTGTCTAGGCGGGTTTCGGCGTCTCTGGCGCTGTGCTCGCCTTACCGCTCTGAACCGCTAGGAACCGCTCGGCACTGGCGCCGACTGGCGCAAGACTGGCGCAAGACTGGCGCACGACTGACGTACCCTCCGCGACGCCGTGCGAAGCCGTTCGAACACCGCGGTCTTTGGTGGCTGCCGGAAATGCCGGATCGCACCGTCGCGGGGGGCGTGCTCAGCTTTTCCCGAGACGAAGGCGCGGCACGGCCAGCTGCCGCGACCGCATAAGTCGGCAAGAGAGGTTGAACGCGCGTGACGGATGTATTAGAAGTGTTGTTTGCAACATCCGCGGGGTCGCCTACGGCAAAGGAGCCGCCATGCCATCTCCGACGACCAAGCGCCGCATCCTCGTTCAGGCGGGTCACAACACGCCGCTTCAGCCCGGGCACTTGTCAGAAACTGGTGCCAACGGCGAAGCCCAACTAGTCGCCCGGATCCAGAAGCGCCTCGTCGCGATCCTGCAAGGTGACAGCCGTTTTGAGCCGCTGCCGAAGCCGGGCTTGATTCCGGACCACACCAAGGCCGACGCGGCCGTGTACCTCCATGGTGACGGCGCAGGGCCAACCGCGACAGGCTTCTCGTTCGGCTTCCCCGACAAAACTGTCACCGAAACAGCTGTCAACAAGAAGCTCGCCAACTTGATCGCCGCCGAGTTCGCGAAGATTCCCGGCCATCCGCACCGACGGCCAGACAACGGCACCGACGACGCCCATTTTTACTATGGCTTTCACCTGGTGGACGCGGCGGGGCCGGAGACGCTCATCGAACACGGCTTCCTCAGTAACCCGTCCGAGAAACAGTGGATGCAAAGCCACGTTCCGCAGCTCGCGCGTGCCGAGTACGTCGCGATCTGCCGCTTCTTCGGTCTGACGCCGGCTGAGCCCGCTGGCACCCCCTCGGGCGAAACCTTGACCGTGAACTCGATGATCCTCGCGGCACCTCGAGCGACTGCGGCGCAGATGCGCCGGCATCTGATCAACCGGCACCGCGCGCATCCCGGCGATAGTCAGGTCAAGGACAAAACGCTTGCGGACATCGTCAACCTCTACGTAAAGACATGTAAATCCGTAGGCGTCGACCCGCTTGCTGCTGTCAGCCAGATGGAGCTCGAAACTGCACACTTGACGTCGAAGGCATCTCAGCCGCCCCGGCGCAACCCGGCGGGAATCGGCATCACCAGTGGATCAACTCAAGGCCCCTCGTTCCCGACCTGGAATAAGGCCGTCAGAGCCCACGTCGGGCGGCTCGCTGCTTATGCGATTCCGAAGGGAGACGGAACCTCGGCTCAGAAGGCGTTGATCGCAGAGGCCCTGGCGGTGCGGTCATTGCCCGATTCGAAGCGCGGGTCGGCGCTTCGGCTCAAGGGGTTGTCGCACAGTTGGGCGGACGATAGGACGTACGCCGACAAGATCGCGCGGATCGCAAAGGAGATCCACGCATAGCGCATGCGCTGATAACCGGCGGGGAAGCTCGCCTCAGGGGCTACAACGTTCGTTTTACGGGTTGACGCCTCAGGAGGTCTCGGCATGAGCACGTGCAGATTCGGCGGCCGAGCGTCGAGCAGCCAAGCTGCGCCGGGGGACTCAGCGTGACGCAACGAGTGGATGCAGCCAATACGCCTGCGGCCACGGTTGGCGCGGGCGAACCGTCGGCAGGTGGGGCCGCCCTTGCCGGCCGGATAGCCGGCTTGTCTGTCCTCAAAGGTCTCGTGGTTTACGGCGCGACGCTCACGTTCGCCGGTCTCTACGCCTACTTCATGGAGGAGATTGTCTCCGCAGCAAACAAGACGCCTCCCCACCTCAGTGGAGCGATGGTGTCCGGCGCCGCTGCGCTCGCAGGGGTGCTTGGGTCGGCGTTCGCACTCGTAATGGGCGTGCCGATCCGAACAACCAACGAGGCTTTGGCCAAAGACCTCGCTCCGGCCAGAGACCGCGAGGACAACCGTCTTGATCCGAAGAAGCTACCCCGAAAAACGCGCCTTCGAAGGGTTCTTTCGCTTGAGCCGGGGGGAACAGATCAGCCGAGTTGGCCGCAGACCTTCGGCGTCTGGATGTACGCAGCGGTCGCCTCTGCGGTAGCGACTGTGTATGTCCTGAATCAAGCCGAGACTCCTCCTGCCATTAAGGCCCTCGCTGTGGCCTTCGCCGGATACGTGATCGCCTTGATGACGGCGGCTTACGGGCTCGGCTCTGGTCGCGGTCGTTAGGCGTGCGAAGCGCGGCAGCGGCCCCACCGCGCCCGGGCGGGCGAAGCGGTCGGTTCTCGAGCTAGGAGAATCGCCGGGCATATCAGGTAGTGCCTTTGAACGAGGTTTGCATTGGAGCGGTCTATCGGCCGCCCTGCACCGTAGTGATGTCCAGGCCGGCGGCCAGCCGCTCGGACAGCCCGGGCGGACGGTAGCTGCCGTCCTTGTCATGACGCGTCTTGGCGCTAGACGCCAGCGCGCCACCGTCCACTTCGGCGCCCTCATCTCCGGCGAGTCGGCGGTCGTAGGCCGGCGACAGCCGATAGAAGCGGGTGCGCGAGTTGTGCAGCCCGGCACCGTAGTCCGGCGCCGCGCTGATCCCCGCCCTGCGGGCCTCAGGGTCGAAGCCTGTCTCCTTCACGACCAGGTGGTCCGGCTTGAACGCGAGCCCACAGCCGCGAGCCTTTTCGGTCATCCACAAGAGCGGGATCTCTGAGAGCCCGGGGTCGCGGTAGCCACCACCGACATCGCAGTGGACCCCAGCGAACCACACCTGCTCTAGCGTCTGATCTTTCGCATCGTCCTTCTTCACCCAAATCGTCGGCCTGAACGGCCGGCGCCGTTCGTCAATGGCGATCGCGTGGTAGGCGTTGAGCACGTAGCGGCTGAGCGTCGTGTCGTGAAACGTCCACCGCCTGCTCAGAATCGGAGGACGGAAGCCATCAATCGGGATGCCCAATGCACCGACGGTGTCCCAGACGCCCACGAAGTCGACGTAGACCTCCGAGTGCGAGTACGTGCGCCGGAACAGTTCGGCCGCTATGCCCTTTGGTTCACTGTCTTTGTCCGGGTTCCGATAGAGCGCGTACGCCTCCTTGATCCGAGCCCGGTTCCCGGGCCGCAGGATGCCGCTGTTACGCACGAGCCCCACGGTGCTACGAGCGGTGAACGCACCACGGCTGAAGCCGAAGAAGTACAGCTTGTCTCCGCGCTCGTAGTTGTCAACCAGGAAGCGGTAGCACTCCTGGACGTTACGCGAGAGACCGACGCCGAACCCGCCGCCCAGCAGCCGCTCACCTCGGCGCGTGCCGACGCCGGCCTGGTAGTAGAACAGTTGCGCGTTGCCGGCATCGTCCTCATCTGCGAGCGCCAACGCGAGCTTGGCCACGTTCGTCGGCGCGGCGACGCCCTGGTCAATATGGTCCGGGCGATTCCAGGTCCCATCGCAGCAGACGATCAGACGTTTCACGGCTCCACTCTCGTTGATTCCGACTCGACTCTCGTTCCACGCCCACCAGCCCAACCGACGGACCCTTCGCGATTCAACGCAGCGCCACGGCGCAGTCGAGACTGCCGTAAGACCTTGTTGCGGCGGTGCCCGCCGAGTGTTCCGGGAAGCGCCGATACGACCTCGTGACCGTCCGGGCCGATTAGGCGATAGCTCACAGCGGCGTGCCGTGGATCTTCAGGATCGTCTCCGCCGCGAGCTCGAAGTGCATGGCATCGACCGAATCGCCGCTGAACTCGCCGCCCCAGTACCACCCGTGGCGGTTGAAAAACGGCACAAGCATGACGATGCCACGATGGGCGAGGTGGGTGCCCTGCGGGACGACGGCTCGCCCGAAAAAGAGATCGATCGCAGCTCCCCAACTATGGTTCGAGAATCGTGTGGGATTCGAGCGGCGATGACGGACGCAGAGCATCCCTTCCGTTTTCACCTCCTTGAACACGAGCGGGTGGTGATGCTCGGCCTCGGCGAAGAGCTGACGCAGCGACTCGACCGCGAAATCAAGCCCGCTGACCTTGAAGGGACCGACGTCGACGCCCGACTTCACCCGCCGCACGAAACGGCCGCTGGGCGACGAGCAGTTCTTCGTCAGCGCGCCCGGCTTTCCGAACTTCCGGAGCATGATCTGCTCCGTCGCCGGGCTGAGGTTGGTGTTGATTGTTTCCTTTGGTGGAATCGGGACGCGGTCGCTGAGCTTGGACATCTCGACTTCTCAGCGGAGCGCCGGGAACGCCTGCGTCGGCGCAGGCTCGATCTTCGTGGTCGAGGTCAGGTTGATCGTCAATACCCCACGTGGATGTGGTTTGTGTGATCGCGCATCGTCTTCAACCCGAAGAAGGAGGCGTTCGGGATCGTCAGCAGCTCGAACTCGTTGTCGAGGACCTGGCCGACGCCCCCCGTGATCAGCTGGCGCGGCAGCAGGACTCCGGCGTCGTGCAGCGCCTTGTCGATCTTGAGCGCGACGGTGCGCGCCGAGCCCGAGGCGAGGGACTGCCCGTCAATGCTCGAGATGTCCACGGCGAAGCCGCCGGCGTGGCCGTGCTCGCCGTCGTCGTGGTGGTCGGAGCAGAGCGCCGATGTGCCGATCGTGTGCCCGCTCTCGATCAGATGGACGAGCACACGCATCACGCGCGGATCGATGTGCACGAACTTCCCGCTGCGCGAACGCACAGCCTTGCCTTCCGCCGTCGCCCTGATGTCCTCTAGGTCGCCGGCGTTGTCTGCGCGGTACTTGCCCTGCGCATGGAAATTGACCAGCCGCTTCGCGTTCGCTGCGGCATCGCCCTTCGGCGCCGGTGGCTGCTTTGGCTCGCGGATCACTGCGCTCTTGTAGAGCTCCGCGTCCTTTGCTGTGAAGTGCGGCGAGATGAATTTGTGTGAATCCTTGCCGTACTTGCCGTCGACCTTGATGTCGCCGCGACGCTGCGCGACCTCGAGCGCGTCGACGAACGCCTCGCCCGCTCGGCGGGTCGAGTTCATTGCCCCGCTCCCCTTGATCCCCATGCGGCGGAGCGCGTGCTTCACAGCGAGCACATCCGCGCCGACGTCGCCGGGGAAGATCACCTGCCTGAACGCGACCATGGTTGCGTCCCTTCTCCCCCCGTACCGATTCGGCCGCAGCTGACAGCGAGTATAAAACGTTGTAGCGTGTCGCACAAGGAGGCGGAGCATCCGGGCGGCTCCGCGGCGCATCAGGCAGCTAAGACGTCTGGTTGAGCCGAAACCCCCTGTCTCGACAACCGTTTCGGGCCGTTAGGTCCGACGAGGGTTCAAATCCCTCCCCTCCGCTCTTTCCGCCTAGTCGTCGAGAAGCCTGGCCGGCGTCGGGGCTTCTCCTTCCGTTCAAAGAACATCGGGAGCCGAGCACTCCCTTCACTCCCCCTGGAAGAGCTGCCGCCCAGCCTTCCTCGAAGGTGAGCTTGCTCGGCTCCCGCTCTGATAGATGCGCTCGGTGCTCAAAGCCTGCGCGGCTCAGTCGTCGGCGAAAACCAGGGCGCCCGGTGGCGGAGGCAGCGCGCCAGGGCCGAGAGGGGGCTCGGGGTCGACCCGTGGCGGCATGCTGGGACTTGAGGGCGTGCCCCTCGCCTCCGCAGCACCGGGCTTACAGGAAGTCTAGGCGTCCGCGTCCTAGTGCCGCAGTTCCCGGAGCCGCGCACTCGCCAGCGCTTGGAGCGCCGGTAGGTCGCCGCAGACCTCGCAGCGATACAGCCGTACCGCCCGGTCCTGGCCCGAGGCGAGGACCAACCGCCCGTCGGGGCTGAAGGACGCGCTCGTGAGCAGCTTGCCCTTCGGCACCGGGCCCGCCCGCCGGAGAAAGGAGAACGGCTCGTCTGCGTCCCGTTGCCAGAGGCCAACCGTGACCGGGCCCGTGGTCGCGATCCACTGTCCGTCCGGGCTGAAGGCGCCGCGCGAGGCCGGCCCCGTGTGGCCTAGGAGCTCGTTCAGGCGGGTTCCCGTGCGGACGTCCCAGGTCTCCACCTCCGGGCCGGTCGCGAGGAGGAGCCGCCCGTCGGGACTGAAGACGACATCTCTCACCGGCGCTTTCGAGATCCTGAAGAGGCCTCGGCGTGTTCCGCCGGCGGTCTGCCAGATCCTGGCGGCTCCGTCGTTCCCGGCCCCGGCGACGAGCGAGCCGTCTGGAGAGAACGCGACGCGCGAGACGCCGCCGGGGGAGCTGAGGATGCGGATCCGCTTCGCCGAGGGAACCGACCATTCCGTGACGCCCGCTAACCCGGCGCTCGCAACCGTCTTTCCGTCACGAGCGAAGACCGCGTCCGTGACCTTCCCTTGCTGCTGCCCGCGCCCGATGGGCTTCCCGTCACTGGTTCGCCAGAGACGGAGGCCACCGCCGGTGTCCCCGGTCATGACGATCGTCCCGTCCGGGCTGACCCTGGCGACGGAGACCGGGGCGCCCTCGTGCAGCGTTCGAAGCCGGGCGCCGGTCGTCGAGTCCCAGATCCCGGCGGTGCCATCCGAGCTCGCAGTCACGACCAGGCGGCCGTCGGGACTGAACTCGGAATCTTCGACCGCGCGCTTGTGGGAGAGCTCGTGCAGCAGCCGGCGGCTGCGGACGCTCCAGATCCGCGCGGTGCCATCGGTGCCCGCCGAGACGATGCGGCGCCCGGTCGGGTCGAACGACGCCTCCACCGCGCCGCCGCCACGGTGGGCTCCTCTTAGCGGAAGCAGCTCCTGGTCGAACTGGGTGTCCCAGAGCCGTGCCCTGTGATCGTCGCTCCCGCTGAGCAGCCTGCCTCCGTTCGGGCTCCAGGCGACCGCGCGCACAGCCGAGCCGTGGCCCACGAGGTTGCCGACCACACGGCCGCCGAGGGTGCCGTTGGCCGACAGGACGTGCACGGTCCGGTCCTTGCTGCCGTCCGCGAGGAAGAGCCCCCCCGGGCTCCATGCGACTGTGAAGACCGGACCGTTGTGAGCCGGGAAGTAGAAGAGACGGTCACCCTTTGCCACGTCCCAGATCCGAACGCCCCCGTCTTGCCCGGCGACGGCGAGCAGGTTGCCGTCCGGGCTGAAGGCCGCCGCGGTCGTCACGCCGGGCTTGTCGACGAGGCGCGAGCCGACCTGTCGGCCAGTGCGGGGGTTCCACAGATACGTGCCCTGGAAACCGGTGGTGGCCAAGAGGCGCTTGGAGAACGCGACGCCCTCGAGCTCCGTCGGCTTGCCCACGATTCGCGGCGCCAGCACGTGCAGCAACCGGCCGGTTCTCGAGTCGAAGACGCGAACCGGGGCGTGCTTTCCCGCATCGAGCGTCGCGACCAGGCGTCCGTCGGGCGAGAAGGCACCTTTCGTCGCCGCCCGCTTCTCGAGCACGGCAACGGAGTGGCCGGTATCCGCGCGCCAGACCGTCGTGCCGCGCCCGGTGGTCGTGAGCACGAGGCGGCCGTCCCGGCTGAACGACGCGGAGGTCACGGCGCCGGGCAGGTGCAGCGTGTGGAGGCGCTCCCCGGTTGCGGCGCTCCACAGCCTCGCCTCTCGCCCCGCGGCACCGAGCACCAGCGAGCCGTTGGGTGAGAAGGACGCCGCCGTGACGGGGCCGGCGGCCGCCAAGGTCCGCTCCAGCCTGCCGTTCGCCGAGTACACGCCTAGTCTGCCGCTTCCGTCGCCAACGACCATCCGGCCGCCCTTGGACGCAACCGCCACCACCGATACCGGCGCGGGTGCGCGAAGCACGCGGCGCTCGTGGTTCGTGACGAGCGCCCGGCGGAGCACCCCTTCCGCGCGAGCGCCCGGATCACTCCGGGCAGCGGAGACCGCATCGGCGAGCCCACGCTCCGGGTTGGTCGCCTGCTCGAACAGAGATCTCGCCTCGAGGGCGTGCGCCCGCGCCAGGCGAGCCGCACTTCTCGCATGTGAGCGTTCCGTCAGCGCGTAGACGGCGACCGCCGTCATCGCGCCCAGCGCGACGAGCGCAGCTACCGCGAGTGCGACGAGGCGGCGCTGCCTCCGCTGTGCATCCTCGCGATTGCGCTCGATGACGCGGCGCGCGCGCCAGGCGAGGACGCCGTCGGCGAGGACGTCATGGAAGATCTCGTAGCGCTCGCCTCCTCCCGCTCCGTCGACTGCGCGCACGATGCGTTCGCGACCGAGCGCATCGAGCACGGGCATGACCTCGGCCTCTCCGACCTCGGCGTACTGCGCAAGATCGCGGGGGCGGTGCGCAATCTTCGACCCCGACGGCGTGACGAGGTGGTCGAACATCGTGGCGGCAACGTCCTGCTCTGCCGGCTGCAGGCTCCCGAGCGCCCGCTCGAGATGCGCTCGCACGATCGACTCTGCTCCTCCCAGCTCCCGGAGCGTTACGAGGCGGAGAACGGGCGAGCCTCGTTCGCGCTCGACCTGCCACAGCCGCTCGAGCACGAGCTGCAGGTACGGGGCCTCGATCCGATCGGTGTCTTTTTCGACACCCCCGCGGCCGGATCGGCCGACGTCGACCTCGCCCGCCGCGACCTGATCGAGGACCGCGTCCACGAGCTCGGGCTCGACCTCGACCGTTTCTCCGGTCAGCTCGTTGTACCGCTCGATCGGCCCGAGGATCGCAGCGCGGCCGCCCGCCTTGTCGAGGTGGTCGAGCCTGAGGTAGTTGGCGAAGAGGCTGGGGATCCGGCTCTTGAACGCATCGAGCTTCGCGAGAGCGTCCTCGCGCAGGCCGAGGAGGAAGTTCGCGCGCAGTCCGGGCTCGCGGATCGCAGCCGCGAGCTCATCGGCGAATTCGTCGCGCTCGTGGTAGAGGAAGTACTCCTCGAACTGATCGAGGATCGCGTAGACATCTCCGCCTACGGCCTGCGAGGCGGCGGCTAGCCTCTCGGTCAGGCTGCCGCTCGACTCGATTCCGACGGCGGAGTCGATCGCCTCTGCGAGCCCGCTCCGCGGATCCCCGGCCCACGACGAGTAGAAGACGACTCCTGCGTCCGGAATCCGGCGAAGAGCGGGGGTGACCGCTGCGCGGAGGAGCGATGTCTTTCCCACACCGCTCGCCCCGTACAGCACCGTCAGGCGGGACGCGAGCAAGTTCGCCACGATCACTTCCCGCTCGCGGTCGCGGCCGCAGAAGAGCTGGGCGTCGAGCTCGGTGTCCTGGAACGGTGCGAGCCCCTTGAACGGGGTCGGGGGCGAGCCCGCAGCGACGCTCATTCGCTCGCGCCCGCCGGTCGGGCAGCCACGTAGGTGCCGAGGATCCCGGCGTACTCCTCGAACGGCAGCTCGAGCACGTCGACGTCGCGCCGGTGCCAGAACTCCCGCTCGAGCGCCTTCGGCTCAGGCTGGACGGCCCACGAGTGGTAGCTGAGGGGCTGGTCGCCCCAGAGCCGGTGGAGGATCACCCGCAGGTTCCAGTCGGCCATCGTGTAGCCGAGGAAGAGGAAGTGGCTCCGGCGGAGCCTCGCCGCGAGCGAGACGGGGACAGCGGCCGCGATCTCCGTCTGTGCGAGGTAGTCGATGTAGTCGTCCTCCGTCACGACGAAGCTCTCCCACTCTCGGGCGGGAGTCCGTTCGACCTGGCCGTGGAGCTTGAGGATCACCGTGTTGCGGTCCAGGGAGAGCTCGGTGGCGTAGGTGTTCGGCTCCTCGATCAGCGTGCCGGTGCCGTCCGGCGCGATATGGCAGAAGCGCCCGCGATTTCGGCCGGTGGCTAGATAGGTCACGACCTCGACGGCCTCACCCGCCTCCTCGAACGCCATCTCCAGCGCCGTGTCGTAGCTCGTCGTCACCACGACCTGGGGTGGCAGCCCACGCTCGCGGAGGAGTGAGGGGAGCGACGCGAGCAAGCGATGGAGCGGCGTGGGGGGCAGGTCGGCGTCGAGGAGCTCGTGGAGCTCGTCGTAGAGCGGGCCCGAGCCCTTCATCACGGCGACGTACTGCGCGACCGCCGGCAGCGTTGCCCGCCCGCCGTCCGCTGGATAGCCGAAGCGCTCCGCGAGCCGAAGCGTGAGCTCACCGACGTCGTTGCCGAGGACCGGGACGACCCGCCCTTCGAGGATGGTTCGGGCAACGTCTTCGAAGTGGTCCTGCGCAGGAACCGCGCGGGCGGGCAGGAGGTCGATCTCCTGGCGGAGGATCGCGGCGTGGAGCTGCTGCAGGCGCGGGCTCGGGTCGATCCCCAGCTCCTCGACGAGCGCGCGGCGACCTTGCTGGAACGCATCGAGTGCCTCCGCCTGCCGGCCCGAGCGGTAGAGCGCAAGCATCAACTGCTCCCGGAAGCGTTCCCGTAGCGGGTGCTCGACGACGAGTGCCTCGAGCTCGCCGATGACCTTCCCTGGCTCCCCGGCCTCGATCTCCGCGTCGATCCGCTCCTCGAGCAGCGTCAGCCGCAGCTCCTCGAGCCGCGCGATCTCGCTCTGCGCAAACGCCTCGTAGCCGAACTCCTCGAGCGGCGTGCCGCGCCAGAGCTCGAGCGCGTCCCGGAGCTTCTGGCAACGCTCGCTCGCGAGAACGTTCTTCGCGTCGTCGAGAAGCGCCTGCGCCCGGTTCACGTCGAGCTCGGACGAGTCGATGCGAATCAGGTAGCCGGGCGGCTTGGTGACGATCCGGTCTGGCCCGAGCACCTTTCGCAGCTGCGAGACGAAGTTCTGGAGCGACGTCGCGGCCGTTCGCGGCGGCTGCTCGCCCCAGAGCGCCTCGATCAACCGGTCGGTGGAGACCGCTCGCCCCGCGTCGAAGAGAAGGAGAGTCAGGAGGGCGCGCTGCTTCGGGCCCCCGAGCTCCAGAGTTGCGTCTTCGCTGGTCACCTCGAGCGGGCCGAGCAAGCGGAAGTCATGACGGTCGGCTACGGGATCACTTGCCTTTCTTGTAGGAGGATCGCGCCCAGGTTGCTTCCGTGTCAACGGCGCGAAGGGTCGCCGTTAGCGACCCGTTGGCGGCCCGTTACCGGGCGGTTTGGACCCCGGCGGACGTTGGCCGCATGGCTACTAACACTCACATCCCAGTTCGCAGCGCACGGCGCTGCATCCTTCGCTCGGCCGTTACGAAGTTTCTCTTCGCCACCGCCGTCGCGATCGCAACATCCGTCGCGCTTGCACTTTCGGGCGCGCTCACCGCCGGCCCCGGGATCGCCCAGGCGACCGGGCCCAGCGCCGCTCGGGCCGTCTCGGGCCAGGGCTACGGCTATCCCGTCAAGCCGTTCGACCGCGAGCATCTGATCCGCGCGAACTTCGGCGACCCGCGCATGCACTTTCAGGGGCCGCCGACGATGAACACGCTCATGCACGCGGGCGGCAGCTTCTCGTTCCACCAGGGTGTCGACATCTCTGCTCCCGGCGGCACTTCCGTCTACCCGGTCGTCGACGGGACCGTCACGTTCGTCTCGTCCGAGTGGATCCGGGTGACGACGGGCGGCCGTGCCTTCGAGTACTGGCACATCCGCCCGCTCGTCAAGAGGGGCCAGCATGTCATCGCTCGGCAGACGCTGCTCGGCCGCGTCACGAGGATCGAGAATCACGTGCACCTGACCGAGTACGAAGGCGGCAGTGTGGTCAATCCGCTCGTGCCCGGCCGGCTCACTCCCTATCACGACTCGACGCCTCCGATCGTTCGTGCAATCACCTTGCGCCAGTCGGACGGCGGGGCAGACGTACTGCCGATCTTCGTCCGCGGCCGCGTCGAGATCGTCGTAAACGCCGAAGACGCCCCGACCGCAGCAGGGTTCCGCAAGTGGTACGGCCCTGTGACGCCCGCCCTGATCACCTGGCGGATCCGCAGCCTCCGCACCGGCCGGGACGTCGTGCGACAGCGCGTCGCGCGTGACGTCCGAAACGGCGTGCCGCCAAACTCCGCTTTCTGGCAGGCCTACGCCCGCGGCACGTACCAGAACCAGATGGTCTGGGGGAATCACTACTCGTACCAAGAGCGCGGCACGTACCTCTTCAAGCTCGCGCAGCAGTACGACACCCGCACCCTCCGCGACGGCGTCTACGACCTGATCGTCAAGGCGACCGACGTTCGCGGCAATTCCGCCTCGCAGACCCTCCGCTTCACCGTCCACAACCGTCCGGGCTGGGCCGGATGACGCGGCCAAGGCTCGCGATTGTTGCCGCGGCGCTCCTCGTGGGCGCCGCGGCAGCCGTGCTCGTGTTCGGGCGCGGCGATGGGCAACGACCGCAAGCGCCGCCACCGGTGCCGACCACTCGGAGCCGCCGCCCGCTGCCCCGACCCTCGCGCCCCATGTTCTCCTGGCCCGTGTTCGGCTTCGATCCGGCGCGCACGCACTCGGCCCCGCTCCGGCTCCGGCCCCCGTTCCGGACCCTGTGGAAGGTGTACGGCGACTCGAGCTTCATCGAGTTTCCTCCCGTCCTTGCGGCCGGACGCCTCTTCTTCGGCACGAACCACGGGCTCGCGCTCGCGGTGCAGGCAGCCTCCGGGCGCATCGCGTGGCACCGGCAGTTCGCCGGCTGCATCGCCTCGTCGCCCGCGGTGGGAAACGGCGTCGTCTACATCGGCCTCATGGACCCGCCGCCTTGCAGCGGCTCCGCCCCGAGCTTTCTTGCCGCACTCGACGCCCGCGACGGGAGGACGCTGTGGCGCTTCCGCGCCGGAGTGATCGAGAGCTCGCCACTCCTCGCCGGAGGGCGCGTCTACTTCGGCTCGTGGGACCATCGGGTCTACGCGCTCGACGCGCGCACTGGTCGGCTGGAATGGAGCTTTGCGACCGGCGACCGAGTGAAGGGCGGTGTCGCGCTTGCCGGGCGCACCGTCTACGCCGGCTCGTACGACGGGTACCTTTATGCGCTCGATGTGCGGCACGGCGGCCTCCGCTGGAGGGCCGGGAGCGGACGGCTCGGCGGCCTGTACGCGACACCCTCGGTCTCCCACGGCCGCGTCTTCGTCAGTTCGACGAATGGACGCGTGTACGCCTTCTCGCTGTCCGGAGCAGAGCTGTGGTCGGTGCAAACAGGGAGCTACGTCTATTCCCCCGCGGCGCTTGCGGGTGCGACCGCGTACGTCGGTTCCTACGACCACCGGCTCTACGCCCTTTCGCAGGCAACTGGCGGCACGCGGTGGACGTTCGACGCCGGCGCGCCGATCTCGGGAGCGCCGACGGTTATCGACGGCCTTGTCTACTTCTCGACCTGCGGGTCGTGCTCGAGCTACGAATCCAACCCTCGGGCGCGGCGAACGTTCGCCCTCGACGCCGCGACAGGTCGGCTCGTCTGGCGCTTCCCCGACGGCGAGTACAGCCCGGTGATCGGCGACCAGGAACGGCTGTACCTCACAGGCTTCACCTCGCTCTACGGACTCGCCCCCCGAGGTTAAGGACCCGAGGCCGGAACCCACCGTATGAAAGGCGGGTTCCGGCGTTTGCAGACAGGGTCGGCGGCTCTCTCTACCCGGGCAGGATTCCGG
>Ga0308176_10001740_pt1 | contig 13678 bp, 11 predicted proteins | sample PhyCR2_3_FD_203890 | JGI IMG/M metagenome (GOLD analysis project Ga0308176, IMG submission 203890) | Soil microbial communities from UC Gill Tract Community Farm, Albany, California, United States - DLSLS.C.R2 | ecosystem: Environmental > Terrestrial > Soil > Agricultural land | place: USA...
GGCTGCTCGGTGGTGGCTGCTCGGTGGTGGCTGCTCGGTGGTGGCTGCTCGGTGGTGGCTGCTCGGTGGTGGCTGCTCGGTGGTGGCTGCTCGGTGGTGGCTGCTCGGTGGTGGCTGCTCGGTGGTGATGGCTGCTCGGTTGCTGCTGCTTGGTGGTGGCTGCTGCACGGCGGTGGGAGCAGGCTCCGAATGTGATGCCTTCATTGCATGAATCGCGCAATGAAGGTGCGCGGAACGCGCGGCCGCGCGGTGGTCACGATAGGCGTCACCGGCGCAGCCAGGGCCAAGCCGGGCCTGCTCGAGTCAGCCGACTGCGGCACGATCTCGTCGACGAAGTCGGGGAGTTGCCGGCCGCGGCCCAGGTCACGTTGCTCCGGGTCCTCGAGGTCGCAAAGTGACCCGGATCGGCGGCCATGCCGCGCGCAAGCTGGAGGTGCGGTTCGTCGCGCGCCGGGTCCTACAGGCTGACCCGCCGGCCCAGCATTGCGTGAATCGCGCAGCGCGAAGCGGTCCGTTGCGCGAACCGCGCACGCGAACCGCCATCGCACCCGCGCGGCCACGCGCCTGCGAGCAACAGGCTCCGAAACCAAATTCGCGAAATCAATCAAAGTTCTTCCGAGCCAGGATCCTCACCGATGGGCTTCCGATCACAGGGCCACGTCATGGCCCAAAGGTTGCTCGACAACAGATGGCGACCCCGGATGACGGTGAATGCAAGGGCGGCGATGGTTCCATGCTGGGGTCGCACTACCAAGCACGTCGAGTTTCGTCAGGGCGACCAGCGCGGCGACTGACGGCTGCGCACGTCATGCACCTCACCGATCAAGAAAGGGCAAGTTAATGTCAATCGACAGTCAATATACGTTCTTTGGGGGTTTCTTCAATGGCCTGTTCACGGGCAACAACACCAAGCTCAACGCCGACCAGCCATTCAGCGAGTCGTTCAGCGGCATCACGCTGACGATCCACCGACCAAACGCCGAGGTCCCCGTCGATCTGGGAGCACTGATCGCCACAAACGCGAACACCGGCCTGGTGGCGAACAAGCTCATCAGCGCAGGCGCGTCGCTGACCAGCGGGCTGCGCGTGCAAGGCGTGCCTTGGCTCAGCGTGCCTTACTTCCTCCAGAACCTCGGCGCACACAAGATCATGGATATGCTCGTGCGCGTCGACTTTGATTTCCACATCGAGACGCCGTGGTACTGCAGCGACATTGATGGCAACATCTCGGTCTACCTGTTCCTCTTCCTCGACGCCAAGGGACACCTCAAGGGCAAGGTCGATGGCCAGTGGTTCACGTTCGACGGCGGTGGACCGTTCTGCAGAGGGCCCGCACAAGACGCGCTCATGTCGGCGGTCCCTGGCGTCTCGCAGCAGGTCAAACCGATCCTCGACCAAGCGCTCGCCACCGCGGCGAGCGGCAAGTTCAAACAGCTCTACTTCCTGCCCGGGAACGGGACCAAGACCCCGGGCGTTTCCTTCCAGAACGCCAGCAACGATCTCGCCCTGGGCCTCATCCCGGGTTGAAAGGACACGAACATGAAGACCGATAAGCTATTTGCAGACATCAAGGCACTGCTCCAGGCAGCCGGAATGAGCCATATCACCATGCGCACGGGCTCGCAGGGCGCGCTGGTGAGTGCCAACCACGAAGATGGCACCGGCGCCGTCTTCTACGTCACACCGAACAGCGGCGACAAGGCGGCCAAGCATAAGGTCCTCGAAGGGGCCCGAGCGGCGGATGCGACGACTGCCGACGTGGTGGTGATGCCGTCTTCGGCTGCGCTGCATGCACACATCGTGGCGGATCTAGTCGGTTCCGCGAAGCTGCTGGGCATCGAGGCCGAGACCCTGCGCCGGCTCGTCGCGCCCGCGCCCCGCTGACTCAGCGAGCTGCACCCTCGTCGGCATGGGACGTAGCAAGCTCGGTGTCGCCGCGCGGGCCGGTGCCTGCCGTTCGATCGCTCAGCGCGCGATGGTCGCGGCGGCTTCGATCGCGCGCCAGGCGAGGTAGATCGGAATGCCGAGCAGGCGGTAGCGCACCGGATCGCCCTGGGTGGTCGTGACGTCGATCGTCGCGAGCGACGGCGGGTTCTCGTCGATGCGTACCGCGAGCCGGAGCTTTTTGTCGAACATGAACTGGTGCAGGCTCTTCATCGCGCCGCTGGCGCCGGACTTGAGCTCGATGGGCACGATGCGGCCGCCGGCCTGGATCAGGAAGTCGATCTCGCCGGGTCGTCCGCCTTCGCGCTGCCAGTAGAACAGCCGCGGGCCGTCGCCGGTGGGGTCGCCGCCGAGCAAGAGGGCCTGACCGACGAGCTGCTCGGCGAGCTGGCCGCGGACGGCGGGCGCGAGATCGCTCCAGCTCGGAAATCGCTCACCCGCCGGTGTGTCGGCGAGGGCGTGGAACAGGCCGATATCGAGCAGGATCGCCTTGCGGAACTTGTCGGTCGCGTCGCCGCCGAGCGGGATGCCCGTGGCGGCGCTGTAGCGGACCAGGTGGCAGAGTCGGGCGGCGGCGAGGAGCTCGAGTGCGCGCTTGGCCTGGTGTTGCTTGACGCCGTCGGCGGCCTGGGCATAGACGAATTTTCGGCCGAGCGCTCGGGCGATGGCCTCGAGAACGTGATCGAGGATGTTTCGGTCCATCCGGCCCGCGTACTTTGCGAAGTCGGCGCGGAAGGTCGCCACCAGATCGCGCTGGAGCTCGCGACAGGTCCGCGGCGGCTCGCCGGCGACATCGGCGGCGACCACCGCCGGCATGCCGCCCACCATCGCGTAGCGATGGAACCACTCGAGCGCCCGCGTGTGCGCCGCCGGAGAGAGCGGCTGCCCGGGTTGCCATGCGACGAGGGCTGCGAGGAGCTTGGTCTCGCCGCGCGCGCGGAGGTACTCGTCGAAGCCCATCGGGTCGACGCGGAGGAAGCCGATGCGCCCGACCGGCATGCTGAACGTGTGCTCGGCCAGCGCGAATTCGAGGAGCGAGCCGGCGGCGATCACCGGGAGCTGCGGGAGCTCTTCGGCGAACCACCGAAGCTTGCCCAGGATCGCTCCGGCGGCCTGGATCTCGTCGAGGAACAGCAGCGAGCGCTCGACCGGGATGTCGCGGCCGATCAGGAGCGATAGCTCGCCGAGGATCTGCTTCGGATCGCTGGCCGAGAACACCCGGGTGTAGCGCTGGTCGCGCTCGAAGTTCAGCTCCACCAGATCGCGGTTGGCTCGCCGGGCAGCGTCGCGGACCAGCCAGGTCTTGCCAACCTGGCGCGCACCTCGGAGGACCAGGGGACGTCGCTTCCGCGATCCCAGCCAGGCAAGCAGATCCTGTGTTCGGGTTCTTTCCAGGCTCTCACTATAGAAACAACGCGTTGTTTCGGCAAGTAAGGTTCAATTATAGCGCGATTGATGTGGCGAGGACGGCGGTGCGCGATGTGCTGGCCAGCCTCATCGCGCTGGGCGCCATCACAGCCCGAAGCAACGTCGCGATCCTCGTGGTTGCTACTGCTCTCAGGATCGATTGCGTGGCCGCGCCACCTGGTACTCGGCGAGGCGGTTGACCAGCGTGCGCAGCGACATTCCAAGCAGCTTCGCGGCGCGCGTCTGGTTCCCAGCGCATTCCTCCAGCGCGTCGATGATCCTCTGGCGCTCCGCGGCGCCCTTCGGCGCCGGTGCTTCGCTCGCAGCGGCTTTGGCCTCTGGCTTCACGCCGGCTGCTCCGACCGGGGCTCGCGCCACGTTGGTAACTTGTCCGGGCAAATCCGCGGGCAAGATCACGTCCCCGCTCGCGAGGACCGCGGCACGCTCGATCACGTTGCGCAGTTCACGCACGTTGCCCGGCCAGGCGTAGCGCTCGAGGTACCCGAGGGCGTCCGGTGACAGGCGGAACGGTTCGGTTCGGTCGAGCGTCTGGCCCGCTGCGGCAAGGAACCGCTCGGCCAGCGGGGCGATCTCTGCAACGCGCGCGCGGAGCGGGGGGATGACGAACGAGACGCCGTTGAGCCGGAAGTAGAGATCTTGCCGGAAGCTCCCGCACGCGACCTCCGCCTCGAGATCCCGGTTGGTGGCGGCGACGAAGCGCACGTCGAGCTTCCGCGGCGTGCGGCCGCCGATGCGTAGCACCTTATGGTCTTCAAGCACCCGGAGCAGCTTCACCTGAATGGGCGATGGCAATTCGCCGACCTCGTCGAGGAAGATCGTGCCGCCGTCGGCCGACTCGAGCAGGCCGGGGCGGGCCTGGCTTGCGCCGGTGAACGCGTTCTTCTCGTGACCGAACAGCTCCCCTTCGAGCAGCGAGGGCGGCAGCGCCGCGCAGTTGAGCTCGAGGAACGGTGCGCTGGCACGCGGCGACCGGTCGTGGACGGCACGCGCCAGCACCTCCTTACCGACCCCGGTCTCGCCAAGGACGAGCACGCTGATGGTGCTGCGTGCGGCGCGGGTGACCTGCTCGTGGAGTGCCAGCATCGCCGGGTCACGCACCACGGCGCCTGCTTCCGCCGAGGAAGCAGGTTCGCGCCGGGCGCCCGCGGTGGCGCGCCGGACGACGATCGAGATGGATCCCAGGTTGACGCGCTCGCCGATCGCGAGATCGAGGGTCTCCTTGGAGAGCTTGCGGAGCAGATGAGTGCCGGCGGTGTCGGTCGGAGATCGAGCGTCGCGCATGAAGGTGCCGTTGATACTGCCGAGATCCTGGATCCGCAGCGCTGAGCCGAGATGGAGGACTGCGTGTCGCCGGGAGACCGAGCGGTTGTCGATGCGGAGGTCGCACTCCTGGCCTCGGCCGAGGGTCACCGTGCCGCGGGCAGGCAGTGGCGTGATGGTGACGGTGTCTCCAATCACCACGACGAGCTCGAGGGCGGCGGGCGACGCTGCGTCATGGCTGCTCGGAGGGCGACCGTCCACGGAAGCATGCTACAGGTATATCGCTGCGATGGGCTGGTGCCGGATTGCGCAGCGTGGTGCCGATGCTGCTCGGCCGGCGGCCCTCAGTCGAACGGCGAGGCGGCGCCGGCCGCCGTGCGCGTCTCGAGCAGCTTGCGCAGATCCATCACCAGCTGCGGGTGCTCGCCGAGGACGTTGGCGTGCTCGGCGGGGTCGCTGCGGGTGTCGTAGAGCTCGAGGGTCGCGTTGTTATCGACGAGCTTCCAGCGGCCCTGGACGATCGCGGTGATGCCGCCGGGATTCGAGCGATCCTGGATCATCGCGGCGAACGCGACGCCGCCCTCCGGATCACCGGGACGCGCGCCGGTCGCGAGCTCGGCGACCGAGCGGCCATCGAAGATCGCGCTGCGCGCCGCGTCGAAGCCCGCGAGCTCGAGCACGGTGGGGACCAGGTCGGTGAGGCTCACGGTCTCGGGGACGTGTTGCGGCCTGATGCCGGGGCCCGCGATCACGAACGGCACCCGGGCCTGCGAGTCGTAGAGATCGGTCGAGTGAAACGCCTGGCCGTGCTCGCCGAGCGCCTCGCCGTGATCCGCGGTCACGATCACGATCGGCATGCGGTCAGGGGGCCGGTGGCCGAACGCGGCGAGGACGTCCGCGACCATCTGATCGGAGGCGGCGAGCGAGCGGTCGTACGCCTTCTTGCGGTCGTCGTCGTTGCGCGGCTCACCGGTGGCGACCGTCCAGTTGTGCGGCTCGAGGATGTGCATCCAGAGGAACAGCGGCGCTTGGCCGGCGGTTCGCTCGCGCGCCTCGAGCCAGGTCCGCGCGTGGTGGGCGAGCACGCTGCCGGGCGACTCGATCTCGAGGTGGGCGAGGCCGCGCTCGAGGCCGGTGTGGAAGGTCTTGCCCCAGAACCCCTCGCAGCACATGAAGCCCGCGGTGTCGTAGCCCCCGGCGCGCATCCGCTCGGCGAGCAGGACATGGCGCGGATCGACGCGCAGCGCCCAGCCGACGACCCGGCCGTGCACGCGGTTGGGCGCCAGGCCGATGACCATCGACGGGATCGACCGCCGCGTGACGTTGCTCGGCGAGAACGCCCAGTCGAACACGGTGCCGCGCGCGGCGAGATCGCGCAGCGCCGGCATGTCGGCCTGGCCGCCGTACGGCGGCGTGTGGTCGGCGCGCACCGTGTCGATCGTGATGAGGACGATGTCGGGATGCGCGGCGCCCGGTCGCGCGACCGGGCGGAACTCGGTGAGCGAGATCCGGGCGCGGATGGCATCGAGACCGAACAGCCGCTCGATCGCGAAGCCCGCCAGCGGCCGATCGCCCCAGATCTCGAGGGTGAGCGACGGCCAGGCGTGCACGGCGATGACCGCGCTGGCGAGCACCGCCGCCGTGGCGACGGCGCAGCCAAGGCCGACCGCCAGGCGCGCGCGGCCGAGGCGCGGCCACACGGCGTGGATCACCCCGGCCGCGGCCAGCCCCGCCGCCGGTGCGTCGAGCAAGCTGGTGTCGATCGGCCCGAGCCGGGGCTTGATGAGGAGCCGCCACAGCGCGTAGATCACCGCGAGCGTGGCGACGCACGCGGTCGCGACGATGATCGGCGGTCGCAGCAGGGTGCGCCGGCCCCGGCGGCGCCACCGCGCGTCGAGCCGGCAGGCGAGCCACGCGAACAGCCGCGCGCACGGCCGCGACACCGCGACCATCGCCAGCACGGTCGCGACCGCGAGGCTCGGCTCGAGGAAGCTCACCGTCAGCGGCTTGAACGCGGTGTACGTGGCCAGCGTCCACACGCCCTGGAACATCGCCGAGGCGAGGCCCAGCGCGCCGAGCCAGATCACCGCGACCCAACCGGCGAACCGGGGGGCCGCGCCGTCGGCGTCGACCAGCTGGCGCGCGAGCTCGCCGGGCTGCCACGCCGCGACCACCGCGCGCACGGCCGCGCTCACGACCAGGAGGATCGGGGCGGCGATCAGCGCGATGAACCCGGCGGTCACCGCGGAGCCCAGGAGGCCCGCCGCGTGGCACGCTTCGACGAGCCCGGCGGCGAGCGCGCCGGCGCACGAGGCCACGGCGCTCGGCACGAGCCAGCGCACCGCCGAGCGGAGCCGCGAACGAGCTTGCCGAGCCTGCCGAGGTTTAGAGGAGACCAACGCGTGAAAATTGTACTGCCCGCGCACCGACGTGTCAGGTCGCGGCGAGGATGTCGCACGGGGGCGAGACGGCGCGCGCGATTTCATACGCACCTGGGGCGTGGGCTGGTTCGCCGTGTTTCGCTCGCGCCGGATGGCGGTGCTGTTCCTGCTGGGGTTCTCGTCGGGGCTGCCGCTGATGCTGACCGGGCAGACCTTGCAGGCCTGGCTCACCGCGGAGCACATCTCGCTGGAGCAGATCGGCGCGATGTCGCTGGTCGGGCTCGCGTACACGCTGAAGTTCGCGGTTCGCCGGGCTCGCGGTCTCGCGTAAGACTTCCGCTGGGGCACCGCCATCTGAGCCTCGTGTAGGATGCGCGCGATGTCGAACCTCATCGATCGGCGCCAGCTCCTCGGCGGCCTGGCCATGCTCGCGGCAGTGCCCGGCTGCGCGGGAGCGTTGTCCGCAGGTCCGGAGTCGGCAACACCCCCGGGACCGGGGGCAGCGGGCGCGCCGCCTGCATACCCGCCGCTGGCACCGCTCGGCGAGGCGACCTTCGCTCGGCGCTACGATCGCCTCCGTGCGCTCGCGCGCGAGGCCGGGGCGAGCGTCGTGTTCATCACGAGCGGCACGACGTCGTTCGCGTACCTCGCGGGCGGCAAGGTCGAGCGCAGCGAGCGCCTGATCGCGTTGATCTTGCCGGTCGAGGCTGAGCCGTTCCTGGTGGCACCGTCGTTCGAGGTCGAGCGCATGCGCCGCCAGACCCGGCTCCGGGATGTCCGGCCGTGGGAGGAGCACGAGAGCCCGTTCGCCGTGGCGCGCGACGCGCTGGGGCAGGCACACGCCAGCGCGAAGATCTTGATCGAGCCGCACACCGAGTACCAGGCGGCGCTCGCGCTCGGGCGCGCCATTTCGGGTGCGACGCTCGTCGATGGCACGAGCGCGTTCGAGCACCTGCGCCTTCACAAGGACGACGACGAGCTCGCGCGGATCCGTCGCGCCATCGCGGTCACCCAGGACGTGTTCGAGGCCGCGTTCGCCAGGCTGCGCCCGGGGGTTCGCGACCGCGAGGTCTCCGAGGCGATCGCGGCCGACTTCCGGCGCGCGGGCTACACCGGCTACGCGCTCGTCCAGTTCGGCGCGCTGTCGGCGCTGCCGCATGGCCACCCGCATGGCGACGCGCTGCGCGAGGGTACGGTCGTCCTGATCGATGGCGGCTGCGAGGTCGACGGCTACTCGTCGGACATCACGCGGACCCGGTTCTTCGGCGGGGAGCCGCCGCCCGAGTTCAAGCGGGTGTTCGGGGTCGTGCACGACGCACAGAGCGCGGCGATCGAGCGCGTGCGCCCGGGCGTCGCGGCGCAGGAGATCGATCGCGCGGCGCGCGCGGTGATCGCCAAGGCGGGCTACGGCGCCTACTTCACGCATCGCCTCGGCCACGGCCTGGGCATGGATGGCCACGAGCCGGCCTACATGGTCGAGGGCAACACGCAGCCGCTCGAGCCAGGCTTCGTGTTCACCGTGGAGCCCGGCATCTACTTGCCGGACAAGTTCGGCGTCCGCATCGAAGACGACGTGGCGTGCGGCGCGGAAGGCGCGATCGTGCTTTCGCACAGGGCGCCCCGGGACTGACGTCAGGGCTCGTCGCCGCCGGGCCGGGCTCGCCGTTCGACTGGCAAGGCGGACCTCGTCGTGTACGCTCAGGGGATGGTTCGCGTGTTCGCGACGGTCGCGCTGGGGGCCGCGGCGATCGCATGGCTCGGGGCTGGCACGCGCGCGGCGGCCGATGCCGATGCGCTCGCGGCGCTGCTCCGGCGCACCGACGCGGTGGCCAGGGAGGTCGCGCGGGTCCGCGGCTTGCCGCTCAAGCGGCCGATCCCGAACGAGGTGGTCGATCGCGACGAGCTGCGTGCGCGGTTGCGCAAGATGGCGGCCGAGGACAAGACGGCCGCGGAGAGCGCGGCCGAGGGGTTCGCCCTCGAGCGCTGGGGCATGATCCCGCCGGGCACGGACTACGAGGCGATGCTGGTCGACGTGCTGACCGAGCAGATCGCCGGCTACTACGATCCCGATACCAAGAAGCTCGCGATCTCGAAGTCCGCCGGCGACGATCCGGTGTGGGCGGAGATGGTGCTCGTTCACGAGCTCGATCACGGCCTGCAGGATCAGGCGTTCGACCTCAATCGCTTCGAGGACCTGCCGAGCTCGGAGGGCGATGCGGCGGCGGCGCGGCACGCGCTCGTCGAGGGCGATGGCATCGCGCTCATGATCGAGGTCATGGTCGCGCGCCGCCGGGCGAAGGTCGACTGGACGAGCCCCCAGGTCGCGGCGATGATCGAGAACAGCATGTCGGTGCCCGACACCGGCGATAACCTCGACCAGGCACCGCTGGCGATCCGCGAGGCGATGGTGTTTCCATATCGCGCCGGCTTCGCGTTCGTCGCGGCGCTGCGCCGCCGCCACCCGTGGAGCGCGGTCGACGCCGCGTTCGCCCGGCCGCCGAAATCGACCGAGCAGATCCTTCACCCAGCGCGCTACCTGGCCGACGAGCCGCCGATCTCGATCGAGGCCAAGCTGCCGGCGGCGCTGCCGGGGTTCGCGATCGTCCACGCGACGGTGTGGGGCGAGCTCGGGTTCGATCTGTGGCTGCGTAGCCATGGCGTCGACGAGCGCGGCGCGGCCGAGGCCGCGGCGGGGTGGGGCGGCGATCGGGTGATCGTGCTCGCCAGGCCCGGGGAGCAGCGCGCCGCCAGGGCGGTCGGGATCGCGCGCACCGAATGGGACACCGAGGCCGACGCGATCGAAGCCGCCGAGGCGGCCGGCAAGGCGCTCGACGAGGCCGTGGTCGGCGGCACCACCCTGCGCTCGGCGACCCGCCTGCAGCGGTTCGGCCTCGACGGTACGGTCAGCTGGATCGAGCGCAAGGGGTCGTCGCTGGTGATCGTGATCGGCGCGCCGGTCTGGTCGGCCGCGACGCTCGCCACCGAGGTGTGGACGGCCACCGGGATCGCGGCGCCACCGGCGGGCCCAAAGCCGTGAGCGGCTAGCTCGACGATGCCGTGGTCGGGGGGACGGCCGGCTCGCCCAGCAAAAACCGCTCGAGCCCGACCAGCCGATCGACGTCGTGGACGTCGTCGCGCAGGAGCGGGACCTGGACGACCAGCGCCGCGGAGCCGCCCGCCATGCGCAGCTGGTCGAGCACGCGCTTGTCGGCGGCGGCGAGCGTCTCGAGCTCGGTATGGGCGATGAGCAAGGCCTGCGCGGCCATCGTCCGGCTGGTCCCCGACAGCCCGAGCTTCTGGACCCCGGGATGCGCGGCGAGCGCGTGTTCGATCGTACCCTGGTTCGCGCCCGGGGGCATGCCTGGCCCGGCGGCGATCGGGCGCGCCGGGTAGACCTTGTTGACGACGAAGCCGACGAACGGCATGGCCGCGGTGACCAGGCGCTGGTGAAACGCCAGCGCCTCGCGCACCGCCATCGGCTCGGGGCTCGCCACCAGGACGAACCCGACCCGCGGCTGGCGCAGGAGCGCGAAGGTCTCCTCGGCGCGCTGGCGGAACCCGCCGAGGATGTCGTTGAACTCGGTGAAGAACACGCCGAGGTCGTCGATGAACTTGCTGCCGACGAACTTGGCGAGCCGCTGGAGCACGTACGCGCCGGTCTTGCCGACCAGCGACCACCGTGAGCCACCTTCGCCCTGCAGCTTGCGAAACCACTCGATCGCGGGCGAGTCGATCGCCTCGGACAGCTTGCGCGGTGCGTCGAGGAAGTCGAGCGCGTGGGCGGTCGGCGGCGTGTCGACGACGATCAGCCCCCACTCGCCCGTGCGATCGAAGTCGTGGAGCTTGGCCATCGCGGCGTACTCCTGCGCCCCCGACAGCGAGCCCGAGATCTGGGCGTAGACCGGGTTGGCGAGGATCCGCTTGACCGCCGCCGGATCCTTGGCGTGGCGGCCGACGACCTCGTCGAACGCCTGCTTCTGATCGAGCATCATCGCCCACAGCTCGCCCCGATCGCTTGGCGCGCCGCGGCGCACCAGGGCCGGATCGACCTGCTGCACCTGGTGGCCGAGCGAGGCCAGGCCCAGCGAGCTCGCCAGCCGGCGCGCCGGATCGATCGTCAGGACGAGCGTGCGCTTGCCGCGGCGCGCGGCCGCGAGCGCCAGCGCCGCGGCGGTCGTCGTCTTGCCGACCCCGCCCGAGCCGACGCAGACGAGGATCCGTCGCTCCAGGAGGACATCGACCAAGCGTGGCACGGGTTGCTCGCGGATAGCATGCATCCCCGGCTGGTGGCAACGCACGGCGCGGTGGTACAAGCGCAACGGTGAAGCGCGAGCTGATCGTCAGCGCCGAGGGGCGTGACCGTACGGTGATCGTGGATGGGCCTGGACCCGATGGTCGGTTCCGGGTCTCGATCGACGGCGTCGAGCAGCAGGTCGACGCGCGGACCATGCGTCCAGGCACGTGGTCGCTGGTCATCGCCGGCAAGAGCTACGTGGTCGACCTCGATCACCGGCGCACCGGGGTCGCCGCCTCGATCGGGGACAGCTCCGCGGTGCTCCAGGTCGAAGACGCGCTGCACAAGCGGCTGGCTTCGGCGGCCGGCCCCCGCCAGGCGCCGCACGGCGAGACGATCCGCGCCCCGATCGCCGGCAAGGTCGTCAAGGTGCTCGTCGCCGTCGGCGATCACGTCGCCGCGGGCGCCGCGGTGATCGTCCTCGAAGCGATGAAGATGGAGAACGAGCTGGCCGCCGAGCGCGGCGGGACCGTGTCGGCCATCCACAAGGCGGCCGGCCAGGCCGTCGACACGGGCGAGCTGCTCGTCGAGATGGTCTAGCCCGCGGCTACGCGCCCGCGGCGCCTGGCAGGCCGGGCGTGCGATCGCGCGGGATGTGGTAGCGCGCCAGGATCCGCGGCGTCGCGGCGCGGACCTCGTCGGCGTCGAGCATGATCATGCCGCCCGAGGTCGTCGTGATCTCGACGACGCCGCGCGCCGCCGACAGGCGGGCGACGAAGTCTTGCATGTCGCGCGGGACGCGGCCGTCGAGGGTCGCGACGGCTTCGTTGTAGAGGTGGCCGTAGCCGATGTTGATCTCATCGGCGAGGATCTGGGTCAGGATCACGACCTCGTGCTGCTCGGCCGAGCGGTAGCCAAGATAATAGTAGTTGAGGAACTCCTTGGGCGCCTTGTTCCACCACTTGTCCCAGGTCGTCAGGTAGTCGCGGGTCAGGGTCTGGAACACCAGCCCGCCGTACACGAAGTACGCGGGCGGCTGGTCGTAGCGCGAGCGCGGCACGAGCGGCATCCACGGCCGCAACTCGAGCACGACCGCCCGCTCGACCCCGTTGCGCTTGATCTGGAGCTCGACGAGATCGCCGATGTAGCGGTGCCCGAGCACGACGTCGTAGCGGGTGCGGGTGTGGCCCATGTGCTGGACCGTGCCGTTGTTGGCGATCGGCAGGCCGTCGATCGCGGTGATCACGTCGCGGGGCTCGAGGACGCCGTCGGCGCTGCCGCTGTAGTCGACGTGGAGCACGGCCACGCCGCGCTCGTGGTCGGTGAGCCCGAGTTGCTTGCGGAGCAGCGGGTTCTCGAGGTTCTGCGTGGTGATCCCGAGCGCCGGGATCTCGGGGCGCTTGCCGGCTTCGACGCCGTCGAGGAAGGCCCGGATGATCGGCGGCGGGACCATCTCGCCGATGTTGTCGACCCCGGTCAGCTTCTGGAACGCGATGCCGACGACCTTGTTGTTGCCGAACACCGGGCCGCCGCTGTTGCCGGCGTTGATCGCCGCATCGACGGTCACCGCCAGCAGGTGGCGCTGCGAGTGGCTGTAGCGCTGGACCTCGATGCGCGAGACCACGCCCTCCGTGATCGAGATCTCCTCGCCGCCGACGGGATAACCGACGACCGCGACCTGGTCCCGCAGGTGCGGCATGGGCCCGAGCTCGGCAGGCTGGATGTCGGACAGGAAGTCGGGGGGCTCCACGACCTCGAGCAGCGCGAGGTCGGAGTCGTGGCTGACCGCGCGGACCCTGGCGATCGCCTTGTCCGGCTGTGATGGCTTCTGGACCTGGAGGAACGTCGCGTTCGCGACGACATGCGCGCCGGTCAAGAGCAGGCTGGGCCCGATGACCACGGCCGACCCCGTCGAGTTCGACGGCGTGCGCGCCTGCCACGGACCATCGAAGTCGGGGTCCTGAGAGGTCGCAAATACGCGAATGACCGCGGGATACCCCGGGCCTCTGGGATGCGGCGGCGCATGGTGGGGCAGAGGCACCCCCGACGCAGACGGGCTCGACAGCACAGGCTGGAGAGCCTGGCTTGCCGGTAGCGGCATTGCCGGGGACTTCACCGGTGTGACGGGCGGTGCTATCGGCCGGGCCCGTGGGCCCCTGGACGGCTTCTCGGGCGAGCGCACTTTTGCGACGCTCCTGGCAGGCGTGGCGTTGCGCGGCGCCTTCGTGGTCGCAAGAACCTTGGTCCGTCGAACCTTCGTAACACCAGGCGTAACCTTAGCCACAATCAAAGGTTAGCGTGATCAGGGGCCATAGCAAAGCCACCGGGACACACGGTCTCCTAACTTCCGTAAGGTAGGGAGGATTCCTACGTAGCTGCGCAAGGTAGTATAATGACTTACGTTGGGCTGTTTCGTTGATCGGGGGGTTGG
>Ga0308176_10001741_pt1 | contig 13675 bp, 18 predicted proteins | sample PhyCR2_3_FD_203890 | JGI IMG/M metagenome (GOLD analysis project Ga0308176, IMG submission 203890) | Soil microbial communities from UC Gill Tract Community Farm, Albany, California, United States - DLSLS.C.R2 | ecosystem: Environmental > Terrestrial > Soil > Agricultural land | place: USA...
GGGCGTCGAGCGCCGCCCGCTCCCCGTCGAAGACCCGGGCCGTGCCGGTGAACGTCGACTCGTCGAAGCCCGCGGTCTTCACCACGGCCCCCTCGGGTGCCAGCGAGCCCTTGAGGACGGTGAGCCCGCCGGTCCGGTGGATCGGGCGGTCCAGCGACCGGAGCACGTCGTCGTCGAGGTCCGGGGGTGAGAGCTGCTCGAGGTTCTCGGCCATGGTCCGGCCGGTGACCGTGAGCGCATCGCCGTGCATGAGCCCGGCGTCGAGCAGCGCCTTCATCACCACCGGGATCCCGCCGACCCTGTCGACGTCGTTCATCACGTACCTGCCGAAGGGCTTCAGGTCGCCGAGGTGCGGCACCTTGTCGCCGATCCGGTTGAAGTCGTCGATCGTCAGGTCGACGTCGGCCTCGCGCGCCATCGCGAGCAGGTGGAGGACGGCGTTCGTGGAGCCCCCGAGCGCCATCACGACGGTGATCGCGTTCTCGAACGCCTCCCGGGTCATCACCTGTCGGGCCGTGATGCCGAGACGGAGCAGGTTGACGACCGCCTCGCCGGAGCGGTGGGCGAACCCGTCGCGCCGACGGTCGACTGCGGGCGGCGCGGCGGAGCCCGGAAGGCTCATCCCGATCGCCTCCGCGACGGCGGCCATGGTGTTGGCGGTGTACATGCCGCCACAGGCGCCCTCCCCCGGGCAGATCGCGCGCTCGACCCGTTCGACCTCCTCGCGGCTGATCTTCCCTGCCAGGCACGCGCCGACCGCCTCGAAGGCGTCGATGATCGTGACGTCGCGACCGTCGACCTGCCCGGGCATGATCGAGCCGGCGTACAGGAAGACGCTGGCCAGGTCGAGCCGGGCGGCGGCCATCATCATCCCGGGCAGGCTCTTGTCGCATCCGGCCAGCAGCACCGAGCCGTCGAGCCGCTCGGCCATCATCACGGTCTCGACCGAGTCGGCGATCACCTCACGGCTCACCAGGGAGAAGTGCATCCCCTCGTGACCCATGGCGATCCCGTCGGAGACCGAGATCGTGCCGAACTCGAGCGGGTAGCCCCCCGCCGCGTGCACGCCGTTCTTGACCGCCTGCGCCAACCGCTGCAGCGAGAGGTTGCACGGGGTGATCTCGTTCCAGCTGGAGGCGACGCCGATCTGCGGCTTGGCGAAGTCCTCATCACCCATGCCCACGGCTCGCAGCATGCCGCGGGCGGCGGTCTTCTCGAGTCCGTCGGTGACGTCCCGCGAGCGGGGCTTGAGATCCGGCGTGGTCATGGTCGCAGCCTAGTGAGGGCTGCTCCCCCGTGGCCGCGGCCGTTCGGCGTACGGAAGCAGGAAGCAAGGGCGAGGCACCGGCATGGCTCAGCCGCTCAGCACCCGGTTCGACCAACACACGATCGGTGACGTCCCGTCAGCGCGGGGCGCTTCCGTAGATCTCGAAGCGCTGGACATGGGACGGCGCCGGCCGATGCCGGTCGGGATCGATGGCCCGCGCCTCTTGCACGTGCACCATCGCCGCCTGGAGCTCGTCGTCGCCGTCGCAGATCAGGACGGTCATCCGCGTACCCGTCTCCCGGTCCACCAGCCACCAGCCCTCGACGCCGTCAGTCTGCTGGAAGGCCGGAACGACCTCGTCACGGACGTGCTCGATCCCGGCCTCGGAATCGCCTGCGGACTCGTGGTCGAAGGTCATCACCATCGCGAACACCATGCCCCCCGATCACGCCGAGGCGTATCGCTCGAGCCCGGCCGACTGCAGAGCTTCGGGCGAGATCGCGATCCGGTAGTGAACAGAAGCGTCGAACGCGAGCATCAGCGGCTCGGTGACGTGGGGAACCTGGCTCATGTCGGGCAGATCGACGATCAGGAGGGCCCCGCGGCCCACCCCGTTGTCGGTGAAGTAGGCCACCTCGGGCCGAATCGCCGCGAACACCTCGCCGACCCTCTCCCCGGCGATGCCCTTGCGGACGTAGGTGTTGAACGGCTCCAGCGGGAAGCTGGCCTCGACGATGAACTTCACGGGGACCCTCCTTCGGCTCGCCGGCCCGAGGTCCGGATTTCTTTTCTTACGAAAAGAAAGTAAGGTGTGGACGTGCCCACGTCAAGGCCTACCGACCATGAGTACCTCGACCCCGACGAGTGGCAGTCGATGAACGCCCTACTCCTGTTGAACCGCAGAGTCCTCGCCGAGCTCGACAGGGACCTGCGCCAAGGACACGGCCTCAGCGTCACCGACTTCGACGTCCTGATCACTCTCCACAACGCCCCCGAACACCGCCTGCGCATGTCCTCCCTCGGCGAACGGGTGATGCTCAGCCCAGCCGGGGTCACCCATCTGGTCACCCGCCTCGAACGAGACGGCCTGGTCCGCCGAGAAGTGGATCCCTCCGACCGCCGCAAGTGGTACACCGTGCTCACCAGCCCGGGGGACGACGTGCTCCGGGAGGCGCGGCGCACCCACAACGCCGCCCTGCGACGAGGCCTGCTCCGCGTGACCACGGCAACCGAACGACGCACTCTCCGAAGGCTGTGGGCACGGCTCAACGAGTCCTCCGACTGACATCCTTCGCGGGAAGTCGGACGCGCCACGCGGTCGGACCAGCCCGCAAGGGCATCAATCCGCCGGGTCGGCGACTGCGCCCGGAGGCGATCGGCATCGCCGGTGGCAGCCGGGACGGGGAGCCGCGAACGCGGCCACTACTAGGGTCTGCGCATGGACGCGTTCGTCGTGGAGGAGGGCGGCGCTGCGCACGTGGAGCTGTTGGAGTCACTGTGGGTGGCGGTGCATCACCAACACCAGCAAGCCATGCCGCATCTGGGCCACTACGTCAGCGACGCTGAGACCTGGCGTGAGCGGCGCCGCTTGTACGACCAGCTGTTCGCCGAGCACGACCCCGTCCTCCTGCTCGGTCGCCATCACGACGAGCTGGCTGGCTACGCCCTCGGGTACACGATGCCGGTTGCGGGCACCTGGTTGGCGGATACCTGGGCGACCGGGGACCGGATCGGCGAGGTCGAGTCCTTGTCGGTGCTGCCGGCGTACCGGGGCCGCGGCTTGGGGTCCCGCCTGCTCGGCGCTCTCCACGAGCGTCTGCACCACCAAGGAGCGGTGGATCTCATGATCGGGGCTCTTGCCGGGAACGTCGATGCCATCCGCCTGTACGAGCGCCACGGTTACCGTCCGACGTGGCTGTACCTGTCGCGCCTGGAGGGCCGTGACAGTGACGCTGAGTCGCCTCGGGCCACGTGCGCGGACTAGCCGGGCGAACCCTGCCCCAGTGGCTCGGGACGCTGGGCAAGCGTCATCCCGGCCAGTCACGCCGCCGGGCCCGCGGAAGGCCTTTCCACTCGGCGGTCGGCCACACCAGCTGCCGCAGAGCTGGGTGTTCTCCTACTCCCGGCTCTGCCGGGTATAGGAATCAGTCAGGGCCTGGAGCGCCGGCCGGTCCTCGACGGCCTCCCGGGCCACCTCCGTCAGGGGCCGCCGGTGGCTGCGGGCATAACCGCGGATGACGGTGAACGCCTCCTCGACCCCGATGTCGAGGACTCTGGCCACCGCACCCTTGGCCTGCTCGATGACGATCCGGCTGTTCAGGGCGAACTGCAGCTGCTCGGTCAGCTCCTCGGCACGTCGCAGCGCGCGTTCCTGCATCAGGCCGATCGTCGCCACGTCGGCGAGGGCTCGGGCCACCCGCCGCTCCTCGTCCTCGAGCGTGCGAGGCTCCGTCCGGAAGATGTTCATCGCTCCGATGGTCTGGTCCCGCAGCCGCAACGGGAAGCAGTGTGCGGCTCCGAAGCCCAGCTCGGCGGCCCGAGGGGCGAAGACCGGCCACCGGTCGGCTGCAGACTCGATGATGATGTCGGGAACCTCCTCACCGGTGCGATGGGCGTCCAGGCACGGTCCCTCGGCGTTCTGGAGCTGGAACAGGTCGAGAAGGCGGGCGTCCTCGCTGGACGAGGCCATGAACCTGAGCGTTCCGTCGTGGTCGGCCAGCATCAGACCCACCGCAGTGCTGGCCGTGATCTCGGCGGCACTGCTGGTCACATGGTGCAGGAAGTCGACCAGGTCGAACTCGTCGACCAGGGTGTCGGCGACCTCGACGAAGAGATCCGACAGGCGACTGCTACTGATCATCCCCACATCATCTCTCTCTCCCGGCGCCAGGACCGATGCTCGTTCGGCTCATGTCTACCTCAGTCCTCATCTGTCACATGGAGCCGCTCGCCCGCCAGAATCATCCGCGCGACCTCGAGCAGAGGTACCTCGCGGCTGAACGCGTGCGCCCGCATCAACGAGAGGGCACCGGCGAGGTCGAGGCCGAGGTCGACGGTCACCATCCCCTGGGCCTGATGGATCTCGACCCAGTGGCCCAACCCCTCAGCACTCCGATCCCCCACCAGGTCGGCAGACGACCCGCTCGGGGGTTCGAGAAGGATGTCGGTGGCCACATGGGCGAAGACCAGCGACAGCGAGAGCTCAGCGGCCGAGAGCGAATGGACGCGGGCGCCGTACAGCTCCAAGACCCCGAGCCGGACCGCCCCTACGTGGAGCGGCAACGCGTAGGTCGCACGCAAGCCGCCCTCTCTGATGGCAGAGACATAGCCCGGCCACCGAAGGTGACCCTCCCCCAGGAGGTCCGGCACCAGCACGGGCCGACCCATGGTGAACGCGTCGAGACAGGGCCCTTCACCGACTGTGAAGGTGATCTCGCCGAGCAGATGGCTGGCCGGGTCGGAGCTCGCCAGCACGACCACCTCGCGGGCCTCGGTGATGACCTGCACCACCGCGCCGCTGAGTGGGAGCGACGAGGTGGCGGCCCGGCAGATGCGTTGCAACGCCGCCGGCAGGCCGGAGAGCGACTCGTCTGCGACCGCCGCGGACATCGCCTGACGCGCAGTCGTCCACGCGCCGGGGTCTCCTGCCGGCGAGGACTCGGCCAGGTCGTCGTGCGCGCTCACGGCAACCCACTTCCCTGGCCGCGATCGAGGACGACCCCCCGACCGGTCGACTCACTCCGCAACACGAAGCCCTCGCGGCGTACGCGAGGGCTTCGCCGGTGACGAAGCCCCCCGACCCTCGCCAAGCTGAGTCGCGCTTCCGGCGGGTCTGGGGCAGAGACGCGCCGAAAGTCTAGGGCAGCCCGGACCGGAAGGGTAGTGCGGAGCCGCTTCCGGCAGCCCAGGGTCTCCCCGCTTCCGAGGGGCCCCTTCGTCGCGCTCGTGAGTTCGCAGGTGCACAGTTCCCCCTGGAGGCTCACCCCACCGGTTGGCGGGTGGTCCGTTCTCGGATCTGGAACGACGCCCATACGGATTTCGTATCGCCCTGCCACCGGGTCATGCCCCAGCTCTCGCTGATCCCGTTGACGATGAGAAGGCCACGGCCGCTGGTGGCCAACCCGGAAGGAGCCGCGAGCGAGGACTCCGGACACGTCGGAGACCCGTCTCGTACCGTCAGGAGCACCGACCGCACGCGTCCTTCCAACGTCACCGTGAAAGCCGTTCGCGCGTGCACCACCGCATTGGCGGCAAGCTCACTAGCCACCATGCGTACGTCGTCGACCAGGTACAACAAGCGGTGCTCGACGAGATGCTGCAAGACGAAGGCCCGGGCCTTGGCTGCGCTGCCGGACTCCGCAGCCAGGACCGTCTCGTGTGCCCACAGGAGTTCTTGGTCCATCGTCTTCCCCCACCGTCGAACGCTGGTCGTGACCGGGAGGTCGTGGCGGGGTCTGGGCTGTGACGACCTGACTCGACTATAGCCGTGCGGGGTTGCGAAGACATCGCAGCCGACCCCATCCACCGCATGGGAGGCGTGGGGTCAGCACAGGATCGCGTCCCTTCGCCGCGAGCCGGTCTCTCCGGTCGAGTTGCCGGACCGAGACTCGCTCGTGCGCCTGTGCAGCCTGAGGCAACGGTGGGGTGACGACGCGAGTCCTGCGGCAAAGAGAGCATGACCCCCCTCGCGAGGATGACCGAGCGCACGTTCGGGAACAATGAGCGGTGTGCGAGTGATGCTGACGTCGCTCACCTGCGCCAAGGGCGACGTGGCGGGCAACATGGCTCGTCACCGCGGATTGGTGGAGTCGGCCGCCGATCACCATTGCGACCTGGTGCTGCTGCCGGAGATGTCCCTGACGGGCTATCGGGCCAGCGCCGCCGCGGCACTGGACCACCCATCGGTCACCGAGCTCGTGGCGGCTACCGCTGCTGGCCCTGCGCTGTGTTTCGGCGTCGTCGAGACCGACCACTCCGGTGGAAGGCCATTCATCACCCAGCTCGTTGCCGACCATGGGCAGGTCGTCGCGGTGCACCGCAAGTCGCATCTGGGTGAGGGTGAGGACACCGACTTCCAACCCGGCCCCGCCGCTGAGGCGTTCCTGCTCGCCGACGCGAGCTGCGTGGTGGCGGTGTGCGCCGAGATCGGCGCGACCCGGCCCTACGCTCACGACGGCGTTCGCGTCGTGTTGGGGCCCTCGGCCCCTGGGTTGTACGGCGACCGCCGCCGGACTGACGCCGACTGGCGTAGGGGTTGGGACTGGTGGCGGGGCAGCGTGATCGGCGATGCCGCTCGACTGCTCCGGCGGGATCAGGTCTTGCTCGTGTCCACCCAGGCCGGCGCCACGGACGACGAGGACTTCCCCGGCTGGGCAGCGGTTCTGGAGCCAGGTGGCACCGTGGCCGCCGAGCTACCGGACTGGCGCGAGGGGACCATCGTCGTCGAGGTCTGACCCGGTTTCCGGCACCCGGACGACGCGAGGTCGACCGCGCCCGATGGCCATGCCTTCAGCACGCGCCGAGAACGCAGCGACCCGCATCACTTCGCAGCCGACCCGTCCGCCCTACCTTTCCTGAGCTTGGAGGACTTGGAGCGCCGGACGGCCTCGGCGATGGCGTGGACGCCACGGACGAGCTGGTGTTCGGAGAGGTTGCCGAATGCGAGGAGCAGGGCCGGCTGGGTCGGCGTGTGGGTGAGCCGGTAGCGACGCAGGCCGGTGACGCGGACCCCGAGGGATCGCGCCGACTCCACGACAGCGTCCTCGTCCACCTCAACGGGGAGCACCAGCACGGTGTGGCAACCGGCGGCCAGTCCCTGGAGGCGGTTTGGACCGAAAACGGTGGCCACCTCCTTGGTCAGTGCGTCGCGGCGGCCGCGGTAGAGGTCGCGCACCCTCCGCAGGTGGCGGTCGAACCGTCCCGACTCGATCAGAAGGGCCAGCGCCTCCTGGTCGAGTCCGGGTGCCCCGCGGCTGCTCAGCGTCTTCTCCTCGGTGAGAACCTCGACGAAGCGGGGCGGCGCGAGGACCCAGCCGATTCGGATTGCGGGTGCGATCGTCTTGCTGACAGAGCCGAGGGCGAACACTCGCTCGGGGTCCAGCCCTTGGAGGGAGCCGACGGCCTGCCGGTCGTAGCGGAACTCGGCGTCGTAGTCGTCCTCGAGGATCACCCCGTCGACCTCATGTGCCCACGCCATGAGCTCGTGGCGGCGGTGCGGGCTGAGGGCCACGCCTGTGGGGCACTGGTGTGCCGGCGTGACCAGGACGCAACGTGCCTGGCTCGCACGGAGCGCGGCGACGTTCAGTCCCTCGGCATCCACCGGAACCGGCACGACGGTCAGGCCGGCGCGTCCCGCGATCACGTCGTGCTCACGGGGGCCGGGATCCTCCAGGGCGAGGGCTTGATGCCGGATCGTGCGAGTGTCGCGAGGGTGAAGGCCAGGCCCTGGCGGAAGCCGCCGACGACGACGGCGTCGTCCGCGGTCGCGCACCCGGCCCGCACCCGGCGGTGGTAGGCGGTCACCACCTCGCGCAGGTGACGGGAGCCGGCTGGTTCCTCATCCCCCAGCCCAGCCGTCGGCAGCGTTCGCGTCGCCTCACCCAGCGCCCAGACCCAGTCGCGCAGCGGCACCGAGCCGAGGTCGGGAATGCCGTACTCGAAGTCGATCTCGAACGTCGGCCGCATCGCCGCGGAAGGCGGGACCGTGGTGCGGTCGCGCCGCTCCACTCCAGGGATCCGAGCCACCCGGGTGCCCGAGCCGACCGCAGAGTCGACGTACCCCTCCGCGACCAGCTGCTCGTAGACCTCCACCACCGTGCCGCGCGAGACCCCCAGGGAGGCGGCCAACTGCCTGGTGGAAGGCAGCCTCTCCCCGCCGAGCAGACGACCCTCACGGATCGCGACCCGCAGCCGCTCCTGGATCTGCTGGGCGAGCGGGATGCCGGTTCGGTCCACATCGAGCATGAGGTCCGCAGCGTCGCGGTTCCAATCGGCGGGCATGAGCTCAGTCAACCAAATGGTCCACTGGTTCAGTCCCGGAGTGGATCTTCAGAGCGGACCGCCTGGCGACGAGCATCGAGCCATGGGCATCGGACTGGTCTTGGCACTGACGGCGGCGGTCGCGTACGGCGCCTCCGACTTCGTCGGCGGAACCGGCTCGCGCCACCATTCCGCGTGGGCAGTGGTGGCCATCGGCCAGGTCACCGGCGGGGCGCTGATGATCGCGTGCGGGCTGCTCGCACCCCAAGTCTCTCGGCCGGCCGACTTCGCCTGGGCGCTGCTCGCCGGCGCCGGGTCGGCGACGGGAAGCATCTTCCTGTACCGGGGGCTCTCGCGCGGTCGGATGGGACTGGTCGCGCCCGTGTCTGCGGTCGGCGCCGCCCTGCTCCCGGGCCTGGTGGGCGTGGGGCTCGGCGAACGCCCCACCCGGCTCGCCTGGCTCGGCGTACTCGTCGCCCTGCCCGGCATCTGGCTCGTCTCCCGCGGGTCGGCCGGGTCGGCCACCGGAACACGAGGCGCGCTCGTCGACGGCGCTGCGGCCGGCGTCGGCTTCGGTGTGCTGTTCATCGCGCTGGGGCAGATCTCCAGCAACGCGGGGTTCCTGCCGCTCGCCGCCAACCAGCTCTTCGGAGCGGCGTTGACGGTCGTCGTGGCCGCGGCGCTCGGGCAGGAACGGCGGCCGCGTCTGGGCGTGTTGCCCTGGGGCGGCGCATCCGGCGCCCTCGGCGGGGCGGGCACTGTGACGTTCCTCCTGTCCGCCCACGCGACCGACCTCGGCGTGGCCGCCGTGCTGGCCTCCCTCTATCCGGCCGTGACAGTCCTGCTCGCGTCCCTCGTCCTGGGAGAGCGCCTCGGCGGAGGTCAACGGGTGGGTATCGGCATCTGCACCCTGGCCGTCGCGACGCTCGCGATCGGCTGAATCCCACACGACGACGAAGGGACTGCTCATGCGCAAGCTCACCGTTCTCATGCAGACCACGCTGGACGGCCGGATCAGCAACGCGGACGGGTCGTTCTGGCAGCCCTTCGCGTGGGGCGAGGAGGAGACGGCCTACGTGAACGAGGCGTTCGCCGGAGCGGACACCTGGGTCGGGTCCCGCAAGCTGTACGAGTTCGTGGTGCCGTACTGGGAGCAGGTCGCGGCGGGCACTTCTCCCGACAGCGACGTGCAGGAGAGCCCCGCCAGCCTCGAGTTCGCCCACCTCCTGGGCGCCATGCGGAAGGTGGTGCTGTCACGCACGCTCCCCGAGGATCCCGGCACGCGTCGTGAGATCAGGTCGGGAAACGCGGTCGAGCACCTGCGGAAGCTGAAGGAACAGGACGGCGCTGACATCATCGCCTCCTTCGGTCCCGGGACCCTCGGTCCGTTGGCCGACTCACCCGGCCTGATCGATGAGTACCTTCTCGTCATCCACCCGGCCGTCCTCGCATCGGGGCCCCGACTGTTCGACGACGTCACCCGCGACCTGGCCCTGGCGCTGACCTCGGCCCGCATCTTCGACAGCGGCGCCGCCGTCATGCGCTACCGCACGCTCGAGGCCACCGCCGCACCCGCCGCGCCACCTTCGGAAAGGGGATGACCGACGAGCCCTACGTACGGCTGATGACGCGCGTCTGGGGCAGCCGGACGACGGTCGTGGGGGCGTTCTCGCTCGTGCTCGGCAGCCCCGAGGACCGGCGCACCTTGATGACGGCCGCGCGGTGAACGACGGCCTGGACACGTTGCTGATCGCGACCTCGCGGGCCCCGACGCGTGCCCGAGTGTTGGGTGCGGCGACAACGGCGGCGTTCGGAGCGGCGACGACCTATGCGCTGACCGACGAGAGCTCCGATCAGGAGCGAGCGGCGATGGCGCTCACTGCGTCAGCGTTCTAGCCTCCCCCCATGGCAGCACCGAGCATGAGCATGAACAAGGTCATCCATGGCGCCGTACGCCGCGACCTCGACCGCTTCCGCCGCGCACTCGACGACTTCTCCGACGGGGACACCGAGCGTGCCGCGGCACTGCACACGGCGTGGGTCAACTTCGACTCGCAGCTCACCGAGCATCACCAGGGCGAGCACGAGATCGCGTGGCCGGCCATGAAGGCCATCGGGATCGACACCTCCACCATCGAGACCTTCGACGGCGAGCACGAGGCGATGGCGGCGGACCTGGCGGCCGCGCGCGAGTCGATGGCGACGTTCCGCCGGACGGCGACCCGGCAGGCCGCCGACTCGGCCGCCGTCGCGATGGCGAAGCTCCAGACGACAACCGTGGGACACCTCGACCACGAGGAGAGGGAGACGGAGCCGGCGCTGACCCGGCACCACGATGATCCCGCGGTCAAGGAGATGGGCAAGAAGTTCAGCCGTCGCACCGGCCCGGCGAAGGCGGGCGTGTTCTTCGCGTGGGTGCAGGACGGCGCCTCCGCGGCCGAACTGTCAGCCCTGCGTCAGAGCGTCCCCGGTCCCGTGCTCGCCATCCTGGGCGGCCTCTTCGGGCGCAGCTACCGACAACAGGTCGCGCCCGTCTGGCGCTGAACCGGCTCAGGGGAGGTCCCTCAGGCGTAGGACGTTCGTGTCCAGCGCGACGACGTCGTCGGCTCTGGTGGCGATGGATCGCCAGTCGTCGACGGCGGCGCGGAAGTAGCGCCCGGACAGCTGGTCGAGCATCCCTGAGTCGAGGTCGGTGATGAGATCGAGGCACCTGTCGATCGGCGTCCAGGTGTCGTCGTCATCCCACAGGTCGGCGAACACGTCGGCGGTCATGTCCGTCTTCACCATGCCGGGCGATATCGAGAACACGCGTACGCCGGCGTCGAAGCACTCTCCGGCGAGCGCCTCGGTGAACCGGATGACCGCCGCCTTGCTCGCCATGTAGGCGGACGTGATGGTGCCGTCGTAGTCGAGGCCGACCGGGAAGGTGGCTGCGCCCGAGGAGAGGTTGATGATCCGCCCGCTTCCGCGCTCGATCATCCCCGGGATCACCGCCCTGCTGCACAGGTAGGTGCCCCGCACGTTGACCTCCAGCACCTCCCACCATGTCTCAGGCGCCACGTCCCGTGTGAGACCACTTCCCCCCGAGATGCCCGCATTGTTGACGAGCAGATCGGGCACCCCGTGGTCGACCGCGATCCGGCCGAACACGTCCTCGACCTCCGCTGGGTCGCTCACGTCGAGCACGAACGGGAAGGCCCCCGTTTCCCGCGCCACCTGGTCGAGATCGGATGCGGAGCGACCGATCGCCACCACAGCCATGCCTGCCGAGGTCAGACGCTGGACCAGTGCCCGGCCGATCCCCCGGCTGGCTCCGGTCACGACGGCACGTCGACTCGGCACGCGGTCGACTCTAGGTGCTGCGACGACCGTGGGGGCGGATCGAACGCGACCGGAGCGGAACGTTGTGCGCCCGTTCGCTGCGACTCAGGAGCAGACGGCTGCGTCGAACCCTTCGCCGAACAGCGTCACGTTGCCGCCCATGGTGATCGGGATGACACCGGAGATGGGGCCGCCATTGGCGGCGCCGGCCGTGGTCTGGTCGGTCTGGTTGGCTCCCGCGTTGGCCGGCGCGGGAGTGCATCGCAAGGGCGTGATCCCGTGCACATGGGCCGAGGCGCCGGAGACGGGAACCAGCACGAGGGCGGCGACGGTCAGGGTGGTACCGGTTGCCAAACGCAAGGCAGACATGTGAGTCCTCCGTAGTGTCGAGGGTGCACTCTCCTGCGGACCGCGCGCCCGTGGCGAGGGCGATCGGTCCCTTTCACCGGATACACGGACGGTGGGGTGCTGCGGTTCAGAGGTTCACAGAATCGCCCGAATGTCGGCTTGAACCGCCCGCCGGCTGTCAGATGACTGCCGCGCGCACCACGCAGATGTCGGGGAGATCCTTGTGGATCTCGGCCCAGGTCTCGCCCGCGTCGGGTGAGGCCCAGATGCCGCCGTTGCGGCCGCCGAAGTACAGCCCGTGGGTGTCGTGGGTGTCGACGCACATCGCGTCGCGCATCACGGCCACGAAGTACTGGTCGGGGAGAGCGCCCTCCCCCAGCGGCTCCCAGTGGTCGCCCTTGTCGGTCGAGCGCCACACCCGCGCATGCCCGTCGACCGGCCAGCGGGCCCCGGCGTCGACGATCGGGAAGGCGTAGACGCTCTCGGGGTCGTGCGGGTGCACCACGATCGGGAAGCCGAACTCCGAGGGAAGGCCGGGGGCGATGTCCTGCCAGCTGTCGCCGCCGTCCTCGGAGCGGTACACGCCGCCGTGGTTCTGCAGGTAGAGCAGCTCGGGAGCGGCGGCGTGCCGGGTGACCTTGTGCACGCACTGACCGAACTCGGGATACGTACGCTCACCCGGGAAGAACTCGGCCTTGACCCCGGCGTTGGACGGGTACCACGACTCGCCCCCGTCGTCGGTGCGGTAGACGCCGCCGGTGGAGATGGCCGCGAGCACCCGATCCGGGTCGTCGGGGTGCGGGAGGATCGTATGGAAGGCCTGCCCCCCGAAGCCGGCGTTCCACTCAGGGCGCTGCGGGTGGTCCCACAGGTGCCGCTCGAGCGAGAACGTCTCCCCGCGGTCGGTGGACTTGAAGATCGCGCCGGGCTCGGTGCCGGCGTACACCACGTCGTCGTCGACGCCGGGCGCGAGCTGCCAGACGCGGGCGACCGCCGCGTCGGTGTCCTCGGGGAAGCGGACGGCCCCGTTGGGGGTCTCCTGCCAGGTCTCGCCGAGGTCGTCGGAGCGCCACACCTGGGGGCCGAGCCAGCTCGAGCTGGCCCCGGCGAGCAGCCGCGGCCGGTCGCCGCGGGTGTCGACCATGCAGGAGTACACCTCCTCCATGGGGAAGTGCGGGCCGGTCCAGCTCCAGCTCTTGCGGGACTCGTCGGACCGTCCGATCCACAGCCCCTTGCGCGTGCCGACCATGACCAGGGTGTCGCTCATGTGGTGATGCTCCCTTCGTCCGTCGACCCCAACTCTTCCAATTTGGAAGAGTAGTCTCGTCGCCTGATGAGTCAAGACCCTGCCACCGACGCCACCGGGCCGCCAGCGCCGAAAGCGCTCCCGGTGACGGCGTACGCGCTGCTCGGTCTGCTGACGTTCGGCGACGAGCTCACCGGCTACGAGCTCAAGCAGCGGGCGGACATCACCCTGCGGTTCTATTGGGTGGCGCCGGCGACCAGCCAGATCTACACCGAGCTGGGGCGGCTCACCGAGCACGGGTACGTCGAGCCGGTGACGACGCAGGGCCAGGGGCGGCGGACGACGGCGTACCGGATCACGCCTGCGGGCTCGCAGGCGCTGCGCGCGTGGATCGACGGGTCACCGGTCGGCTTCCCGACGCTCAAGCACACCGTGCTGCTCCGGCTGCTGGTCGGGCACGCATCGGAGCCCGAGCGGATGCGCGAGATGCTCGAGGAGTACGTCGCGAACCTCGC
>Ga0308176_10001742_pt1 | contig 13675 bp, 9 predicted proteins | sample PhyCR2_3_FD_203890 | JGI IMG/M metagenome (GOLD analysis project Ga0308176, IMG submission 203890) | Soil microbial communities from UC Gill Tract Community Farm, Albany, California, United States - DLSLS.C.R2 | ecosystem: Environmental > Terrestrial > Soil > Agricultural land | place: USA...
GAGTTCACCGACCTGGTCGAGCGCGGCGAGCTCAACCCGGCGGAACATGGCGTTGCGGACCAGGACCCGGAAGGCGCGCGCGTTGGCGGTGACCGGCTTGACCTCGTCGGCCTTCTCCTGGGCCTCCTCGGCGGTCATCTCCTCGGGGTTGGCCAGCTGCTCCCACTCGTCCAGCAGACTGGAGTCCACCTGGCGCACCATCTCGCCGAGCCACTCGATCAGGTCCTGCAGGTCCTCGGACTTCAGGTCGTCCGGGATCGTGTGGTCCAGGGTCTTGTAGGCACTGGCGAGGTAGCGCAGCACGATGCCCTCGGTGCGGGCCAGCTCGTAGAAGGACACCAGTTCCGTGAAGGACATCGCGCGTTCGTACATGTCGCGGATCACGGACTTCGGCGACAGCGGATGGTCGCCGACCCACGGGTGGCTCTTGCGGTAGGTGTCGTACGCGTGGAAGAGCAGCTCCTCCAGCGGCTTCGGGTACGTGACGTCCTGGAGGCGCTCCATGCGCTCCTCGTACTCGACACCGTCGGCCTTCATCGCGGCGACGGCCTCGCCGCGGGCCTTGTTCTGCTGGGCGGCGAGGATCTGCCGGGGGTCGTCCAGCGTGGACTCGACGACGGACACCATGTCGAGGGCGTAGGAGGGCGACTCGGGGTCGAGGAGCTCGAACGCGGCGAGCGCGAACGTCGACAGCGGCTGGCTCAGGGCGAAGTCCTGCTGCAGGTCGACCGTGAGCCGGACGATGCGGCCCTCGGCGTCCGGCTTGTCGAGCTTCTCCACGATCCCGCCGTCCAGCAGCGAACGGTAGATCGCGATGGCCCTCCGGATGTGCCTGAGCTGCTGCCGGCGCGGCTCGTGGTTGTCCTCGAGGAGATGGCGCATCGCCTCGAAGGCGTTGCCGGGCCGGGCGATCACCGACAGCAGCATCGTGTGTGTCACCCGGAACCGCGAGGTCAGCGGCTCGGGTTCGGATCCGATCAGCTTCTCGAAGGTGTTGTCCGTCCAGCCGACGAAGCCCTCCGGTGCCTTCTTGCGCACCACCTTGCGGCGCTTCTTGGGATCGTCGCCCGCCTTGGCGAGGGCCTTCTCGTTCTCGATGACGTGCTCGGGCGCCTGGGCCACGACGAGTCCGGCGGTGTCGAAACCGGCCCGGCCGGCGCGGCCCGCGATCTGGTGGAACTCGCGGGCGCGCAGCGTACGCACCCTGGTGCCGTCGTACTTGGTGAGGGCCGTGAACAGCACGGTGCGGATCGGCACGTTGACGCCCACGCCGAGCGTGTCCGTACCGCAGATGACCTTCAGCAGGCCGGCCTGCGCGAGCTTCTCCACCAGGCGCCGGTACTTGGGCAGCATGCCGGCGTGGTGGACGCCGATGCCGTGCCGGACGTAACGGGAGAGGTTGCGGCCGAACTTGGTGGTGAAGCGGAAGTTGCCGATCAGCTCGGCGATCCGGTCCTTCTCCTCGCGCGTGCACATGTTGATGCTCATCAGCGCCTGCGCCCGCTCCACGGCCTGCGCCTGGGTGAAGTGCACGATGTACACCGGCGCCTGCTTGCTCTCCAGCAGATCGCTGAGCGTCTCGGTGAGCGGGGTGCGCTCGTACTCGTAGGAGAGGGGCACCGGGCGGGTGGCCGAGCGGACCAGCGAGGTCGGGCGGCCGGTGCGGCGGGTGAGGTCCTTCTCGAAGAAGGACACATCGCCCAAAGTGGCGGACATCAGAATGAACTGCGCCTGCGGGAGCTCCAGCAGCGGGATCTGCCACGCCCAGCCGCGGTCACCCTCCGCGTAGAAGTGGAACTCGTCCATGACGACCTGGCCGACGTCCGCGTTCTTGCCGTCGCGCAGCGCGATGGAGGCCAGCACCTCGGCGGTGCAGCAGATCACCGGCGCGTCGGCGTTCACGGAGGCGTCACCGGTCAGCATGCCGACGTTCTCGGTGCCGAACAGCTTGCACAGCTCGAAGAACTTCTCGGACACCAGCGCCTTGATCGGGGCGGTGTAGAAGGTGACCTCGTCCCGGGCCAGCGCCGCGAAGTGGGCGCCCGCGGCGATCATGCTCTTGCCGGAGCCGGTGGGCGTCGAGACGATCACGTTCGCCCCGGACACCACCTCGATCAGCGCCTCCTCCTGATGGGAGTAGAGAGTGAGGCCGCGCTCCTGCGCCCACGACTCGAAGGCTTCGTACAGGGCGTCGGGGTCGGCGGTCGGCGGGAGCTGATCGATGAGGGTCACGCACCCATCTTGCCTGGCCTTGTGCCCGAGGGGGGAATCGGCTGCGGATACGAAGATCACTGCGGCTACGCTGTGTCGCCGACGACGCGTCAGCGCTCCAGGTCAACTGGACAGCGGCACATGAGGAATGGGGCGGGAAGCGGCCATGATGGGACCAGCACACTCACTGTCGGGGGCCGCGGCCTGGCTCGGCGTCGGAGCGGCCGCCGCCGCGGCCGGACACCCGATGCCCTGGCCCGTCCTTCTCGTCGGAGCGCTGATCTGCGCCGGCGCCGCGCTCGCCCCGGACCTCGACCACAAGGCGGCCACCATCTCCCGGGCCTTCGGGCCGATCTCCCGTTGGATCTGCGAGATCGTGGACAAGCTCTCCTACGCCGTCTACAAGGCGACCAGGAAGAAGGGCGACGCCCGTCGCTCGGGCGGCCACCGCACGCTCACGCACACCTGGCTGTGGGCGGTCCTCATCGGTGCGAGCAGCTCCGGGGCGGCGATCGCCGGGGGCCGCTGGGCGGTGCTGGCCATCCTCTTCGTGCACATGGTGCTGGCGATCGAGGGCCTGCTGTGGCGGGCGGCCCGCGGGTCGAGCAGCGACGTCCTGGTCTGGCTGCTCGCGGCGACCAGCGCGTGGATCCTCGCGGGAATACTGGACAAGCCGGGCAACGGGTCCGACTGGCTGTTCACCGCGCCCGGGCAGGAGTACCTGTGGCTGGGCCTGCCGATCGTGCTGGGCGCCCTGGTCCACGACATCGGGGACGCGCTGACGGTGTCCGGCTGCCCGATCCTGTGGCCGATCCCGGTGGGCCGCAAGCGCTGGTATCCGCTGGGGCCGCCGAAGGTGCTGCGCTTCCGGGCCGGCAGCTGGGTCGAGCTGAAGGTGCTGATGCCTGTGTTCATGCTGCTGGGTGGAGCGGGCTGCGCGGCGGCGCTCAATGTGATCTGACGCGCCGCGGGCCCTCAGGCCTCCCCGCCGGCCTCGCCCCCGCCGTAGCGGCGTTCGAACCGGGCGATGCGGCCCTCGGTGTCCACCGTGCGGGCCTTGCCCGTGTGGAAGGGGTGGCTCTCGGAAGAGATCTCCACGTCGATGACCGGGTAGGTCTCGCCGTCGTCCCATTCGATGGTCTGCTCGCTGTTCGCGGTGGACCGGGTGAGGAAGGCGTATCCGGCGGCGCGGTCCCGGAAGACCACGGAGTGGTAGTCGGGGTGCTTGTCCTTCTGCATGGCGGCTCCTCGCGCGCGGCGGTCGGGCAGGGGGCGTCCGGGTCAGCCGGAGAGGGTGTCCTCGTCGACGATGTGCATCGCGGCCTCCTCGGCGGAGGCGGCGGCGCCGTCGATGCCGACGTCCGTGGCGACGAGGGCGCTCTCCTCGTCCTCGTGCGCACCCTCGTCCGGGGCGACCAGGCGCCCGGAGCGGGAGGCGCCGACCTCCTTGTCGAGGAGTTCCCCGTCCGTGCCGTCGCAGTCACCGATGCCGTCCCCGTCGGGGGCGGCGGATTCGGGCAGCTCCTCGGCGAGCCGCTGGTCCAGGGTCTCCCCGGTCTGGCGCTCGCCGGCCGTCACCCCGGTGTGCTCCACCGCCCACGGCCGCTCGGGAGGGGACCAGCCCCGGTCGAGGGGATCGTCGACACCGTCGAAGTCCAGAGTGTCCTCGGCGTCGAGGACGCCCGAGTCCTCCCGGATCTCCGAGGGATCGGGCTGGTAGACGTCATCCCCCCATCCGTCGGCGCTGTCCACGGGTACCTCCATGTGGTGAGGACGGCCTTGTGCCCCCAGAAGGGGCAGTGCGCCGTCGGCACGCTCGGTACCGGTTGCGTACGCCGGGACCCGACGGGTTCCCAGCCGTCCCCCGAGCCGGTGCCGCTATCCAGCCTTCCACCCCTGTTCGCTCCCGCGCAACGGCACGGGTGGTGGCCTGGGGTCGCGTACCCCGGCCGGACCGTCCGGAACCGCCGTCCGGCCCCGCCCTCGCACGCCGGCCTGGACGCGACCGCGTGCCCGGCCGCCGACCGGCCCGCTCGTCCGGACGCGCCCGCGAGCCAGGACGGCGCAAGGCCCGATTGCCCGGCCACCGCCCGGCCAGACCGCGCGGCACCGTGCGGCCGGACACGCGATCTCGTCGCCGCGGGCTCGCCCGAGTCGGCCACACGCTGGGCGCCCGGCCTCAGCGCCGTGCGCTTACCCGTGCCACGACCGCCACAGCGCCGCGTACGCCCCGCCCGCGGCGACCAGCTCCGCATGGCTGCCCAGCTCGCTGATCCGGCCGTTCTCCACGACGGCGATCACATCGGCGTCGTGGGCGGTGTGCAGCCGGTGGGCGATAGCGACCACCGTGCGGCCGTCCAGCACACGGGCCAGCGAGCGTTCCAGGTGCCGGGCCGCACGCGGGTCGAGCAGCGAGGTCGCCTCGTCCAGGACCAGCGTGTGCGGGTCGGCCAGCACCAGCCGGGCCAGCGCGGTCTGCTGGGCCTGCGCCGGGGTCAGGGCCAGCCCGCCGGATCCGACCTCGGTGTCCAGTCCGTCGTCCAGCGCCCGGGCCCAGCCGTCCGCGTCGACCGCGCCCAGCGCCGCCCAGAGCTCGGCGTCGGCGGCACCGGTACGGGCCAGCAGCAGGTTGTCCCGCAGGGAACCCACGAAGACGTGATGCTCCTGGTTGACCAGGGCGACGTGCGAGCGGACGCGTTCCGCCGGCATCCGGGACAGTTCGGCACCTCCCAGGGTGACGCGGCCGTCCCGGGGCGCGTAGATTCCGGCGAGCAGCCTGCCCAGCGTGGACTTGCCCGCGCCGGAGGGACCGACCAGGGCCAGCCGGGTGCCCGGGGCGACCTCCAGGGACACCTGGCGCAGCACGTCGACGCCCTCGCGGTAGCCGAAACGCACCCGGTCGGCGTGCACGTCACGGCCACCGGGGGCCAGCGAGGAGTCCCCGGCCTCCGGCTCGATGTCCCGGACGCCGACCAGCCGGGCCAGCGACACCTGGGCCACCTGCACCTCGTCGTACCAGCGCAGGATCAGGTTGACGGGATCGACGAGCATCTGCGCGACGAGCGCGCCCGTCGTCAGCTGACCGACCCCGATCCAGCCCCGCAGCACGAAGAAGCCGCCCACCATCAGCACCGCGCCGAGCACGGTGACATGGACGGCGTTGATGACGGGGAAGAGCACGGACCGCAGCCAGAGGGTGTAGCGCTCCCAGACGGTCCACTCCTTGATCCGCCGCTCCGACAGGGCGATGCGCCGGTCGCCCAGACGGTGCGCCTCGACCGTGCGGCCCGCGTCCACGGTCTCGGCGAGCGCGGCGGCGACGGCGGCGTACCCCGCCGCCTCCGAGCGGTAGCCGGAGGGCGCCCTTCTGAAGTACCAGCGGCACCCCGCCACCAGCACCGGCACCGCGAGCAGCACGGCGGCCGCGAGCGGCGGGGCCGTCACCACCAGGCCGCCGAGCAGCAGCAGGGCCCACACCACGCCGATGGCCAGCTGCGGCACCGCCTCCCGCATGGCGTTGGCGAGGCGGTCGATGTCGGTGGTGATGCGGGACAGCAGGTCACCGGTGCCCGCCCGCTCCAGCACGCCCGGCGGCAGTCCCACCGAGCGGACGAGGAAGTCCTCGCGCAGGTCGGCCAGCATCCGCTCGCCGAGCATCGCGCCCTTCAGCCGCACCTGCCGCACGAACAGGGCCTGCACGAGCAGCGCGAGCACGAACAGCCCGACGGTCAGACCCAGATGCAGCTCCCGCGCTCCGTCCGACACCCGCTCGACGAGGCCGCCGAGCAGGTACGGGCCCACCATGGAGGCGACCACGGCCACGGTGTTGACGGCGACGAGGAGGAGGAAGGCCCGGCGGTGCCGGCGGAACAGTTCGGCCACGTAGGCGCGCACGCTCGCGGCCGCACCGACGGGCAGGGTGGTGGCGGTCGTCGGGGCCGCCGGGTCGTACGCCGGTGGCGCAACGCCGATCATGCGCTCTCCTCGATCTCTTCCAGCGCGTCGAAGGCGCCCAGGAGGGCGCCCTGTCCGGGCACGTCCGCGTCCGCCTCGGCGGCGGCCCGCTCGTCGTCGGTCTCCCGCGTCACCACGGCCCGGTACCGCGGCTCCGCTTCGACCAGTTCACGGTGCACGCCGACCGCCACGACCCCGCCGCCGTGGACGAGGACGACCCGGTCCGCGTGGTCGAGCAGCAGGGGGGAGGAGGTGAACACCACCGTCGTCCGTCCCGAGCGCAGCCGCCGCACACTCCGCGCGATCCACGCCTCGGTGTGCGAGTCGACGGCGGAGGTCGGCTCGTCCAGGACCAGCACCTCGGGGTCGGTGATGAGCGACCGGGCCAGTGCGAGCCGCTGGCGCTGGCCGCCCGAGAGGGAGCGGCCCCGCTCCGTGATACGGGAGTCCAGTGGGTCGGCGGCGTCCAGCGACCCCTGCACCAGCGCGTCCAGCACGTCCTCGCACCGGGCGGCCGCCAGCGCGTCCTCGGCCCGTACGGCACCGGACGCGGGCACGTCGAGCAGCTCGCGCAGCGTTCCGGACAGCAGCACCGGGTCCTTGTCCTGGACGAGGACGGCGGCGCGGGCGCTGTCGAGCGGGAGCTCGTCGAGCGGCACGCCGCCGAGCAGCACCGACGTACCCGCCTCCGCGGGGTGGCCACCCAGGCGTTCCGCGAGCCGTCCGGCCGCGTCGGGGTCGCCGCACACCACCGCGGTGAGCAGACCGGCGGGCGCGAGGAGGCCGGTGACCGGGTCGTACAGATCACCGCCCGGCACCTCAGCACCGCGCGTCCCGCCGGCGTCCGTGGACCGCTGCAGCGCCAGCACGCGCGCGGCCCGTCTGGCCGAGGGGCGCGAGAAGGAGTACGCCATCGCGATCTCCTCGAAGTGCCGCAAGGGGTAGTTGAGCACCATCACCGCGCTGTAGACGGTGACGAGTTCGCCGACCGAGATCCGGCCCTGGCGGGCCAGGTGGGTGCCGTGCCAGACCACCGCGATCAGCAGCAGCCCCGGAAGCAGCACCTGGATCGCGGAGATCAGCGACCACATCCGGGCGCTGCGCACGGCCGCGTGCCGTACCTCCTGGGAGGCGCGGCGGTAGCGGTCGAGGAAGAGTTCCTCGCCGCCGATCCCACGCAGCACCCGCAGGCCGGCCACCGTGTCCGAGGCCAGCTCGGTGGCCCGGCCGGCCTTCTCGCGCTGCACGTCGGCGCGCCGGGTGGCCCGGGGCAGCAGGGGCAGCACGGCGAGCCCGACGACCGGCAGCCCAGCGGCGACGACCACGCCGAGAGCGGGCTGGTAGACGACCAGGCCGACGCAGACCACGACGACGGTGAGCGCGGCGGCGGTGAACCGGGAGACGGCTTCGACGAACCAGCCGATCTTCTCCACGTCGCCGGTGGACACGGCCACCACCTCGCCGGCCGCGACCCGCCGGGTCAGCGCGGAGCCCAGCCGGGCCGCCTTGCGGGCCAGCAGCTGCTGGACCCGGGCGGCGGCGGTGATCCAGTTGGTGACGGCGGACCGGTGCAGGAAGGTGTCGCCGACCGCGATGGCCGTGCCGCACAACGCCATCAGGCCCCCCGTCAGGGCCAGCCGGCCGCCGGAGCGTTCCACGACGGCCTGGACGGCGAGACCGACGCAGAAGGGCAGCGCGGAGACGGCGACGAAGTGCAGCAGCCCCCAGGCCAGCGCCTTGAGCTGGCCGCCCAGCTGGTTGCGCCAGAGCCACCACAGGAGGTGAGGACCCGAACGCGCGTCCGGTACGCCCGGATCGGGATACGGAAGGTCTTGGATTCGCATGACGTCCCAGTGGCTCGTGTCAGGGAGGGTGGGGGAGCGGCGACAAGCCGTGAAAGCGTCGCGTCGCGGACCGGGGAATTTCAACCGGTTTTCCCCGGGCGGCCTGCGCGATCAGCCGGGTTCCGGCCAGGTGCGGGCCGGCGGCGGGCGGCAGCCGTAACCCGGCAGGGTGAATGTCCGGAAGATCGCACGATGAACCGGTGGCCGATGTCAGCATGGGCCGCGTGCGGAGCGACAGTGCGCGGTGTACGGCGTGGCTGGTGACGGCCGCCGGGACCCTGCTCACTGCCCTGGTGGCGTGCGGCTCCCCGGACGGCGCCACCCGCGCCTCGGAACCGGAGGGCCGGGCCGGGCAGTCCGGCACGGCCGGGCGCGACCCGCATCGCGTCCCGGGCATCGGCCCCGAACTGCGGCGGCGCATCCCGGCCGGTTCCGGACAGGTGGTGGCCGTCTACGGCGACGGCAGGAACTCGGCCGACTCCACGGTCGTGCTCTACACCAGGCACGGCGAGGCCTGGCGGCGCGTCCGCGATTGGCCGGCGCACAACGGCAGGAAGGGGTGGACCACGGACCACCGCTCCGGCGACCGGCGCAGCCCCGTCGGTGTGTACACCCTCACCGACGCGGGCGGCGTACTCGACGATCCGGGCACCGAGCTGCCCTACGCGTGGGACCGGTCCTTCGCCGCCCCGCGCTGGTGGGCCAAGCCGTACTGGCACGACTTCGACTACGTCATCGCCATCGACTACAACCGAGTCCGGGGCGCCCCGCCGAACGACCCCAGGCGTCCCGAGGGGGAGGGGAAGGGCGGGAGCATCTGGCTGCACATGGACCACGGCAGCGGCACTTCGGGCTGCGTCAGCGTGTCCAGGCAGGCCATGGAGTTCCTGCTGCGCGAGCTGGATCCGGACCGGCATCCCGTGGTGGTGATGGGGGACAGGGCGGATCTGATGCGCCAGTGAGGATGGCGCCACGCCTCATTGCGGGCCGGCCCCGAATCCCCGTAGAACCGGGCCCATGAGAAGACGGATAGTCATGTCCATGCTCGCCGGGGCGACCCTCCTGGCGAGCACGTTCTTCGGCACCGGCGCGGCGGCCGCCGCGCCGGCGACGCAGGCCGCCGACGTTCCCGCCGAGTTCGGCACCGACTGGCACGATCCGGTGACCGCCGCCCCGCCCGTCACCAGGCCGCACACCAAGTCCTGCCAGGTCACCCTGGCCGAGACGCAGTTCCGTGACTTCACCCCGTACCGGGGCGCGTACACGCCGCCGCGGGGCTGCGGCGACCGCTGGAGCAAGGTCGTCCTGCGTCTCGACGGCAAGGTGAAGGGCCGTCAGTTCGACCGCCTCGGCTACCTGCACGTCGGCGGTGCCGAGATCCTGCGCACCTCGACACCGGAGCCGTCGCCCGACGGCGTCGAATGGCACGTGGAGAAGGACGTCACCCGGTACAGCGACATCTTCCGCGGCCCGCAGGACGTAGAGATGCTCATCGGGAACGTCGTGGACGACACCTACACCGGCGTCATCGACGTCAGGGTGACGCTCACCTTCTACCGGGGCCGCCCCGACGCGCCGGCGCCCGACCGCGTCCTCACCCTCGCCGGCACACCCGACGCCACCACCCTCACCACGCCACGCAACAGCGAACGCCTCGTCGCGGAGGTGTACTCCACCGGATCCGGCGGCGGCTGCGAGGAGTTCTGGTACCTGACCGTGGCCGACCCGGCAGCGTACTCCTGCAAGGCCGACCACGGACCGTACCGCGAGGTGCAGATCAAGGTCGACGGACAACTCGCCGGGATCGCCTCGCCGTTCCCCCACGTGTGGACCGGCGGCTGGTCCAACCCCTTCCTCTGGTACGTCCTCCCGGCGCCGCGCGCCTTCGACGTCCGGCCCGTCGAGTACGACCTCACGCCGTTCGCCGGGCTCCTCAACGACGGACGCCCGCACCGCGTCGAGGTCTCCGTGGTGGGCGTGCCCGCCGGTCGGCCCGGGTGGAGTGTCCCCGTGAACGTGCTGGTGTGGCAGGACGCGCACCGCGCCCACGTCACCGGGGCGCTCACCCGTTCCGAGGGGACCGACGTCGCCAACTCCTCGGTCTACACCCCAGGTGCGGAGAACCGTGTCGACACCGAGGCCGGACACCGGCTCACCGTCTCCGGATACCTGAACACCTCGCACGGCCGCGTGACCACCACCGTCACCCGCACCCTCGCCAACACCTCCGCACACCGCTGGACCGACGGTGAGAACGCGGACGGACTCGACGCGGCCTGGACGGACGACGAGACCGTCGCCGTCGAGGGAACCGGCCCCGCACGGACGACGCACACCCACCGGACGTACACGATGAACGGCGCCACCACCCTCGGCACGGACGACCGGCTGCGCACCGTGCTCACCCTGGGCGACCGGGCCACGGTCGTGCGGCGCGAGGGCGGCCGGCGCACCGCGTGGACGCGGCTCGACGACACCTACCGCGGCGACGCCGCGTACACGGTCGACGTACCGCGTGACCAGCGGCACGCGGTCGGCACGTCCGGCGAGCGCTACCGCGTGGACGGCTCGGCGGGGTGCTACGACCGTTCGCTGAGCACGGCGCAGGGCGCGCTCACGGAGGACCGCCGCCGCTGCTGAGGCCGACGGCCGTCCCCGCTCCCGCGGCACGAGGCGGAGCGGGGACGGCCGCGTGCGTTCAGCAGGGCTTGGCGGTCTCCGAGTCGATCAGTGTGTCCAGGAGTACGCCGAGCACCGCGCGCTCCTTCTCCGTCAGCGGGGCGAGTATCTCCTCGGCGGCCGACCGGCGCGCTCCGCGCAGCTCACTCAGCGTCTCCCGGCCCTCGTCCGTCAGCTCGATCCGGGTCACCCGCCGGTTCGACGGGTCCGCCATCCGGCGCACCTTGCCGCTCGCCTCGAGCCCGTCGACCAGCGTCGTCACGGCGCGTGGCACCACCTCGAGGCGCTCGGCGAGGTCCGCCATGCGCGGGGGCGAGCCGTAGTGCGCGAGGGTCCGCAGCAGCCGGGACTGGGCCGGGGTGACGCCCAGCTCCCGTCGCTCCAGATGGCGCTTCTGAATGCGGTGCACCCGGCGGGTGAGCCGCAGCAACTGCTCGGCGAGCAGGCCGTCGGGATCGGGGGAGGTCATGCGGGAACAATATCAGGATGCCGTTCATTGTGAGTATAGGTAACAATGAGCTACGATCCGTCAGTCGCCGGCGGTCGGTCCGCCGCCGCCCGCCACCTCCGTAGGAGCCCATGCATCCCGAACGAGAACCCTCCTGGACCCCGCCCGCCGACGCCGGTGAGCAGCCCCGGCAGGTGCGCCGCATCCTGAAGCTCTTCCGCCCCTACCGCGGGCGCCTCGCGATCGTCGGCCTGCTGGTCGGCGCCTCGTCGCTGGTCTCGGTGGCCACGCCGTTCCTCCTCAAGGAGATCCTCGACGTGGCGCTCCCCGGGCGCCGCACCGGCCTGCTGAGCCTGCTCGCGTTCGGCATGATCCTGAGCGCGGTCCTCTCCAGCGTCTTCGGCGTCCTGCAGACCCTGATCTCGACCACCGTCGGCCAGCGCGTCATGCACGACCTGCGCACGGCCGTCTACGGCCGCCTGCAGCGCATGTCGCTCGCCTTCTTCACCCGCACCCGCACCGGCGAGGTGCAGTCCCGCATCGCCAACGACATCGGCGGCATGCAGGCCACCGTCACCTCCACCGCCACCTCGCTGGTCTCCAACGCCACCAGCGTCGTCGCCACCGTCGTCGCGATGGTGGCCCTCGACTGGCGGCTCACCGTCGTCTCGCTGCTCCTGCTGCCGGTGTTCGTGTGGATCAGCCGCCGCGTCGGCAACGAGCGCAAGAAGATCACCACCCAGCGCCAGAAGCAGATGGCCGTGATGGCCGCCACGGTCACCGAGTCGCTCTCCGTCAGCGGCATCCTGCTCGGCCGCACCATGGGGCGCTCCGACTCGCTCACCGCGTCCTTCGCCGCGGAGTCCGAGCAGCTGGTCGACCTCGAGGTCAGGTCCAACATGGCGGGCCGCTGGCGGATGGCCGTGATCACGATCGTCATGGCCGCCATGCCCGCCGTCATCTACTGGACCGCGGGACTCGCCCTCCAGTTCGGCGGCCCGCAGGTCTCGCTGGGCACCATCGTCGCCTTCGTCTCGCTCCAGCAGGGCCTGTTCCGCCCGGCGGTGAGCCTGCTGGCGACCGGCGTCCAGGTGCAGACCTCCCTCGCGCTCTTCCAGCGCATCTTCGAGTACCTGGACCTGCCCGTCGACATCACCGAGCGCGAGCAGCCGGTCCATCTCGACGAGGTCAAGGGCGAAGTGCGCTTCGAGGACGTCGAGTTCCGCTACGACGGCAAGGGCGCCCCGGTCCTCGACGGCCTCGACATCACCGTGCCCGCCGGCGGCAGCCTCGCCGTCGTCGGTCCCACCGGCGCCGGCAAGTCCACCCTCGGCTGCCTGGTGCCCCGGCTCTACGACGTCACCGGCGGCCGCGTCACCCTCGACGGCGTGGACGTGCGCGACCTCGACTTCGACACCCTCGCGCGCGCCGTCGGCGTCGTCTCGCAGGAGACCTACCTCTTCCACGCCTCGGTCGCCGACAACCTGCGCTTCGCCAAGCCGGACGCCACCGACGAGGAACTGCACGCGGCGGCGCGGGCCGCTCAGATCCACGACCACATCTCCGCGCTGCCCGACGGCTACGAGACCGTCGTCGGCGAACGCGGCCACCGCTTCTCCGGCGGCGAGAAGCAGCGTCTGGCGATAGCCCGCACCATCCTGCGCGATCCGCCGGTGCTCATCCTGGACGAGGCGACCAGCGCCCTGGACACCCGTACGGAAGCCGCCGTGCAGCAGGCCATCGACGCCCTGTCGGCCGACCGGACGACCCTCACCATCGCCCACCGTCTGTCCACCGTCCGCGGTGCCGACCAGATCGTCGTCCTGGACTCCGGCCGGGTCGCCGAACGGGGCACGCACGAGGAACTGCTGGAACTGGACGGACGGTACGCGGCCCTGGTGCGCAGGGACGCCCGGCTGGCACCGACGGGCTGACGTACGGCGGCCCTCGCCGACAAGCTGACGATATGTCGGGTTTGTGACCTTACGCGTATTACCGTGCCCGCATGCAGATGAACACTCCACCACGGAGCACGATGCGACTGACGCGCCGGGGCAAGCTCGTCCTCGTCGTGACCGGCGCCGTCCTGGCCGGCACCGCCGTGGCGGTGCCGCTGCTGAGCCTGGCGAGCGATCGTACGGAGCAGGCCAGGCCCCGCACGCTGGCCATCCCGGAGGGCCGGCGGGCGAGCCAGGTGTACGAGGCCGTCGACAAGGCCCTCGAACTGCCCCCGGGCAGCACCCGCAAGTCACTCGGCAAGGCCGCCCTCAAGCTGCCCAAGGAGGCGGCGGGCAACCCGGAAGGCTACCTCTTCCCGGCGGTCTATCCCCTGGCGAAGGGCACCACCCCCGAGTCGCTGCTGCGGCTCATGGTCGACACGGCCAACAAGAAGTTCGACACGACACCCGTCGCCGCCGGGGCGCAACGCAACACGCTGAACGTCTACCAGACGGTCATCGTCGCCAGCATCGTCCAGGCCGAGTCGACCGCCAAGGCCGACATGGGGAAGGTGGCGCGGGTCATCCTCAACCGGCTGCAG
>Ga0308176_10001744_pt1 | contig 13673 bp, 8 predicted proteins | sample PhyCR2_3_FD_203890 | JGI IMG/M metagenome (GOLD analysis project Ga0308176, IMG submission 203890) | Soil microbial communities from UC Gill Tract Community Farm, Albany, California, United States - DLSLS.C.R2 | ecosystem: Environmental > Terrestrial > Soil > Agricultural land | place: USA...
CGGACTCGCCCTCGGGCCCGAGCTGCTCGGCACCTCCCTGCTCGCCGTCGGCCCGGCCGGCTCCGGCAAGACCGGCTCCGTGGTCCGGCCGCTCGCCGAGTCGCTGTGCCTGCACGCGCTCGCCGGACAGGCCGCGCTCGTGGTCGTCGGCGCGGCGGGCGCCGGACTCGGGCCGGCCGAGTCCTACGACGTCGTCGTGCGGGTCGGGCACCCCGACTCCGTCTACGACCTCGACCTGTACGGCGGCACCACCGACCCGGACGAGGCCGCCGCCATACTCGCCGAGGCCCTCGTCGGCGACCTCGCGGACCCGCACCCCGGCAGCGACAGCCGCCGCTCCACCACCGTCCTCGCCCAGCTCCTCGGCCCCTTCCGGGCCGTCCACGGCCGTTTCCCCGCCGTCCCCGAGCTGCGCCAGCTGCTCGACGGCACCCCCGGCCCGCTGGCCGCCCTCCGCAAGACGCTCACCGACACCGGGCAGGCTTCGCTGCTGCGCGAACTGGACGCCCGCGAGCGGCAGATGGCCCACCCGGGCGATGTCGGCGCGGTGCTCGCCGACCGGGTCGCACTGCTCGACCGGCCCGCCTTCGCCGCCTTCTTCGACACCTCCGGGGAGTCCCGGCCGTTCTCGCTGAAGGCTCTCGACCACCCGGTGCGGGTCCGCATCGACCTGCCGCAGCGCGGCCACGCCGACGCCTCCCGGATCCTGGCCCGGCTGGTGCTCGCCCAGTTCACGGCCAGTGTGACGGCGCGGGAGGACCGGTCGCTCTTCGCCTGCCTGCTGCTGGACGACGCCTCCGGCGTGGTCACCCCCGAGGCGGTCCGCGGCATCCAGCGGCTGCGGTCGGCGGGCGCGGGCGCCGTACTGACGCTGCGCACCCTGGACGACGTGCCCCGGCCGCTGCGTGGCCCGCTGCTCGGCTCCACCGGATGCCGGATGGCGCTGTCCGGGCTCACCCCCTGGGACGGGCAGGACTTCGCCGAGGTGTGGGGCAAGGAGTGGATCGAGACCCGGGACGTCACCGACCGGCAGATCATCGCCGAGACCCCGGCCGGCAAGGCCGTGCACATGCTGCGCCGGGTCATCACCGGGCAGGCGCCCACCGCCCGGGCCGTCACCGTCCGCCAGGTGGAACGCGAGCGCTGGTCCGCCTCCGAGCTGGCGCACGGGGTGCCGCCCGGGCACGCGGTGCTGTCGCTGACGACCGTGCGGGGCGAGCACGCGCCGCCGCTGCTGGTGGATCTGCGGGGCTGAGACAGGGCCGAACGGGCATCGACGGACCGTACGGTGCGGCAGAATCGGCATAGGCTGTTCATACGCGGCGGCCAAATGATCCCGAGCCGGCCGTCACCGGGACCCCCGTCCGACCGGTTCACCACGACCTGAAGGCGCCATGCCCCCGACCCTCGCCTCGCTCGTCCACCACTCCGCGCTCAAGCTGACCGTGCGCGCGGGCGAGGACCGCCTCGACGTACCCGTCCGGTGGGCGCACGTGAGCGAGCTGGCCGACCCCGTGCCCTACATGGAGGGCGGCGAGCTGCTGCTGATCACCGCGCTCAAGCTGGACGCGGAGGACCCGCAGGCCATGCGGCGGTACGTGCGGCGGCTGGCCGGCGCGGGAGTGGTCGGCCTCGGCTTCGCGATCGGCGTCAACTACGAGGAGATCCCCGAGGCCCTCGTCGACGCCGCCGGGGAGGAGGGGCTGCCGCTGCTGGAGGTGCCCCGCCGCACCCCGTTCCTCGCCATCAGCAAGGCCGTCTCCGCCGCGATCGCCGCCGACCAGTACCGGGCCGTCACGGCAGGCTTCGCCGCCCAGCGCGAGCTGACCCGGCAGGCGCTGAACGCCGGCCCCGAGGGACTGCTCGGCGCGCTCGCCGCGCAGATCGACGGCTGGGCGGCGCTGTACGACGCCTCGGGCGCCGTCGTGGCCGCCGCGCCCGAGTGGGCAGGCCGCCGCGCCGCCCGGCTCACCGCAGAGGTGGAGCGGCTGCGGGAACGGCCCGCTCCGGCGTCGTCGGTGGTGGGCGGACCGGAGAACGAGGACCGGGTGGAGCTGCACTCCCTGGGGACGGGGAAGCGCCCGCGGGACGCGCTCGCCGTGGGGACGGCGGCCGCGCTGGGCACCGCCGAGCGCTACGCCCTGCACTCCGCGATCGCCCTGCTCACCCTCACCACCGAACGCTCCCGCTCGCTGCACGCGGCCGAACAGCGGATCGGCGCGGCGGTGCTGCGCATGCTGCTCGCCGGCGAGCCCGACCACGCCCGCGCGGTCGCCGGGGACCTGTACGGCGGGCTGCTCGACGCGCCGTTCCGGATGATCGTCGCCGAGTCGGTGTCCGGCGGCGACCCGCTGGGCACGCTCACGGAGACGGTCGAGGCCGCGGCGGCACGCTCCGCCGAGGCGGTGCTCGTGGTGCCGGAGGGGGAGCGGCTGGTGGTGCTGGTCGCCGACGGGGGCGCGGCGGTGGCCGCGTGCACCGGGTACGCGTCGGTGCTGGAGGGCGCGCGGGCCGTGCCCGAGCAGGGGGCGGCGGAGGAGGACGACCTGGTCGTCGGCCTCTCGGCGCCGGCCGGCCCGATCGCGGCGGCCGCTGCCTACAAGCAGGCCGAGCAGGCGCTCTCGGTGGCACGGCGGCGCGGACGGGTGCTCGTCGAGCACGACCAGTTGGCCGCGGGCTCGGTGCTGCCGCTGCTGGCCGACGACGCGGTGAAGGCCTTCGCCGACGGATTGCTGCGGCCCCTGTACGAGCACGACGCGACGGGCCGCGGCGACCTGGTCGCCTCGCTGCGCGCCTGGCTCTCCCGGCACGGCCAGTGGGACGCGGCCGCGGCGGACCTGGGCGTCCACCGGCACACGCTGCGGTACCGGATGCGACGCGTCGAGGAGATCCTGGGGCGCAGCCTGGACGACCCCGACGTCCGCATGGAACTGTGGCTGGCCCTGAAGGCGACGTCGTCGGAGCAATGAAGTCCGTCCGGCGTTCGAGGACGAGGCCGTTCAGGCCGATCGGGGGTCCGCGGGGCGGAGCCCCTCGAGGACGGCACGGGCAGGGGGTGCGGGGGTGAAGAACCCACCCCGCGACCCCTACCGCGCCAAACCGGCGCACCTCACCCCCCGACTGCTACGACTCGGACAAGCGACCGCCGCCCGCCCCCGCCCTACCGTGGACCACGAACCGAAAGCACACCCACAACGCGGAAGGGCCGGGACGACTCAATGACTTCCACCCACGCCTTCTGGCTCGCCGGCCGCCAGGCCACCGGCGAGGACACCTTCGACGTCACCTCCCCGTGGGACGGCCGTCTCGTCGGCAAGGTCAGCGTGCCGACCGAGGCCCAGGTCGAGGAGGCCGTGGCCGCCGCGTACGCCGTCCGCGAGGACTTCGCCGCCACCCCGGCCCACGTGCGGGCCGCCGCCCTCGACCACGTCAGCAAGCGCCTGGTCGAGCGCACCGAGGAGATCGCCCAGCTGATCTCCGCCGAGAACGGCAAGCCGATCAAGTGGGCCCGGGGCGAGGTCGGCCGTGCCGTCTCCGTCTTCCGGTTCGCCGCCGAGGAGGCACGCCGCTTCAACGGCGGCGAGGCCCAGCGTCTGGACACCGACGCCGGCGGCCAGGGCCGGCTGGCGCTGACCCGCCGCTTCCCCAAGGGCGTCGTCCTCGGCATCGCCCCGTTCAACTTCCCGCTGAACCTGTGCGCGCACAAGATCGCCCCGGCCATCGCCGCCGGCGCCCCGATCATCCTCAAGCCCGCCCCGGCCACCCCGCTGTCCGGCCTCATCCTCGGTGACCTGCTCGCCGAGACCGAGCTGCCCGCCGGTTCCTGGTCGATCCTCCCGGTCGCCAACGACCGGATGCCCGCCCTGGTCCAGGACGAGCGCCTGCCGGTGATCTCCTTCACCGGTTCGGAGAAGGTCGGCTACGCGATCATGGACTCGGTGCCGCGCAAGCACTGCACCCTGGAACTCGGCGGCAACGGCGCGGCCGTCGTGCTCGGCGACTTCGCGAGCGACGAGGACCTGGACTGGGCCGCGACCCGCATCGCGACCTTCTCCAACTACCAGGGCGGCCAGTCCTGCATCTCCGTGCAGCGGGTCATCGCGGACGCCTCCGTGTACGACCGTCTGCTGCCGCGCATCGTCGCCGCCGTCGAGGCCCAGGTCACCGGTGACCCGAGCGACGCCAAGACCGACGTCGGCCCGCTGGTCAGCGAGGACGCCGCCAGGCGCGTCGAGTCCTGGGTGGACGAGGCCGTCGCCGCCGGGGCGAAGCTGCTCACCGGCGGCAAGCGCGACGGGGCCTCCTACGCGCCGAGCGTCCTCACCGAGGTGCCCGCCGACACCACGATCTCCTGCGAGGAGGTCTTCGGGCCGGTCCTCACCGTGCGGAAGGTGGACGGCGAAGCCGAGGCCTTCGCCGCCGTCAACGACTCCAAGTACGGTCTCCAGGCGGGTGTGTTCACGCACGACCTGCAGGTCGCCTTCCGCGCCCACCGCGCCCTCGAGGTCGGCGGCGTCGTGATCGGCGACGTGCCGTCCTACCGCGCCGACCAGATGCCGTACGGCGGCGCCAAGCAGTCCGGTGTGGGCCGCGAGGGCGTGCGGTTCGCGATGGACGACTACACATACGAGCGCGTGCTGGTCCTCACCGGGCTCGCGCTCTGACCTGACACGAACAGGTCGGCAAGACGGCCGGAGCCCACTGTGCGGGGGCTCCGGCCGTTTCTGCTTCCAGGGCACTGACCTGCATTCGAAGGACGTCAGAACGGCCGGTTTCCCAGCCCTTGCGGGAGTGCGCGGAGGACATCGACACGTACCGCCGGCTCTGACACGGAAGTGCCGGTAGCACGGGCGGTCCCCGGAAAGTCCCGATCAACACTCTCGCATTTCTCAGAAATCGCCGGGGACCTGGCCGGTGCCCGACAGGTGTTCCGTGAGGAACCCTGTCGCGGTTGACCGGTCCTATTTGCCACGATTGCTCCGGTTTGCGGCAGAGTCAAGAGAGCCGGCCCGATTACTGAGCGGAGGTCGGCTGCGGGGGGAGTTCGAACCGCAGCAGGGCTCCGGCCTGCTGCGTGATCAGTTCCGTCTCCGTGTCCACGTGCCGCACCTCGCCGCCGTCTTCGATGACGGTCTCGGCCAGTTCATCGATCACGTCGGGCACCTCGCGCAGCGGCTCCCCGCAGAGCGGGCAGGTTTTCCCCGAGCGCGTCAGCAGCCCGTCCCGGTCGCAGACGAAGCCCGGCACGACGGCCTGGCCGTCCACCGCCAGCGTCCGGATCGCGGCCACGGACGCCGCCCACAGCGTTTCGTCGAGCCCGACGGCGGCAGGTCTGCCGGCCGCCTTGGCCTCGAGGATCTCGCCGACCAGCCGCCGCTGCTCCTTCTCGGCGTGGTCGGCGACGAGTTCCCGCACCTTCTGCCGGATGTCTTCGGACGTCGCGGTCTCCCGGTCGAGGGTGAAGGTCCCGACGAGGCGGTCCGTCAGCTGAGGCGGCAGGAAGTCGACGAAGACCGGCACCTCGTGCGCCTGACCGCCGACGGCGAGCAGGTCATAGCCCCCGCTCGCGAACAGTCGCTTGAGCTCGCCGACCAGCCGCCGGTAGTGCTTCTTGCTCAGCTCGTCCGCCTTGTTGCGGACGCGGGGCTCGGCGTACGCGTCGGAGTAGGCGTGTTTGCGCTGCACGCGGTCACGGATCACCTCGAGCTCGCGGACCTCGTCGAGGTAGTACTCCCAGACCTGCCCCACGCTCTTGTCGACGACGACGGCGCAGGTGCGGTAGTACTCGTCGAGCACACCCAGGAGGGGCCGGACATAGGGATCGACGTCCACCACGATGTTCTCGCGCGTCCTGCGGGGCAGCCACACCTGTTCGTAGACGTCGTGGCCGGCGCAGGAGAAGACCGCGACGGTTCCCGGCCGGACGGGCTCCTCACTCAGTGTCTTCTCGATCCTCGCGATGTCCTCGCGGAGCGAGAGCCGCACGGCGTGCTCGGCCGAAGCGTCCTCCGCGAGCGGCCGGATGCGGTTCAGCAGGCTCGATACGCGGCTGTCGAATTCTCGGCGGTCGGGCCTGCCGGGGTTCACCGGGACGTACAGGGACACCAATGGGAGTCCGTTGCCTCTCAGCCGCAGGATTCGCTCGATCTGCTCTTGCGTGATCATCGCCGCTCCTCGCCGCTCCATGAGCCTCGTCGCCCGATGGGCCTCGCCCCTCGTTCCAGCTAACGAGGTGGGCTGGGCGGCGGCAACCGCAGCGCGACGGCCGCGGGCGGACCCCGGGAAGCACGCCCCCCCCGGACGGCGACCGAAAAGCGTCCCCGTGGCGATCAGTGCGTCGCGGTGGCATGGTCATGAGGCGGAGCGGACCCTCAACCGGAGAGACCGACGTGCGCGAGCCGCAGGGGGCCGCGCAGCCTGAGACGGACGTCGTGCGCGCCCTCGGTGGCCAACGGCGCGTCCACGGTGGCGTGGGTGTGATCGTCGGTCGTCGGGGTGATGAGGGTGACGCGGCCTGAACTTCACCACCAACAGCTACGGACCGGGCCCAGTTCCGTGCCCGGGTCGCGGAAGCCGTGCAGGCGCATCAGCGGGGACAGCGCGCCGAACTGGAACCAGCGGACCATGACCTCCCGGTGCGCCGGGTCGTCCGGGTCGCCGCCGTGGAAGCCGCCGATGTCGGTGCTCCACCAGGGGATTCCGGCGGTGTTGTGCCCGGCCGCGATCCGGCGGCGCAGGGTCGCGAAGTCGGTGCCGATGTCACCGGACCACAGAGCGGCCCCGTAGCGCTGACTTCCCGCCCACGCCGAGCGGTTGAGGGTGGTCACCTCCTCCTCGCCGGAGGCCCGCAGGCCCTCGTGGAAGGTGCGGGAGTTCTCCGCCGGGTAGAGGTTGCTGGCCTCCAGGCCCGGCCCAGGCTGTCGAAGCGCTTCGACAGCGAACCCGACGGGCGGGAAGTGCCGTGGGAAACCAGTACACCCCGCCGTCACCCGCCTTCGGGGCCATTCCACCCGAACGGCGCGCGAGGGGTGGTGAGGTCGGCCCGTTTCGGGTACCAACGATCCAGTAGCACCGGTCGGTAGTGAACGACCCTCAATGATCCCTCTTCGCGGCGAGGTGAGCCTCAATGTCCGCCCCCACCACCCAACGCACCAACGTCACCGAACGTGAGGCCCGCCAGGTGGCGGAGGCCGCCCGGGAACAGGACTGGCACAAGCCGAGTTTCGCCAAGGAACTGTTCCTCGGCCGCTTCCGGCTCGACCTCATCCACCCCCATCCGCTCCCCGACGCCGAGTCCGTACGGCGCGGCGAGGCGTTCCTGGCCGAACTGCGCGCCTTCTGCGAGTCGACGGTCGACTCCGCCCGCATCGAACGCGAGGCCCGCATCCCCGACGAGGTCATCACGGGCCTGAAGGAACTCGGCGCCCTCGGCATGAAGATCGACCCGAAGTACGGCGGTCTCGGCCTGACCCAGCTCTACTACAACAAGGCGCTGGCCCTGGCCGGCTCCGCCAGCCCCGCGGTCGGCGCCCTGCTCTCCGCCCACCAGTCGATCGGCGTACCGCAGCCGCTGAAGATCTTCGGCACCCAGGAGCAGAAGGACGCCTTCCTGCCCCGCTGCGCCCGCACCGACATCTCCGCCTTCCTGCTCACCGAGCCGGACGTCGGCTCCGACCCGGCCCGCCTCGCCACCAGCGCGGTGCCCGACGGCGACGACTACGTCCTCGACGGGGTGAAACTCTGGACCACCAACGGGGTGGTCGCCGACCTGCTCGTCGTCATGGCGCGCGTGCCGAAGTCCGAGGGGCACAAGGGCGGCATCACCGCCTTCGTGGTGGAGGCCACCGCCGACGGCGTCACCGTCGAGAACCGCAACGCCTTCATGGGGCTGCGCGGCATCGAGAACGGCGTCACCCGCTTCCACCAGGTCCGGGTGCCCGCCGCCAACCGCATCGGCCCGGAGGGCGCGGGTCTGAAGATCGCGCTCACCACCCTCAACACCGGTCGGCTGTCGCTGCCCGCGATGTGCGCCGGTGCCGGCAAGTGGTGCCTGAAGATCGCCCGGGAGTGGGCGGCGGAGCGGGAGCAGTGGGGCAAGCCGGTCGCGCTGCACGAGGCCGTCGGCTCCAAGATCAGCTTCATCGCTGCCACCACCTTCGCCCTGGAGGCCGTACTCGACCTGTCCTCGCAGATGGCCGACGAGGACCGCAACGACATCCGCATCGAGGCCGCCCTCGCCAAGCTCTACGGCTCCGAGATGGCCTGGCTGATGGCCGACGAACTGGTCCAGATCCGCGGCGGCCGCGGCTACGAGACCGCCGAGTCCCTGAGGGCGCGCGGCGAGCGGGCCGTCCCCGCCGAGCAGATGCTGCGTGACCTGCGCATCAACCGCATCTTCGAGGGCTCCACGGAGATCATGCACCTGCTGATCGCCCGCGAGGCCGTCGACGCCCACCTCTCGGTCGCCGGTGACCTCATCGACCCCGACAAGACCCTCTCGGACAAGGCGAAGGCGGGCGCGAACGCGGGTGTCTTCTACGCCAAGTGGCTGCCGAAGCTGGTCGCCGGACCCGGACAACTGCCGTCTTCCTACGGCGAGTTCAAGCGCGAGGTCGACCTCTCCGGCCACCTTCGCTACGTCGAGCGGCACGCCCGCAAACTGGCCCGCTCCACCTTCTACGCCATGTCCCGCTGGCAGGGCCGGATGGAGACCAAGCAGGGCTTCCTCGGCCGGATCGTGGACATCGGCGCCGAACTGTTCGCGATGAGCGCGGCCTGTGTCCGCGCCGAGCGGCTGCGCAACGAGGGCGAGCACGGCCGCGAGGCCTACCAGCTCGCCGACGCCTTCTGCCGCCAGGCCCGCATCCGGATCGAGGAACTCTTCGGCCGCCTGTGGGCCAACACCGACGACCTCGACCGCAAGGTGGTCAAGGGAGTCCTCGGCGGCGCCTACACCTGGCTGGAGGAGGGCGTGATCGACCCGTCCGGGGACGGCCCGTGGATCGCCGACGCGACCCCCGGACCGTCCGCACGGCCGAGCGAGCGGCGCCCCTTCGGCGCCTGAAGATCCCGTCCCGGACCGGGCACCTGGGCTCAGACGCCCCAGGTGCCCTGGTTCGAGGCGCAGTTCCAGCCGGTGCCCTTCAGGGTGAACTTCACCTTGTAGGAACGGGTGTTGAGCAGGTGCGTGGGCACCTTCACCCCGAGGCTGGTCTTCTTCTTGAGCGTCGTGGTGTACACGGACACCGTCTTGGTCGTGTTCTTGGTGACCTTGCCGCCCTTCGCCTTGGCCGTGCCGAAGCGGATGTTGCGGACGTTCGTGACGGTGAACGTGACCTTCTTGAAGCTCTTGCTGGTGCTCTTGTTCTTGATCCCGAAGTACAGGCCGCCGTTGGTCACCCAGCCGTGCGAGTCGACGTAGAAGCGGCTCGGGTAGACCAGGTCGACCGGGCAGCCGGTGCTCGTCGCCGTCGCGGCCGACGCGACACCGCCCAGACCGAGCTGAGCGGCGGTGACGACCCCCGCCGCCGCCAGGACGGTCGCGGTCGTGCGCATGCGGTTCATCGTGGTGTCTCCTCCCCCTGTGAGCCACTTGGACTTGGCTCCAGCGGGCAGAATGCCATGAGCGAGGGCCCCGCGCCCGGGAATTCACCCGGTCCGGCGGTACTCGCGGTCGCGTCGTTGACGCTCCGGGCGTGGATGATTTTCACGCTGGCCCCGCATGAGGAGACATGCGGACAATCACCTCATTCGGCGACGAATACACGTGACGCGCCCTTCCATCGGGGACGCCCTGTCCGGACGGCCGCCGCTTGCGGCGACAATGGGGAGATGACCGACAGTCCCGCCAGCCCCGCGCCCCTCGCCGACCCGCACCTCGTGTACGACCCCCTCGCGGGAGACGGCCCGAAGGACGTGGTGATCCTCGGCTCCACCGGGTCCATCGGAACCCAGGCCATCGACCTCGTACTGCGCCATCCCGACCGCTTCCGGGTCACCGCCCTCTCCGCGAACGGCGCCCGCCCGGCCCTGCTCGCCGAGCAGGCGCACCGTCTGCGGGCGCGGACCGTCGCGGTCGCCCGCCAGGACGCCGTGCCGGCCCTGCGCGAGGCGCTGACCGGGCTCTACGGCGCCGCGGAGCCGCTGCCCGAGATCCTCGCCGGACCGGACGCGGCCACCCACCTCGCGGCCTCCGACTGCCACACCGTGCTGAACGGCATCACCGGGTCCATCGGCCTCGCGCCCACCCTGGCCGCCCTGGAGGCGGGCCGCACCCTCGCGCTCGCCAACAAGGAGTCGCTGATCGTCGGCGGCCCGCTGGTCAAGGCGCTCGCCAAGCCCGGGCAGATCATCCCGGTCGACTCCGAGCACGCCGCGCTCTTCCAGGCCCTCGCCTCCGGCACCCGCGCCGACGTGCGCAAGCTCGTCGTCACCGCGTCCGGCGGCCCCTTCCGCGGCCGGACCAGGGCGGAGCTGGCGAACGTCACCGTCGAGGACGCCCTCGCGCACCCCACCTGGGCGATGGGCCCGGTGATCACGATCAACTCGGCGACCCTCGTCAACAAGGGCCTGGAAGTCATTGAGGCGCACCTGCTCTACGACATTCCCTTCGACCGCATTGAGGTCGTCGTGCATCCGCAGTCGTATGTCCACTCGATGGTCGAGTTCACCGACGGATCCACGATCGCCCAGGCGACGCCCCCCGACATGCGCGGGCCCATCGCCATCGGTCTGGGCTGGCCCGAACGCGTCCCGGACGCGGCGCCCGCCTTCGACTGGAGCAAGGCCTCCACGTGGGAGTTCTTCCCGCTAGACAACGAGGCCTTCCCCTCGGTGAACCTCGCCCGGCACGTGGGGCAGCTCGCGGGCACCGCTCCGGCGGTGTTCAATGCCGCCAACGAGGAATGCGTCGAGGCGTTCCGCAGCGGCGCACTGCCCTTCGACGGGATCATGGAGACCGTCACCCGGGTGGTGGAGGAGCACGGCACCCCGGACACGGGAACCTCACTCACCGTGTCGGACGTCCTCGAAGCGGAGACCTGGGCCCGGGCCAGGGCCCTCGAACTGACAGACCGGACCGCGGAGGCGCGTGCATGACGACCTTGATGTTCATCCTCGGCATAGTGGTCTTCGCGGTCGGCCTGCTCGTCTCCATCGCGTGGCACGAGCTGGGCCACCTGTCCACGGCCAAGCTCTTCGGCATCCGCGTCCCGCAGTACATGGTCGGATTCGGCCCGACCATCTGGTCGCGCAGGAAGGGCGACACCGAGTACGGCATCAAGGCCGTCCCGCTCGGCGGCTACATCCGCATGATCGGCATGTTCCCGCCCGACGACGCCGGCCGGGTCTCCGCCCGCTCCACCTCTCCGTGGCGCGGGATGATCGAGGACGCCCGCTCCGCCGCCTTCGAGGAGCTGAAGGAGGGCGACGAGACGCGCATGTTCTACACGCGCAAGCCGTGGAAGCGCGTCATCGTCATGTTCGCCGGCCCGTTCATGAACCTGGTGCTCGCGATCGGCCTGTTCCTCACCGTGCTGATGGGCTTCGGCATCCAGCAGCAGACCACCACCGTCGCCTCCGTCTCGCCCTGCGTCATCGCGCAGAGCGAGAACCGCGACAGCTGCAAGAAGTCCGACCCCGCCTCCCCGGCGGCGGCCGCCGGCATGAAGAACGGCGACCGCATCGTCTCCTTCGCCGGCACGCCGACCAGGGACTGGAACACGCTGTCCGACCTCATCCGGGACAGCGCGGGCAAGGACGTCGCGATCGTCGTCGACCGCAAGGGCCAGGAGCTGACCCTGCACGCGAAGATCGCCACGAACCAGGTCGCCAAGAAGGACTCCAGCGGAACCTACGTCCAGGGCCAGTACGTCAAGGCGGGGTTCCTCGGCTTCAGCTCCGCCACCGGCGTCGTCAAACAGGACTTCGGCCAGTCCGTGACCTGGATGACCGACCGGGTGGGCGACGCCGTCGACTCGCTCATCGCCCTGCCCGGCAAGATCCCCGCCCTGTGGGACGCGGCCTTCGGCGACGGCCCGCGCGAGCCGGACTCCCCGATGGGCATCGTCGGCGCGGCCCGCGTCACCGGCGAGATCGCCACGCTGGACATCCCGGCCTCGCAGCAGCTCGCCATGGCCGTGTTCGTGGTCGCCGGGTTCAACCTCTCCCTGTTCCTGTTCAACATGCTCCCGCTGCTCCCGCTCGACGGCGGGCACATCGCGGGCGCCCTGTGGGAGTCGCTGCGGCGCAACGTGGCCCGCGTGCTGCGCCGTCCGGACCCGGGCCCCTTCGACGTGGCGAAGCTGATGCCGGTGGCGTACGTGGTGGCGGGGATCTTCGTCTGCTTCACGATCCTCGTGCTGATCGCCGACGTCGTTAACCCGGTGAAAATCTCCTAGCCACCGGATGGTGGAAGGCGGCCCGGGACACCGTATTCCGGGCCGCCTTCCATTGAGTGTGTTTGCCGGGTGGGATGTGCCCGCGCCCGCGCCGGTGCCGTAATCTCGAAGCCTGGAGCCCGCCGATCACGGGACCGGATCTTGATCCACGACTTGGGGTTGCACAGCAGATGACTGCGATTTCTCTCGGCATGCCGTCCGTTCCGACCAAGCTCGCCGAGCGCCGGAAGAGCCGGCAGATCCAGGTCGGAACCGTGGCGGTCGGCGGAGACGCGCCCGTCTCGGTCCAGTCGATGACCACGACCCGCACGTCCGACATCGGCGCGACCCTCCAGCAGATCGCCGAGCTGACCGCGTCCGGCTGCCAGATCGTCCGGGTCGCCTGCCCCACCCAGGACGACGCCGACGCCCTCGCGACCATCGCGCGCAAGTCGCAGATCCCGGTGATCGCGGACATCCACTTCCAGCCCAAGTACGTCTTCGCCGCCATCGAGGCCGGCTGCGCCGCCGTCCGCGTCAACCCCGGCAACATCAAGCAGTTCGACGACAAGGTCCGCGAGATCGCGCGGGCCGCCAAGGACCACGGCACCCCGATCCGGATCGGCGTCAACGCGGGCTCCCTGGACCGGCGGCTGCTGCAGAAGTACGGCAAGGCCACCCCGGAGGCGCTGGTCGAGTCGGCCCTGTGGGAGGCGTCCCTCTTCGAGGAGCACGACTTCCGCGACATCAAGATCTCGGTCAAGCACAACGACCCGGTCGTGATGATCGAGGCCTACCGGCAGCTCGCCGATGCTTGCGACTACCCCCTGCACCTCGGGGTGACGGAGGCCGGCCCCGCCTTCCAGGGCACGATCAAGTCGGCTGTCGCGTTCGGCGCGCTGCTGTCCCAGGGCATCGGCGACACCATCCGCGTCTCCCTGTCCGCGCCTCCCGTGGAGGAGGTCAAGGTCGGCAACCAGATCCTGGAGTCCCTGAACCTCAAGCAGCGCGGCCTGGAGATCGTCTCCTGCCCGTCCTGCGGCCGCGCCCAGGTCGACGTCTACAAGCTCGCCGAAGAGGTCACCGCCGGTCTGACCGGTATGGAGGTCCCGCTGCGCGTCGCCGTCATGGGCTGCGTCGTGAACGGCCCCGGCGAGGCCCGCGAGGCCGACCTCGGCGTCGCCTCCGGCAACGGCAAGGGCCAGATCTTCGTCAAGGGCGAGGTCATCAAGACCGTCCCGGAGTCCAAGATCGTGGAGACCCTCATCGAGGAGGCCATGAAGCTCGCCGAGTCCA
>Ga0308176_10001748_pt1 | contig 13661 bp, 9 predicted proteins | sample PhyCR2_3_FD_203890 | JGI IMG/M metagenome (GOLD analysis project Ga0308176, IMG submission 203890) | Soil microbial communities from UC Gill Tract Community Farm, Albany, California, United States - DLSLS.C.R2 | ecosystem: Environmental > Terrestrial > Soil > Agricultural land | place: USA...
GAGCAGCGCGTATCCGTGGCCGTGGGCGACCAGGGCCCGCACGGTCTCGTAGCCCGGGCTGCGAAACCTGATCCGCGGCTGCACGCCCACCGAGCCGACCAGTGAGGTGAAGTAGCCGGTCGTGTGCGGCAGGTCCAGCAGCACCATCGGATCGTCGGCGAGCTCCCGCAGCCAGATCTGCTTGTTGCCGGCCAGCCGGTGCTCGGCGGACACGATGACGTAGGGCATCGACTCGGCGACCGTGATCCTGCCGATGTCGTCGTCGAGGTCGTAGCCGTACATCAGAGCCAGCTCGCAGGCGCCCTCCCGCAGAGCCTGCTTGAGCTGGGCGTGCTCGGCCTCGTCGATGTGCACCCGCACCTCGGGGTAGCGGCGCTCGAACTCGGTGAGCAGCGCGGGCAGGCGGAACGGCGCGAGAGTCGAGAAGCATCCCACGGAGAGGCGGCCCACCATCGCGCCGGCCGCGTTCCGCGCCGACTCCTCCAGCTCGGCAGCGTGGGCCAGGAACCCGCGCAGCTCCTGGTAGAACTCGTGCCCCGCAGCCGTCGGCACCAGCCCCCGCGCATGCCGTCGCAGGAGCAGCTGGACACCGAGCTCCTTCTCGAGCTGCGCTATCGCCGTGGAGACCGCCGACTGGGAGACCATCAGCTGGCGAGCGGCGGCCGTCATGCTGCCGTGCTCGACCGCAGCGGCGAAGTAGCGCAGCTGGACGAGCGTGAACGACGGCACGGACACGGGATCATCCTGCCGCACCACGACCGTGCCGGTCTGGCGCGAAACCCAGGGGACAATTCGAGTCAGACAACGAAAACCGTGCGAAACGCCGGAATGAGTGACGGTTTCTGTTGCCCTCGTCACACCGTGCTGCTGTAATGGTCGCCTCTTCGGCACGTAGGCCGGAGGTTCGCCCCGCGCTCACGAAGGGAACGCGAACCGATGTCTGACAACAACCCTTCCCGGCCGCCGCAGGTGGACCCCGCGCTGCTGCGGGGCCTCACCCAGTCCCGGCACAGTCGGCGTGACCTCCTTCGGCTGATGGGGCTGGGGGCCGGTGCCGTCGGAGCGGGGAGCCTGCTGTCGGCCTGCGGAGTCTCGGGCCAGGCCGGAGCAGGATCCAGCCCGACCAACAGCACGGCGGTCGCGGACGCCGCCGCGGCGTACTGGAAGGACAAGAAGCAGACCGCTCTGGTGAACTGGGGGAACTGGCCGCTCTACATCGACACCGCCGGCAAGGGCAACCACCCCTCGATCAACCAGTTCGAGCAGCAGACCGGGATCAAGGTCAACTACACCGAGCCGATCCAGGACGACGCCTCGTTCTTCGCCACGATCCGGCCCACGCTCGAAGCCGGTCAGTACACCGGCTACGACACCACGGTCATCACCAACGGCCAGTACCTCACCGACTTGGTGCAGCTCGACTACCTGATCCCGCTCGACCAGAGCCGGCTGACCAACTTCAAGAAGTACGCCGGCGGCAAGTACCGCAACCCCTCCTACGACCCGGGAAACAAGTTCACGATCCCCTGGCAGGCCGGCTTCACGGGCCTCGGATACGACCCGGCCAAGACCGGTCGTCCGATCACCAGCTGGCAGGACCTGCTCGACCCGAAGTTCAAGGACAAGATCGGCATGCTCGCTGACCCCACCGAGCTGGGCAACGCCGGCATGTTCGCGCTGGGCATCGACCCGAAGACGTCCACGGTGGACGACTGGAAGAAGGCGGCGGCCTGGCTGGAGAAGGTCAAGCCGAACGTCCGCAAGTTCTACGAGCAGGACTACGTGCAGGCCCTGGCCACCGGCGACATCTGGATCGCTCACGCGTGGTCCGGGGACATCTTCCAGAGCAACCTGTCGGGCACCAGCCTGAAGTTCGAGATCCCCAAGGAGGGTGGCCTGCTCTGGACCGACAACTTCGTGATCTTGAAGGGTGCCCAGAACCCGGTGAGCGCGATGATGCTGATGGACTACTACTACCAGCCGGAGGTGGCCGCCGAGGTGGCCGAGTGGGTCAACTACGTCACCCCGGTGCCGAGCGCACAGCAGGTCGTGCTCAACGACGCCAAGCAGGCCAAGAAGCCCGCCGACGCGAAGTACCTCAAGGAGGTCGCGGACAGCTACGCGGTGTTCCCGACCGAGCAGACCTACAACGAGGTCTCCGTCGGCCGCACGCTGAAGATCGACGAGATCCAGACGTGGAACGACATCTTCAACCCCGTCTACCAGTCCTGATCGGCCACGCAACCCCCATCCTGACCAGCCGGGCTAGCGTCCCAAGAGCGACAGTGCAGCATCCGTGATGGAGGCAGCGTCGATTCCGTGTATCGCGTAAGCATCCGGCACGCTGCTGGACTGCCCGAACTCGGTGACCCCCAGACACCGGACGCGGTCGCCGCGGGCGGCGGCCAGGAACGACAGGGTGTGGGGGTGGCCGTCCAGGACCGTCACCAGCGGCGACGGATACGCGGCCGGGAACAACAGGTCGATCACATCAGAGCCACCTGCGGTACGTCGGCCACGCTGCTGCAGGGATCGGAAGACCAGGTCAGGGCTCGTCAGGCAGACAACACCGGCGGTGACGCCCTGGGCAGCAAGGATCTCCACCGCCTGCAGGACTTCCGGCATCAACGCACCGACCCCCACGAGGGTCACTTCCTCGCAGTCAAGGGGATGCGTGGTGATCCGGTAACCGCCACTGATGGCCTGGCTGCGCCGACGCTCGAGCAGCACCGGCTCCTCGGGCAGCCGGAAGAGTGCCGGATCGACAGGCCTTGTCGACAGACGGAAGTACGACGAGGTGCCGCCCGGCCGCCCCACCTGCGACATGGCGTGCAGGAAGCACCACTCCAGATCCTGGCTGAAGGCCGGCTCCCACGCGACACATCCGGGTTGCTCCAGCCCGATCGAGGGAGTCGTGATCGACTGGTGGGCCCCACCCTCGGGCGCCAAGGTGACTCCGGACGGGGTGCCGACGAGAATGGACTGCCCGCCGGCGTAGATGCCGTATGACCAAGGCTCGAGGGCGCGCGCCACGAACGGGTCGTAGAGGGTCGCGATGGGGATCAGGCGTTCCCCCCACCGGCTCCAGGTCACCCCGAGCTCTCCGAGCAGCCCGACCAGGTTCACCTCCGCGATCCCGAGCTCGATGTGCTGGCCGGTGGTGGCCTCCGTCCAGCGGAGGATGCGCTCGGCATCGTCGGCGAACCAGTCCATCCGCTCGCCCAGTGACCACACACCGGTCTTGTTGATCCAGCCACCCAGGTTGGTGGACGAGGCCACATCGGGGCTGCAGGTGACGACTCGCCGAGCCAGCTCGGGCGCGTCACGGGGCAGGTCGGCGAGGAGCCGGCCAAGCGCGGCCTGCGTCGACAACGCCTTCCGGTGCGGATGTCCGAGGGACGCCGGGACCGCGACGGGCGGGGTCTCTTGCCGGTCCGGCCGGGACAGGTCGGCACTCCTGCGGCGGCACAGCACATCGGCCGCGCTGCCGGCAGCGAACCTCTCCCACGGCCTGTCCAGGCTCACCCCGCTCTGCCGCGCCAGCTCCTCCATCTGCCCCTCGGTCAGCAGGGCGGAGTGGTTGTGGGGATGCCCTTCAGTCGCCAGCCCACGGCCCTTGACGGTGTAGGCGAACACGACCGTGGGTCGGTGCTCGTCCACGGAGCCGAACGTGTCGAGAAGCAGGCCGAGGTCGTGGCCGCCGAGGTCACGGATCGCGGCCGCCAGCTCGCTGTCCCCGATGCCGCGCAGCAGGCGCTCCAGGTCGGGCGAGCCGCTGGGAGTCAGGATGCGCTCGCCGAGCTGCGCCTCGTCCGCCCGGAGCAGTCTCTGGTACTCCTCGTTCGGCATCGTCTCGAGCCGTCGACGCAGCTCGGCGCCGCCGGGACGCTCGAAGATCCCGCTGATGTGGCGCCCCCACTTGAGAGTGATGACCTGCCAGCCGGCCGCGCCGAACATGCCCTGCAGTCGTTGGATCTGGATGTCTGGCACCACACGGTCCAGCGACTGGCGGTTGAGGTCGACGATCCACAGCAGCTCGCCGAGGGAGGCCACGCCGGGGTCGGCGATGGCCTCCCAGATCGCCCCTTCGTCCAGCTCTGCGTCGCCGAGGAGGCTGACGAAGCGTCCCGCGGCCGGCACCGACGCAAAGTGCGACCGGACGTAGCGGTGGGCCATGGCGGCCCACAGCGCCGCCGTCGCTCCGATACCCACCGACCCCGTCGAGAAGTCGACCGTGTCGGGGTCCTTGAGCCGGCTGGGGTAGCTCTGCAGCCCGCCCTTCTCGCGCAGGGTCGGAAGGTACTTCTGGTCCAGGTCGCCGATGAGGTAGTTGATGGCGTGGAGGACGGGGGATGCGTGCGGCTTGACCGACACGCGGTCGCCGTTCCTCAGCTCATGGAACCAGAGCGCCACCATGATCTCGACCATCGAGGCCGAGGAGGCCTGGTGACCCCCGACCTTCACGCCGCTAGCGTTCGGGCGTCCGCGGTTGGCGGCATCCACGATCGCCGCGGAAAGCCACCGGACCCGCTTCGACACCTCGCGAAGAACCTCGAAGTCGATCTCCTGCGATGAGTTGCGTCGGGCCTTCTCTGCGTCGCGGAGCTCGGACATGCTGACCATCCTCTCTCACGATGCGTACTCGGACGAGCGAGCGGTCCCGCCATCAGGCGTCCCGCCCTGGTCGTAGGCCTGTCGCTCGCGGAGAGCCGCGCGCACGCTGTCCATCGAAGCGTCGATCTCCAGGAGCTGACCCGGGGCCGACGCGATCCGGCCCGCGTCCTTGAGTCCGGTGCCGGTGGCAATATGAACCACGCGCTCGTCAGGCGCGACAATGCCGGTCGCGATCGCCTTGGCGAGGCCGGCGACGCCTGCAGCCGCACCGGCTTCGGCGAAGACCCCGCTGCTGCTGGCGAGCTCGTGCCGCCAGCGAAGCATCTCCTCGTCCGTGACCGTGAGTATGGCGCCTCCCGACAGCCTGACCGCGTCGAGCGCTCGTGCGGCATTTCGCGGTCGGCCGACCGAGATGCTGTCCGCGAGGCTCGACGCGGTGACCGGCCGGATCTGCGATGTGCCCTCGGCGAACGCGGCGGCGATCGGCGCGGCGCCGGCGGGCTGGATCCCGAGCAGCCGCGGCACCTTCGCCAGAACACCGAGCTGGACCATCTCCGACAGACCTTTGTGGATCGCGGTGACGGTGCAGCCATCGCCGACCGCAACGCTCACCCAGTCCACCGGGTCGGCCGCGGTCTGCTCAGCGAGCTCGAGCCCGCACGTCTTCTTGCCCTCGACGAGGTACGGGTTGGTGGCACAGTTTCTGTCGTACCAGCCGAACTCCTTCGCCGCGTCACGGCACAGGTAATAGGCGTCGTCGTAGCTCCCCCGCACCAGCATCACGTGCGCACCGAACATCCGCAGCTGGTCCAGCTTGGCCGTGGGAGTGCCCGCGGGGACGAAGATGTGCGCAGCCAGACCCAGGTTCGCGCAGATTCCGGCCAGGCTGGAGGCGGCGTTGCCCGTGGACGCACAGCAGATCTCGCGCTGCCCGAGCTCCAAGGCGTGCAGTGCCGCGAGCGTGGAGCTGCGGTCCTTCAGCGAGCCGGTGGGGTTTCGACCTTCGTCCTTGACCGCGAGCGCCGCGATGCCCAGCTGCTTGGCCAGGACGGGCGCATCGATCAGCGGGGTCGGGGTGAGCCAGCCCTTCGGAAGCAGCTCGTAGGACCGTGCCTGCAGCGGCAACATTGGTGCGTAGCAGCTCAGCGTGTCCTTCGGCCTGGACGCGGGCGCCCACCCATCACCGAGCCCGGAGCCCCACTCGTAATCCACGCTGAGGATGCCCTCGAGCCCGGGGTGGTCCGGGCACACGTCGACGATGGATCCTGGCGGGTAGACCGCGCCGCAAGCGACACAGGTCAGACGGTCGACGCTCACAGGGCAGCTCCTTGGTCGTTCGTGGCGGCGCGCGCGAAGTCCTTGGCGGCGGCGTCACGAAGGCTGGGGTCGAGCAGCATGTCGGCTGCGGTGCCCGCGAGGGCGAAGGCCGAGTCGAGGCAGGCCTTGTCACCGCCGGTGCCGCGGGCGTGCTGGGCGAACTCGAGCGAGTGGCCGGCCACGCCCGGTGGGGCGATGGCGACGATCGGGTGGATGCCTGGCACTCGGACACTCACGTTGCCGAAGTCGGTAGACCCGTTGAGTGAGAGCTCGGACACGGATTGACGGAGAACCGTTCGCCGGCGACGCGTCATGTTGACCGCGAAACGCTCCATCAGCACCTGGTTGGTGCGGACCGGGAGCTCCTCCGGGTAGGGGTCCCAGTCGATGACCACGTCGGTTGCCGTCATCTCCGCGGCCGCGCGAAACACATCCTCCACGCGCTGTGACAGCTCGCGCATGGTCGTTGGGCGCATTGAGCGCACGTAGAAGGAGCCGCTCGCCTTGCCGGGCACGATGTTGGGCCGCTGGCCACCGTCCAGGATCACGCCGTGCACCCGGTCGCTGGGAATCATGTGCTGACGAAGCTGCGCGACGCCGTTGTAGGCGGTGACCAGGGCATCAAGGGCGTTGCGCCCCATGAACGGCATGGCCGCCGCGTGGGCCTCCAAGCCGTGATAGGTGACGTTGACGGTGCGCATGCCGAGCCGCGGATACGTCCCGACGTCGTACACCCCCGGGTGCATCATGATCGCCGCGTCCACGTGGTCGAACCCTCCGGCGCGCGCGATCAGCTCCTTGCCGGACCCACCCTCTTCCGCCGGTGTCCCGACGAGCTCGACCGAGCCGGGAAGCTCATCCGCGACCGTCGCGAGCGCGAGGAACGCGCCCACTCCGCTCGCACAGATCACGTTGTGCCCGCAGCCGTGCCCGATGGAGGGAAGCGCGTCATACTCGGCGAGGATCGCGACGGTGGGACGACCGTCCCCCACCCTGGCGCGGAAGGCCGTCGGAAGCCCGTAAGCACCCGTCTCGATGTCGATGCCCCGGCTCTGGACCAGGCGTGCCACCGCAGCGGCGGCATGGTGTTCCTCGAAGCACAGCTCCGGATGGTCGAAGACATCGTGGGACAAGTCCACGATGTCGTCGGCCAGGCTCGCCACAGCCTGCTCCAGACGATCCATCACGTGGCTCGAGGCACCCTTGTGAGGGGAGACCACGGCCGCTTCCGACGCCGCGCGGGCCTCGGTCTCGGCCAGAATGGTGGGCAGGAACGTCGGGTAGGGCCGGCGAATGGAGTCGACGGTGTCAGCCATGTGAATGTCTCCTTGATGAGATGGTTCGTGCGGGAAGCTGACCCGTTCGGTGGCAGGCGACGCTGCGGCCGTCCCCGAGTGGCTCCAGGGATGGATCGGTGTCGACGCACGCCCCGACCGCCCACGGGCACCGTCCCACCAGGCGACACCCTTGCGGCAGCGATGAGAAGGACGGCACCTCCCCAGGGAGCGGCTCGGCCCGCACCTCGATCAGGGGGTCCTTGGGAGGCACCACAGAGAGCAGTGCGCGCGTGTAGGGATGTGCCGGGGCCGCGACGACCTTGCGCGCCGGCCCTTCTTCCACGATGCGGCCCAAGTACATGACCGCGATCCGGTCGGCATAGTGCGCCGCCACGGAGAGGTCGTGGGTGATCATCAGGACACCCAGGTTTCCGTCGCGTCGCAGGTCGTCCAGCAAGGTGAGGATTCCGGCGCGCGCCGACACGTCCAGCATTGACACCGGCTCGTCTGCGATGAGGACCTCCGGGTCCAGCACAAGGCTGGTTGCGATGGCCACGCGTTGCCGCTGCCCTCCGGACAGCTGATGGGGGAACCGGTCGGCGAACAGCGGCGCCGGGGACAGGCCGGTTCGCTCCAGGGCCTGGTGGACCAGCCGGATGCGTTGAGCGCGACTCCGGCCGATGCCGTGGACGAGAAGCGGCTCCTCGATGATCTGCCGCACGCGCGATCGTGCGGGAAGCGCCTCGTAGGGGTCTTGGAAGACGACCTGCATCCGCTTGCGTACGCCGCGCAGCTGCCGCTGTGAGCTGTGGGTGATGTCCTTTCCGTCGAACAAGACCCGGCCGCAGTCAGGCGTCACGAGGCGAAGCGCAGTGGCGGCCAGCGTCGACTTGCCACTTCCAGACTCCCCGATCAGCGCAAGGAGCTCGCCCTTCCGCAGGCTCAACGAGACACGGTCGACGACGCGCGTCCTGCGGTTCCTGTCGCGGGCGCTCCGTCTGTAGGACGTGACGACACTGTCCAGCTCGAGCACCGAGTGCGTGTCCATCTCGTGGGGCCTCACGACATCCTCACCTTCTGGCCGGCGAACCGGCAGGCAGCGGCATGGCCCGAGGCGACTTGTAGCAGCTGAGGCGCCTCTGTCATGCACTCCTCGCGGGCCATCGGGCAGCGGGGCAGGAAGGCACAGCCGGTCACCGGCTCGTCCAGGCGGGGAGGCGAACCGGCGATGGAGACCAGCTCCTCACGCCCGCTGTGCACGTCGGCGGTCGCCGCGAACAGCAGACGTGTGTAGGGGTGCTCGGACCGGTGGTAGACGTCAGCTGGAGTGCCGGTCTCGACGACCTTGCCCGCATACATCACCTGGATCCGGTCGCACGTTCGCGTCACGAGGGGCAGGTCGTGTGTCACCAGGACGAGCGCGAGGTCAAGCTCTCGGGTCAGCCGGTCGATGACCCCGAGGACCTGTGCGGCGACCATGACGTCGAGGGCTGTCGTCGGCTCGTCGGCCAACAGCACCTGCGGTTCGCACGCAAGGGCCATGGCCAGCGAGACGCGTTGCCGCATCCCGCCGGAGAGCTCGTGGTTGTAGCGCCTGAGGATGTCGTCGGGAAGACCAACCAGGGTCACCAGGTCACGAGCCCTGGCCTCGGCCGCGGGCCCGGTTGCCACATCGTGCAGCTCTAGAACCTCGGTGATCTGCCGGCCGATCCGCATCACGGGGTTGAGGGCGTTCATCGCGCCCTGGAAGACGACGGCGATGTCCTTCCAGCGATGGATCCTGAACGCGCGCTCACCACCGGTGAGCACCTCCTGCCCGGAGATGCGGATGCTTCCGGACGCGCTCGCGCTCGGAGGCAGCAGTCCCATGAGGGTCATGAGCAACGTGGATTTCCCGCAGCCGGACTCACCCACGATCCCGAGCTTCTCTCGGGAGCCGACCCGGAGGTCGACGCCACGAAGGGCATGCAGCTCGCCGCCGTCCGGGAGATCGAACCAGACATTGAGGTCGCTGGCCTCGAGGAGTGGGGAGGATTCAGTCACGAGATGCCTCCGGCACCGGTCGGATACGGAACGTCCGCGAAGACACATGGGCAATGCCGGCCTTCGGGTTGGCCGCGTGCTGGATCGCGGTCCCGAGGAGGCTCGACCCCAGGACGACCAGTGCGATGCAGAGGCCCGGCGGGATGATCGCCCACCAGGCTCCGGAGCTGATGGCCGTGCGTTCGAACGCGATCTGGATGAGTCGCCCCCACGACACGGTGGCCGGGTCCCCGAGTCCGAGAAATGACAGCGCGGCCTCGAAGAACACGGCGACCGACACGGCCAGAACCGTCGTCGCCACGAGAAGCCCGACGATGTCCGGGACGATGTGACGGAGCACGATGCGGGCGTGGCCGGCCCCGATGGCGCGTGCCCGGCGCACCGACACTCTCTCCTTCAAGGCCAGGACCTGCGCACGGATCAGCCTGGCGGTCGAGGTCCACAGCAGCAGCGCGATGATCAGCACCATGTGCACGACGCTGGGCGCCCAGACCGTGGCGACGACGATCATCAGGGGAAGTGCGGGGATCACGATGAAGTAGTCGGTGATCCTCATCAGGGCGGTGTCGACCCAGCCACCTACGTAGCCGGCGGTGACGCCGACGAACCCGCCGACCAGGACGCTCACCATCGAGGCTGCGAAGCCGACCAGCATCGAGATCCGTGTCCCGGCTATCAGCAGGGAGAGCATGTCGACACCGGAGTCATCGAGCCCGAGAGGATGCGCCGGAGACGGTGCGCCGTACACGGGTCCGACCCGCTGGTCGATGCCGAATGGCGTCAGCAGAGGACCGAACAGAGCCAGGACGGCGAATGCTGTCAGTAGGGCTCCGCCGATCAGCGCTGCCGGGTTCTGGCGCAGCCAGGTGAGCCATCGCCGCGCCACTTTTGCGGCGTTGAGACTCGACGGTGGGGGCATCATGCGCTCCTGATCCTGGGGTCGAGTCGCAGGTAGACGAGGTCGGCAAGCAGGTTGCACAAGATCACCGACACGGTCAGCAAAAGGAAGGCGCCCTCGAGCATCGGGTAGTCGCGGGCCTTCACCGCGTCGTACACGGCGAGACCCACGCCCGGCCAAGAGAAGACGGTCTCGATCAGGATCGCTCCGGAGACCAGCAGCCCGAGCGACATTGCGATGAGGGTGGTTATCGGGAGCATGGCGTTGGGCAAGGCGTGGCGTCGCACGACCGACCAGTTCGAGAAGCCCTTGGCGCGGGCGGTGAGGACGTAGTCCTCCCCGAGGGTCTCGAGCATGGAGGTTCGGATGATCACTGCGTACTGTCCGTAGGACGCCAGACCGAAGGTGAGCGCCGGGAGCAGCAGGTGCCGCAGGTGGTCCGCCGTTCGGGCCCACCAGTCGGCATCGGTGAGGAACACATCGCTGATGCCGCCCGACGGCAGATGACCCGCGGCCAGCAGGATCAGCATGAGACCAAGCCACTGGGCAGGCATGGCGTAGAACGCGAGAGCGGCGCCGAGCCCGCCGGCGTCCAGGACGGTCCCCCGTCGCCACGCCGCAATCAGCCCGGTGGCCATCCCGGCGACCAGCGCGAACACGGTTCCGAGCAAGACCATCGGCATCGTGTTCGCCACGGCCTGCCAGAGGTTGGCGGTGACGGGCTTGCGGTTCTCGAACGAGATGCCCAGGTTGCCGTGTGCGAGCTGCCCGAGGTAGTGGAGGTACTGGCTTCCCACCGGTTGGTCCAGGCCGAAGTCCGCACGGATCTGCATCCGTTCGGCTGCGGACAGCCCGGGCACCTTCACCATGCTCGCGGCATCACCCGGGACGGCACGGAAGAGCAGGAAGTTCGCGCTGACCGCCACCACGACCGTCACGAGTGCGACCGCCAGCCGCCGCGTGAGGTACCCGACGGAGCCCCGGAGCGCCGATCCGGTACCCGCGCGCGGCGTAGCAGCGACTACTGCAGCCATGAGTCGTCGATCTGGTGACGAGACGTGGTGTCGACCACGAACGGCGATCCGGAGAAGCCGTGGACGTTCTTGCGGACCGCGATGAGGTTGGGGTTGACGAACAGCGGCATCCAGGGCTTGTCACGGTTGAGGGCCTCCTGCGCCTCGTCGACCACCTGCTTGCGTTGCGCAAGATCCAGCGAGGTCGACTGCTGGTTGTAGAGGGCGTCGTAGTGGGAGTTGCAGTAGGCGGCCTCGTTGTAGTTGCCGCGCTGGCCACAGGTGTTGAGCGAGAGCATGAAGTCCGGGTCCCAACGAGAGATCCAGTCGTCCACGGCGAGGTCGTACGACGGTGCTTTCGGGCTCGGTGTCACGAGCGCATGTCCGAAGGCGTCGCCGTCCACCACCCGGACGTGGATCTCGACACCGATCTTGGCCAGGTCACTCCGGAGCAGGTCCACGACCCGGTCGTGTCCGGTCAGGCCCGTGGGCTCGAGCAAGTCGTAGGACATCGGGTGGCCGTTGGCGACGCGGACACCGTCCGCCCCACGGGTGTAGCCGAGCTGGTCCAGGATCTGGCTCGCCTTGTCCGGGTGGAAGCCTTCGGCACCGATCTGCGGGTCGGCCCAGTTCTGGAGTGACAGCGGGATGATGGAGGTGGCGGGCGTTCCCATGCCCAACGTGACCACGTCGACCATCTTCTGGCGGTCGACGGCGAGGTGGAACGCCTCCCGAACCTTCGGGTCGAGCAGCTCGGGGTGCTCGGTCTGCCCGGGGCTGGAGTTGAAGATCAAGGTGTCCTCGTCGGTGCCCTTGTTGGTCAGCAGGTGCAGCGAGGAGTCCTTCTTCAAGGTCGAGACCGCAGTCGCCGGCACGTCGTACGCGACGTCGATCTGGCCCTGCTGGATCGCGCTGATCATGGCGTCGGCGCTTCCGAAGAACTGGAACCCGAAGCCCGAGAGCTTCGGCTTGGGGCCGTAGAACGAGGGGTTGCGCTCGAACAGCGCGTACGCGTCCTTCTTCTCTGAGGTGAGGATGAAGGAGCCGCCGGAGACGAGCGGTGCGTCGTTGGTGAAGCCACTCAGCTTGCCTGCGTCACCGGAGAGGTAAGGACCCCACACCGCACGAGGAAGGATCGGGACCACACTGAGGTTGGCCAGCGCTGTGGCTACTGGTTTGTCATAGGTGACGACCAGCTCGTTCGGTCCCTTGGTCGTCACGGATTGGACGTGCGCCAGGTACGAGCCGAATCGAGCGGTCGCGCCGTCCTTGTTGGCCAGGATGGCGTTGAAGGTCCACGCTGCGTCCTCCGCGGTGAGCGGCTTGTGGTCGCTCCAGGTGGCCCCCGGGTGGGTGTGGAAGGTCCACACGCGGCCGCCCTCCGTGCTCTGGTACGACGTCGCGAAGTCCCCCTCGATGGAGCCGCTGGTGTCGTACTGGACCAGGTAGGGGTACACGTACCGGAACACAGCATTCTCGAAGATGTTGCTCGCGAGGAACGGGTTGAGCGTGCTGATGGTGGACCCGGTATCCCCGATGCGAAGCACCGAGCCCTCGCCTGACCGCACGTCGGCCTTCGAGTTCGTACAGGCGGAGCCCGCCAGCACTAGCGCCACACTCACCAGCCCGTAAAGCAGCTTTCGTCGCATCGGGGATCCCTTCGCCATGGGGCCGCTCACCCTGGGAGCAGGCCTGGTTCGAACGTCGGCGCCTACGATGACCACCGCCGCGTTGCAATGTCAATAGTCTTTATGATTTGATTGTTGATGTTAGGCGTCCGTGTCGACCACTGGGGTGAAGATGCAGCTGCTGCTCGAACGCAATGCAAGTGCGGGGGATGGCGCCACGGTCGTGGTGCTCGGACCGGGCGGGAATCTCGACCCCGCCGTCGCCGCAGAGCTGGCCAAGCCGCTCCGCGAGACTCTCGGTGGCCCTGACGAGCGCGCGGCGGTCCGCGACACGCAAGAACTTCGCATCGCCACCGCCGAGGGCCCGCGCCGCGTCGTGACGATCTGCCCCGAGGACGACAGCCCCCAAAGCCTGTGTCAGGCCTTCCTGTCCACGGCTTCCCGAGGGCTCCTCGCCGGATCGCTGACGATCCACGGACCATGGGTGGCCACTGGTGACCGAGCTCTGCGAGCGGCTGCCGAGGGGCTGTTGCTCGGCGGTTACCGGTTCACCGCTTACCAGTCCCGGCCGCGGACGGACGCACCCACTGCCGCCGCCTTCGTGGTGGGGGGAATCGACGACCTCCAGCTCAAGCGGTTCGAGGAAGCGCTCGAGACCGGGAAGCTGCTCGCCGACGCGACGAACTGGGCACGGACCCTGGTCGATACCCCACCCGAGGACTCGACCCCCGGCAAGCTGGCACGGCTCATCGCGGACCGGCTCTCCGAGGCGGGCGTCGGAGTACGCGTGTGGTCCACCGACGAGCTCTCTCAGCGCAGCTTCGGCGGCATCCTCGGAGTGGGTAGAGGCAGCGCCCATGCCCCGTGCCTG
>Ga0308176_10001749_pt1 | contig 13659 bp, 9 predicted proteins | sample PhyCR2_3_FD_203890 | JGI IMG/M metagenome (GOLD analysis project Ga0308176, IMG submission 203890) | Soil microbial communities from UC Gill Tract Community Farm, Albany, California, United States - DLSLS.C.R2 | ecosystem: Environmental > Terrestrial > Soil > Agricultural land | place: USA...
CCGGTGGCGTGGTACCGCTTGGCGCCGAAGTCGTACTCCTTGGTCTCCAGCTTCACATCCTGCGGCAGGACGGCGGAGAGGACCTTCAGACCCTCGGCCACGACCTCCTGGCCGATGCCGTCACCGGGGATCACTGCGAGATTGATGCTGCGAGACATGTCGGCACCCTACCCCTCGTCCCAGAGGATGACATGCCCTGTCCGCGATGCGGACATGTGGGCCGTTGCCGTCGGTCTCTTCCGGGGCGCGGCGCGACGGGAGGCCGCGCCGCACCCCGGGCGGGCGCGGCTCCCGGATCGGTGCCGGCTCAGTGGCCGGTCTCGCCGCCGTTGTCCCGGCGGTCGAGGGCGCGCTGGAGGGCGGCGGCGGCGTTCTTGCGCTCGGACTCGGTCGAGCGGGACACGTGGCGGACTCGGCGGCGGACGGTCGTCTCGGCCATGGTGGATCGACTCCTTCGGGAAACCGGAGTACGGCAAGGGGGTTGCGAGACTCCCCCGCTGCCTAATGGGCGCGGGCGGGGCCCCCGGAGGGCGGGGAGCGGTGCCGCAGGGGTCGCCTGCACGGGCCCGGCTCACGACCGCCACTCGCTGGATCGAGCGAGACGTTCGACTCTTACAAAACTAAGGGAGCCCGCCGCGCCTGTCTGCACAATTACTCGGACTTCCTACTATCTGAGACGGCGGATCCCGCCACACGGCCGCGACCTGCGCTTTGTCCGTGTACGGTCGGCTCGGGCTTTCACTCGATCGACACGGACGTCCGCCACCGCCAGTAACGGAGAGGGCCGAATGAATCAATCCGCGCGCGAGGGGACCTTCCGCCTCGAAGACCTGTGGCCGAGGTTCGAGGGGTGGCTCGCCCGCAACACCCCCGAGGACGAGGCGGCGCTCCGTCCGGGCGCGTCCGCAGCGGAGCTGGCCGGGCTCGAGGCCGAGCTCGGGTTCCCGCTCCACGACGAGCTGAAGGCGCTGCTCGCCCGGCACAACGGTGTCGTCCCGCGCAGGTCGAGCACACAGGCCGGGGCCTTCGTCCTCGGTCACGGCCTGCTCGGCACCGACGGGATCGCGGAGTGGCGCCGCAATCTCGCCGACATGGCGTCGGAGGCCGTGGAGGAGGGCTACGAGGACGAGGTCGTGGGGCGGACCGCGCACGAGCGGTGGGTGCCCTTCGCGCAGAGTCTCACCGGCGACCTGCTCTTCGTGGACCACCGCGGCGACCACTACGGCGAGGTCGGGGAGATCTCGTTCGGCGATCCCGAGTACCGGTGGCTGTGGCCGGGACTGGGCCTGATGCTGCACGACCTGTGTGAGTCGCTGGAGGGAATGGCTCCGCTGCCGACTGCGGGCCGCCGTCCCTCCGTCCACGAGGGGCGCATGCTCGAGTGGGTCACCGGCTGAGCGTGCCGGGAGACGGAACCGGCCCGCCAGGTAGGTGACCTGGCGGGCCGGTTCACCGGCGCCTGCCGCTAGCCGATGTTGCAGACGGACTTGATGTCGCAGCCCTCGAAGCCGGTCTGGACGTAGTACGCGTCGTTGTCCAGGAGCCTGATCTCCGAGGTGAACCGTCCGAGGTCACCACCGGCGTCGGTGTTCTGCTTGGCCGGAACCGCGGCCCGGCCGCAGATCTCGTTCCAGCTCGGGTACGGGTAGTTGTTGTCCAGCTCCAGCATCCAGCTGCCGTCGGTCTGCTTGTCCGCGTACATCTGGACGCAGTACTTGCCGGAGCTGAGCGTCTGCCCGCCGCTCTCGCGCGACTTCGCGAAGGGGTACTCGTCGCAGCTCGTCCCGTCCGCGGCCGGGTTGGGGTTCCACTCCGCCACGGCGAGCATGCACATCTTGTCCCGGTTCTCCTTGGCCTTCGTGTCGTCGGCCAGGCGGTGCAGCGGCTTGTCGTACTTCTCGCTGCCCGGGTGGGACGCCAGCTTCTCCATGAGCACCCAGTAGTACGAGGCCGCGGCCGGGTACTTCTTGGTGTTCAGCTGCAGCGTCGGGGTGTACTTCGGGAAGACGCACCCCGTGTTGCCGCCCACCTTGTTGTCGCACCGGACGTCGAACCCGTTGTTGCTCCACTTCGGGACCGCCTGGACGGCGGCGTCCGGGGTGGACCAGCTGGTCTGCCAGGTGAAGTCGAGCAGGGCCTCGCCACCGCTGGCCTTGTTCCACGAGAAGGTGTTGGTGCGCGTGGCGACGTGCGGGTCCCCCGCGGTCCAGGTGGTGCCGCCGGTCCAGGTGCCGTAGCTCTCCGAGCAGGCGGTCGTGGACCAGCACTCCTCGTCGTACGAGGTCATGGTGGTGGAGCTGATGCCCGTCATGTTGACCAGGGAGACCTCGGTCCACGTGGTGAACTGGTTCGACTTCGGGTCGAGGTTGATCTCCTGGATGACCTTGACGGTCGCGTTGCCGACGGGAGCGCCGTCGCGGGTCGCGGTGAGCACGAGGAGCCCGCGCATGCAGCCCTGCGTCCTCGTCTGCATGGCGGCGCCGTTGATGTCCTTGCACCATCCCACGGGGCCCGCCGCGGCGGCCGCGGACGGCGCGGCGCCCTCGGCGGTCTTCGCGCTGTTGCCGCTCCTGGCGCTCTTCTCCTCCTTCTTGGTCAGCGGCTTGTACGTGGCGCACATGGTGACGCCGTCATGGCCGGTCGAGCACGACTCCCTGCCCGAGGCGCCACTGAGCGCACGGGACATGAACGAGGTCGTGGTGCCGGCCTCCTTGGCGTCCTGGGCGGCCACGAAGTCCACGTCGGGGGCGTTCGGGTCCGCCTCGGGGAAGGTGATGGCGTTCAGGCCGTCGTGGTCGCCGGGCACGAACGCGAGGGCGTCGAAGGCGATGTCCTTGGTGCCGTCGCCGCCGTTGAAGTTGTCCAGGCTCACCTGCGGCGTGGTGTCGGTGAACCGGTAGGACCCCAGGGACACCCACTTGTCGGACTGGTTGTCCGCCTGCGAGATCTGCTTGGTGACGGTGCCGAACGCCGTCTGGATCCGGTAGTTGGCGGCGCCGGTCTGCGCCCCGTGGTCCGGGATGTGCGCGAACACCTCGGCCTGGCCGCCGTATTCGGTGATCTTCCGTCCCAGCTTCCAGGTCCCGGTCACCTTCATCCGGTCACCCGGCGGCGGGTAGGACTCCGGGGACCGGGTGTGGGTGAACCAGAAGTGGTTGCCGTAGCCGGCGCCGATCTGGTGGGTGTCGATCTTGCCGGGGTAGGTGGTGATGGTCTGCCCGGTCTCGGAGTCGACGATGTCGGAGGGCTGGTAGGTCAGGGTGAAGGTGCCGTCCGATTTCGCCGGGCCGCAGCCCCGTGAGTTCGATCCGGCCGGCGTCGTGCCGTCGGGGATGTCGTCGACGATCAGCGCGCCGGAGGGCAGACCCGAGGAGCAGCGCGGCGGATAGGAGGCCGCGTCGGCCTGTTCCGGGTAGCTGGTGTTGAAGCGGTGCACCTGGTGCCCGCACTGGGCCAGCTTGTCGCAGTCCTTCCACTGGGCCGACTTGTCCCACCAGCAGTGCAGCCAGTGCGGGTTGGTGTCGCTGTCGCCCGAGTCCAGGGTGCAGGCGCCCTGGCCGGGGTCGTTGGAGTCGTTGTCACCGATCTTGGACGGCTCGCAGTTGTTGCTGCTGTCGCAGAACAGGTCGATCGGCGGCTTGACCGAGGTGCGCTCATCGACGCTGTTCCACCAGGCGGCGAGGTAGCCGGGGCGGAAGTCGCCGGGGGCGAACATCGCGGAGATGGGGCGTGCGGCCCAGCCGAGCACCTTCTCCTCGTAGGGCCAGTCCTGCGGGTGCGCGGCGTGGCTGTAGTCGTCCTTCGACGGGTCCACGGCGCTCTGCAGGAACGGCACGCGGTTGGCCTTCCACAGCGGGTTGGCCGGGTTGTTGGTCCAGCCCAGGCCCTGGTGGCCGGCGGAGTCCGGGGTGTTGTAGAAGCCGGAGTTGTAGGCCCACAGGGCGAAGAACCAGTTCTCGATCCACTGCGGGTTGCCGTTGTTGATCTTCATCCCCGCGTAGTACGTGTCGTTCCACTTGTGGGAGAGGATCTGCGCGCCATAGGCGATGTTGGCGGTGTAGTCCAGCGCTACGGCCTCCTGCGTGGTCGGCGGCAGCGCGGTCTCGCCCGGCTTGGTCTTGCCCGCCAGGCGCATGCCGTCGGTGGCCTGGGTGATGCCGTAGCCGCAGTCGGCCTTGGAGAAGTTGACGCGCCAGGGGTCGGCCTGGGTGCCGTCGGAGGTGTACTGGGTGCCGTAGTAGTTGCCGATGAGGCTGTTGGAGGTCACCCCGGGGACCGCGAAGCGGGTGGCCTGCCACATGTTGGACTCCTGCGCGGTGACACCGAGCATCACCTGCGAGGGGATGTGCCACCGGTCGGTGACGTCGGGGTCCTCGTTGTCGAGGGTGCCGTTGGGGTCGCCTGCCAGCACCACCGGCGGGAACAGCCCGCCCGGGCTGTAGCCGTCCATGCCGGTGTTCTTCCAGTTGGCCGGACGGTCGAGGCGCAGCTCACCGACGACGGCCTGGTCCACGGCCCACTCGACCTGCCGCGGAGTGGGCTGGAACGCCTGCTTCCGCACGTCGTTGCGGGCGACGGCGCAGTAGCGCTCGTCGGTGCCCTCGCTCGGACCGGTCGGGGACGCCGACAGCGGCTGGCTGCGCGCCAGTTGTGTGGAGGCACCGCCCTTGCCTGCGGCCTTGCCGGTGGTCTCCCCGGCGGCCTTCCCGGTGGACCGCTTGCCCGTCGGGACGCCGAGCGCCGGGGACGGCCCGATGCCGGTCGCGGCGTTCCTCCCCTTGGCCTTCGGGGTGGCGTCCAGGGTGACGGACGCGCCGGTGGCCAGCACCCGCAGGCTGGTGCGGGCGGCCCGTGCGGCGTCGGCCTTGTCGGGGGTGATCAGACTGGTCCGGCCGTCCGCCCAGGTGGTGGTGACGGCGGCGTGTCCGAGGCTGGACATGCGGGCGCCCTTGGGCAGCCGGCCGGGGTTGGCGACCGTGCCGGGCAGGGCGCCCTCGCTGGTGGCCTTTCCGGTGATGAACACCTTGCCCGCCGGAGTGCCGGTCAGGTCCCACTCGGTGAGCTTCCCGGAGGCCACGGTGGTGGGGGTGGCCCGCTCACCGCCGCGGACCTTCGCCGGGGTGAGGTGCTGGGCCCGGCTCGTCGCCTTGTTCGTCGCCTTCTTGTCGGCGTCGCGGTCGATGAAGGTGATGCCGCCGTCGGCGTCGGCGGTGATCTGGAACGGCGTGTGACGGGTCCGTGCCAGTTCCTTCTCGGTCCCGCCGTCGATGCGGACGAGCCGGTTGCCGTGGGCGGCGACGATGCCGTGCCCGGTGGGAATGGCGGAGGTGACCTCGCCGGGACGCCGGACCGGCTCGTCCTGCTTGCCGGTGTGCGTGTCGACGGATATCAGCCGGGTGGTCGGGGTCTTGTCGCCCTCGTAGGAGAGCTGGGTGAACACGGCTCCCTCGCCGTAGCCGCAGCCGGGGCTGAAGTAGGCCAGCGAGGAGGTGAACGGCAGTTTGGTGACCTTGCCGGAGGTGAGGTCGACCACGGCGGTGAACGCGCCGCGTGCCATCAGTTCGGGCCGGTTGGTGAACGTGCGCGGGGCGTAGGAGACGGCCGCGTACCGGCCGGAGGCGGCCAGGCAGGCGTTGCCGATCCAGTTGTCCGCGTCGAAGCCGTCCTCACGCAGGGTGGCCGCCGTCCGCCATCCGTACCCGGCGGCCTCGTCGGCGACCAGCAGATGGAAGCCGGTGGCGTCGCCGCTGGTGGTGAACGCGGTGTCCTTGGACGCTCGGTAGCCCGAACCCAGGGTCCGGGCACGGTCCTCGACGGGAATCGCGGACGGCTCGGCCGTCACCTTGGCCGGCGCGCTCCGCCAGCCCTGTACCGCCCCCTTGGGCGGTGCGGGGTCGGCCGCCTGGGCGGGCACGGCGAGAGGCAGGGCGAGCGCGGTGGCGGCCGCTGCCGCCGTCACCACGAGTGATCGCTTTCTGTGTCTCACAGATCCTTCTCGGTTGTGGGGGTTCGACCGGGCACGACCGGGACGACGGCGCTGCGCACAGAAGGAAGCCCCCGCGCCGGGTGTGGTGCGGGGACTCGACCGAACGCGCTTACTTCATGACTGGGTCATGCCAAATCAGATGGTCGTTCGAACCCTACCCCGAGAGGGCGGGGTGGAGCATCGCGATTTCCGCTCGCTGATGCGGCGTCAAACGAGGCTCCTGCCAGGCAAGTCGAAGGTTTGCAGACGATGCGGCTCGGGCGCCCGCCCCCAGAAACCTAACCTGTAAAACTCCATTGACCAGTTAGGCAGAAGTGTGCTGGACTGCACCCATGTCCACTCACCGGGTCCACCACCGCACCGTCACCGTCCGCGGCCTCGAGGTGTACTACCGCGAGGCGGGCCCTTCCGACGCCCCGGTGCTGCTGCTCCTGCACGGCTTCCCGAGCAGCTCGCACATGTTCCGCGATCTGATCCCGCTGCTCGCCGACCGGTACCGGGTGATCGCCCCCGACCACATCGGCTTCGGCCGGTCGGCGACGCCCGGCCCGGCGGAGTTCTCGTACACCTTCGCCGAACTCGCCGCCATGACCGACGAGTTCACCCAGCGGCTGGGGCTGGAGCGGTACGCCCTGTACATCCAGGACTACGGCGCCCCGATCGGCCTGCGCCTGGCCCTCGCCCACCCCGGCCGGGTGACCGCGATCGTCACGCAGAACGGCAACGCCTACGAGGAGGGGCTCGGCGAGGAGGCCTGGGCGCCCGTGCTGGCCCTGATCGAGAAGCGGACGCCGGAGACGGAGGCGCCGGTGCGGGAGATCTACACCCCCGACGGCATCAAGTGGCAGTACCTGCACGGCGTTCCGGACCCCTCACTGGTCAGCCCGGACGCCTACGAGCACGACGCGGCTCTGCTGGCCCGCCCCGGCCAGTCGGAGATCCAGCTCGACCTGATCTCCGACTACGGCGCCAACTTCGCGCTCTACCCGGCCTTCCACGAGTACTTCCGCGCCGCTCAGGTCCCGCTGCTCGCGGTCTGGGGCGGACACGACGAGATCTTCGTGCCGGCCGGCGCGCTCGCCTTCCAGCGGGACCTTCCGGAGGCCGAGGTGCACCTGCTGCCCGCCGGGCACTTCGCCCTGGAGACGCACGCCGACCGGATCGCCGCGCTCATGCGGGACTTTCTCGGCCGTCACCTGCCCACCGGCTGAGCAGTTCGCGGAAGCCCCCGGGGTCTTCCATCCACGGCAGGTGCCCCGCGTCCTGGAGGGTCACCCGGCGGACGTGCGGCAGCGCCCCGGCGAGGGAGTCGACGGCGGTACGGGGGCGGATGTCACGGGCGCCGTCGACGATCAGCACCGGCACCCGGAGAGCCCGGCAGGCGGAGTGCAGCGCGCGGGTGCCCCAGGTGCGCTTGCGCTCCTCGTCGAGGGCTCCGGCGCACTGGGAGTTGATCCCGAACCATGGCTCGGCCATGCGCCCGGCCGGCTCCAGGGCCCGGTCCCGGTCCTCGAACTCCACGGACCAGTGCAGCACGGCCCGTTCCCGCTCCTCGTCCTCCGTACGTTCGGTGCGGCCGGACAACTCCCGCCATCGGGCGAGGCGTTCGGGGTGATCGGCGAGGCGGGCGAGGAAGTTCTCCCTGTACCCGGGATGCCAGTCGGCATCCGGGCCGATGCCGATACCCGAGACGTACACCAGCGCGCTCACCCGGTCCGGATGCGCCAGTGCGTAGCTCAAGCCCAGCTGAGCGCCCCAGGAGTGACCGAGCAGCGCCATCCGTTCCAGGCCGAAGTGCCGTCGTACGGCGTCCAGATCGGCCACGAACCGCTCGCTCGTCCAGGGGCCGTCGCAGCGCTCCGAACGGCCGCAGCCGCGCTGGTCCCAGCGGATCACCGGGGTGACGTCCGCGAGCAGCGCGGCCAGGTCGCCGAACATGTCCCACAGGCCCGGGCCGCCGTGGCACAGCACCAGCGGGTCACCGGCGCCGCCCGAACGCTCCGCCCACAGCCGTACCCCGTCATCCGCTGTCACCGTCATGAACGCATTGTGACAGGGCCGGAATTGGCAACGGGCCGGGAAGCCTGCTCGGGGGTCAGGCTTCCCGGCCCGAGTTCACGGGACGGGCCGGTCAGCCCATGTGCGGGTAGGAGTAGTCGGTCGGCGGGACCAGGGTCTCCTTGATGGCGCGGGTCAGGGTCCAGCGCATCAGGTTCTGCGGGGCGCCCGCCTTGTCGTTGGTGCCGGAGGCGCGGCCGCCGCCGAAGGGCTGCTGGCCGACCACGGCGCCGGTCGACTTGTCGTTGATGTAGAAGTTGCCCGCCGCGTAGCGGAGCTTCTCCATCGTGTACGCCGCCGCGGCGCGGTCGCCCGCGATGACCGAACCGGTGAGGGCGTAGTCGGAGACCGACTCCATCTGGGTCAGCATCTCGTCGTACTGCTCGTCCTCGTAGACGTGCACGGCGAGGAACGGGCCGAAGTACTCGGTGGTGAAGACCTCGTTCTCCGGGTCGGTGCACTCGACGACGGTCGGGCGGACGAAGTAGCCGACCGAGTCGTCGTAGGTGCCGCCCGCGACGATCGTGCAGGCCGCGTCCGCCTTCGCGCGGTCGATGGCGGCCTTGTTCTTGGCGAAGGAGCGGTCGTCGATGACGGCGCCGATGAAGTTCGACAGGTCGGTGACGTCACCCATGGTCAGGTGGTCGACCTCGGCCGCGAACTCCTCCTTGAAGCCGGAGTTCCAGATGGACGCCGGGATGTAGGCGCGGGAGGTGGCCGAGCACTTCTGGCCCTGGTACTCGAAGGCGCCGCGAGTCAGAGCGGTCTTCAGGATCGCGCGGTCGGCGCTCGGGTGGGCGACCAGGAAGTCCTTGCCGCCGGTCTCGCCGACCAGACGCGGGTAGGAGCGGTACTTCTCGATGTTGTTGCCGACCGTCTTCCACAGGTACTGGAAGGTCTTCGTCGAACCGGTGAAGTGGATGCCCGCGAGGTCCCGGTGCTCCAGGGCGACCTTGGAGACCTCGATGCCGTCACCGGTGACGAGGTTGATGACGCCCTTGGGCAGGCCGGCCTCTTCCAGGAGCTGCATGAGCAGCACGGCGGCGTGGGTCTGCGTCGGGGACGGCTTCCAGACCACGACGTTGCCCATGAGCGCGGGGGCGGTGGGCAGGTTCGCGGCGATCGCGCTGAAGTTGAACGGCGTGATCGCGTAGACGAAGCCCTCAAGCGGGCGGTGGTCCATGCGGTTCCACACACCCGGGGAGTTCGCCGGGGGCTGCTCGGCGAGGATCTGGCGGGCGTAGTGGACGTTGAAGCGCCAGAAGTCGACCAGCTCACAGGGGCTGTCGATCTCGGCCTGCTGGACGGTCTTGGACTGGCCGAGCATCGTGGAGGCGGCGATGGTCTCGCGCCAGGGGCCGGACAGCAGCTCGGCGGCGCGCAGGATGATCGCGGCGCGGTCGTCGAAGGACATGGCGCGCCAGGCCGGCGCGGCGGCCAGGGCCGCGTCGACGGCGTCCTGGGCGTCCTGCTGGGTGGCGTGCCGGCCGGTGCCGATGACGGCCTTGTGGTTGTGCGGCTGGACGACCTGGAAGGGCTCACCGCCGCCGAGGCGCTTCTCGCCGCCGATGGTCATCGGCAGTTCGATCGGGTTCTCGGCCAGCTCCTTGAGCTTGGCCTCCAGGCGGGAGCGCTCGGGCGAGCCGGGGGCGTAGCCGTGCACCGGCTCGTTGACCGGGGTGGGGACCTGGGTCACAGCGTCCATAGGATCCTTGACTCCTTGTACGTGAGCGGGTGTTCGGGCTCAGCCCTTGCTGACCATGCTGCGCAGGAAGAAGCGCAGGTTCGCCGGCTTCTCCGCGAGACGGCGCATGAAGTAGCCGTACCAGTCGGTGCCGTAGGCGGTGTAGACGCGCATGCGGTGGCCCTCGGCGGCCAGCCGCAGGTGCTCGTCGCCGCGGATGCCGTACAGCATCTGGAACTCGTACTCGTCCAGCTTGCGGCCGGCCTGGTGGGCCAGCTCCTGGGCTATGGAGATCAGGCGCGGGTCGTGGGACCCGATCATCGGGTAGCCCTCGCCCTCCATCAGCGTCCTCAGGATACGGACGTACGCCTTGTCGATCTCGTGCTTCTGCTGGTACGCGACCTCGGCGGGCTCCTTGTAGGCGCCCTTCACCAGGCGCACCCGGCTGCCGGCCTCCGCGAGGCGGCGGGCGTCGGCCTCGGTGCGGAAGAGGTAGGCCTGGATGACGCAGCCGGTCTGCGGGAAGTCCGTCCGCAGTTCCTCGTGGATGGCGAACATCGAGTCCAGGGTGGTGTGGTCCTCGGCGTCGAGCGTGACGGTGGTGCCGATGGCGGCGGCGGCCTCGACGACCGGGCGGACGTTGGCGAGGGCCAGCTCGTGGCCGCCCTCCAGCGCCTGGCCGAACATCGACAGCTTGACGGACATCTCGACCTTCTCGCCCAGCTCCAGCTCCTTGAGCCGGCCGATCAGCTCGAGGTAGGCGTCCCGGGCGGCGGCGGCCTGCTCGGGGGTGGTGATGTCCTCGCCGACGACGTCCATCGTCAGCTCCAGGCCCCGGGCCGTCAGGTCCCTGACGATCGGGACGATGTCGGTCACGGTCTCGCCGGGGATGAAGCGGTCCACGACCTGCTTGGTCACCGGGGCCGCCGAGATCAGGCGTCGCATCCGGTCGCTGCGCGACGCGGCGAGAATCACGGGACCCAGCACGGGGCACCTCCACTACAAAAGCACCGAAGACCGGCCGGGCCCGACGATTCGGGTACGGCACGGAGAACCACCGTGAAACCTACGGATTTCTCCGATCGTCTGCCATCGACAGCTGTCACGCATCCGCGACCGCGATCTCAGACAGATGTATGAAGGAGCGCGGAAATGCGGGAGAATGCGGGGGTGACGTCGGACTACAAGGCTGACTACCAGGAGCTGGTGGACGAGGTCTCGGAGCTGCTGGGCGTCCCGGCGACCCTGGAGAACCGGGACTTCGAGCTGATCGCCTTCGGCGCGTACGACAGCGAGGGCGACCTGGACCCGTCGGCCCTGGACCCGGTGCGCACCCGTTCGATCCTGACCCGGCGTTCCACCGTGGCGGTGCGGGAGTGGTTCGAGGGGTTCGGCATCACCCGCGCGACCGGCCCGGTGCGGATCCCGCCGACCCCGGAGGCCGGCGTCTACCGGGGACGCATCTGCCTGCCGGTGCGGCATCGGGGTGTGGTCCTCGGTTATGTCTGGCTGCTGGACGACGACCCGGGCCCGACGGAGGCGCAACTGGGCGCCGCCATGCAGGTGACGGGCCGGATCGGTGCCCTGCTCGCGGACGAGCAGCGGGCGGGGGCGGGGCTGGGCCGGGAGCTGCGGGCGGTGCTGACCGCGGAACGCGGCTGGCAGCAGGACATGGCGGTGGCCGAACTGCGCACCGCCCTGGGGACGCGCGGGGACGGCCCGCACACGCTGGTCTGCGTCGCCCCCTGGCCGTCGGCCGACCCGGACGACGCGCCGTCCGTCCGCACCGTCCCGCACGCCACGGCCTTGTGCACGGTCCCGTGGGGGGCCACGCAGCAGAGTCTGGCGGTGCTGGTGCGGCTCCGCTCGGCGGACGTGGCGACACCGGCCCTGACGGCGGCGTCACGGGTGCTGAAGGAGTCGGCGGGGGCGCGCGGCGCGCGCCGGCCCAGGGACGCGGCCGCCGCCGGGGTCGGTGAGTCCCGTATCGGGCTCGCCGAGCTGGGAGAGGTCTGGCAGGAGGCGTCCGCCGCGGCGCGTGCGGCGCTGGCGGAGCCGCGGTTCGGTCCGGTCGCCGAGTGGGGGCGCGTCGGGCCGTACCGGCTGCTGACCGCGCTGCCGCCGCAGACCGCCCACGACCCCGCCGTCGGCCCGCTGCTGACCCCGGCCCACCGGGAGCTGGCCCGCACCGCCGAGGTCTACCTCGACTGCGCGGGTCAGGCCGGCCGCACGGCGGCCGAGCTGGGCGTCCACCGGCAGACCCTCTACTACCGCCTCTCCCGTGTCGAGCAGCTGACCGGCCTCGAGCTGGACGACGGCGAGGACCGGCTGCTGCTGCACATGGCCCTGAAGCGGGCGCGGCTGACGTGAGGGCCGAGCCGAGCGGTCAGCCGCTCGCGGCCTCGATGATCCGGCGCAGACCCTCGGTCAGCGCGTCCCCGTCAGGGGCGGTCTTCGGGTCGAAGGTCCACTGGGCGATGAGCCCGGTCATCAGGGTCACGTAGAACCTGCCGAGGGTGTCCGCGGTCTCGTCCGGGACATCCTCCTCCCGGCCGCCCATGAGCATCGGGACGAGGCCGCGGCCGGCCTCCCGCTGGGCGAGCGCCAGATGGTCGCGGACCTCGGGCAGTTGGTCGCCCATGACCACGATCTCCATGCTGAGGCGCCACATCGAACCGGGCTCGCGCATGGTGTCGACGATGTTCGACCACACCCACCGGAAGCGTTCCAGGGACCCGGGCGCACCCTCCGGCTCCACGGCACCCCCTCCGTCGAAAGCGTCGGACGCGCCCTCCACCAGCGCGACGTACGCCTTGGCAAGCAGGGCGTCCTTCGACCCGTAGTGGTAGCCGATCGAGGCCAGGTTGGTCCCCGAGGCCTTGACGATGTCGCGCGCCGTGGTGCGCGCGAAGCCCTTCTCCAGCAGGCAGCTCTTGGCGCCTTCCAGCAGATCCTCACGGTGTCCCATACGGGCCAGCCTAGCGCCGAATCCATACGACCGTCCTAGACGCATGACTTATACAAGCGTTCTAGACAAGCGTTTAGAACGTCCGTACAGTCAACGTCATGACGAACTCGACGAGCAACGACTCCCCCGGCGGCCGCGCCGGCCGCCGCGAATGGACCGCGCTCTGCGTGCTGATGCTTCCGCTGCTGCTGGTCTCGATGGACGTCTCCGTCCTGTACTTCGCCATCCCGGCGATCAGCGCGGACCTGGAGCCGAGCGGCACCCAGCAGCTGTGGATCTTCGACATCTACGCCTTCGTCCTGGCCGGCCTGCTGATGACGATGGGCTCGCTGGGCGACCGCATCGGCCGGCGCCGGCTGCTGCTGATCGGGGCCGCCGCCTTCGGCGCCGCGTCCCTGGTGGCGGCCTACGCGAACAGCGCCGAGACCCTGATCGCGGCCCGCGCCGTCCTCGGCATCGGCGGCGCGACCCTGATGCCGTCGACCATGGCGCTGGTCCGCACGATGTTCACCGACCCCGCGGAGCGGGCGAAGGCGATCGGCATCTGGTCCGGCGTGATGACCGGCGGCATCGCGCTCGGCTCGGTGCTCAGCGGTGTCCTGGTCCAGTACTTCTGGTGGGGCTCGGTCTTCCTGGTCAACCTGCCCGCGATGGCGCTGCTGCTGCTCCTCGGCCCGGTGCTGCTGCCCGAGTCGAGGAACCCGGAGCCCGGCCGCTTCGACCTGCTGAGCGTGCCGCTGTCGATGGCCGCGGTGCTCCCCGTGGTCTACGGCCTCAAGGAGATCCCGTCCGAGGGCTGGCACCCCCGGTACGTCGTCCCGATCACCGTGGGCCTGCTCTTCGCGGTGCTGTTCGTCCACCGTCAGCGCACGGCGGCCTCCCCGATGATCTCGCCGGCCCTCTTCCGCGGCCGCGGCTTCGCCCCCGCGGTCGTCCTGAACCTCGTCTCCTCGCTGGCGATGA
>Ga0308176_10001750_pt1 | contig 13659 bp, 15 predicted proteins | sample PhyCR2_3_FD_203890 | JGI IMG/M metagenome (GOLD analysis project Ga0308176, IMG submission 203890) | Soil microbial communities from UC Gill Tract Community Farm, Albany, California, United States - DLSLS.C.R2 | ecosystem: Environmental > Terrestrial > Soil > Agricultural land | place: USA...
GCTGCAGGGACTCGAATCCGGGGGGATCCGCGAGCTGACCCTCGACGAGCTCGGCGTGCTGCTGGACAGCGCCCAGCTCTGATCCGGTCTGCGGGCGGCAGCGGAGCGTCTCGTCCCTGCTCGTTAGCCTTGTGGCTCCTGAGGTGGTCCGAGGCGAGGAGGAGAAGTGGCGGTGCGAGCAGTCCGGGGCGCGACCCAGCTCGAGGAGGACTCGCGCGACCACATGCTCGAGCGGGTCGCCGAGATGGTCACCGACGTGATGACCTCCAACGGGCTGGAGGTCGAAGACTTCATCTCGGTCATCTTCACCGCCACCTCCGACCTGGTCGCGGAGTTCCCGGCGTACGCCGCGCGCCGGCTCGGCTTCGGGGAGATCCCGCTGCTGTGTGCTCGTGAGCTCGAGATCGCGGGTTCGATGCCCCGAGTGGTGCGGATGATGGCGCACGTCGAGACCGACCTGCCGCGCGCGGAGATCACCCACGTCTACCTCCACGGCGCCTCGGCGCTGCGCAAGGACCTCACCCGCGTCCGCTCGGTGCCCGACGATGAGTGACGGACCCTTCGGCGGGCCGGTGCTGGTCATCGGGGCCGGGCTCCTCGGCACCTCGATCGGACTCGCGCTGCGCCACCACGGCGTCGAGGTCTGGCTGCAGGACGTCAACCGCGAGCACGTGCGCACCGCCTCCGGGCTGGGAGCCGGCGTCTCGCGGCCGGCCGGCGGCGAGCCCGCCCTCGTGGTCGTCGCCGTGCCCCCGGACCTGCTGGGCGCCGAGATCGGCCGCGCTCTGGCGGAGTTTCCCGGGGCCGTCGTCACCGACGTCGGCAGCGTCAAGAGCGAGCCGCTCGCGCGGCTGCGGGAGGCGGCCACCTCCGACCTGGGCAGGTACGTCGGGTCGCACCCGATGGCAGGCTCGGAGCGGTCGGGGCCGTTGGCCGGGTCGGCCTCACTCTTCGACGGGCGGCCGTGGGCCGTGACCCCCCACGCCGACGCCGATCCCGCGGCCGTGGCCGCCGTGGTGGCCCTGGCCGAGCTGTGCGGGGCCACGCCGGTGTCGATGCCCCCGGACGAGCACGACGTGGCGGTTGCCCGGATATCCCACGTGCCGCACCTGCTCGCCGTGCTCGCGGCCGGACGGCTCGCCGACGCGCCGGCCGACCATCTCGCCCTGTCCGGTCAGGGCGTGCGTGACGTCACCCGGATCGCCGGCGGCGACCCGGCCCTGTGGCAACAGATCGTGACCGGCAACGCCGCCGCCGTGCTCCAGCTGCTGGGGGAGGTGCGCGGGCAGCTCGACCTCCTCATCGACGCGGTGTCGACCGGGACGCGCAGCGATCTCGCCGCCCTCCTGGACCGGGGTGTCGCCGGGACCCGTGCCATCCCGGGCAAGCACGGCGGGCCGACCCGGCCGATGCGGTCGGTGTTCGTGTCCGTTCCCGACCACCCGGGTGAGCTGGCCCGGCTGTTCGCCGACGCGGGCTCGGTCGAGGTCAACATCGAGGACATCCACATCGACCACGACCCGGGCCGTCCGGTGGGACTGGTCGAGCTGCTGGTCGACGAGCCCAGCGCCGAGCACCTGCTGGCGTCGCTGGAATCTCGTGGATGGGTGACCCACCGGTAGGCTGCGGGCTGCACTTTCCGCACCCCAGCACGAAGGCAGGCCGTCCGTGTCCAGCACCGCCCCCACCTCCGGAACCCCCGCAGCGGGCACGGTCGTCGCGATCGACGGACCGTCCGGGTCGGGCAAGTCGAGCACCTCGCGAGGGGTCGCGAGCCGGTTGGGCTTCTCCTACCTGGACACGGGCGCGATGTTCCGGGCGATGACCTGGTGGATGCTGCGGCACGCGGTCGACGTGCACGACCCCGCCGCGGTGGCGGCCCGGGTCGCCGAGCCCGAGCTCCTGTCCGGCACCGACCCGCTGGCGCCCACGATCACCGTGGACGGCACCGACGTCGCGATCGCGATCCGCGGCGAGGACGTGACGGCGGCGGTGTCCCCGGTCAGTGCCGTGCCCGAGGTGCGCGCCCGTCTGCTCCAGCTCCAGCGCTCGGTGATCGCCGCCACGCCGGGCGGGATCGTGGTCGAGGGCCGCGACATCGGGTCCGTCGTGGCCCCCGATGCGCCGGTCAAGATCTACCTGACCGCCGATGCCGCGGCGCGCGCCGCACGACGCGCCGCGGAGGAGGGTGGCTCCGACATCGGCGCCACCCGGGAGTCGTTGCTGGCCCGCGACAGGATCGACTCGGGCCGGGCGACCGCGCCGCTGGTCATGGCCGACGGAGCCGTCCACATCGACACCACGCCGTACACGCTCGACGAGGTGATCGGTCTCGTGGTCGCGCTCGTGGAGGCGGTGGAGGCACCCGCGTGACCTCCATGTCGTCGGCGTCCGCCCACGCCGTGCCGCCGCGCAGCGACGGGACGCGCCACCCCGCGCGGCTGCTCCTGCACTCGCCGCTCCGGCCGCTGGGGCGTGCCCTGGTCCGGCGACGCTTCGCCGTCCGCCTCCACGGCGTCCAGAACGTGCCGTCGCGGGGCCCGGTCATCTTCGCGAGCAACCACATCGGCGTTGCGGACGGGCCGCTGCTGGCGGTCTTCGCCCCGCGGCCGGTGCACGCGCTGACCAAGCTGGAGATGTTCCACGGTGGGCTGGGACGCTTCCTGCGGGCGTCGGGTCAGATCCCCCTGGACCGCTTCCACGCCGACCCCGCGGCAGTGCGGACGTCCCTGCGCGTGCTGCGCGACGGGCACGCGATCGGGATCTTCCCGGAGGGCCGCCGCGGCGGCGGTGACCTCGCGCGGTTCCACCGCGGCGCGGCGTACCTCGGGCTGGTCACGGGCGCCCCGGTGGTCCCGGTCACCATGCTGGGCACGCGGGAGCGCGGCGCCCACACCGACGCGCTGCCGCCGAGGGGCGGAGCGGTCGACGTGGTGTTCGGGACGCCCCGCGTCCTCGATCCCGTGCCGTGGCCCCGCACCAAGGAACAAGTGGAGCGTGCCTCGGTGTTGCTACGGGAGCACATGCTGGTCCACCTGGACCGTGCGCGCGCGTCGACCGGCCGAGAGCTGCCCGGTCCGCTGCCCGCCGCAGAAGTCGAACCCGACCCCGCCACCGGGGTCACCGAGCTAGGAGCACCATGACCGACGGTCACGACCTGTCCACCGCGCCCGAGGGGCCCGCGGACGCGTCCGCGCAGGAGACACTGGGCCCGATCCCGGTGCTGGCCGTCGTCGGTCGGCCCAACGTCGGCAAGTCGACGCTCGTCAACCGGATCATCGGCCGTCGCGAGGCCGTCGTCGAGGACGTCCCCGGCGTCACGCGCGACCGGGTGTCGTACGACGCCAACTGGAACGGCCGGGCCTTCACCGTCGTCGACACCGGCGGGTGGGACCCCGACGCCCGGGGCCTGGCGGAGCGGATCGCGGGCCAGGCCGAGATCGCTGTCGGTCTCGCCGATGCCGTGCTCTTCGTCGTGGATGCCACCGTCGGGATCACCGACGCGGACGAGGCTGTCGTGAAGATCCTGCGTGCGTCGAAGAAGCCGGTCGTGCTGGCCGCCAACAAGGTCGACGACCAGCGCACCGAGGCCGAGGCCTGGGGTCTGTGGAACCTCGGGCTGGGCGAGCCGTTCCCGGTCTCCGGCCTGCACGGCCGCGGCTCGGGCGACATGCTCGACGCCATCCTGGCCGCGCTGCCCGAGCCGCCTCCCGAGCGCGACGTCGAGGTGGGCGGCCCCCGCCGCATCGCCATCGTCGGCAAGCCCAACGTCGGCAAGTCCTCGCTGCTGAACAAGCTGGCCCGCGAGGACCGAGTGGTCGTCGACAACGTGGCCGGCACCACCGTCGACCCGGTGGACGAGCTGATCGATCTCGGCGGCCGGACCTGGCGCTTCATCGACACCGCGGGCATCCGCAAGCGGGTCAAGGAGGCCTCGGGGCATGAGTACTACGCCTCGCTGCGCACCTCGACGGCCATCGACCGCGCCGAGGTGGCCGTGCTGGTCATCGACGGCGGCGAGACGATCTCGGAGCAGGACCTGCGCATCATCCAGACGATCCGCGAGTCCGGCCGGGCGCTGGTGATCGCGTTCAACAAGTGGGACCTCGTCGACGAGGAACGCCGCTACTACCTCGATCGCGAGATCGAGCGCGAGCTGGTGCAGGTCCAGTGGGCGCCCCGCATCAACATCACCGCCCGCACCGGTTGGCACGTCGACCGGCTCGTCCCCGCGCTCGACATGGCGCTGGAGGGCTGGGAGACGCGGATCTCGACCGGCACGCTCAACTCCTTCCTCGGACGCCTCGTCGCCGAGCACCCGCACCCGGTCCGGGGCGGCAAGCAGCCGAAGATCATGTTCGGCACGCAGACCTCGGTGGCGCCGCCCACGTTCGTGCTGTTCACCAGCGGCAAGCTGGAGGCGTCGTACGAGCGCTACATCGAGCGTCGGCTGCGCGAGGAGTTCGGCTTCGTCGGCACCCCGATCGTGCTGCAGCAGCGACCGCGGGAGAAGCGCAAGCGGTAGGTTCGTGCGGGTGCGACCTCTCGGAGCCCCGACACTCGGCCTGCTCGCGACCAGCCTGGTCACGACGACGTTCCTGACCGGGCCCGCGGGTGCGCGGACGTCCGGGGCGACCACGGCGAGGCCGGTGGCGGGCACGCCGTGCCACGCGTTCCCCGCCGACAACTACTGGCACGCCGACATCCGCAAGCTCCCGGTCCATCCCCGCAGCAGGCAGTGGCTCTCCCACATGTCGACCGACCGCGACCTGCACCCGGACTTCGGCCCGTCGTACGGCGCGGGGCCGGACTACGGGATCCCGGTCACGGTCGTGGGCCACGCCCACAGGCGGGTCCGGGTGCGCTTCGACTACGCCTCTGAGAGCGACCGGGTGAGGTACCCGCTCGGGCGCGACACCCGGATCGAGGGCGGCCGCGGCTCGGCCGGCGACAAGCACGCCGTCGTCGTGGACAAGGGCGCCTGCCGGCTCTACGAGACCTGGGACACCCGGGTCTCCGACGGTCACTGGCGCGCCGGCTCGGGTGCGGTCTGGTCCTTGACGAGCAACGACCTGCGCCCGGAGGGCTGGACGTCGGCGGACGCGGCCGGGCTGCCCATCCTGCCCGGGCTGCTGCGCTGGAACGAGGTCAAGGCGCGGGACGTCGACCACGCCATCCGGTTCACGACCGACGTCACGAGTCGACACCACCTGTGGCCGGCGCGGCACGATGCAGGGTCCCGGGACAGCCTCGCCTACCCGGCCATGGGAGCGCGGTTCCGGCTCCGGGCCGGCTTCTCGACCGCTGGGTTCTCCGCCGGTGCGAGGGCCGTCATCCGGGCCATGAAGACCTACGGGCTCGTCCTGGCCGACAACGGGTCGCCGTGGTACTTCCAGGGCGAGCAGAACAGCCACTGGCCCGACCGGCTGATCTCGGACCTCAAGCGGGTCCCGGCCTCGGCGTTCGTGGCCGTGGACACCTCGGGCCTGAAGGTGTCGAAGGACAGCGGCCGGGTCCGCTGAGCCTCGGCCGGCCCGGTCGACGCCTACCCGCGGGGATCGGGGGAGCGCTCGGTGTCGTCGTCCGTGAACGGCCGGCCCCCGCCCAGGGTGCTGCTGACCTGGGCGCCGTCGAGCACCCGGTAGGGGAGCGCGGACGTGGTCGCGCTCGCCCGCAGGCGGGCGGCCGGCACCGCGTCACGCGACGCGACGACCAGGAGGTTCCCGAAGCGGCGACCCCGCAGGGTCGCGGGCTCCGCGCTCACCATCAGCGAGGGGAACACGGTCCGCAGGGCACCCACGACCCGCCGGGTCCAGGCGAACGGCGCCCGGTCGGCGAGGTTGAGCAGGAACCAGCCGGAGTCCGTGAGGACCCGGTCGACGGACGCGGCGAACTCCACGGTGACCAGGTCCGCGGGGACCCGTGCCTCGGCGAAGGCGTCGAGGATCACGACGTCGACCGTGCCCTCGCGCAGGGCAGCGATCCCGGTGCGACCGTCCACGGGCCGCACCTTGATCCCGCTGCGGCGGGGGAGCGGCAGCTCCCGGCGTACCAGCGCGGTGAGCTCCTCTGCCGGCTCGAGCACGATCTGGGGTGAACGGGGTCGGGTGGCAGCGACGTAGCGGGGCAGGGTCATCGCAGCTCCGCCGACGTGCACGACGCGCAACGGCTCACCTGCGGGCTCCCGGGCGTCGAGGACGTCGCCCATCCGGCGCACGTAGTCGAAGGCCAGTCGGCTCGGGTCGTCGAGGTCCACGTGGGACTGGTCCGCCCCGTCGACGCGGAGCAGCCAGGCGTTGGGCCGCTCGGTCGGCACGATCTCCACGCCCGCGAGGATCCCACGCGGGCGTGGCGGGCAGGAAATGCGCGAAACCGGCGCCGCGCTGGTCGCGTGGCGCCGGCCCGGTGAGCTGCCGGCTAGGGGTTCGACAGCTCACGGTCCTGGTGGTGCGCATCGGATGTCTGCCTGGACAACGAACAGGGGCCGGCATCCGTTCCCCCGGTCGAGCCCCCACGAGCTCGTCGTTACCCATGGTGAGCCATGGAGTCGACGAGGAGGATCAGTCGATCGTCCCGTGGGCGTAGTCCTTTTGGGGGATACGCAGCGTGTCCGTCCGGGCTTCGGGGTCGTGCGCAGCCGATGCCATGCGCAGTCCCCAATTCGGGTGTGGACGCCAGGCCCCGACGAGGAGGAACCTGCGGAGCACGGCTTCGACAGAAAGGCACGACCATGCCCGAGTTCATGGATGTCCACACCGGGATGACGGGGATCACGCCGGAAGGCCTGATGGAGGCCCACAACGCCGACCTAGCCATCCAGGACGAGGAGAGGGTCAACTTCAAGCACGCCTGGGCAGACCCCGAGACCGGGATGGTGTTCTGCCTCTCCGAGGCCCCCGATGCGGAGGCTGTGCAGAAGATCCACGAGCGGGCCGGCCACAAGGCCGACCGGGTGTACGAGGTCCCGGTACAGGCATAGCGCTTCGAGGCGATCGAGTCACTGTGGAGAAGAGGGGGACCAGATGAATGCGCGGCTCAGGTCGTTTGCGGTGACGATGTCGGGAGGTCTGGCGGCGTTGCTGGGCTACCTGTGGTTCGCGAGCGACCCCCTGGGTGGCCTGACTGTGGCTGTCTCCGGCGCCGTGGCGCTGGGCTGGGGTGCACACCGGCTCGTGTTCGACCACTGACGCGGACCGAGCGGCCTTCTAGGCACCGATCGATGTGGCCGCGCGGGGGACGAACCTGCCCGCCTGAGCCATGTATGACTCGTACTCGGCGAACGCCTCCTTGAGCACTCCCTCCTCCTGCGTCGCGCGGTAGGCCTGAACCATCACGAAGAACAGGAAGAGTGCGACGCTGAACGGGCCCAGCACGGCCACGACAGCGCCGGCGAAGCTGACGAACTCGCCCAGGTACAGGGGGTGCCGCACGTGCCGGTAGGGGCCGGTCCGCACGAGCTCCCTGGCCCGGGGCACCACGCCGAAGCTTCGTCCCAGGTACGTCAGCGAGTACACCGAAAACCCGAGTCCCGCCGTGATCACGACGATCGAGGCAGCCGTCAGCTGCTCACTCCCGACCGTTGGACCGACGTTCAGCAGGAGCAGGAACGGGGTGAAGGTGCCGATGTAGGCCGCCCATGTCGCCCTTCTAGAGCCGGCTGCTGCCTTGGACGGCCGGCGGGTGAGCAGCAGCGACACCATCAGGACGTAGAAGCAGACCCTCAGCAGCTGGTCGACCGCAGTCAACGTCAACGACGTTCCGGAGATGTCCCTGGAATGCCATCGATTCCACAGGTCACCGGCACTGGCAAGCAGGAGGACTGACAGCACCGGCACGAGGAAGAGCCGTTCCGTGTCCAGACGATGCGTCTGCGTTTCATGCTGACTCACGACATCCCCCACAAGTGTTGTCTTCTGTCCAGCCACCGGGTGCATGAGGGTCCGGGACGGTGATTGCACCGTTCCGGACCCTCCGCTCCCGAGTCCCCCATGCGGGCCTCGAGGCCCGCTGGAGACAAGCCTGATCCCCAGGGCGCTCCTGCAGATCAGCTCTTTGTATCCGCGGGGGTAGTCATTTTTGGCCATGCGACCGGTCGAAGTCTCCGTCGACTGGTGTCTCCTCACGGTCGGGTGGAGACGGAGTCGTGGAGTGAGGTGCGCGGCCTCGACGTGCTCGACGTGCTCGACGTCGGCCGAACCTGGCGATCCGATGGCCGGGTTGGCGTTCGGCCGGTGGGGCCGGCTTGCGTGCTGGAACAGACAGGTGACCGGTGCCGCACCCCATTGCGACACCGGTCCGTCCCCTGCGTCGTTGACGTTGAGCGGCTTCCCAGATCCAGTGATGGTCAGGGGAACAGTGCGACGCCCATCTGGAACAGGACCCTGACCTGCGCGCCGAGACCAACGACCGAGGTTGCGATCGTTGCGGCGATGAAGGTCGCCATCAGCGCGTACTCCACTGCTGTAGCGCCCACCTCGCTGCGCCTCCGCAGCCCTCGGCGGACGACGAGGGTCACGCGCTCGAAGCTGTTGAACATGGTGCCCTCCCCACGAAGAAGGTGTGTTGAGCCGGTCTGCGGAGCTGTTGCCCTGCCGCCGGCCGGAGTGCCCTGCCGTCATGCGCCGGGGCCGGTGCCACACCTGTGTGCGACACCGGCCCCGGCCCTTGCCTGGCTCAGAGAGCGCCCGTGATCTGCGTGAACAGGCCGTTGAGCGCCCCGCCGAGCGCCTGGACGGTCGCCATGATGGCCACCGCGATAAGGGCCACCATCAGGCCGTACTCGACGGCGGTGGCGCCGCGCTCGTCGCGCTTGGCCTTCAGGTCGCCGATGAACATCAGGGTCATGAACTGGATCTTCTCGAGCATTGGATTTCCCCTTCGGAATTGAGTTGACGTTTTCCGTATTCCGAGCCCCCCCACGGGAACCCGTCTGAAGAGAATCCTGCCGCGAAGCATCACGGTGCAGATCGGGAGCTCGGCTCGAGACAAGTAGTCAATTCGGGCCATATGGGCTTGTCGAGAAAGGCCACCCGTCGATCCGTTCGTTGTCGTGGGCTCGTACGCAGTTCCGGCGCAATTGAAATCCCCGGCAATGACCGCTCCGTGACCCCGTCGCGAGCTGCCAGATGCCCGCACCGCGGGCATCGACTAGTGCCGTCATGTTGAGTGCGCCGCTCATGGGGCGCCCCGTGGCCGGACCGAATCGGTACTCGTCGTGTTGGGAGGTACAACGGCTTTGATGACGCCGACAACGTTGGTGAACCTGCTCCAAGGGCCGAACAAGATTCGGCTTCCCGATCATCAAGAAGCAGAAGACCGTCACTTCCTCGAAAGAAGGTGACGGTTACTGGCGGGCGGGCATCAGTGCCGTGAGGGCGGTATTTTCCGCGCTGCTGCCCGAGTATTCATGAAATTGCATGGTCATGGTTCCCGTGGCCCATGACCAGTTGTTTTTCGATGGGCGTATCGGCCGGAAGGGCAATCAACCGACTGCAGACAAGGTCTCCAGCAGCAGACCTCGCCGCATGGCGGTCACCAGCGCTTGGGCGCGGTTGGCAGCGCCCAGCTTCTCGTACACGTGAGTGATGTGTGTCTTGACCGTGGATTCGCCGAGGTAGAGACGCCGGGCGATCTCGCCCGCCCGGAGTCCCTCGGCGAGCAGCTCGAGGATCTCCTGTTCACGCGGCGTCAGTTGTGATGCCGCGGTGCTCGCACGCCTCATGACCGCGCCGGTCAAGCCGGAGCACATGAAGCTGCGAGGTGCGCGCGCGGCGTGGCCGGCCGCGCTGACCACGTCGGCGCCCCGGGCTTCCTTGTTGAGGAACGCCGAGGCGCCCGCCTCCATCGCGGCGAAGATCTGGGCGTCGCCGGCGTGCATCGTCAGCATCACGAGGCCCACCTCGCCGCTCTCCGAGCGGACCGCCCGGATCACGTCGAGTCCGGTGCCGTCCGGCAGCTGGAGGTCGGTCACGATCACCTGAGGACGGAGTGTCCGCCAGGCCGAGAGAGCCTCGGCGACGTTGGCTGCCTGTCCGACCACGCTCATCGCGCCGTCCCGCTCGAACGCGCGGGCGAGACCCTGGCGAATCAGCTCGTGGTCATCGACGAGCAAGACGCTGGTGGGCATCATGGTGTCCTTCCTGGAGCATGGGCTGGGCAGACTGCAGTGACACGACGGTCCCGCCGTCGTGACGAGGGGTGATGTCGAACGTGGCGCCGATGCGGGTTGCGCGCTCGCGCATGGTGTGCACGCCGTAGTGCCCGGGTCGGGAAACCACCTGTCCGATCCCGTCGTCCTCGACGACGAGGCGGAACGAGCTTCCGCTGGTGCTGAACCTGACCCAGACGTTGACCGCGCGCGCGTGCTTGTGGACGTTGCCGATCGCTTCCTGGGCTATCCGGAGCACCTCGGTCGCGTCGCGGCGGGACAGCCTGGTGCGCTGTTCGTCGAGCATCAGGTGCACCCGTAGGTCGCTGTGAGCACTCAGTTGACGCACGTAGTCCGACAGGGCTCCCGAGAGGTCTTCCGAGCCGTCGATCTCGTGGCGCAGGTCGAGGACCGACAAGCGAAGCTCCCGCACCAGCTGCGTGATCTCGCCCCGCAACGCCTGCGCGGCAACACACGCCTCAGGCTGGTCGGTCAGCTCCGAGACGTCGTCGGCCAGGTAGCCCAACGCGACGATTCGTTGGGCGACCCCGTCGTGGATGTCTCGGGCGAGACGGTTGCGCTCCTCGTTCGTCGCGACCGTGCGGATGTCCTCGACCAGCAGGGCGGTCTCGAGTGCCACCGCGTGCTCGTCGAGGAGCTGCTGGACGCTGTCGGAGGACTGGTGCAAGAGGGGGGTCCAGCAGCCGACCACGGCTGCGCCATAGGTGTGCTGTCCGACCCTGAGCGGGAAGGCGGTGGCATCGCCGCGCTGCACCCGCCTCCCGTGTGCGACGCACAGCCGGCCGACCTCCTCCTCGATCGACGACAAGGGCTCCTGGTTCGACAACGGCTCGAGCCGACCGTCCTTACCCTGCACGAGGACCGCCGGGGTCGCGTGGACCAGGTCGACGACCGCCTTCTCTATCGCCCTTCCGTGGTGTGTCACGTCGAGCTCGACCGGCAGCGCGCGGACGAGATCGTGCAGCTGACCCACCAGCCGATGAGCCGCGACGTACGGCGCCTGCACGGCCTCGAGCCTGCGCAGCGACCTGGTCCGCTGGGCACCCAGGAGGCCGGTGCCCAGGCCGATGAACAGCCAGGGAAGGGCCGGCCCGACCTGGTCGGCTGTCATTCCCGGTGCGAGCCCGACCGCCCGTGCGGCTGTGAACGCCAGCACCGTCGCGAGCCACGTGTTCGTGGTGGTGGCGAAACCTCCGCTGATGCCGGCGACGACCGCAGGCACCGCTAGGTAGGGCAGAAGCGGCTCCACAGGACCTGCGGCGGTGCCGATGAGGACACCGATCATCAGCCCCTCGGTGACCGCGATCCAGGGCGTCCTGGACCGGGATGCCTGCAGCTCGCAGGCGCAGCAGGTTGCGCCCACCACAGCCAGGGACGTGAGGATGACGACGCCGGCTCGCAGGTTGCCGTTGTCCAGGACCTGTCCCACGAGCAGGGCGAGGCCGAAGACCCGTACCGCCGTCGTCACCCGCCACGTGGGCGCCCCGACTGATGGGCACGGCGTGGACAAGGACCATCGGAGCAGGTGCCCGGGCATGGTCGGGGTCTTCATCGCGAGGAGAAGGCATGGACGATCTGGATCACACCGGGTCCGATGACGACGATGAACAGGCACGGCAGGATGAACAGCACCAGCGGCACCATGATCTTCACCGGGACCTTCATCGCCGTCTCCTCCGCACGCTGACGGCGCTTGACCCGCATCTCGCTGCTCTGGATGCGCAGCACGCGGCCGATCGGGATGCCCAGCTGGTCGGCCTGCACCATGGCGAGGCAGAACGACTTGAGGTCCGCGATGGTCGAGCGCTCAGCCATCGCGCGCATGGCCTGCATGCGGCCTACACCGATCTGCATCTCCTGGAGCAGCCGCGAGAACTCCTGGGCCAGGGGACCCGTCGTGTTCTTCGCGACGCGCATCACTGCCGCGTCGAAGCCCAGACCGGCCTCGACAGAAATCGTCAGCAGGTCGAGCGCGTCGGGAAGCGCCCTGAGCATCAGGGTCTCGCGCTTCTGCCCGGCGTTGAAGAGCAGGATGTTGGGCAGGACGTAGCCGAAGGCTCCGAGCACCACAGGGATCACGATGATCTTGAGCAAGGAGCCGGTGCCGAGTGCCCACAAAAAGGACAGTCCTCCGAGGACCAGCAGGCCCAGGACCTTGCAGCCGATGATCCGGCTGACCTCCCAGGCAGGGGGGTTTCCGGCGATGTCCAGGCGGTGCTGGATCCGCTCGTGGGTGCCGGCCCGGACCATCCGGCGGCCGATCCCCACCAGACGGTCACCGAGAGGTGCGAGCACGCGCTCGTTGAAGGGACGCTCCAGGTCGGCGCGGAGCACTGCGGGTGCGGCGTCGAGGGCCTCGATGGCTGCGAGGGATCGGGCGACGCCGCGTCGCTCCGCGGTGATGCCTCCGACCAGGGACAGGCTCAGAGCAGCACCGCCGAAGACCAGCAGGCCACCGAGGAGAAGAACGACAGTTGGCGACATCTCAGACCTCCACCTTCACGATTCGGGACATGGCGAATGCGCCGACGCAGAGAAATGCGATGCCGGCGAGGCCCATCGCGATTCCAAGTCCGGTGGACCACAGCAGGGACACGTAGTCGCGGTTGGCAAGGAGCATGTAGCCGAACATGCCGACCGGGAGGACGCCGAGCATCCAGCCGGACAGCCTTCCCTCCGCGCTGAGCGACTTGACCTGGCGGCGCAGGTACTCACGCTCCCGCAACGTGTCGGCCACCGTGTTCAGGATCTCGGACAGGTTCCCGCCGACCTCCCGCTGGATCCTCACGGCCATCACCACCCACCCGAAGTCCTCGCTCGACATCCGGCTTGCCACCGACTCCAGGGTGTCCTCGATGGTGATCCCCAGACGGTGCTCGACCAGCGCCCGGCGCAGCTCGCCGGCCATCGGCTCGTGCCCCTCCTGGACCACGGTGTCGACGGCCTGGGCCATGGAGAGACCGGCCGACAGGCCTCCGGACATCAGGGTCAGCGTCTCCGGGAGCTGGGCCGAGAAGGCGGAGAGCCGCCGGGCGTGCTTGATCTTCAGGAAGACGGCGGGGAGCACGAGCCCTGCAACGAGGCCTAGCACCAGGAACGGCCCGCCGCCGAGCACGAAGCCCAGCAAGGCCGACGCGATGGCGATGCCCGCATACAGAAGGATCCACTCCGCGGCCGTGAAGGAGATGCCGGCGGCGTTCAGCCGCTGGGCGAGCCGGGTCTCGAAGTCGTCCTTGACCACCTTCGAGGTGAAGGCGACGGCGGACTCCTTGATGCTGGTCGGGCTCACGCTGGGTGAGGACTCGCCGAGGTAGGCGGACACCCGCTTCTGGGAGGCGCTGGGTCCACTAGAGCCCAGCAGCACCACGGCCAGGATGGCGGCCAGACCGAGAGCCAGGCCTGCCGCCCCCGCGAGCATGACGCCCTTGCCGACCAGCGCGTGGCCGGGCTGGACGACCTGGGGCCCGGAGTCTGTTGCCTGGTCGAGTGAC
>Ga0308176_10001751_pt1 | contig 13655 bp, 8 predicted proteins | sample PhyCR2_3_FD_203890 | JGI IMG/M metagenome (GOLD analysis project Ga0308176, IMG submission 203890) | Soil microbial communities from UC Gill Tract Community Farm, Albany, California, United States - DLSLS.C.R2 | ecosystem: Environmental > Terrestrial > Soil > Agricultural land | place: USA...
CCACCCGGCCGAAATAGCCCACCACCTGGCCGTCGCGCGCGATCTCGGCCGAGCTGCCGGCGAGCAGCCCCGGCAGATCCGCCGGACGGACCTCCAGGTGGACCCCGAAATCGGCGGCCAGCGCCTCCAGCGTCCCCTTGAGGTCGAAGAGGTCGAGATCCATCTCCCGCTGCCAGGGGTTCCCCACCCGGCCGCCGCAGACCAGCCCGACGTGCTCCGGCTGGTCCGGGATCTCGCCAGGGCCCGCTTCATAGAAGACGGTGGCGATCTCGAACATGCGCACCGCGGGCAAGCCCCGGCGCTGGTTGAAGCGGGCGGTCTCCACCAGGTTCGGCACCAGCGAGCGCCGCAGCACCGAGTACTGCTCGGAGAGCGGATTGGCCAGCCGCAGCGGCTTGGCGTCCGGCCGCAGGCTGGGGAAGGCGGCGTCGCGGGCCGGATCGAGGAAGGCGAAGTGGACGGTCTCCACGTACCCCGAGGCGGCGAGCTGGTTGCGAGCCCGCTCGCGGCGGATCTGGTACTCGGGCTTCGGCGCGTCCGACCCCGGGATGCCCGGCAGGGCCGCGGGGATGCGGTCGAAGCCGTACATCCGCAGGACCTCCTCGTAGAGATCCTGGGGGTAGACCTCGTGCGGCGGCTCGGGGCGCGGCTGGAAGTCGAAGTACCGCCAGGAGGGGACGGTGACCCGCCAGATGCCGCTCCCCGGCAGGCCGGCCCGGTCGATGCCGAAGCCGAGGCCGGTGAGCCAGCGCTCGGCGTCCGCGGCGGAGATCTCGGCGCCGGCGAAGGCGTCGAGCCTCGCCAGATCCAGGCGGCCGTGGCGGTGCCAGGAGCGCCCAGGATCGCGCTCGTCGAGGGCCCCGGTCGAGACCATGCCCCCCGCCACCGCGGCGATCAGCGCCGCCGCCCGCCCCACCGCCTCGGCGCAGATCTCGGGATCGGCGCCGCGCTCGAAGCGGTGGCTGGCGTCGGTGTGGAGGCCGAATCTGCGCGCGGCGGCGCGCACCTGCCGGCGGTCGAAGTGGGCCCCCTCGATCGCCACGTCGCGCGTCGATTCCGTGACCTCGCTCTCCAGGCCGCCCATGACCCCGCCCAGACCCACCGGACGCTCGGCGTCCGCGATCACCAGGATCTCGGGATCGAGCTCGCGCTCCTGGCCGTCGAGGGTGGTCAGCCGCTCCCCCTCGCGGGCCCGCCGCGCCACCAGGACGCCGCCCGCGAGCTTCTCCAGGTCGTAGGCGTGGAGCGGCTGCCCCAGCTCCCAGAGGACGAAGTTGGTGACGTCCACCACGTTGTTGATCGAGCGCAGCCCGATCGACTCCAGGCGCGTCCTCAGCCACTCAGGGCTGGGGCCCACCTTGACGCCGCGGACCACCCGGGCGGCGAAGCGCGGGCACCCTTCGGAGTCCTCGAGGACGACACGGAGGGCGTCCCCCACCGGCTCGGGCCCCTCCTCCGGCATCGCCTCCGGACGCTTGAGCGGATGGCCCAGGATGACGGAGATCTCCCGCGCCAGCCCGAAGTGATTCATGCAGTCGGGGCGGTTGGTGGTGATGTCGACGTCGATCACCGTATCGTCGCCATGGCTCGTCACCCCCTCGACGGCGAGGCCGGCCGCGGTCAGCCTGCGGGCGAGCTCGTGGGGGTCCGCGGGCAGGTCGACGTAGCCGGCGAGCCAGGCGAGCGAGAATTCCATCGGCTAGCCCCTCACCTGGCGCAGCAGGCGCTCGTCGTTCTCGAACAGCAGCCGGATGTTGGGGATGCCGCCGTAGCGGTTCATCGCCACCCGGTCGACCCCCATGCCGAAGGCGAATCCGGAGTAGACGTCCGGATCGATGCCGCACCCGGCGAGGACGCGCGGATCGATCATGCCGCAGCCGAGGATCTCCATCCAGCCGGTGCCGGAGCAGACCTCGCAGCCGGCCCCCTTGCACGACTGGCAGGTGACGTCCACCTCGGCCGAGGGCTCGGTGAAGGGGAAGAAGCTCGGCCGCAGGCGGATCTCGACGTCCGGCGCGAACAGCCGCCGCAGGAAGGCGAGCAGCGTCCCCTTGAGATGGCCGACGGTGATCCCCTCGGCGATCGCCAGCCCCTCGACCTGATGGAACATCGGCGAGTGGCGCAGGTCGTTGTCGTTCCTGAACACCCGGCCGGGGCAGATCACCCGGATGGGGGGCTTGCGCGCCAGCATGGTGCGGATCTGCACCGGCGAGGTGTGGGTGCGCAGCAGCAGCCCACCTTCCAGGAAGAAGGTGTCCTGCGTATCGCGCGCCGGGTGGTCCTGGGGGAAGTTCAGGGCCTCGAAGTTGTGGTAGTCGGTCTCCACCTCGGGCCCCTCGGCCACGCTGTAGCCGAGCTCGGCGAAGATCTCCTCCATCTCCCGGATGACCAGGGTCACCGGATGGATGCTGCCGAGATGGGGCGGCCGGCCGGGGAGGGTGACGTCGACCGCGGCGGAGCGGCGGGCCGCCTCCCGCTCGCGGGCGAGCAGGGAGACGTCGAGCTCGGCGAAGCGGCGCTCGGCCGTCTCCTTGAGACGGTTCACCGCCTCGCCATAGGCGCGGCGGTGAGCCGGGTCCACCTTCTTGATGTCGTCGAGCAGCGAGCGGAGGATCCCCTGCTTGCGGCCGATCCACTGCACGCGCAGGGCTTCCCACCCGGCGCGGTCCTGAACAGCCCCGAGCGCGCTCTCGAGCTCCTCGCCCCGGGCCTCCAGCGAAGGGGTCTCCGCCGTCTGGGGGGGCTCGCCCTCGCCGCTCAAGGTCAACCCTCCGCGGGCGCGGGGGTGCCCTGGGTCCCGAGCGCCGACTTCGCCATCTCCGCCAGGCCCGCGAACCCCGCGGGATCGGTCACCGCGATGTCGGCCAGCACCTTGCGGTCGAGCGACGAGCCGGCGGCCTTGAGGCCGGCGATCAGGCGGCTGTAGGAGAGCCCGTGCAGCCGGGCGGCGGCGTTGATGCGCACGATCCACAGGCTGCGGAGCTGGCGCTTCTTCTGGCGCCGGTCGCGATAGGCGTAGGCGAGCGCCTTGTCGACGGCCAGCTTGGCCATCCGGTGGGCGTTCGACTTGGTTCCCCAGAAACCGCTGGAGAGCTTGAGGATCTTCTTCCGCTTCAGGAGGCGCTTGTTACCGCGCTTGACACGTGCCATCTCTCGAACCTCGTTTCTGCTCCGTCAGGAGCGGTAGGTGGCCCGCACAGCCTCTGGCCGGGAGCCTCGGCTCCGGGGGGCAGGTCCTTCCCTCCGGCCGCCGCAAGGATTGTCTTCTGTAGGGGCGCCCCTGTGTGGGCGCCCTGTTCCGCGAGGCGGTCTTGCGGACCGCCTACTTGTGCAGCATCTCTTTGAGAGTGCCGGCGAACGCGGGGGAGACCTCGACGGACTTGCGCAGCTTGCGCTTCCGCTTGGTGGTCTTCTTGGTCAGGATGTGGCTTTTCATCGACTGGTGACGCGTCACCTTGCCGCCGCCCGTGACCTTGAAACGCTTCGCGGCACCCTTGTGCGTCTTCTGCTTCGGCAAGGGTGTCTCCTTTCTTGCCTACGTAAATCGGCCTGGTAAATCCCTACCCGTGCGCGTCGCCCGCCTCGGAGCCCTTCTTGGGCCCGCTGTGGCGCGGCGGCCCGAAGATGACGTGCATCCGGTTCCCCGCCATTTCGGGCGACGATTCTAGCACTCCGTGCTCCCCCAGGTCAGCCTCGAAGCGCTTGAGCAGCTTGTGGCCGAGATCCTGGCGGGCCATCTCGCGGCCCCGGAACTGGACGGTGGCCTTCACCTTGTCCCCCTCGCCCAGGAACCGGATGGCGTTCTTGAGCTTGAAGTCATAGTCATGCTCGTCGATGTTGGGCCGGAACTTGACCTCTTTGACGTGGATGATCTTCTGCTTCTTCTTCGACTCGTGCGACTTCTTCTTCTGCTGGTACAGGAACTTGCCGAAATCCATGATCCGGCAGACCGGCGGCTTGGCCGTCGGCGCGACTTCCACCAGGTCGAGCTGCAGCTCCTGAGCCTTGCGCAGCGCCTCTTCGATCGGCACGATGCCGCCCTGGCCGCCGTCGGCCTCCACCAGGCGCACTTCGCGAACCCGGATGCGCTCGTTGATCCGCGTCGTCTTGTCGATGTCTAGCTCACCCCCTGGGAGCGTCGGGCTTGCGCCCTTCGGTTCGTGTTCAGATCGGTTCTCCTATAAGTGTTTACAGCTCGCGGCTGCGCGACGACGTGAGGTCGCGTACCCGCGCGAGAAAATCCGTCGTGGACATGGCGCCCAGATCCTCGCCGGAGCGCCGGCGCACCGCGACCGTCCCCTCCTCCGCCTCGCGCGCCCCCACCACCAGCATGTAGGGGACCTTCTGGACCTGCGCCTCGCGGATGCGGTAGCCCAGCTTCTCGTTGCGCGCGTCGAGCTCCACCCGCACGCCGGCCGCGGAGAGCGCCCGGCGGACCGCCTCGCCGTACTCGGCGAATTTCTCCGAGATCGGCAGCACCACCGCCTGCACCGGCGCCAGCCAGAGGGGGAACGCCCCCGCCGTCTGCTCGATCAGGATCGCCATGAAGCGCTCGATCGATCCTAGCATGGCCCGGTGGATCATCACCGGCGGGTGCTCGGCGCCGTCGGCCCCCACGTACTTGAGGTCGAACCGCCGCGGGAGCTGGTAGTCGAGCTGCACCGTGCCGAGCTGCCAACTGCGGCCGATCGAGTCGCGCACATGGAAGTCGATCTTCGGCCCGTAGAAGGCGCCGTCTCCGGGGTTGACCTGATAGGGCATCCCCTGGTGGTCCAGCGCCCGCGCCAGCGCCCCCTCGGCGCGGTCCCACAGCTCGTCCGAGCCGATCCGCTTCTCCGGCCGGGTCGACAGCTCGATCCGCACGTCGTCGAAGCCGAAGGTGCGGTAGATCTCCAGGATCATCCCGGCCGCCCCCAGCACCACCTCCTCGACCTGCTCCTCGGTGCAGAAGACGTGGGCGTCGTCCTGCGCGAACGAGCGGACGCGGAAGAGGCCGTTGGTGACGCCGCTGCGCTCGTAGCGGTGCAGCCGGCCGAAGTCCGAGTAGCGGACCGGCAGGTCGCGGTACGACCGCAGGCGGGTGCCGAAGATCAGGCAGTGGGTGGGGCAGTTCATCGGCTTCACCGACATCACCCGCTCGTCCGCCTCCGTGAAGAACATGTTCTCCCGGTAGTTGTCGTAATGCCCGGAGGTCTTCCACAGCTCGACGTCGAGGATCTGCGGCGTGATCACCTCGCTGTACCCATAGCGGGTGTTGACCTCGCGCACATAGTCGGTCAGGGCGATATAGATCGCGGCGCCGTGCGGATGGAAGAACGGCATCGCCGGCGCCAGCGGGTTGAAGCTGAACAGGTCGAGCTCCGTCCCCAGCCGGCGGTGGTCGCGCGCCCGCGCCGCCTCCAGCGCCGCCATGTGCTCGTCCATCTCCTTCTGGGTGGCGAAGGCGGTGCCGTAGATCCGCTGCAGGCGTTCGTTCTTCTCGTCCCCCTTGAAGTAGACGGCGGAGGCCTCGAGCAGCTTCACGGCGCCCACCTGCGACAGGTTTTGCACGTGGGGGCCCCGGCAGAGGTCGACGAACCGGCCGTCCTTGTAGAGGGTGATCGTCTCCCCCTCGGGGATGTCCTTGAGCCGCTCGACCTTCAGCGTCTCGCCCAGCTCGCGGAAGGTCCGCTCGGCCTCCTCGCGCGAGACCTCGACACGCTCGAAGGCGCTCTTCTCGGCGAGGATCTCGCGCATCTTCTCCTCGATCTTCTCGAGGTCCTCGGGAGTGAAGGCGCGGGGGAAGCGGAAGTCGTACTGGAACTTCTCGCTGTGGTCCTGGCGCCCGGCGTCGTACTCCGCCTCGGGCCAGAGCCGCTTCACGGCGTCTGCCAGCACATGCTCGGCGCTGTGGCGCACGAATTCGCCGGCCTCCGGGCTCTTGACGGTGAAGATGCGGAAGGCGCCCCCCCGCTGGAGAGGCAGGCGCAGGTCGACCTTCCTGCCGTCGAGCTCGGCGCCCACGGCGTCCTTGGCCAGACGGGGGCCGATCGCGGCCGCCACGTCGAGCGGGGTGGTGCCGGCGGGCACCGTGCGCACGGAGCCGTCGGGCAGGGTCAGGTTGATAGCTTCGGTCATCGTCTCCATCAGACGCCTTGAACCTCTAAAATAACAGGGTTTCCGGGCCGCGGCCCGCGCCGGAGGAGATCACGAGCGGGGAGGATGGTAGGCGCTAGCGGACTCGAACCGCTGACCTCTACCGTGTGAAGGTAGCGCTCTAACCAGCTGAGCTAAGCGCCTGGGCATGAGGCTGAATATCGGCCACCAGATACGGGTGCGGTCTGTTTTCCCAACAAGTCGGTCTGGTACCGAATTCCACTCCTGAAGAAGCATTGGTAGGCCCAAGCGGACTTGAACCGCTGACCTCTACGATGTCAACGTAGCGCTCTAACCAACTGAGCTATGGGCCTATGTCCCTTACCTCTCGGCGGTCTGCCAAGGGAGGGGAAGGGTAGCAAAGGCGGGGGAGCGTGTCAACGGAGGTCAGCCCCGAAGGGGCGCAGGCACGGATGGGCCGGCCTGGACTGCCTCCGACTACGACGGAGCGTCGTACCGGTACGGCGATTTGCCGCTGCTTACGACGGTCTGCCGCCACGTACGACGGGCCGTCGTAACCTTGCGACGCTCCGCCTCCCGGTACGACGGCTTGCCGCCTCGTACGACGATCTGCCGCCGGCTACGATGGACCGTCGTACCGGTACGGGGGTTTGCCTCCAGCTACGATGACCTGCCTCCGCGGACGACGGACCGTCGTAACCTTGCGACGCTCTGCCTTCCGGTACGACGGTTTGCCGCTGTGTACGACCGACCGTCGTAACCTCGCGGCGCTCCGCTTCCCGATACGACGATCTGCCTCCAGCTACGGCGGTCTGCCGCTGCGTGCGACGGACCATCGCAGTCTTACGGCGATCTGCCTCCGGCTACGGCGGACCGTCGTACGCGGAGGCAGAGCGTCGTAGCCGGAGATGAGCCGTCGTAAGGGGAGGCAGAGCGTCGTAAGAGTACGACGAAGCAAGGGACCCCAAGGACGACAGGGACTCCAGGGACACAAAGGACAATTCCCCGATCCCGGTACGCCTCCTTGCAGTCCTTGTCGTCCTTGGGGTCCCTTGCTCTAGATAACCGCCCCCCGCACCCGCGCCAGCCACCCCTTCAGGTACTCCCCCTGGGGATGGGTGATCGCCACCGGATGGTCCGGCGCGGCGGCGAGCGGCTCCAGGAGATCGACCCGGACCCCCGCCTCGACGGCGGCGGCGAAGAAGATCTGGCGGAAGAGCTTGGCGTCTACCGCGCCGCTGCAACTGAAGGTGAGGAGGAAACCCCCCGGCTCGACCCGCGCCAGGGCCAGGCGGTTGAGGTCCTTGTAGGCGCGCGCCGCGGCGTCGAGGTCCGGCCTTTTGCGCACCAGGGGCGGAGGATCGCAGATGACCAGGCCGTAGCGCTCCTCGCGCTGGCGCAGGTCCTCGAAGACGTTGGCCTTCACCCATTCGAGGCGCTCGGCGGGAAGACCGTTCAGGGTGACGTGGTCGCGCCCGCGCTCGATCAGGCGGGCCGCGGACTCCACGCAGATCACTCGCTGGGCCCCGCCCCGCACGGCGTAGAGGGCGAAGGCGCCGGTGTGGGCGAAGAGGTCGAGCACGGTGCGCCCGGCGGCGAAGCGCTCGGCCCGGCGGCGGTTCTCCCGCTGATCGCAGTAGAAGCCCGTCTTCTGGCCGCCGATGAGCTCGGCCATGAAGAGGAGGCCCGACTCGGCGAACCGCGCCGCCGCGGGGGGCTCGCCGGCGATCACCTCGTCCGGCGCCGTGGCGAGCCCCTCGGCACGCCGCGCCGGCACGTCGTTCGACTGCACGATGGCGGCCCCGGGGACCGCGTCGGCGAGGGCGGCGTAGGCCTCGCCGCGGAAGGCCTCCAGGCCCGCCGCCGTGATCTGGCTCACCAGCACATCGCCGAAGCGGTCGACCGTCCACCCCGGGACGCCGTCCCCCTCGGCGTTGAGCAGGCGGTAGCCGGTGGTCTCCGGCGGCACCACCGCCTCGCGCAGGGCGAGGGCCTCGGCGATGCGGTCGGCGAAGAAATGGCGGTCCGCCGCCTCGACGCCGGCCCCGAGCATGCGGACGCGGATCTGCGAGCGGGGGCTGTGGAGGCCGGTCCCGAGGAGGTGGCCGCGGGCGTCCACCACGCGGACGAGCGGCGCGCCGGCCGGACCCTCGAGGCGGTCGACGGCACCCGAGAAGATCCACGGATGCCCCTCCCGGACGGCCTTCTCCCGCCCCGCCTTGAGGTGGACGACGGCCGGGATCATTCTCTCGGGGCCCGGGGGACGCTGAAGCGCAGGGAGCTGGCGCGGGGGACGGACCCCGCCAGGGTGACCCGCAGCTCGTAGTCCCCCGGCTTCAGGCCGGCGGGGAGCCGGAAGGTGGCCACGGCGCGGTCCGGCTTCCCCGCGCCGCCGTCGAGCCGGCCGGCGATCGCCAGGGGGCCGCCGGGGACCTCGCGGCCGGAGGCGTCGACCACGGCGGTCTCCCCCTTCCAGGGGCCGGCGCCGAGATTGTAGCCGGCGAGCACCAGCCGGACGGCCTGCCCGGGCTCCAGCACCGGCCTGGCCGCCGGCACGAACGGCTGGTCGCGGAGCAGGAACGGGTTGGCGAAGGGGGGGCCTTCCGCCTCCTGGCGCACCAGCAGGGTGCGGTCGGAGGCCGGCACGAGCGGCGGCAGGAGGAGCGCCTCCCCCTGCCCGAAGGCGGGGACGTGGAGCGCCAGCACCTTGAGGCCGGAGACGCCGCTGGCGCCGTTGCGCACCAGCACCCGCAGCGAGTAGTCGCCGGGCAGGAGCGCGAGGTGGCCGAAGAGCTCGAGGCCGTTCTGCCGCACGGCGGGGGCGGCCTTGGCGAGGTCGAGGCCGACCGTCTGGGTGAAGAAGTCGTGCACCGCCCCCCCCTCGTCGAGGGCGTAGGCGTAGATCTCGACCGGCAGGGAGGGGGGCTGCGGCCCGGCGAGGAGAGAGGCGCCGTCGATGCCGACGAGCACCGGCACGGACGCCTTCTCCCCCGCCGACGGGAAGGGGGCCGCCAGCACCGCGGTGGCGATGGCGTCGCTCTCCTCGCCGCTCATCACCTGGTTGGCGGCGGCGAGGAGCCGCTCGATCGGCTCCTCCTGGGCGTAGGGCTTCGGCGGATAGTAGCCGGGCCGGTGGACCACCCGCGCGCCGCGGAGGGGGGCCTTGAGCTCGACCCGCAGCTTGTGAAACTCGCCGTCCGCCGCCGCCGCGCGCTCGGGCTCGACGGCGAGCAGGTAGGTGACGCTGGTGCGGTGGAGCATCTGGCGCATGGCGGCGCCGAGGTCGTTGAAGCTCTCGTAGAGGTCGCCGCCGGTGCCGCGGGCCATCACCAGCAGGCTGTCGCGCCCGCCGATCCGCGGCGAGGTCTGGTCGGCGCCCGCCCGCAGGCCCCCGATGTCGACCGCCTGGATGGTGCAGTCGGCGCGGCGGAATTCCTCCAGCATGCGCTCGACGGCGTTGGCGGACTCGGTGAGGCCGTAGCGCTCCTCCGGGAGGACCCGCCAGGACTCGCCGAAGGCGATCTCCTCGCGCATCGCGTCCTGGCGGTCCGGATCGGCCGTCCCCTGGAGGAGCGCGGCGTCGAACCCCTCGGAGAGGAAGACCAGGTACTTGCGCCCCTCCACCACGGCCATCTGCCGGGCGAGCTCGGAGAGCGAGCGGGTGAAGGTGTCGACCTGCGCCTTCAGGGCCGCGCGGTCGGCCCGCTCCACCCCCTGGACGACCGCCTCCAGCGGCGCCAGGATCGCGGTGTCCTTCAGCTCGGCGAGGGGGTCGCGGCCGAGCGGCCGGGCGATGCCGGCGACGTTGCCCGCCCCCACCACCTCCTCCAGCACCAGGCGCAGCGGGTCGACCGGGTGCGTCAGGTCGGGGAGGCCGAGGGAGGCGAAGGCGGTGTCGATCTGCCGGCGGTCGGCGGTGTAGCCGAGCACGAGCTGAGGCCCGCGCACGGCGCTGTAGGTGGCCACCGCCACCAGGTCGGTGGGCTGGAGCTGGGAGAGCAGGCCGGCGGCGGCCTGGCGCGCCCGCACCACCGACCGGGGGTCGGAGAAGGCGAGGTCGAAGAGGAAGAGGAAGTGGCGCCGGGCCGCGGCGGGCACGCCGGCCGGCCGCCCCGCGGCGGACGGGCCGGCCAGGTCGAGGACCTCGAAGCCGGTGAGCGGGAGCCTGCGCCGCCCCTCCCAGACCTCGAAGTCGCCGGCCTGGAGGCCGCGCACCGGCTCGCCGTCGCGCACCACCTGCACCGGCACCTCGATCGACAGCACCTGGGTGGAGCCGGCGAAGGCGGGCGGCGCCGGCGGCGTGGGCGCGGCCTGCCCCCACGCCGCCACCGTGGCCATCGTGGTCCCGAAGCCGAGGAGCGCGGCGGCGAGGCCGCCGCGCCGGAGGGTATCCCCGGCCGGCATCGGCGTCAGCGGCCCCCGCGCGCCCCCGGCGCGCCGCCCACGGCGAACGGAGCCGTGCTGGTCTCCGCCTTGCCGGCGCCGTCGGTCAGCGTCACGCGCAGCGAGTAGTTGCCCGGCGGCAGCGCGGGGGGCTGGAAGGTGGCCAGCAGGCGGGACGGTCCGGCGCCGCCTCCCACCTCCTTGTCCACCACCTTGAAGGCGCCCCCCGGCATCACCTCCTTGCCGTCGGCCGACATCACCTGCGCCTGCGCCTTCCACTCCCCCGGCTTCAGGTTGTAGCCCTCCAGCACGAGCCGCGACTCCTGGCCCGGCGTCAGCACCGGGCGCGAGGCCGGGATGTACGGCTGGTTCTTCAGCATGAACGGATAGGGGAGCTGCTGCCCCGCCTTCGGGGTCTCCCGCACCGGCAGCCAGCGGCCCGGAGTCTCCTGGAAGAGGGCCGGCAGCAGGGTCGCCTGGCCCGCCGGGGGCACCGTCAGCGGCGTCACCCGCAGGCTGGTCGCGCCGGTCGTGCCGTTGCGCACCAGGGTGCGCAGCGAGTAGGTGCCCGGGGCCAGGTCCACGTGGCCGAAGAACTTCAGCCCCGACTGGCGCAGCGGCGACTCCACCTTGGTGAGGTCGAGCCCCACCGTCTGGGTGAGGAAGTCCTGGATCGAGCCGTTCTGGTCGAGGGCGTAGATGTAGACCTCCACCGGCAGCTTCGGGTCCTGCTTGCCCGCCAGCAGCGTCGGGCCGTCCACCTCGATCACCACCGGCACGTAGGATTTGGGCCCGCCCAGCTCGAAGGGGGCCGCCAGCACCGAGGTGGCGATCTCGCCGCTGTCCCGGCTCATCAGGCCGCTCGCCGCCTCCAGCAGCTTCGCCTGCACCGGCTGCTGCTTGTACGGCAGCGGAGCGTAGTAGCCCTGCCGCGCCACCACCCGCGCGCCGCGGGGGGCGTTCTTCAGCTCCACCCGCAGCTTGTGGAAGGAGCCGTCCGGCTTGACGTCGTCGGCCGGCTGGAACGAGAGCACGTAGGTGACGCCGGTGCGGCGCAGCATCTGCCCCATGGCGGCCGAGAGGTCGTTGAAGTTCTCGAACAGCTCCCCCCCCGTGCTCTTCGCCATGTTGAACAGGGCCTCGCGCCCCTCCCCCTTCTGCCCGACCCCCTGGTCGTTGCCGGCGCGCAGGCCGCCGATGTCCACCGCCTGGATTACGCAGTCGGCGCGGCGGAAGGCTTCGAGCATCTTCTCGACGGCGTTCTGTGTGCGGGTGTCGCCGAACTGGGAGTCGGAGCCGGAGGCGTCGGTGTTGGCGATAATCCGGCTGTCGTCGCCGACCGCCTGGGTGGGGGCCGCCCCCTCGGCGCTCTGCGGCTCGAGGCTCGGCCCCTTGCCGGCGATCAGCGAGCTGTCGAACCCCTCGGAGAGGTAGACCACGTACTTGCGCCCCTCCACCTCGGCCATCAGCCGGGCGAGATCGGAGAACGAGCGGGTCAGCGCCTGCACCATCTGCGCCTTGGCGCTGCGGTCGGCGTGCTCGGCCGCGCTGGCGAACGTCTGCAGCGTGTCGAGCAGCGCCACCTCCTTCGCGGCCTGGACCTCCGGGCCGGCGATGCCGGCCGGCGTCGGCTGCGCGCTGTAGCTGTTCGCCACGGTCTGGGAGTACACCAGCTTGAGCGGGTCGGGAGAGCGGTCGACCAGCTTCGGAACCCCCAGGGTCTCGATGGCGGCGGCGACCTGCTTGCGGTCCGGGGTGAAGCCGAGCACGAGCTGCGGGCCCTGGAGCGAGGCGTAGGTGGCGACCGCGACCAGGTCGGTCGGATGGAGGTCGTTGACCACCTTCTGGGCGGCGGCCCGCGCCTTGACGATCGACTTCGGCTCCGAGAAGGAGAGGTCGAACATCAGCAGGAAGTGGCGCCGGGCCGAGACCGGGACCTGCAGCGTGCCCGCCCCCGCCGGCGCGGCGAGGTCGAGCACCTCGAAGCCGGTGACCGGCACCTTCTTGCGCCCATCGTAGACCTCGAAGTCCTTGGCCGTGAGGCCGCGGACCGGCTCGCCGTCCTTGACCACCTGGACGGGGACCTCGACGACGACCACCTGCGTCGCCCCCGAGAAGCTCTGCTGGGCGCGGCCGGGCACGGGCGAGAGCGCCAGCCCGGCGGCGGCGAGCGCGGCGACGACACGTTGCGAACGGCGGGACCTGTTCATCCGTCTTCCTTTCAGCCCTCGGTGAAGCTCCATCTCCTCCGCGACAAAGCAGCCATGGGAAAGAATCAAAATAACATCAATGGGCCGCTCTGACCACGAACGGCGCGCTGGTGGCGCTCGCCGCGCCGGCCGCGCCGGTGAGCGTGACGCTCAGCGTGTACTCCCCCGGCGGCAGCGCGGGCGGCCGGAACGCCGCCAGCAGCCGGTCCGGCCCGCCGGCGGCGGTGGCCTCCCGCTGCAGCAGGCGGACGCCGCCGGTGGCGGCCTCCCTGCCGTCCGCGGCGAGCAGCCGGGCGGCGACCTTGAGGTCGCCGGGGCCGAGATCGTAGCCGACCAGCGCCAGCGGCACCTCCGCGCCGGAGGCGAGCACCGGCCGGGAGGCCGGCACGTAGGGCTGCTGCCGGGCAATGAACGGATAGTCGACCGGCGGCCCGCCGCGCGGCGCCTCGCGCACGAGCACCCAGCGGCTGGCCGCCGTGTCGGGGAAGAGCGGCGGCAGCAGCGCAGGCCCCTTGCCGAAGGCCGGCACGGTGAGCGGCAGCACGCGCAGGCTGAAGGCGCCCGAGGCGCCGTTGCGCACCAGGGTGCGCAGCGAGTACTCGCCGGGAGGGAGATCCAGATGGCCGACGAACTTCAGCCCCCCCTGCCGCAGCCCGGCCCCCGCCTTGGCGAGGTCGAGGCCGAGCTGCTGATAGAGGAAGTCCTGGATGGCGCCGGCGGCGTCCAGGGCGTAGACGTAGACCTCCACCGGCAGGGCCGGCGGCGGCTCGCCGGCGAGCAGCGCCGGGCCGTCCGCCTCGATGAGCACCGGCACGTAGGCCTTGTCCGCCGCGCCGCGGAAGGGGGCCGCCAGCACCGCGCCCGGCACCGTCCCCGCCTCCTCGCCCCCCATCAGCCGCGAGGAGGCCTCGAACAGCTTCTCCAGCGGGTTGAGCTGCCCGTAGGGCTTGGGGCTGAAGTAGCCGG
>Ga0308176_10001752_pt1 | contig 13654 bp, 11 predicted proteins | sample PhyCR2_3_FD_203890 | JGI IMG/M metagenome (GOLD analysis project Ga0308176, IMG submission 203890) | Soil microbial communities from UC Gill Tract Community Farm, Albany, California, United States - DLSLS.C.R2 | ecosystem: Environmental > Terrestrial > Soil > Agricultural land | place: USA...
TTCGCCGCGCTGGAGGTCCCCGACCTGTTCGCCGGGGACCTGCTCGCGTTCCTATCGGGTGTGGTGGACCGGAGCTAGCGCGTACACCGGCGTCGGGACGCCCTCGTACCGGGCCTTGAGCTGCAGGGCGAGGTAGAGCGAGTAGTGCCGGGACTGGTGCAGGTTGCCGCCGTGGAACCAGAGCGCAGGCAGCTGGGTGGGCTTCCACATGTTGCGCTCCTCGCCCTCCCACGGGCCGGGGTCCTTGGGTGTGTCCGAGCCGAGGCCCCACACCTTGCCGACCCGGTCGGCCGCCTCGGGTGAGATCAGGTCGGCCACCCAGCCGTTCATCGAGTTGTAGCCGGTAGCGAAGACGACGAGGTCGGCCGGCAGCTCGGTGCCGTCGGCGAGCACGACCGCGTCCTCGGTGAGGTGGTCGACCTGGCCGTTGGCCAGCTTCACCTCGCCGTCCGCGACCAGGTCGGCGGCGCCGACGTCGATGTAGTAACCGGAGCCGCGGCGCAGGTACTTCATGAACAGCCCCGACCCGTCCGGCCCCCAGTCGTGGTCGAACCCGGACTTCTCCAGCCGTTCGTAGAACGCCGCGTCGCGCTCGCGCATCTGGTCGTACAACGGGATCTGCAGCTCGTGCATGATCCGGTAGGGGATCGAGGCGAAGGTCATGTCGGCCTTGTCGGTGGTCATCCCGGCGGCGACCGCCTCCTCCGAGTAGAGCGCGCCGAGGCCGATGTCCATCAGCGTGTCGGAGCGGACGATGTGGGTCGACGAGCGCTGCACCATCGTCACGTCGGCGCCGACCTCCCAGAGCGCGCCGCAGATGTCGAAGGCCGAGTTGTTCGAGCCGACCACCACGCACCGCTTGCCCTTGTACGCGTCCGGGCCGGGGTGCTGGGAGGAGTGGTGCCAGTCGCCGCGGAAGACGTCGGTCCCGGGCAGGTCCGGCACGTTCGGCTTGCCGGACATCCCGGTCGCGAGCACCAGCTGCGTCGGCCGGAGCACGTGCGCCTGGCCGTCCCGCTCGACGGTCACCCGCCACTCGCCCAGCGCCTCGTCGTAGGTGGCCTGCTTGGCCTCGGTGTTGGTCCAGTAGTTGAGCTCCAGCACCCTGGTGTACGACTCGAGCCAGTCGGCGATCTTGTCCTTGGGCGAGAAGACCGGCCAGTTCTCCGGGAACTTGAGGTAGGGCAGGTGGTCGTACCAGACCGGGTCGTGCAGGCAGAGGGTGCGGTAGCGGCCGCGCCACTGGTCGCCGGGCCGGCCGTGCTTGTCCACGATGATCGTCGGCACGCCGAGCTGGCGTAGCCGGGCGCCGAGCGCGATGCCGGCCTGCCCGCCGCCCACGATGAGCACCTCGGGCTGGGTGGTGTAGCCGAGCTCGGCCGCCTCCTGCTGGCGCCGCTCCAGCCAGGTGCTGCGGTCGCGGTTCGCGCCGTGCTCGGCGCCCATCGGCCGGCGGCCGCCGGCCGGTTCCTCGTGGCCCTTGAGCTCGTACAGGGCGGTGAGCAGCGTCCAGGCTTTCCATCCAGCGCCGTCGTTGCGCAGCCGGAGCAGGCCGTTGCCGCGGCCGACCGCGGTCTCGAACTCGATCCAGGCCGTGGTGATCCCGTCGGCCTCGGTCGGCTCCTCGGTGGTGCGCCAGCCGGTCGGCCGGGTGGTCTCCAGCGTGCCCTCGAGCAGGCTGCGGACGCCGGCCCGGCCCTCGACCGTGACGATGTTCCAGCTGAACGCGACCAGGTCGCGCCAGAAGCTCTGCTCGCCGAACATCTCGACCGCCCGGTCGATGTCGCCCTGCTCCAGAGCCTCGCCGAACTCGGCGAGCCACTGGTCGGTCGTGGTCAGCGTCTGCGTCACGGCGGCCTCCTCGGGGTCGTACCCGCAGGCAACACCGAGACCGGCGCCTGGACAAGAGTCAGCCGCCCACCACAGACGGCCGAGGCCCCAGCCTGCACGAGGGCAGGCCGGGGCCTCGGGTCGGACGTGTCTCCCGGTCGGTGGATGCCGGCCGGGAAGACCTGCCCTACGCGGCGATCGGCGCCGTCACCGAGTCGTACGCGGGCTGCAGCGCGAGCGCGAGCACGTCGGCCACGTCGGCCAGCGGGTGCACGGTCAGCTCGGCCAGCACCTCCGCCGGCACGTCCTCCAGGTCGGGCTCGTTGCGCTTCGGGATGATCACCTCGGTCAGCCCCGCCCGGTGGGCGGCGAGCAGCTTCTGCTTCACCCCGCCGATCGGCAGCACCCGGCCGGTCAGCGAGACCTCGCCGGTCATGCCGACCTCGGATCGCACCGGCCGCCCGGTCAGCAGCGACGCGATCGCGGTCGTCATCGTGACGCCCGCCGACGGGCCGTCCTTCGGCACCGCGCCGGCCGGCACGTGCACGTGGATGCGGTTGTCGTCGAGCGCGTCGACCGGCACGTCGAGCCGCGAGCCGTTCGCCTTCAGGTAGGACAGCGCGATCTGCGCCGACTCCTTCATGACGTCGCCGAGCTGCCCGGTCAGCACCAGGCCCTCACCCTTGGCCTTGTTCGCCTCGATGAACAGCACGTCGCCACCGGCACCGGTGACCGCGAGCCCGGTCGCCACCCCCGGCACCGCCGTACGCTCGGCCGACTCCGGGGTGAACCGCGGCCGGCCGAGATACTGGTGCAGGTCGGCGGCCGTGATCGTGACCGGAGCCTTGGCCGGGTCGGTCGCCAGCGCCGTGGCCACCTTCCGCAGCGCCCGCGCGAGCGCGCGCTCCAGCTGGCGAACCCCGGCCTCGTGCGTGTACTCGCCGGCGACCAGGTGCAGAGCGTCGTCCGCGACGGTCACCTCGTCGGAGGTCAGCCCGGCCCGGTCGAGCAGCCGCGGCAGCAGGTGGTCGCGGGCGATCGCGACCTTCTCCGCCTCGGTGTAGCCGTCGAGCGTGACCAGCTCCATCCGGTCGAGCAGCGCCTCCGGGATGGTCTCCCGGACGTTCGCCGTGGCCAGGAACACCACGTCGGACAGGTCGAGCTCGACCTCGAGGTAGTGGTCGCGGAACGTGTGGTTCTGCGCCGGGTCGAGCACCTCGAGCAGCGCCGCGGACGGGTCGCCGCGGTAGTCCGAGCCGACCTTGTCGATCTCGTCGAGCAGGATCACCGGGTTCATCGAGCCGGCCTCGCGGATGGCCCGGACCAGCCGGCCCGGCAGCGCGCCGACGTACGTACGCCGGTGGCCGCGGATCTCGGCCTCGTCCCGGACGCCGCCGAGCGACACCCGGACGAACTTGCGGCCCAGCGCCCGGGCGACGGACTCGCCGAGCGAGGTCTTGCCCACGCCGGGCGGGCCGACCAGCGCCAGCACGGCGCCGGAGCCGCGGCCGCCGACGACCTCGAGGCCGCGGGAGGCGCGCCGGGCCCGGACGGCCAGGTGCTCCACGATGCGGTCCTTCACGTCGGACAGGCCGTAGTGGTCGGCGTCGAGCACCTCGCGGGCAGCCGTGACGTCCGTGGAGTCCTCGGTCCGGACGCTCCACGGGATGTCGAGCACGGTGTCCAGCCAGGTGCGGATCCAGCCCGCCTCCGGGTTCTGGTCGCTGGCCCGCTCGAGCTTGCCGACCTCGCGCAGCGCGGCGGCCTTGACCTTCTCGGGCAGGTCGGCGGCCTCGACGCGGGTGCGGTAGTCCGCCTCCTCGTCGGCCGAGCCGTCCTCGCCGAGCTCCTTGCGGATCGCGGCCAGCTGCTGGCGCAGCAGGAACTCCCGCTGCGTCTTGTCCATCGACTCGCGCACGTCGTCGCGGATCTTCGCGGTCACCTCGGCCTCGGCCAGGTAAGCCCGCGACCACTCCAGCAGCAGCGTCAGCCGCTCCTCGACGTCGGTCGTCTCCAGGATCCTGGCCTTCTGCTCCGCGTCCAGGTATGGCGCGTAGCCGGAGGTGTCGGCCAACTGGCCGGGGTCGGTGATGTTGCGGATCGAGTCGATCAGCTGCCAGGCGCCGCGCGCCTGCAGGATCCCCTCGACCACGGTCTTGTATTCCACGGCCAGCTCGCGCGCCTTCTCGGTCACCGGGCCGGCCTCGACCGGGGTCGCCTCGACCCACAGCGCGGCGCCGGGACCGGTAACGCCCTGGCCGACCCGCGCCCGGGACGTGCCGCGCAGCAGCGCGCCGGGCTCGCCGGTGGGCAGCCGACCGACCTGGTCCAGGATGGCCACCGTGCCGATGGCCGCGTACTTGCCGTCCAGCCGCGGGACCACGAGGACTCGCGCCTCGCTCCGTATCCCGCCGGCCGCCGAGCCCGCGGTGCGGGCCGCGTCGACGGCGGCCTGTGCCTCGGAGTCCAGCTCCACCGGCACGACCATGCCCGGCAGCAGCACACCGTCGGTGAACGGCAGGACCGGGAGTGTCAGGTTCGCCATGAGTCTTCGCACCTCGATTGGATTGAGTCTGTTGCACTCAACGCATGGAGGCGGAGAACCTTCCGGCCGTTCGCTGTGAGCGAGCGAAGAATGGCAACCAGGCCGCCCTGTCCGGCATCTGACCAGGTAGTGAGGCTGATCGCGACGGAAGGAGGAACCGTGCGGATCCGCATCCTGGTGGCCACGGTGGTGCTGGCGGTGCTGGCCGGGGTCACGGCGTGCGCTGGCGGCGGCGGTGGCACCACCGCGGGCCCGGCCGTGCCGGCGACCGGCCCGACCACCGGCCCCACCACGTCCGCCCCCGCCACGCCGGCGCGGAGCGGGCCGTCGTCGACCGGCACCGCCGCGGCGGGCCCGACCCGCTGCCACACCTCCGAGCTGTCCGCCTCGCTGACCGCGGGCGACCCGGGCGCCGGCCAGCGGTACGCGACGCTGTCGCTGACCAACACCTCCGCCCACACCTGCACCGTCTTCGGGTTCGGCGGCCTGCAGCCGCTGGACGGGGCCAGGAAGCAGCTGCCGATCACGCTGACCAGGGACACCGGGCGGCCGGCCACGCTGGTCCGGCTGGCGCCGAAGACGAGCGTGGGCCGGACCATCCACTGGACCGCGGTCCCGTCCGGCTCGCAGCCCTGCCCCACCCCGGTGTACGCGTCGATCATCCCGCCGGACGAGACCAGCCCGCTGGTGATCGGCTGGTCGCTGGGACCGATCTGCGGCGGCAAGATCGACGGCTGGCCGTACGGGGTGACGCTGTGACCCGCTGATCAACTGCGGTCCCGCCGGTGCGTACCTTTTCCCAGGTGGGCACGCCGTTTGTCCCCGGCGCGGAGCTGGGCCGCCGCTTCTACGCGGAGGCGGTGCGCCCGCTGCTGGACGCGGAGTTCCCCGGCCTGCCGCACGCGGCCGCGCACCTGGGCGAGGGCTCCGACGTGCTCGGCTACGACACGGCGATGTCCCGGGACCACGGGTGGGGTCCGGCGGTGACGTTGTTCCTGCCGGAGGCGGAAGCCTGGCAGGCACCGGCGATCCGCTCCATGCTGGACGCCCGGCTGCCGGACGTGTTCTGCGGATACCCGACCGGCTTCGCCGCCCACCCGGCCGACCCGACCAGCCAGGTCATGACGCTCGGCGCGCCGGCACGGCGGGTGCGCACCACGACCGTGCGGGCGTTCGCCCGCCGCCAGCTCGGCTGGGACCCGGCCGACCCGCTGTCGGTGGCCGACTGGCTGTCGTTCCCGAGCCAGCAGCTGCTCAGCGTGACCGCCGGGCCGGTGCACCACGACGGGGTCGGCGAGCTGACCCGGCTGCGCGAGCGGCTGGCCTGGTATCCCACCGACCTCTGGCGCTACCTGCTCGCGGCCGGCTGGAGCCGGCTCGGCGAGGAGGAGCACCTGATGGGCCGGGCCGGCCACGCCGGCGACGAGCTCGGGTCGGCGGTGATCGGCAGCCGGCTGACCAGGGACCTGATGGCGCTCGGGTTCCTGCTGGAGCGGCGGTACGCGCCGTACCCGAAGTGGTTCGGCACCGCGTTCGCGCGGCTCGACCTCGCGCCGGCGCTCACCCCGGTGCTGGCCGAGCTGGTCGCCGCGCGGACCTGGCCGGAGCGGCAGGACGCGTACGCGGCGGCGGCCGGGATGCTGGTCCGCCGGCAGAACGCGCTGGAGCTGTGCGCGCCGGTGGACCCGCGGCCGCGGCTGTTCCACACCCGGCCGTTCTGGGTGATCGACGGCGCCCGGCTGGCCTCGGTGCTGGTCGCGGCGATCGGCGACCCGGCGGTGCGGCGGCTGACCCGGCGCCGGCTGATCGGCTCGGTCGACCAGTGGAGCGACAGCACCGACCTCAAGGACGCGCAGTTCCGCGGGGAGATACGCCGGTTCTACGGCTGACGTGCCGCTGGAGCTTCGCTAGAGGGCGCGGATCAGCTCGGGGGTGAGCCCGGCCGGGGTCGGGACGGTCGCCCGGGCCAGCGCGAGCACGTCCGCCGGCGGCGGGAAGTGCGGGTTGGGCACGGCGACGACGACCATCGCGGCGGCCGCGGCCGCGCGCAGCCCGTTGGCCGAGTCCTCGACCGCGACGCAGGCCGCCGGCTCGGCGGCGAGCTTCGTCGCGGCGGCGAGGTAGACATCCGGCGCCGGCTTGCCTCGCGGCACCTCCTCGCTGGACACCGTGACCCCGAACCGGTCGGTCAGCCCGGCCACGGCCAGCACCACCCGGATGAGGTCGGGTGGCGACGAGCTCGCCACCCCCAGCGGCCACTGCTCGGACAGCGCGACGACCGCCTCGACGGCACCGGGCAGCAGCGGCACGTGCTCCCGGTAGCGAGCTGTCATCGCCTCGATCACCACCCGGGCCAGCTCGTCCGGGCTGCCGGCCGCGCCGAGCGTGGTCAGGTAGCGCGCCCACTCCGGCGTGCTCATGCCCTGCATCGCGGTGGTCGCCTCGCCGGTCCACCGGCCGCCGCGCTCGACGACGACCGCCCGGCGCACCTCGTCCCAGACCTGCTCCGAGTCCACCAGCACGCCGTCAAGGTCGAACACGATCGCGGCCGGGTCCATCCGCACATCCTCTACCGTGCTGGCCGTGGAGCTGGAGAAGGCGACCGCGGTGGAGCCGCTCGCCGGCGGGCGGTACGGGGCGACGCTCGACCCGGGGTGGGCGGTCGCCGGCAAGCAGCACGGCGGCTACCTGCTGGTCGTGCTGGCCAGGGCCGCGGTGGCCGAGGCGGCGATCGGCGCGCCGGCCGAGCTGCCGCACCCGGCCGCGATCAGTGCGCACTACCTGGCCGCGCCGGACGCCGGACCGGCCGAGATCACCGTCGAGGTGCTGCGCCAGGGCCGGACCGCCAGCCAGGCCAGGGCCACGCTGGTCGCCGGCGGTCGGCGCTGCGTCGAGGCGCTGGTTACCTGCGGGAAGCTGGCGCCGTCCGGTCCGCCGTACTGGTCGGACCTGCCGGCGCCGCAGCTGCCGCCGGAGCGGGACTGCGTGGCCGCGCCGGCCAGCGACCCGCGCTTCACCGTGCCGATCTTCGCCGAGGTGGACGTGCGGCTCGACCCGGCGACCGCGGGGTTCGCCGTCGACCGGCCGGCGATGGCCGGCGAGATCCGCGGCTACGCCCGGATGGCCCCGACCCCGCCGGACCCGTACGCGGTGCTGGTCGCGCTGGACATCCTGCCGCCGGCGCCGTTCGACCTCGGCCTGACCGGGTCGTGGGTGCCGACGATGGAGCTCACCGCATACCTGCGGGCGCTGCCTGCGGACGGTCCGCTGAGGGTGCGGCAGCGGGCCAGGCTGGTCACGGACAGCCGGGTGGACGAGGACTGCCACGTCTGGGACTCGACCGGCGCGCTGGTCGGCTCGGCCACCCAGCTGGCGGCGCTGCGGCTACCGCAGCCGTGATGCAGTTCCGATCCGGGAGCTGACCTCCGGCAGCTCGTGTGGCAGAGTGTCGGCGATCCGTAAGGTGCGTGGACCGTTGACCCCTACCCCGAGGACTCTGTGAGCCGGCATCGTCCGTCCCGTACGCACGTGTTGCTCGGCCTGGTGGTCGTCCTGCTCGCGACGATCCCGGTGATCATCCCGCTGGTGGTGACCAACTCAGGGCACGAGGAACCCGTCGGGGTGCGTCTCGCCTCCGGTCCGGCCCAGCCGCCGGTCACCGAGAACGCCCCGGCTCCGGAGTCCGGCGGGCCGACGGCGACGACCGCGCCGCCGCCGGGGGCCGGGACGCTGGTCCCGGCGCCGACGACCACCTCGGCGATCCCGAGCCCGACCGCTGTCCCGACGCCGCCGGGGCCGCCGGCGCCGCCGAGCACGGCCGCGCCCAGCTCGGCCGGCGCGTCGTCCGCGGCGCCCGGGCCGACCACGGCCGAGCCGACGACGCCGCCGACGGCCGAGGCGTCGGTGCTCGACGCCGCGGCGAACCTCGTCGTGGTCGACGTGTCCTGGACGCCGCAGCCGACCGGCGCGGGCCAGCCGGTGGTGTTCTCGGCGCTGGTCCGCAACACCGGGGCGAACGCAACGCCGCCGCTGCCGACGGGCGTCGCGTTCGCGGTCGATGGTGCGGTGGTGAGCTGGTCCGCCAGTGACAGCAGCCCGCTCGGACCGGGCGACCAGCGCACGTTCACCGCGGACGACGGCGTGACCGGCGCGGCCTGGACCGCCGCCGACGGTGACCATTCGGTGCAGGCGACGGTCGACGACACCGGCCAGATCCCGGAGCTGAACGAGGACGACAACACCGCGACCACAGAGATCGTGGTGCCGTAGCGGCGCCTACCGGCGGAACGCCGGCTCGTCCTTGCCCCACGGTCGCGGCGGGGCGGGGAAGTCGTCGGCGTGCAGGGCCGGCCGCGCGTAGGTGAGCGGGCCGTGGGTGACGGTGGTCGGGGTGAACGGGCCCGGCTCCGGCTGCACCGACCGGTCCGCGGTGAGCAGCTCGTGCGCGACCCTGGCCAGCGACGTCGACACCGACCAGCCGCCGCCCCGCTGCAGGGCCGTGGCGACGGCGGCGGCGAGCAGGTAGCCGGCGCTGTGGTCGAGCGCCTGCGCCGGCAGCGCTCCCGGCCGCACGCCGTCGGGCGACTCGACCATGGCGATCCCGCTGGCCGCCTGGACGATGCTGTCGAAGCCACGCCGTCCCGCCCAGGGTCCGGCGGTCCCCCAGGCGGACAGGGACGCGACGACGAGCGTCGGGTTGGCCTCGATCAGCTGGTCGAGCGGCAGGGCGCCCGGCCGGTAGCCGTGCACCAGCACGTCGGCCTCCGCGACCAACTCCGCGAACCGCGGCGACCGCACGTCCAGCACGCAGCTGCGCTTTCCGGCCCCGGTGTCCAGGTGCTGCCACTCGATCTCGGGGATGGCCGGCGGGTCGACCCGGAGCACGTCTGCTCCCCAGAGCGCGAGGGTGCGGGTGGCCACCGGCCCGGCGATCACCCGGGTCAGGTCGAGGACGCGGGCGCCGGCCACCGACCGCGCGGCGCCGTGCGACCGCTGCTGCTCTACCAGCAGCGGCAGCGAGCCGACCCGCGACCCGTGCGGATGCGCGGCCCATTCCGTCTCGCTCCGCGCGGCGACCGCGATCCCGCCGGCCGCGGTGACCGTCTCTTCGACCTCGAGCGCCGGCAGCCCGGCGACCCGCTCGCGCAGCTCCTCCGGCGACGCCGCGATCCCGAGCGCGGCGCACAGCCGCTCCCGATGGTGCGGGTAGTTCGCATGCGTCCGCACGAACCCGTCCCGTGCGGCGAAGAACCCGGACAGCGGTGCCCATGCCGCCATCGCCTCGCCGGAGATCCGGAAGTGCCGCTCACTCGTATAGGCGGTAGCCACCCGCCCCGGCACCGGCACCGGATCCCCAACAGCAAGCGCAGCGAACCCGACCGCCTGCGCCGCCAGCGCCCCCACCGGAAGAACCCCCGCCAACGGCGCCGGCACCAGGCCCGGACGCACGAGATCGGACAGACGCGTCACCCCCCAAGTCTCATCCACCCCGCAAGCACGGCTGCGCGGGGACCCACCCCCGGCACGAAACGCGGGTCCGCGAGAGCAACCCCCGGAACGAAACGCGGGTCCGCGAGAGCAACCCCGGAACGGAACGTGGGTGCCCGGGGGCGACCCCCGAAACGGAACGCGGGTCCGCGGGAGCAACCCCGGAACGGAACGTGGGTGCCCGGGGGCGACCCCCGAAACGGAACGCGGGTGCGCAGAAGACCCCAGAACGCGGGCCCGCGGGGCTCGGCCCCGCGGCCAGCATAAAGCGACCCCGGTCCGCGCTTTCCGCGGACAGGGGTCCCCAGGAGCGTGTGGGCGAGGGGGGAGTTGAACCCCCACGTCCTTACGGACACACGGACCTGAACCGTGCGCGTCTGCCATTCCGCCACTCGCCCAGTGGCCGAGCGAGGATAGCACGCGGGCTCGGCCGGCCCGCGGGCGATAATCCCCGCTCAGCAGCCCGTCAGGACGGCCCGCTCAGGCCAGCACGGTCTCGTCGTATCGGGCGCCGTCGGGGTCGGTGAGGTCGAGCAGGCCCCATTCGCGCATCCAGCCCTGGGTGCGCTCGAACATCTCCCGGGTGTAGGGCTGCGGCACCACCCGCTCGCCCGGCCCGAACCGGCGGACGTCGACGAGCTCGAGCAGGTCGGCCGGCATCTCCCTGGCCCAGTGCCGGGTGTAGCGGTGCAGCTCGAGGTCGATCTCCTGCTGGGCCCGCAGCAGCGCCCGGAAGTAGCGCTCGACGTCGTCGGCGTCGGCCGCCGGCGCGAGCAGGAAGCTCATCACGAAGGTGGTGTCGACCAGCTTGCGGAAGCCGCGCTGCTCCAGCAGGTAGGCCGGTGCGCCCCAGACGTTGACGGCCCGCGCCTGCCCGTCGAGCAGGAGCCGCGCCCGGTCGAACGGGCGGCCGACGAAGCTGAGCGTGACCTGGTCGCGGTCGAGGAAGCGCTCCAGCGCCTGCAGGGCCGAGTAGTGGCTGCCGGAGTGGTAGCCGACGCCGACTTCGACGCCGGCGAGGTCGGCCGGGTCGGTCATGCCGGAGTCGTCGGCGACGTATATCCCGGACGGGCAGACCGAGTATGCCCGTCCGTACATCTTGCCGTGCTGGGCGCTGGCGGCGGCGTTCACTGCCCAGTGGCAGGCGCAGGAGACGTCCGAGCTGCGGCCGGCGGCCATGTCCTCGAACGCGCCGCTGCGGACGGTCAGGGCCGCCGAGTCGGCGGAGCTGACCGTGCCGGACGTGCCGGCGGCGAAGCCGTCGGCCTTGAACTCGTAGTCGAGGCCTTCCGCGGCGAAGAAGCCGCGTTCCTCGGCCACCCATTCCTGCAGCCGCACGTGCGGCTCGACCATGAACGCCATTCTTCGACGCTAGGAGCAGACGAAGGCTGTGACAACGGTCCTTGGCGATACAGATTCGCCGGTACGCCGACTCGGACCGGGTCGACCTGCATCAGCCGGCCGTTCCCGAGCGTGAGACATGGGTAGGCCGAGCGCGGATACCATCGGCGGACAGTCGTGGCGAGGAGGGAAGTTCGGTGGGTGTGCTGCAGCGCTTCGAGCGGCGCCTCGAAGGTGCGGTCGGCACTGCCTTCGCGCGCCTGTTCAAGGGTCAGGTGGAGCCGGTCGAGGTGGCCAAGGCACTGCAGCGGGAGGCCGAGGCCCGGCGGGCCATCGTCGGCCAGGACCGGGTGCTGGTGCCGAATCGCTACGTGGTGGAGTTGGGTCCGACCGACCACGACCGCCTCGCGCCGTGGGAGACGCAACTGACCAACACCCTGGCGGAGATGGTTCAGGAGCACGTGGACGACGAGGGCTGGTCGACGTTCGGGGACATCGAGGTGTCGCTGTCGCGCAACGAGGAGCTGGGGACCGGGATGTTCAACGTGACCAGCAGCGTGGATCCGAACGCGGGCCCGCGCCGCCGTCCGTACAACTCGCTGTCGATGCCGGCGGTGCCGGCCGGGCCGGGTCCGGCGGGGGCGGCCGCCGCCGGCGGCCCGGTGCCGGGCTTCGCGGCGAGCCACGGCGGATATGGCGGCGGATACGGCGGTGACCAGGGTTACGGCCAGCCGGACCAGGGCTACGGCGGCCGCGACCCGGGTTACGGTCCGCCCGACCAGGGCTACGGCCAGCCGGACCAGGGCTACGGCGACGGCTACGGCCAGCCGGGCTACGGCCAGCAGCAGCCGCCGTACAACGACCCGTACGAGCAGCAGGGCTACCCGGCGAACGGCTACCAGCAGGCCAACGGTTACGCCGCGCCGGCGACGGTGCCGCCGCCGTACCACCAGCAGCAACAGCGGCTGCGGCACCTGCTGACGGTCGACGGCAGCCAGCAGTGGCTGGAGCTGCACGTCGGCAGCAACGTGGTCGGCCGCGGGCAGGACGCCGACCTCCGCCTGCCGGACACGGGGGTGTCCCGCCGGCACATCGACATCCGCTTCGACGGCCAGGGCGCCGTTCTGCACGATCTGGGCTCGACCAACGGCACGACGGTGAACGGGCACCGCGCGCAGAGCTGGCAACTGCAGCACGGCGACGTCGTTCGGCTGGGTCACACCGTGCTCGTCTACCGGCAAGAGCCGGCCTGACCTGAAAGGGTCGGAGCCCTGTGAACGCCCCGATCGTCGTCCAGATCCTCCGGTTCGGGTTCCTGGCGCTGCTGTGGATCTTCATCTTCGCTACGCTGCGCGTCGTCCGAGCGGACCTGGCGGGGGCCGGTGCGGCCCGTTCGACGATGCCCACCCGTCCGGCCGCCTCCCCGCGGCCAAGGCCGAAGCGAAGGGGGAAGGCGCTCACCCATCTGGTCGTCACCGAGGGTGGCCTTGCCGGCACCCGTATCGCGCTGGGCGACCAACCCATCATGATCGGCCGGGCCAACGACTCGACCCTGGTGCTCACCGACGACTACGCGAGCACCAGGCACGCGAGACTCGTCAGCCGGGACGGTGACTGGTATGTCGAGGACCTCGGCTCGACCAACGGCACATACCTCGACCGTACGAAGGTCACCAGCCCGACGCTGATCCCGCCCGGAGTCCCCATCCGGATCGGTAAGACGGTTCTCGAGTTGAGGTCATGAACGTTCCCCCTGGCCCAGGTCGCGCCCGGTGACCGTGGCCCTCCGGTACGCGGTGCGGTCCGACCGCGGGCTGATGCGCGCCAACAACGAGGACTCGGTGTACGCCGGGCCTCGGCTGCTGGCGCTGGCCGACGGCATGGGCGGGCACGCGGCGGGCGAGGTGGCGAGCAACGTGGTCATCTCCACGTTCGCGCACCTGGACGAGGACCGGCCGATCGACGACCTCATCTCCACGCTGCGGGACACGACCGCGGCGGCGAACAACAACCTGCGCGCGATGATCGAGCACGACCCGAACCTCGATGGGATGGGCACGACCCTCACCGCGCTGCTGTTCGCCGGTTCCCGGGTCGGGCTGGTGCACGTCGGCGACTCCCGGGCCTACCTGGTCCGCGGCGGCACGCTGAGCCAGATCACCCACGACGACACCTTCGTCCAGGCGCTGGTCGACGAGGGCCGGCTGACCATGGAGGAGGCCAGCTCGCACCCGCAGCGGTCGCTGATCCTGCACGCGCTGAACGGCGCCGAGGTGGAGCCGGACCTGTCCATCCGGGAGGCCAGGGTCGGCGACCGCTACCTGGTCTGCAGCGACGGGCTGTCCGACGTGGTCTCGCCCGACACGCTGCTGGAGGCGCTGCAGCTGCCGGACCCGCACCAGTCCGCGGACCGGCTGGTGGAGCTGGCCCTCCGGGCGGGCGGCCCTGACA
>Ga0308176_10001754_pt1 | contig 13651 bp, 13 predicted proteins | sample PhyCR2_3_FD_203890 | JGI IMG/M metagenome (GOLD analysis project Ga0308176, IMG submission 203890) | Soil microbial communities from UC Gill Tract Community Farm, Albany, California, United States - DLSLS.C.R2 | ecosystem: Environmental > Terrestrial > Soil > Agricultural land | place: USA...
GCGCCCATGCGGCCGCTGTCGCCGACGGCGCTGACGCGCGAGCCCTCCTGGTCGATCCAGATCGTCGGGACCTCGACGATCCGGTGCCCGGCCTCGGCCGCCGACGCGAGCAGGTCGACGTCGAAGAGCAGGTCGCGGGCGCGCAGGCGCGGCAGGATGTCGTCGACCACCTCGCGGCGCAGGACCTTCGCCCCGCACTGGGTGTCGCGGTAGTCCAGGCCCAGCAACCGCCGCACGGCCAGCGCGAAGCCGGCACTCGTCAGCCGCCGCGCGAACGAACGGCGCGCCGGCAGCACCGCCGCGGGATGGCGCCGCGTGGCGATCGCGCCATCGGCCTCGAGCGACGCCTCGGCCAGGCGCATGAGCTCCTGCGGGGGCGTCGCGCCGTCGGCGTCGACGAAGCCGACGAGGTCGGCGTCGGCGCGGCGGAACGTCTCGGCGATCACGCCGCCCTTGCCGAGCTTCGGGTATTCGAATAGCTCGACGCGGTCGTCGTCGTCCGCGTGAGCCTGCACGACCTCCGCCGTGCGGTCACGGCAGTCGTCCATGGCAACGAGGAAACGGACGTCCGGGTCCGGGCAGGCGTCGCGATAGACGCTCAGCGTCCGGCCGATCCGGTCCTCCTCGTTGTGCGCGGGCATGACGATGTCCAGGCGCAAGCCGTTCTCCCTTCTCAGGGTCGAAATTGCGGAAACGGGGCGCCGCAGGCAGGCGGGGGCCGACGCGGCGCTCGTGGCAGGCTGCCCGACTTCGCGCAGCCCAAACACGGGCGTGCGCGGGCGCACACTACGATGGCCTCAATGGCCGATGTGACCGTCGCCGAGGAGGAGTACCTCCAGACGCTGTACTGGCTCTACGAGGCGCGATTGCCCATGACGGGCGCCAATGTGGCCCGTGCAATGCAGCTTTCTGCGCCGACGGTCCACGAGATGATCGGCCGCCTGGAGCGCGACGGCCACATCACGCGCGCCTCCGACAAGGCGATCTCGTTCACCGACTCGGGCCGCGAGCACGCGGAGGCGATCGTCCGTCGCCATCGGCTGATCGAGCGCTTCCTGACCGATGTCCTCGGGATCCCCTGGGACGAGGTCCACGAGGAGGCCGAGCGCCTCGAGCACGCCATGTCGCCCGTGCTGGAGGAGCGCATGCTCGCCGCCATCGGCGACGCGAAGACATGTCCGCACGGACACCCGATCGAGGCCGGCTCGCGCATCGAGGGCGCCCCGCTCGCCGACGTCGCCGAGGGCGCCAGCGTCACGGTCCTGCGCTTCGAGAACGAGGCCGAGGACCTCCTGCATGAGCTCAAGGCCTCCGGCGTGGAGCCCGGCATGACCGGCACGCTGGCCGCGTCCGGCGCGGACGACGTCACCATCGAGACCTCCGCGGGCGACACCGTCACCGTCACCCGCAGCGTCGCCGAGACCGTCTCGGTCCTCGCCGACCCCCAGCCGGCTCCGCGCGTCGCGCTCCCCGAGCAGCTCGTCCTGGCGCGCGACCGCTACGGCCGCTGAGGCTACGCCGTCGCGGCGGGCTCGCCGGCGACCGCGTGGACCGCGTCGGCCAGGCGGCGGACGCCCTCGTCGATCTGGTCCACCGTCACGCCGCTGTAGGCCAGGCGCAGCGTGTTGCGCCCGCCCTCCAGCAGGAAGTCGGTGCCCTTGACGATCGCGACGCCGCGCTCCTGGGCGGCGCTGAAGATCGCGTCGACGTCGGCGCCCTCGGGCAGCGTCACCCACATGAAGTAGCCGCCCTGCGGCGGGGTGAAGCGCGCCTCCGGGAGGTGGCGCTCGAGCGAGTCCGCAAGCGCCTCGACGCGCTCGGCCAGCGCAGCCTTCACCGTCTGGATCGAGCGGTCGATCGCGCCTGACACGCAGAACTCGTGCACGATCGACTGGGCGACCATGTTCGGCGAGATGTAGGTGTTCGTCGCGCGCTTGGCGATCGCCGCGATCAGCTCGGCCGGGCCGACCAGGTAGCCGACGCGGATGCCCGGGCAGACCGTCTTGGAGAACGACGACGCGTAGACGACCTTGTCGTCGCGGTCGAGCGAGAGCATGGTCGGCAGCGTCTCGCCGCTGAAGCGCAGCGCCACGTACGGGTCGTCCTCGAAGATCACGAAGTCGTGCTCGCGCGCGAGGTCCAGCAGGCCGTCGCGCTTCTCGCGGCTGAGCGTGTAGCCGGCGGGGTTCTGGAAGTTCGGGATGATGTGGGCGAGCTTCGGACTGAGCCCGTCGGTCAGCAGCCGCGCCAGCCCGTTGACGTCGATCCCGTCGGGCTCGAGCTCGACCATCCGCACGTCGGCGCCGCGGCCCCGCAGCGCCAGCAGCGTGCGGTCGTAGGTCGGGCGCTCGACGACGACCGCGTCGCCGTCAGCGACGAGGTGGTCGAACAGGAACGCGTCCGCCTGCATCGAGCCGTTCGTGACGAGCACCTGGGCCGGGTCCACGTCGTGGCGCTCGGCGATCCAGGCGCGCAGCGGCACGTAGCCGATCGACGTCCCGTACGCGGTCGTGCCGCCGGGATCGTTGGTGAACGCGCGAGCGGCCGCCTCCTTGAGGCCTTCGACGTCGATGATGTCGAGTGAGGGCGCCCCGCGGGCGAACGAGATCGTGTCGGGCATCCCGACACAGGGTACGCGTCAGGGCCGCATGGGGAACGGGAGGTCCCCCGGGTGCATCGCGAGCACGAGCCGCCCCGGCTCCGTGTGCTCGACATCGAAGCCCTGGTCGCTCGCGCGCCGCAGCTCGAACACCAACGGCATCTCGGCCTCCAGGCGCAACCCGACGACCGCCCTGCCCTCGTCGAAGCTGCGAACGACGACGTCGGCGGCGTTCGGCACCCGCCTGGCCGCATCCTCGAACGCCGCCAGCTCGGCGATGTCGCCGAACGGCCCCGCCTCGATCGTCACCTCGCCGGCGAACAGCGTGCTCTCCGAGGACGGCGCCGCCGGCGGGGGTACGGGGAACGTGACGTGGCCGGCGGCCGGGGTGGGGGTCGGCGGCACGTCGGCGATGCGGGAGATCTGCTCAAGCAGCCGCGAGTAGTCCTCGACGAGCTTCGTCGCCGCCGCGGCGAGCTGGTCGCGGAACCGCAGCAGCTCTTCGAGCTGGGCCTCGACGGGGCCCGCCGCGGGCGTCGCGGGCGGCGGAGGGGGCGCAGGGGGCGGCGGCGGTGGCGCTGCCGGCTCCTCCCGCGCGGGCACGGCGAGCTCCGCCTGCAGCTCGCGCAGCCGGCGCTCGAGCTCGTCCAGGGTCGACTGGACGTCGTCCTCGCCGCTCATCACGGCCGACGGTACTACCCGCCGAGGATCTCGACCGCGATCTCGGCGACCGCCGTCGGAGTGCGCCCGACGCGCACGCCCTTGGACTCCAGCGCCTCGATCTTCGCGGCGGCCGAGCCAGACGAGCCCGAGACGATCGCGCCCGCGTGGCCCATCGTCTTGCCGGGCGGCGCGGTCACGCCGGCGATGTAGCCGACGACCGGCTTGGACACGTTTGCCGCGATGTACTCGGCGGCCTCCTCCTCGGCCGAGCCGCCGATCTCGCCGCTCATCACGATCAGCTCAGTCTCTGGGTCGGCCTCGAACAGCTCGATGATGTCGATGAACGACGAGCCCGGGACCGGGTCGCCGCCGATGCCGACGATCGACGAGTTGCCGAAGCCGCGCTGGGCCAGCTCGTTGCCGATCTGGTAGGTCAGCGTGCCCGACCGCGACACCACGCCGACGTTGCCCTCGGAGAAGAACGACGCCGGGATGATCCCCACGTTGGCCTTGCCGGGCGACAGCACGCCCGGGCAGTTCGGGCCGATCAGGCGCTTGCCCGGGTGGCGCGACTGCAGGTGGTTGAACACGCGCAGCTCGTCGTGCGCCGGGATGCCCTCGGTGATCGCGATGATCGTGTCGATCCCCGCGTCGGCGGCCTCGAGGATCGAGTCGGCGGCGAACGGCGGCGGCACGAAGATCATCGCCGTGTTCGCGCCGGTCTCGGCGACCGCCGCGTGGAAGGTGTTGAAGACCGGCACGCCCTCGACGTCCTGGCCGCCCTTGCCGGGCGTCACGCCCGACACGACGTTCGTGCCGTAGCGCCTGTTGTTCATCGCGTGGAACGTGCCCTCGCGCCCGGTGATGCCCGAGACGCAGAGCTTCGTGTCCTTGTCGATCAGGACGCTCATGCGTTCGCCAGCTCCACGACCTTCTCGGCGGCCTCGAGCATCGTCGTGGCCATGTGGACGTTGGGCAGGTCGGCCTCGGCGAGCAGCTCGCGGCCCTCCTTGTCGTTCGTGCCGTCGAGCCGGACGACGAACGGGACGGTCGGCTTGATCTGGTCGAACGCCTCGATCAGGCCGCGCGCGATCTCGTCGCAGCGCGTGATCCCGCCGAAGATGTTGAACAGGACGGCCTTGACCTTCGGGTCGGAGAGGATGACCTCGACGGCCTGCGTGATCGCCTCGGCCTTCGAGCCGCCGCCGGCGTCCAGGAAGTTCGCGGGGGCGCCGCCGGCCTGCGAGACCACGTCGAGCGTGCTCATCACGAGCCCGGCGCCGTTGCCGAGGATCCCGATGTCGCCGTCGAGCTTCACGTAGATGAGCCCGCGCTCCTTGGCCATCTGCTCCTGCTCGTCCTCGGCGCCGACGTTGCGCAGCGCGGCGTTGTCCGGGTGGCGGTACAGCGAGTTGCCGTCGAGCGTCACCTTCGCGTCGAGCGCCTTGACGGAGCGGTCCTTCAGCACGACCAGCGGGTTGACCTCGACGAGCATCGCCTCCTCGGCGACGAAGGCGTCGTAGAGCTTCGCCAGCAGCGCGCCGACCGGCCGCACCACGTCGTCGGCGACGCCGGCCTCGAACGCCAGCCGGCGCCCGTGGAAGCCCTGAAACCCGAGCAGCGGGTCGACGTGCAGGCGGGCGATCGCGTCCGGGTCGCGCTCGGCGACCTCCTCGATGTCCATGCCGCCCTGCGTGGAGAGCATCAGCAGCGGCGCCTTCGCCGAGCGGTCGAAGACGATCGACGCGTAGTACTCCTCGGCGATGTCGCTGGCTGCCTCGACCCAGACCTCGTGGACCGTGTGGCCGCGGATGTCCATGCCGAGGATCGCCTCGGCGGCGGCGCGCGCCTCGTCGCGGTCCTTGACGACCTTGATGCCGCCGGCCTTGCCGCGGCCGCCGATCAGTACCTGCGCCTTGACGACGCACGGGTAGCCGACCTCGTCGGCGGCGGCGAGCGCCTCGTCGACGCTGGTGGCGGGCTTGCCGTCGGGCACCGGCACGCCGTGCCGGGCGAACAGCTGCTTGCCCTGGTACTCGAGAAGGTCCATGAGCGGCGGCGGACTCTATACAGTCGATCCTCGATGCGCTTCGAGCAGGAGCTGTCGATCAGCAGGCCTCCCGAGGACGTGTTCGACTACTCCGCGAGGGCACGAAGCCGCCCGTCTTCACGCCGATCGTGAAGCGCGGAATGGCCCGGAACTTCCGCAGCTGCCACGAGAACCTGCGCCGCAACCTCGAATCCGCGTAGAAACGGGCACCGCGCGGCGTCCGGTGCCATCCGAATGGCACAATGCCCGATCCAATGGCGCTCCCGAGCAAGGTCAACTGGGTCACCTTCGACGTGTACGGCACTCTCATCGACTGGGAGAAGGGCGTCGCGGACGCGTTCGAGAAGGAGGCCAGGCGCGACGGCTTCACGATCGATCGCGACGAGGTCATCACCCACTTCCACGAGATCTCGCGCGAGGTCGAGGGAGGCTCCTACGAGCTGTACGCCGAGGTGCTGCGCCGCACGGCGGTCGAGATCGCCAAGCGGATCGACTGGCCGCTGGAGCCCAGCCGCTCGGGCTTCCTGCCCGACTCGGTCATGCGCTGGGCGCCGTTCAAGGAGACCAACGCGCAGCTGCGCAAGTTCGTCGGCGGGTTCGAGACCGGGCTGATCTCGAATATCGACGACAAGCTGCTCGGCCAGACGCGCCGCCACATCCCGCACGACTTCGACCTCGTCGTCACCGCTCAGCAGGTGCGCTCCTACAAGCCGGATCCGGCGCACTTCAACGAGTGCGCGCGGCGGATCGGCACCAAGAAGGGCTGGGTGCACATCGCGTCGAGCTACTACCACGACGTCGAGCCGTGCATCAAGCTCAAGGTCCCCGTGATCTGGGTCAACCGGAACAAGGAGACCCTCGAGCCCAACCAGAAGAAGCCGACCGCCGAGGTGAAGTCGCTCCTCGAGGCGGCGAAGCTGCTGAAGGTCTGAGGCGGCGCCGTGCGGGTCGTCGGGCTGCACCCCGGCGTCCTCGTCGCGACCTCGCGCGTCTTCCAGACGGCGTGCACCATCGTCCGCGACGGCGAGGAGTGCTTCGTCGTCGACTCCCCTGTCCTGCCGGATGAGCTCGACGTGCTGCCGGTGCTGCTGGAGCAGGCGGGGTTCCCGTTCACCGGCCTGCTCGCGACCCACGCCGACTGGGACCACCTGCTCGGCCGGCTCGCGTTCCCGGACGCGGCGCTGGGCGTCGCCGAGACGACCGCGGCGCGCCTGAAGGCCGAGCCGGGCGACGCCGCCCGGCGGCTGCGCGCGTTCGACGACGAGCTGTACCTGGAGCGCTCCGCGCCGCTGTCGCTCGGCCAGGTCCAGGCGCTGCCGGTGCCGGGAAAGCTCGACATCGGCGAGCAGACGGTCGAGCTGCACCCGACCGAGGGGCACGTCGTGGACGGGATGGCGCTGTGGCTGGACTGGGCGCGGGTGCTGGTCGCGGGCGACTTCCTGTCGCCGGTCGAGATCCCGATGATCAGTCGCGGCGGCTCGCGCAGCGCGTACCTGGCGACGCTCGAGCGGCTGCGGCCGCTCGTCGAGCAGGCCGACCACGTCGTCGCCGGCCACGGCGGCGCGATCGATGGCATCCGCGCGCTGGCGATCCTCAACGAGGACGTCGCCTACCTGGAGGGCCTGCCGGGTTCGAAGCTGCCGATCGCGCGCCGCAGCGCCGAGCAGAAGCGCATCCACGGTGAGAACCTGGGGCGCCTGTGACCGTCCACCACGCCGCGCTCGAGACAGCGCCCGCCGACGCTGATGCGCTCGTCGCGTTCTTCGCCCTGCTCGGGTTCGAAGAGGTCGAGCCGCCGCCGACGATGGCCGGTGGCACGCGCTGGGTCCAGCGCGGCGGCACGCAGGTGCACCTGCTGCTGACCAAAGATCCCGTCGCGCCTCCCTCAGGCCACGTCGCGGTCGTCGCCCCGGACTACGACGCCGCGATCGAGGCGCTGCGCGCCGCGGGCCACCAGGTCGACGAGCGCCGGCAGCACTGGGGCTCACCGCGCTCCTTCGTCGCCGCCCCCGGCGGCCACCGCGTCGAGGTCATGGCGTTCCCACCGGACTGAGGGGACAGTCCCCCCAGTCCGGTCAGCGGTCGATCCGCGCGGCGAAGCAGCCCGGGCGGGCGTTGTGGACATGCAGGTACGCGGCGTCGTCGAGCAGCCGCTGCGCCGCGTCGTCCAGGACCGACCCCTCGATGACCTCGGCGTCGACCAGCATGTGGCGCTCGTCGTAGGCGCGGACGCTGAGCAGCCGGCGCGTCAGCTGCGACGGGACGCCGTCGCCCTCGAACGGCGCGCAGTCACGCTCGTGGACGTAGATCGGGCCGCGGCCGGCGTAGGGGCTCGAGCCCAGGAACGGGTCGTAGCCGAGGAGCAGCAGCGCCTCGCCTGGCTCGGCGTCCTGCAGGCAGCGCCGGCAGGGGTAGGAGTTCGGCTCGTCGGCGACGACGCGCACGGCGCCCGGGTCATCGGTGAGCGGGGCGGGGAGTGGGATCACGCGCATGCCCCACGAACGCGGCGCACCGTCGCGGCGTGAGATCAGAAGTCCTCGTCGCATCGGCGACTTTCCGGTGTGTCGCGCAATGCGCACCTTTGTGCGCGCAAGACCGCTCAGAGCCGCGAAAAGCGCCTTAAAGCTGCTCACATGCAGGCAACTTTGCCTGCTGTGCCGCCGCCAGCAGAGCCGCGCGCGCCTGGCCGGCGCGCACGTTGATCGACTGCATCGCCTGGCTCTTCGGGTTCGTGCTCAGCGCCTGCTGCTGCAGCCGCAGCGTCTCGCCGAGGCGGGTCACGATCACGGTGTGGGGCGACTTCAGGTCGTCGGGCGGGTCGAGCTCCTTGAACTTGCGCAGCGCGTCGGTGTTGATCGCGATTGTCGAGCGCGCCACCGCGCGCAGCTCCTCGATGTTCGCGGCGGGCGGCAGGCGGTCGCGCTGGGACCTGATGCTCGCGCAGATCGCGTCGGCCTTCGCGCGGTACTCCTTGTCGGACGTGCCGCTCTTGCCGCAGCCGGCCGCCGCGGCCGCCGCGACCCCCGTGAGGACGACCGTGGCAATGGTGTGCCTCATGCCGCGTCCTTCCCGGCGTCCAGGTGCAGCCGGTAGTAGAGGTCGCGGCTTCCGTAGCGGTCGTTGACGAACCCGAACCCCTCGTAGAGCGCGCGCGCCGCCGCGTTGTCCTCGTTGGTGTCGAGCTCCATCCGCCGGCAGCCGCGTTCGCGCGCCCGCGCGATCGCCCCCTCGACCAGCGCGCGGCCCAGGCCCGAGCGGCGCGCCTCCTCGACGACGTACAGGTCCTCGAGCAGGCAGTCGAAGCCCGCCCGCCAGATCCCCCAGCGGTAGCGCAGTTGCACCACCCCGCCGGGCGGCGCGTCCTCGTGCGGCGCGCCGATGAGGAACTCCGAGTCGCGGTCGTCGAGCAGCCGCTCGACGCCGGCCAGGAACGCGTTGTCCGACGGCCAGTCGAGGCCGAGGTGGTTGCGGAAGCCCACCATCAGGCGGGCGACGGTATCCGCGTCGCGGTGTTCGGCGAGCCAGACGTGCGGCGTCACAAGGGCGCGGAGGCTATCCAAGCTCGCGCGTGAGCCGCTCCGCCTCCGCGCGGAAGCGCTCCACGTTGCCGAGCTTGATGTGCTCGTAGCCGCGGATCATGTCCGGCAGGCCGGCGATCTCCGCGACCGTGCCGTGCGTCGCCGGGTCGAGGTGCGCGAGCGCGTGGTCGACCAGCGCCTCGTACTCGCCGATGAGCCTGCGCTCGACGCGGCGGACCTCGGCGAAGTGGAACGGATCGATGGGCTTGCCGCGCAGGATCTTCATCGAGCGCAGCATGCGGAAACCCGGGCGCATCATCCACGCTGGGATGCGCAGCTTGTGCTTCAGGCCCATCGCGCGCAGCAACGGCGGGTGCAGCAGGTACTTGACGCGGCCGTCGGGCTTCGGCCCGAGCAGGTGCAGGCGCGCGACCTCGTACTCGTCCTTGTAGGCCATCAGCTTGTAGAGGTTGCGGGCGTAGAGCTCGGCGATCGCGGTCTCGCCGGGCGCGCCGCGCTCCTGCTCGGCGCGCGCGACGGCGGCGACCTTCTCCGCGTAGCGCCGCGCGTAGCGCTCGCTCTGGTATTCGGCGAGGTCCGGCACGCGGATCTCGAGCAGGCGGCGCAGCTCGCCCTGCGCCCCGGTGGCGTCGATGATCTCCGCCGCCCGCTTGCCGACGACCGGCGGCTCGGGCGCCTCGTGGAGGATCTCCTCGACGAGCTCGGGCCGCGCGATCACGGCGCGCCCCCAGCGGAACGCCGCGAGGTTCTTCTCGACGGCGGCGCCGTTGAGCCGGATGGCCTCCTCGATCGCCTCGGAGGAGATCGGCAGGCAGCCGTGCTGGTAGGCGGCGCCGATCAGCAGCGTGTTGGTCGGCATGTGGTCGCCGAACAGCGCCTCGCTGAGGCCCTGGGCGTCGATCGCGGCGAGCTCGTCGCCGCGCGTGGCCTCGCGGATCGCCTTGAGGTTGCGGTCCAGCGCGGGGAAGCGCACGCCGGTGTCGACGACCATCGACGCGGTCGGGACCTTCGTGGTCGACACGACCGCGACCGTGCGCTCGGGGTCGGCGGTCATCAGGTTCTTCGGGTTGGCCGCGCCGAGCAGGTCGAAGCCGAGCATCACGTCGATCGACGCCGCCGACGCCTTGTTGGAGCCCTCGATCCGGTCGCGCGAGATCCGCACGTCGGAGATCACGGGCCCGCCCTTCTGCGACAGACCGGTCTGATCCAGGCCCGACGTGAACCTGCCGTCGAGCATCGCGGCCATGCCGAGGATCTGCGACACCGTCACGACCCCCGTCCCGCCGACGCCCGGCATCCGCACCATGAAGTCGTCGCGCGGCACGCGCAGCACCGGCTCGGGCAGGTCGGCCGGCGGCTCGCGATGCGACATTTGGGTCTGACCCTTTTGTCGCTTTGGCGGGATGACCTCGAGGAAGGAGGGGCAGTCGCCCTTCACGCACGAGTAGTCCTTGTTGCAGGAGGCCTGGTGGATCTCGGTCTTGCGGCCGAACTCGGTGTCGACGGGCAGGACCGAGAGGCAGTTGGACTTCACGCCGCAGTCGCCGCAGCCCTCGCAGACGCGCTCGTCGATGTAGATGCGCTTCGCGGGCTCGGGCGCCTTGCCGCGCTTGCGCGCGCGGCGCAGCTCGGCCGCGCACGGCTGGTCGTGGATCAGGACCGTGACGCCCTTGACCTTCGCCAGGCCGGCCTGCACCGACGCGAGATCGTCGCGGTGATGCACCTTCGTGATCGAGCTGAGGTTCTCGCGGCGCCACTTGTGCGGCTCGCCGCTCGTGATCGCGATCTCCTTGACGCCCTCGAGCTCCAGCCAGCGCGTCAGCTCCGGGATCTTCAGCTGGCCGAGCACGTCCTGGCCGCCGGTCATCGCGACGGTGTCGTTGTAGAGGATCTTGTACGTGACGTTCGCGCCCGCGGCCGAGGCGAACCGGATCGCCAGCGAGGCCGAATGGTGGAACGTGCCGTCGCCGACGTTCTGCACGAAGTGGTCGTTCTCGGTGAACGGCTGCATGCCGACGAACTGCGCGCCCTCGCCGCCCATCTGCGTGATGCCGGTGACGGTGCCCTTGCCCTCGGGCGAGAGCAGCACCATCGTGTGGCAGCCGATGCCGACGCCCAGCAGCGTGTCGTCCGGGTTCGCCGTCGAGGTGTTGTGCGGGCAGCCCGAGCAGAAGAACGGCGTGCGCGCGATCGGCAGCGGCGCGCGGCGCACCGAGCGCTGCCGCGCCTGGATCTGCTCCACGCGTGCGCCCAGCGCCTCGCCGGTCACGCGGTGCTCCAGCCGCGCCGCGACCGCCAGCGCGATCTGGTCGGCGTCCAGGTCGCTCACCGGCGTCAGCAGCTCGGCGCCGTGCTCGTCGCGCTTGCCGACGACTCGCGGCGCGTTCGGCGTGCCGTAGAGCGCGTCCTTCACCGCCGTTTCGAGGAACGGCAGCTTCTCCTCGACCACCATGATCTCCTCGAGCCCCCGGGCGAACTCGCGGAAGCTCTGGTCGTCGTGCGGGTAGAGCATCCCGACCTTCATCAGGCGCACGCCGACGCGCTCGAGCTCGCGGTGGTCCAGGCCGAGGTCGCGCAGCGCCTGCAGCAGCTCGTAGTAGACCTTGCCCGCCGCGACGATCCCGATCCACGCGTCGCGCGTCGGCAGGCTGACGGGGTTGAGCTGGTTGAGCTGCGCGTACTGGCGCGCGATCTCCAGGCGGACGCCGAACATCGTGCGCTCCAGCTCCAGCGACGCGGGCGCGAGCAGGTTGCCGCTGGGCGTGTGGCGGTACGGGCGGCCTTCCCATTCGACCTGCGGCATGACGGGCACGACGCGCTCGGGCCAGACCTGTGCGGTGCCGGCCGCGTCGGCGATGTTCGTCACGACCTTCATCGCGCTCCACAGGCCCGACGCGCGCGAGCAGGCGATCGCGTGCAGCCCGAGGTCGAGGACCTCCTGCAGCGTGCCCGGGAAGACCGTCGGGATCTGCACCGACGCGAGCGTCGCCTCGGCGGCGCTGGGGAGCGTCGAGGACTTGCAGCTCGGGTCGTCGCCGACGAGCGCGAGCACGCCGCCGGTGGGGGAGGTGCCGGCGAAGTTCGCGTGGCGGATCGCGTCCATCGCGCGATCGAGGCCGGGGTTCTTGCCGTACCAGACGCCGACCACGCCGTCGTACTTCGGGTCGGGCAGGCCCATCGCGAGCTGCGTCCCGTAGACGGCGGTCGCGGCGAGCTCCTCGTTGAGCCCGGGGACGAAGTGCAGGAGGTGCTGCGCGGCCAGCTCGCGCAGCCGCATGATCTCCTTGTCCAGGCCGCCGAGCGGCGAACCCTGGTAGCCGGAGGCGAACGTGGCGGTGCGTACGCCGCGGCGCGCGTCGGCGCGGTGCTGGTCGAGCAGCACGCGCACGAGCGCCTGGATGCCCGACAGGAAGATCGTCCCCTGCTCGAGCTCGTACCTGTCCTTGAGCGAGACGTCGGGGCGGGTGAGCTTGACCGGCCTCGCCTTGCGGGCGGGGTCGTGCGACTGGGGGGACTGTCCCCGCTGTCGCGTCCCGGTCGTCGTCTCGATATCCGGCGTCATGCAGCTCCCTCTCCGCTCCCCGAAAGTGGTCAGGTCACTTTACCACCCGGTCCGGCTCCCCCTCATACGTCCGCTCGAGCTGGCCGAGGTGCTCGTGCATGACGGCTTCGACCTCATCTGCTTCCCCGCTGCGCAGCGCGGCAAGCGTCCGCTCGTGGATCCCGATCGTCCATTCCGGCACGAGCGGGACGTGCATCGCCATGTCGCGGGCGATCTCGAGCTGGCGGAAGAGCATCCGCATCAGCGTCTCGACGGTCGGGTTGCCGGCCGCGCGCGCGAGCGCCAGGTGGAACTGGACGTCGAGCTGCAGGAAGCGATCCTCGTGGCGCGGATGCCAGCCACCCTCGACGAGCCCGCGCATCGCGTCGATCGAGCGCTCCAGCGCCTCGAAGTCCTCCTCGGTCGCCCGCTCGGCCGCGAGCACCGCGACCTGCGGCTCGAGCATCCGCCGCGCCTCGAGCACCGCGGCGATCTCGGCCAGGCGCAGCGACGCGCTGTGGCGGACGAGCTCCGTCGGCACGACGTCGGTGGCGACGTACATCCCGCCACCCGGGCCGCGTCGCACCTCCAGCACGCCGGCGTCGACGAGCACCTTCACCGCCTCGCGCAGCGTCGGTCGGCTGATCTCCATCTGCGCAGCGAGGGAGCGCTCGCCGGGCAGCCGGTCGCCCGTGCGCAGCTCGCCGGCGCGGACCTTCTCGGCGATCTGGTCAGCGGCTTCCTCGAACGTGCGGCGCGTCTGGACGGGCGTGAACACCTCGCCGCAGTCTAGGCGCGGCTGCGGTGGTGCTTCTTGTGTCGATGCTTGTGCTTGGCGCAGCGCTTGTGGTGGCGGTGCTTCTTGCAGCGGTGCTTCTTCTTCTTGTGCTTCTTCTTGGGCTTGTGATGCGACGACCCGCCGTTGGCCGGCGGCGGGCCGGCGCCCGGCGGTGGCCCGCCGGCGGGCGGAGGTGGCGGCGGGGTGCCTGCACCGGTGGGCGGCGGGTCCTGCGACGGCGGCGGGTCCTCGCCCGGCCCCGCCGGCGCCTTGAACGACCGGTCGAGCACCACCGGCAGCAGCGGCTTCTCGAAGCCGCGCCCGTACTCCTCGCCGGCCTTCGCCCCCTGCTGGCCGGGCAGCATGACCATCCGCCAGTTGGAGACGATCTCGGTCAGCGGCACGGTCTGGCGCGCGTTGTCGGAGTCGACCAGGAACAGCAGGTGCAGGCCGTGCGTGCCGATCGAGCCCTGGTAGTAGT
>Ga0308176_10001756_pt1 | contig 13644 bp, 14 predicted proteins | sample PhyCR2_3_FD_203890 | JGI IMG/M metagenome (GOLD analysis project Ga0308176, IMG submission 203890) | Soil microbial communities from UC Gill Tract Community Farm, Albany, California, United States - DLSLS.C.R2 | ecosystem: Environmental > Terrestrial > Soil > Agricultural land | place: USA...
GACCGACGCCCCGGCTGCTCCTGGAAATCCGATCGAGCTGCTTCCTGCGCTCGGCTTCGTGATCTTCGTTGCGGTGACGTTGGTGGTCGTCGCCTGGGCCGAAGGCCGCTTCGGACAGCAGGGGATCGCTCTCCTGCTGCTCATCTCGGGGAGCGCGAACGTCGACGTGGCGATCGTCACGGCAGGCAGCCTGCCGCCACGGGCGATCGGCCCAAACCTCGTCGCAATCGCGCTTGCGGGGACGATCGTTGCGAACATGTGCGTGAAAATCGGGGTGACGATCGTCTATGCGCGGAGCAAGGGTCGGTCGGCGGCGATTGCGCTGACGGCGAGCACGCTCGCCCTTGCCGCGAGCATTGGCGTCGCCTGGCTGACGATGCTCTGAGCATGGATCTCGGTTCTGGTGACCCCAACGGGACTCGAACCCGTGTTTTCGCCGTGAAAGGGCGACGTCCTAGACCGCTAGACGATGGGGCCGCTCAGGAAGCGCTGAGCCGTTAGGCGAGGGGGTTTCGAGCGTCAAGCAAGCGCCGCGTCCTCGACGTGCATCTCGGCCGCATTGCCGCCGTTCCACTCGTCACGCTTGATCGTACCGGCGAGCCACCAGCGCCGGTCGCCTGGCGAGGAAAGCAATGCCTGTCCGAGTTCCCCTGCCGCGCTGCGGAAGGCGATGAACTTGAAGCTCCTGCCGTCGTCGCCGCAGGCGATTCCCCGCACGTGACCGTCGCCGACGATGCCCGTCCGGAGGAGGCGCGCCGGCCCCGCGGCGACGCGCGGGTTCGGCCAGCCGGCGCCATAGGGTCCGGCAGAATCGAGTGCGTCGCACAGGTGCCCGGCGACGCCGCCCGGAGCGAGCAACGCGTCGAGGAGCAGCGCGCGGTCGCCGCGCGACTTCTCGATGTCCGCGGCAAGCCGTTCGTTGATGAAGTCGCGGAACGGCTCGAGCGCACCCGGCGCCATCGTGAGGCCCGCGGCCATCGCGTGGCCGCCGCCGGCAACGAGCAGCCCACTTTCCTTCGCGGCGAGCACCGCCGCGCCGAGGTCCACGCCGCAGATCGACCGGCCAGAGCCTTTGCCGGTGCCATCAGCGTCCTCGGCGATGACGATCGCGGGCCGGCCGAACCGCTCCTTGATCCGGCCGGCGACGATGCCGATCACGCCAGGGTGCCAGCCGCTGCTCATCACGGTGAGCACCGGCGCGCCGTTGAGCGTGGCCGCCCGTTCCTCCGCTTGCTCGCACACCAGCATCTCGATCGCGCGCCGTTCCTCGTTCAAGCGGTCGAGCTCGACGGCGATAGTCCGCGCCTCCTCCGGGTCGGTCGAGGTGAGCAGCCGGACACCGAGATCGGATTTCCCGACCCGCCCGCCCGCGTTGATCCTCGGACCGAGCGCGAAGCCGAGGTCGCGGCAGCCCGGCGGCTTCACCAGCCGCGCCGCTTCGGCAAGCGCCGCAAGCCCGATGTTCTGCCGTGCCGCCATGACGCGCAGCCCCTGCGTCACGTAGGCGCGGTTCAGGCCCTTGATCCGCGCGACGTCGGCGACGGTGCCGAGCGCAACCAGATCGAGCAGGTCAAGGATCCCGGGTTCGGCGAGGGCCTCGAAGAAGCCGCGGCTCCTGAGCTCGCGCAGCAAGGCTACGCCGAGCAGGAAGGCCATGCCGACCGCAGCGAGGTGGCCGTGCGCGGTGCCTTCTTCGCTTTCGTCCAGGCGGTTGGGGTTGATCAGCGCATGCGCGACCGGGAGCAGGGTCGCACACTGGTGATGGTCGACCACGATCACATCGAGGCCGGCAGCCGCTGCTTCATCCAGGGCCTCGAAGGCCTGCGCTCCGCAGTCGACGCAGATTGCGAGCGCCGCGCCGCGCGCCTTCAGTTCGACCAGCGCTTTGCCCGACGGGCCGTAGCCCTCCATCAGCCGGTCCGGGATGTAGACGATCGGCTCCGCGCCGAGCCGCCGCAGCAGCAGCACCAGCAAGGCCGCGCTAGTTGCCCCGTCGACGTCGTAATCGCCGAAGATGGCGACGGTCTCGCCCTTCTGAATGGCATTGGCGAGCCGCTGTGCGCCCTTATCCATGTCGCGGAAGCAGGAGGGGTCGGGCAGGAAATCGCGAATCCTCGGGTCGCGATGGCGGGGCAGGTCCTCGCGCATGACGCCTCGCGCCAGCAGCAGCTCGTCCACCAGCTCGTCCATTGCCAGCGACGGATCAGGCTCGCGGCGCCAGCGCCATGGCTGGCCCGTTACCGACCGCTCAACCTGGAAATCCGCGCTCATCGGATCGAGCCTAACAGGTCTTCGCGCAATTGGCGCGCTGCCGCGGTGGGGATTGCGGGGATAATATGCGTTTGCGCTCTGCCGCCGGCGACGCCGAGCTGCAGCGTTGCAGTGCCGAACCAGCGGGTCACGAAATTTTGCCGATAATCGATGCTCTGAATCCGCACTTTGGGGAGGAGCACGAGCCGGCGCCTCCACCAGCCGGAGCGCACCAGCAGCCGGTCGCCGTCGACCGTGTAGGCGATCCGCCGCCACGCCAGCGCACGAACCCCGACCAGCGCAAGCAAGACCGCGGAGAACATCACCGCGAGGGGCCAGAGGGCGAATGCCTGAACCATTACCACGAGCAGAAGGGGCGAGAGGCCCAAGGCGAACGACCAGACATAGGCCGCAGAAACGTGGGTCCAAGCGAAGTCGCCGGAGGCCGGAGCCCAGCCGATTTCCTCAAGGATGGCGTCCACCTCCGCCGGCCGGGCGAGCGGCGCCAATTCGTGATTGCCCCGGCTTTTCTCCTCCTGCGCAAGGCTTTGCATGAAGAGTTCGCTCCAGCCGAACGTCTCGCGCAGCGGCCCGGAAGCGACGATCGCAGCCTGCACGCGCTTTATGGGCAGCGTCACGTCGGTTTTCGTCAGCAGTCCCCGGCGCCGCCGGAGACCCATGCCGGCACGGTCGAGACGGAAGCCGTAATCCTTGAGCGCGGTGCGGACGATCCCGGTCGCGAGACCGATCAGCAGTAGCAAGACGATGCCCGCGAGGACGCCAGCGGCGCGGTGGGTGAGGACGAAATTCTCCAGCGGTGCGCTCGCGGCGAAGAGCTTGCGCCAGAACTCCTCGCGGAACGGGTCGATGCCGAGCGGCTGACCCACCGTCTGGGAGAGGCCGAACAGGCCGGCAAACAAGGCGAGCGAAAAGTTGAACACGCCCGCAAGCAGGACCCGATCCAGGTTCATCGAGAAGATCGGCGCATGCTCCTGCGCTGCCGGCACAGGCGCGACCGCGGCCGAGCGGCTGCCGCGAACGAGTGCGCGGATTTCCTCGGCCCGCGCCAGCGCAATCGCGTGCAACGCGCCTTCTTCGGGCCGCCGGCCGTCGCCTGCCCCGGTTTCGAACTTGACCTCGGCAAGCCCGAGCAGCCGGGCGAGCGGCCCCTGCGTGATATCCACGTCCTGAATGCGGTCGAAGGGGATCGAGCGATGGCGGCGGCTGATGACGCCGCTGTCGATGCGGATTTCGTCCTGTCCGACGCGGTACTGGAACCGCATCCAGTAGAGAATTGTACCCGCAACGCCGAGGAAGAGGATGGCAACGGCCGCGATGATTGCGGTCGCCCATCGGCCCGACACCGCAAGATAGGCGATGAGAGCATAGGCGCCGCCGAGGCTGCGCAGCGACCGGCGCAATCCCTGAAGCAGGAAGAATGGGTGGAGCCGCTCCGCTGGTCCGACGGCGCTGTCGTCAGGCGAAGTCAGTGCGGACCTGCTCGCGGATGATGTCGCGCATCGCTGAAGCGCGGCCGGGCGTCAGGCCTGGCACGGTGACGATGCTGTTGTGCGTGCCCGCGGTGTGGACGACCAGGCTCGCGGTCCCGAACATCTTGTCGAACGGCCCGCGCACCACGTCGAGGTGCTGGACCCGCACCAGCGGGACGACGGTGTCGACGTGGAACAGCCAGCCGCGCACGACCTGCAGCAGCCGGTCGCCAAGCCTGTATCTCAAGCGCCGGTAGATGCGCGTCGGCGCAATCGCCACCACGGCCAGGCCGATCAGCAGCACGGCGATCGGAATGAGCCCGGCGAAGCGCGTCACGTCGGCGAGCGCGTAGCGGGCGATCAGCGCAACCATCGCGAGAAATAGCCACGTCACCGTCAGACGCACGCGCAGGACATTCTTGTAGGCCGGCTCGACCGGCAAGAGATCGTCCGCGTCCCCCATGGCCGCGGAGTTTAGCCGGTGCTTTTTCCAGGTCTAGCGCCGGTGATGCGCGAAGGCGCGAAATTCCCGTGGAAGCGCGCCGGAGCTACTGGCCCTCGTCGGCCGTATGCTGGAGCAGCTCGCTGCGCACGCGCACCGCGCGCGAACCCACCCACGTTTCGCCAAGGAACACGGCAAAGCCGCCGCCGATCGCAACCATCGAACCGATGAAGAGCAGCGCGATCGCGGTTGCGAAGTGGGTTCCCGTCAGGCTGGCGGCGAACAGCAGACTGACGACGATGCAGATCAGGAGCGCCGACAGCACCGAAAGCAGGATCGCCCAGCTGACAAGGCTCATGCGATGGTCGAGGACCTTGAGTTCGTCCACCCAGCGGTCGTGCTCCGCCCCGCGGCTGGCGAGAAGCCGGGGCTCGATGTCCCGGGAGCGGTCGACGATCCGCGAGAGCCGGGAAGCGCAGACGTTCAGGAACGCACCGATTCCGCTCAGCAGGAAGACTGGCGCGACCGCATTGCGCACGATTTCGCCGACAACGTCGACCGACAGGCCGGGTGGATTCTGCAGCATGCACGCGCTTATGCCGAAGCGCCGCCGTTCCATCCAGACCGGGCGGCGACCTGCGACTAACCTGAATCAGCGTTGTCCGGCCCCACGTGGCAGCTCGCGACCTCGAGCAGCATCAGCCCGTTCACCACGAAGCTCGCCGCAAGCACCCAGGCGAAGCTCGCCACCAGCTCCGTCGTCGGACCGAACAGGCTGATCACGATCGTAGAGATCGAAAGGCCAGCGGCAAGGAGCACGGCAAGCAGGAAGTCCATCCCGGCCGAGAGCAAGGTCCAGGTCCGGACCGATCCCGAGCTTTCGCGGCTTCCCCCCGCAAGGATGAGGCAGCGCAGCAGCAGCCAGCCGATGATCGGCACCACGGTCGGAAAGAAGTGCGTTTGCGGGTTCACGACGTAGAGCAGGCCGGCAAGCGCCGTCACTGCGCCCGCAGCCATCGCGAAGGGCCGCGCTTCGCGCCGCAGCGAGCCCGCCACCAGCTCGATCAGCCCGGCGGAAATCAGCAGCGCCCCGATCATGTCCGAGTGGATCCGCTTGCCCGCAGGCAGGAACGCCGCGCCGACGGCAAGCAGGATGATTGCGATCCCCGCGACGCGCGTGCCGCGTCCGCGGATCCGGTCCGTCCATCCTCGGCCAGCCTGGGTTGCCACCGTTCCTCTCCCTGTCGCGAACCCTGTCGAAACGCTGTTGTTCCCTCTGCTCTATGGCGCGATCACGCGCAGCGCGCCCTTGCGGATGCGGTATTCGAGCGGCGGCGCGGCGCGCACGACCTCGCCGTCGAGCGACACGGCAATGGCGCTGCGGTGGCTGGAGACCCGCAGGCGGTCGACGCCGTCGATCCGCTCCATGTCGTCCTCACGCGTTCGGTTGAACAAGGCGCGGACGCTTGCCGCGATGAGGCCACGCCGCGTCTTCTTGCGCATGACCAGCACGCACAGGTGCCCCTCGTCGAGGCTCTCGCGCTGGCCCGGCGCGCCGAGATCGGTCCGATAGTCGTTGTTGCCGACGAACAGCAAAGGCGTGTCGACGCGCTGCTTCTCGTCGTTGACGGTGAGCGTCAGCCGCTGGTGGCCGAAGCGGATGAGGGCGCGCGCGGAAGCGACGATCATCGCCAGCTTCTTGCTCCGTCCGAGCCGCTCCCGCTGCATGTCGCGGTCGATCACCATCAGCGGATAAAGGCCAATCGCGCTGTTGTTGATGAACACGTGGTCGTTCATCTCGGCAACATCGACCGCGCGCTCATTGCCTCCCGCAATGACCTTCGCCGCTTCGCCGAGGTCGGCGGGAATGCCGAGATCGCGCGAGAAGTGGTTGAGCGTGCCGAGGGGCAGGATTCCGAGGCACGTCCTGGTTCCAACCAACGCCGAGGCGGCTGCGCTGATGGTGCCGTCGCCGCCGCCGACAATCAGCAGCGGATCGCCGCGCTCGGCGATTGCCCGGCAGCGGACCTCGTAATCGCCGCCGTCAATCTGCTCTAGCTCGGCGTGGATCCGCGCGGCCTCAAGCGCTGCGGTGACCTTTTCGGCAATCGCGCTATCCGCCGCGACCGCGCCGCCGCCGCGGTTCAGGAGAACGTTGACCTTCGACATTGGCAGCGCCAACGCGCCGCGCGCTCAGCCTATCCCTGAGCTGTGCATTCGGCGCCCGTGATCGACGACACGGCGAAGATCGGTAGCAGGTGGATGCTGCCGACGGTCAGGCCTGTGATCATGATTATACCCTCTTGGTTCCGGTCAGCGACCGTGGCGGAATATGGATCCCTGACAGCTTCCAGCTTAGTCCAGATCGCTTGAAGATCAGTGATCCCTTTGCGGGGTCCTTGTCGCTGACCGAGAACTCGTCGAATCCCTTCCGCTCGACAATCGGATCGTTGGAAACATCCGGCAGCTTTGGCTGCTTGCCTGAAACGCGGTTGCGTTTGGCCTGATCAAAAACGGCTTCGACGCCTTCGGGAGTCACCATCGCATCAATCAAGGGATCGATCAGCGCCAGCGCGAATGCCGAGCCGATCATCGCAAAGCCGTCGTTTTGCTGCTTTGTCATTTCGCTCGTCACGGCGCGACGGAAGTCGCCCTTCAGGTCCTCTCTGAGCGCAGGATAATCTACATATTCAGAGAGCTTCTGTGCGTCATCGTTTCGCGCTGCTTCACGCATTTGATGAAGTGTCCAGAGTGGCGATGCGTACCACCAAGTTCCCGCGGCGATAGCGAGCAGGATTAGAGCGCCAACGATCCTCTTCATTTGCCCTCCCGCTCCGAGCCGGCGATCAGAGCGTAATCCGACTTTCGGCGCAACTCATGCGACTTCCCGGCGAATTGCGTCACGACAGCGCGGCCACCATATGCATGCCCATGGCGATTCAAATCCGCACCTCGCTCGCCGAGCCGGAAACGTCCGACTTCGTGCCGCACAAGCCGGCGCGCCCGGACAAGGCGGAAGGCGGCAAGCTCTTCAGGATCGTCTCGGATTACGAACCGGCGGGCGATCAGCCGACCGCGATCCGCGAGCTGGTCGAAGGCATTTCCGACAATGGCGAGGCAAGCCAGGTGCTCCTCGGAGTGACCGGCTCGGGCAAGACCTTCACCATGGCCAAGGTCATCGAGACGGTGCAGCGACCGGCGTTGGTGATCGCGCCGAACAAGATCCTCGCCGCCCAGCTCTATGGCGAGTTCAAGAGCTTCTTCCCCGACAATGCCGTCGAGTATTTCGTCAGTTATTACGACTACTACCAGCCAGAAGCCTACGTCCCGCGGACCGACACCTACATTGAGAAGGAGTCGAGCGTGAACGAGGCGATCGACCGGATGCGCCACTCGGCGACGCGGTCGCTGCTCGAGCGCGACGACGTGATCATCGTCGCGTCCGTCTCCTGTCTCTACGGCATCGGCTCGGTCGAGACTTATTCTGCCATGACCTTCTCGCTGAAGAAGGGTTCCGCCGAGGATCAGCGCGAGGTCATCCGCAAGCTCGTCGCGCTGCAGTACAAGCGCAATGACCAGGCGTTTGCGCGCGGCAATTTCCGCGTGCGCGGGGACAATCTCGAGATCTTCCCGTCGCATTATGAGGACACGGCCTGGCGCGTGTCGTTCTTCGGGGACGAGATCGAGGACATCGTCGAGTTCGATCCTTTGACCGGCAAGAAGATCGCAAGCCTCGACAGCATCAAAGTCTATGCGAACTCGCACTATGTGACGCCGGGCCCGACGCTCAAGCAGGCGATGGAGGCAATCAAGCACGAGCTTGCGGAGCGGCTGAAGGAGCTGACCGCGGAAGGGCGGCTGCTCGAGGCCCAACGTATCGAGCAGCGCACCAACTTCGACCTGGAGATGATCGCCGCGACCGGCTCCTGCGCGGGCATCGAGAATTATTCGCGTTTCCTCACCGGCCGCCTGCCCGGCGAACCGCCGCCGACCCTGTTCGAATACCTTCCGGACAATGCTCTGCTGTTCGTCGACGAGAGTCATCAGACGGTGCCGCAGATTGGCGCGATGGCGCGCGGCGACCACCGGCGGAAGATTACGCTCGCCGAGTACGGCTTCCGCCTGCCGAGCTGCATCGACAACCGCCCGCTGCGCTTCAACGAGTGGGAAGCGATGCGCCCGCAGTCCGTGTTCGTATCCGCCACGCCGGGGACGTGGGAGATGAATGAGACGGGCGGCGTCTTCTCCGAGCAGGTGATCCGCCCCACCGGGCTGATCGACCCGCCGGTCGAGATCAAGCCGGTGGAGGACCAGGTCGACGACCTCGTGCACGAAGCGAAGGAGACCGCTCGCAAGGGTTATCGCACCCTCGTCACAACGCTGACCAAGCGCATGGCCGAGGATCTCACCGAATATCTGCACGAGGCGGGGCTAAAGGTCCGTTACATGCACTCCGACGTCGAGACTCTGGAACGCATCGAGCTGATCCGCGAGCTGCGCTTGGGAGTCTATGACGTGCTGGTCGGCATCAACCTGCTGCGCGAGGGCCTCGATATCCCCGAATGCGGGCTCGTCGCGATCCTCGATGCCGACAAGGAAGGCTTTCTCCGTTCCGAGACGTCGTTGATCCAGACCATTGGCCGCGCCGCCCGCAATGTCGAGGGCCGGGTGATCCTCTACGCCGATACGGTGACCGGCTCGATCGAGCGCGCACTCGCCGAGACCGGCCGCCGGCGGGAGAAGCAGGTGGCCTACAATCAAGAACACGGGATCACGCCGGAAAGCATCAAGCGGAATATCCACGACGTGATGGCCCATCTCGCGACCCGCGACGGAGTGGTCGTGGATACGGGCGACGAAGAACGGCCGCACCTCGTCGGGCACAACCTCAAGGCGTACATCGCCGACCTCGAGGAGCGAATGCGCAAGGCCGCCGCCGACCTGGAGTTCGAAGAAGCCGCGCGCCTCCGCGACGAAATCCGCCGGCTCGAGGAAGACGACCTCGGAATCCCGCACGACGACCGCGTCGCCCCGCGCCCGCTTGGCAATTCGACCGAAGGCAAGCCCGGCACCCGTAAGGGCCCCTTCGGCAAGCAGCAGCGGACGCGCTTCGGTGGCCGGCGCTAGGTACCGCGGATGAACCTAAGAACGGAACGCAGCACCGTGTAAGGTGCAGCAATGATCCGCAACTTTACCAACGAAACCGAGCGCTTCTGGAATAGTCAGCGCAGCCGCAAGCTGCCGCCCCATATCCAGCGGACCGCACGCTTGGTGCAGCGTGGTTCGCCTAATGAACCTACAGTTCGCGCTTACGCGAAAGTACAACTGCAGCCATGACCAAGCCATCGAAGCTCTACCAGCAGCTGCTTTCATCATCCGCGCGGTCCATTAACTTCCGCGATTTCGAAGGGCTTCTACGCGCGTTCGGTTTCGAGCTCGACCGGGTGACTGGCAGCCATCGCCAATATGTGCACCCGGATATACCGCGGTCCTTTCCAGTACAGCCGACCGGCAAGGACGCCAAACGGTACCAGGTCAGGGAGTTCCTTGAACTTGTGGAGCGCTATGGCTTACATCTAGCCGAGTGAACGCGCCGCATTACAACATCAATGTCTATTGGTCGGACGAGGACGACTGCTGGATTGCAGACGTGCCGGACTTGCGTCCTTGCTCGGCGCACGGAAACTCTCCGGAAGAAGCGATTGCCCATGTGCGCGACGCCATTGAGGGCTGGCTCGCTGTAGCCCGCGACCGCGGCTTCCCTATTCCCAAGCCGCGTTACCGCCCCGCGATCTACGCGACTCGTGATGCCGCCTGACGCGACTGCGGCTAGGTACTAGAACCGCACCTTCACGCCGAGCTGCCCGCCCATTTCCTCGCCGTGGTCACGGCCCAGTGTGGTGGTGGCGTAGGCGTCGATGCTGATGCTGCTCCCCAGGTCCGCGGTCGCGCCGCCGGCGACACGGCCGTAGGTCTCCTTGTCGCGCGTCGCGGCCCAGTGGTTGACGATCAGCGGTGCGCTGGTCTGGCTGAAGCTGATCAGCCGACTGTCACCGCTGAAATCATGTTCCGCGGTGAGGTCGACGAACGGACGCAGGCCGGCAAGGTCGCCGCGCACTTCCAGGCCCACCTGACCGGTGAGCGCGTTGAGGCTCTGGCCGCCGACGTTCAGCGTGAGCGCCGGATCCCCGCTCTCCGTGTAGCCGTCGACCTTGGCGTGGGCGTAATCTACGGCCACGATCGGACCGACCTTCAGGCCAACCAGCGGCACCAGATAGCCGCCCTTGGCGCCCGCAACGGTGTGGTTTCCGTCAGCTCTCGCGTTCATGTCTTCGACCACGCCCGCGCGGCGGATGTGGTTCTTGTCCTTGCCGTAGCCGACATAGGCCTGCCCGAAGAGGCCACCCGAGCTCAGGCTGCCGTAGGCGCCGAGCTGCCAGCTGCGCGCGCTGTCGCGCGAGCTTTCATTGCCGAACTCGGCCCGCGGGTGGCTGTAATTGGCGGCGATGCCGACCACACCGCCCGCGAGGCCGTATTCGGCGCCGATGGTCGCGCCGACGCTTCGGATGTTGAACTGACTGTTCTCGTCGCTGCGCGGGACGTCGCGGGACATGGCGTCTCCGACCGCAAAGATGCGGAGCCCCTCCGTGCCGGCGCCGCGCGCGTAAAGGTCGCTGCGGCTCGACAGGGTCCGGCTCCACTGCCGCGCCGTGTCGAGCCCGAGGTCGCCGGGCGCCTGCAGCGTCAGCGGAGCGGCGAGCTGCGTCGCGACATATTGCGCGACAATCGCAAATCCCTGCGAGGTGAGGTGAAGCGCGTCGCCGTAGAACAGATAGCCGTTCGAGTTCACGACGCAGGCGGTGCTGGTGGTGAAGGGCGGGCAGACCAGCCCGTTGGTGATCCCGTAGGCGGCCGGGTTGGCGGCGACCTGCTGGAGCAGCAGCTGGCCGTCCAGGTAATGGACGATCGACCCGTTTGCGGCATAACCTGCCAGCGTGGGTTGAAGGGATGAAAAATAGGCGGTGGAGAAGGTGCCGCGAATGGCCTGGGCGGCCGGGTCGTTGGCAACTTCCGGCGCGACCGCGCCGTTGAGGGCGAGGAAGCTGATCGTCGGATTGCCTAGCGCCGCCAGCCGGTCGAGCTGCACGGCCGTTCCCGCTGCCGCTGCCGTCCCCGCCGCAGCCGCCCCTGCGAGCGTGCCGCCGGCCTGCTGATAGAAACGCGCGTCGTTGCCGCCAATCGAGACCGCCAGCAGGTCGTGCTGCGTCAGCGTGGTCGAAGCATTGGGGAACACCGGCGATTGCGTGCCGACGCCGAGGAACTGGTCGACCTCATATTGCAGGCCCTTGCCGCATAGCGGCGCGCCGTAAATCGCGTCGAAGCAGAGCGTGCCGTTGTTGGTGCCGCCGAACGCGCCACCGATTGCGAAATCCTCGACCGGAACCTGCAGGATGTTCGACAGCGTGTCGATATAATTGGTCCCGCCCGAGAAGCGCCCGGTCGAATAGACTGCGAGCGCCTGCGGGTTGGCGTAGCCCAAGGCGAAGGCGTTGCCGGTATCGGCATAGCTGTCGCCGAACGCGACGATGCGGTCGATCTGCTGCGCGGCTGCAGGTGTCGAGCCCGCGGCGATGGTGATCAGCGAAGCGCAGGCGAGCGCACGGCGAAAGCGCTTGGACAACATGGACAATCCTCCCCCAACTCGAGCAACGGCACCGAGCCTCGGAACGCATCGTGGCGATTGTTGACAACGGTGCAAGTGACAAGGCCGCAAACGCGGACGCTTCGCGCCCGACTGCGGCATGGCCGCAACAGCAATGCAGGGGCCCGGATCGAGACCGTCCTAGCGGAGCACGCCCTTCTTCTCCATCGCGCGGGCGTAGACGAACAGCCCGAGAGCGACGAGGATGATGACGACGGGCATGATCTTGTAAATCGCGGCGTCGGCTCCGGCGAGGGGTGGCGCGAGCAGGAGCTGGTAGCCGAGGCTGAGCACCGCGCCGACAAACGAAATGCCGTAGAACCACACTGCCCATCGGCTGCGCATCAGCAGCAGGATGGCCCCGAGGAACGCGAGCCACACGCCGAGGCCCCAGCCGATCTGCGCGTACATCGGCATGTCCTCAACCCAGGCGAGCGCGGCGGACGGATCGACCCCCGGCATGGCCGACGCGAGATAATCGGTGTTGTGCAGCCGGGTCATCAGATAGTCGTAGCAGCCGAAGCAGCTCCACAGGAGCGACAGGATGCCGACAATCCAGAGGTGAACGGGCGTGCGGGCTTGAACAGTCGTAGCCATGGGTTTCCCCCTCCACGGCCGCATCTTTGTCACGCGGCCGAAACGAAGCAAGCGCCCGTTGCGGCCTGCCTGTCAAGCCGGAGTCAACACGGCGCTCAATCGACGGGGACTTCGAGCTTCAGCACTTTGCCGAGGGCGGCGGCGAGCGATTCCATTTCGTACGGCTTCTGGAGCAGCGGGAACTCGTCGGTCCTGCTGATCTGCTCGCTGTAGCCGGTCGTCAGCAGGATCGGCAGTTCAGGGAAGCGGTCGCGGACCTTGTGCGCCAGTTCGATCCCGCTGATCCCGCCGGGCATGACGATGTCGGTGAAGACCAACGTCGGCCTTTGCTCGCCGGACAGGCGCTCTAGCGCCTCCTTCGCACTATGGGTCACGACGGCTTCGAAGCCCAGTTCGTTGAGCATTCCCGCCGCGAGTTCGGCCACCAGGCTGTCGTCCTCCACCACCAGCACGCGGCCCAGGACTTGCGCCCCGTTGAGCTTCGCGTCGGGCACCGCGGCGGCCCGGCTGACCGGCAAATAGAGCGTGAGCGTCGATCCTTGCCCGGGCCGGGACTCGACCGTCACTGTTCCGCCGAGCTGCTTGGTGAAGCCAAACACCTGGCTGAGACCGAGGCCGGTCCCTTCGCCGAATGCCTTGGTCGTGAAGAACGGCTCGAATACGCGGTCCATCGTGTCGCGGGTCATCCCCTCGCCGGTGTCAGAGACGCGCAGCGCGACATGCTCGCCGCGAAGCCCTTCAGGCTGGCCTTCCAGCAGCTCGTTGGCTGCGCTGATCTTGAGCGATCCGCCCTCTTTCATCGCATCGCGCGCGTTAAACGCCAGGTTGAGCAGCGCGAGCTCCAGCGCGCCGGGGTCGGCGTCGATGTTCCACACATGGTCGGAGATTTCGATGATCAGGTCGATGTTGCTTCGGACCGAAGGACGAATCAGGGTGGTCACGTCGGGCAGGAACGTCCGCAGGTCGATCGTCTTGATCTCCAGCTGCTGGGCGCGTGCGAAGGCGAGGAGTTGCTTGGTGATGCCCGCCCCGCGCTGCGCGGAGCTGCGGATGCCGTCGAGCAGGCGCTTCAGCCGTTCCTCGTCGCCGGAATTGCGCGCCGCGAGGTCCGCCGCGCCGAGGATCGCCGTCAACAGATTGTTGAAGTCGTGCGCCAGGCCGCC
>Ga0308176_10001759_pt1 | contig 13629 bp, 13 predicted proteins | sample PhyCR2_3_FD_203890 | JGI IMG/M metagenome (GOLD analysis project Ga0308176, IMG submission 203890) | Soil microbial communities from UC Gill Tract Community Farm, Albany, California, United States - DLSLS.C.R2 | ecosystem: Environmental > Terrestrial > Soil > Agricultural land | place: USA...
GAACACCACGTTGTAAAGAATGCTTGGTCTATCTAGGTTTTAGAATTTTATTGAGTAAAATCTGGTTAGCTCCAATAAATAAACAATATTTATTATTAATCAAGATAACTGTCTACCAGAATAAAAATATGAACCATTAATAATTTATCTATATGTTTGAACATTCAATCGATCCAGCTTTAGAGTTTGTTATAACTCTATCTCCACCTGAGACAGCTTGGCATATATATCATATATGACAGCCGACAAGACCATAAAGGATTGCATGTATAGTCCAGCGATTTAATGAATTCAGTATGTAGGATCAAATCTGAAAGAAAGTAAAAAATCAATGGTAAATGAAAATGTCAAAGAGAATCATTATAGTCGATGATGAGGCTGACATCAATACTGCATTACGTGAGATATTCGAATCAAATGGTTTTACTGTTGATTCATTTGATAATCCTCGCGATGCTTTAGAGAACTTCAAACCACATTTTTACGATCTATTAATTCTTGACATAAAGATGCCAGAGATGAATGGTTTTTCCTTTTATAGAGAGATTAAAAAACTTGATGAGAAGATGAAAGTGTGCATTCTTACAGCTGCAGAAATTAACTATGGAGAATATTCAAATATTCTCTCTTCACTACCAGACAACTGTATAATTCAAAAGCCTGTGGCAAATGAAGATCTATTGAAAATTATAAACGAAGTAATGAATGTGATCATAAATAATATTACCAAAAACATAATCCCAAAGATGTCGCTTTATATAGTAATGTGATGGTAAGTCATAGCTAATTAAACTACACATTAAATGATTAGTTTCAAAAAATCTGGTTGACTAGTTTGTCTTGGATTACCAGTTAATGCTTCACCTTCTGTCTGCGAGACTCTAAAGTCATCTTTCCGTGTTACTTCTGACAAATCCAACATTTTCCGGAATGTGTTAGCAGTTGCGGGACCAAGTCCAGCATAATGATTATTTGCTGCTACTATTGCTAGGTTTAGTCTATCTCCTGTTCTTCTTCTCTATCTCTTTTCAGAAATCTAGCCCGTTTTTTCATCTCTGCAACTCTATCTATCTTTCGGTATTTTGCCAAAATCTATTATGCTGGCTTTGGATCAAAGACTGCCGATATGTTCAGAAAGATAATTGTTTTTCCTTCAATAGATTGACAAGAAGTTAAGAGGAAATATTATAGGCTAGTTCGAACAGATAATACTGCTACCATTCCCACAGGGCAAAGATTATTTTCTGATTATCTGTACACAATTAAATGACCTTTCCATTCCCTATACGTCAGAAACGATCCTTTAATTGAGACTCCTTTACTTCCTGCTGCCAATTATGAATCAAAGTAACTTCAACTGTTTTTACTTCTTGGCTAATAGACGACTTCCGATTGTTTAACACAAATGCATATGCATCGCTTATAATAGGCCTAAAGACATCATTAATTTTTAGTCCACTTCTGTCATAATATGGTTTAATTTTAGAACTTCTAATATCATTATTTTCTTTCCATCCTGGGATGTCTTTTCTACTAATAATTAGAACCTGTATTTCGTCATAAGAATTCTTTACCTCTATGTCAAAGGCAAGTCTATAATCAAACATGAGTATGAGATTTACACCAAAATATAATACTTCATAGCCATGAAAATTTCCGGCAGGTATGTTAAATTCATTGATGTTTCTCATAACATGTGGAAGGACTTTCATTCTCACATAAAGAATCAAGTTAATGGTTAATTTGATTGTCTTGGTAGCTCATGATAGAGAATCGAGAAAACTTTAGCCCTTTTATGACTGGGTACATTTCAAAGGTTGCATCAATGATGCCGAAGTAACAATTACTGCTAAGTTCGCTTACATACAAGATTGAATGGAAGACCATCCTTATCTTATCAAGTACATTCCAACTCCTTTTTAATTTGACTGAGCTTTCTGTGAACCATTCGATGCCGTAAAAGTGATCTATGCTTAATTCATTTTTTATTGCTGCTTGTTCGCCATTTCGAGTGAAAATAAATAAAAGATATTATTAACTACTAATCATGCAGGAAAGGATCTCATTATTATGATTTTGAATAATAAGGTACGGCAAGCCTTGACAGCAGGCAATCTCGCTCATCTTGTGACTCTGAATAAGGATGGCAGTCCTCAGGTCTCTATCGTCTGGGTTGGTCTTGAGGGTGATGAAATTGTCTGTGCTCATCTGAATCTCTACAAAAAATTGAAGAATATTCAGCGTGATGCTCGGGTCGCACTCTCAATGGTGACTGGTGGGAAGACTAATGAACTAGATAATTATCTCGTGATCAATGGTCGTGCCAGAATTACCGAGGGTGGTGCACCCGAATTAGTAAACCGACTAGCCCAGATCTATATCTCCCCAGGCAGAAAGTACGTTCCTGATGAAGCACCAGGGGGATATATTACCCACATTACTGTTGAACATATTCACGGCATCGGACCATGGGATGAGTAATTTAGACCTGTTTGACTAGCGCGACCTAATCGGAGTAGAAAAATCTTCTAGTCTCTTTAAGACCCTAAATACGCTATACAAAAGCAGTCAACAGAGTAGCACTAGAAAAGTATAGCACAGACAACATATAAATATAGATATGAGTGGCTCAAGATTTTTAAATTCTATTGATATTGATGAAACATTTAGATATATATTTAGAAGCATAACGAAAAAGTCTGAGGTCTAATTACTGCTTAGTCTAATCAAGTTATATCCTATATTCACGTAAAAATGACTATTACTAATAATGTCTGTTTGAAATAATCAAAATATTGACTTTGGCTAAAACTTAGAGAGGCATTTATATTATGAAAGTAAAAATAGAATCATGAGAAGACAATTAGAGTGTCATCTAAAGGATCAGGACAGCATTACGAATGGCAAATAGTTGATAAGGTAAGGGAAACTCCTGATACATACACATATTCTTTTTCACCCAACTCTGGATCCCAGAGATTTAATTTTAATGTAGGACAATCCGTCACGATTCGCGCATTTCTTAGAAGGCCTTTAGCATCAGGAAAGTTCGAAGAAGGCTTCGTTGAGAGAGCATATTCAATTGCATCATCTCCCACTAGGAATTTGATTGATTTGACAATCAAGGACGAAAAACCATATGGCTACATTAATCCGGCGACCGGAAAGGCTGACGGTTTTGCAGCTTATTTCCTCGAACAGACCAAGATTGGCGACAAGATTGATGTTCGGGTAAATCCAGCAAAAAATCATTTTTTGTGGAAGATTGCGGCTGGACTAGAGAATGATATAGCCTACTGGTCAGGTGCAAACGGAATAGAGTCTGCCAGATGCCTTATTCAATATCTGGAAGATTCACGGAATCCAGATATTTGTCTTACATTATTCTATAGCAATCCATCTTTACACGTCATCAGGGAGCAAGATGACAGGTCATATTTGAACGTAATCTATTACAAGTGGTTAATCGATATGGCAAAGAAAATAGAGGGTCTTAAAGTCATTTTTACGTTCACTAGAGATAATGAAATATTATCATCAGATCATCCCAGAATTATATATAGAAACGGAAGATTCTTTGTAGGTCCAGATGGAACCAAAGAAAAAACTCTTTCAAAATATCATGGAAATATCAATAATACCGATAAAATTTTTAATCCTATATGTGGAAGCAGCGGTTTTATTAATGGCATAGTCAAGTTACCGAATGGGAAGATAGAGAGAGGAAAGGGAATAATGCAAGATCTGATGGATATTGAAGGTGTTAAACCAGAAAACATTGATAAGGAACAGTATTATCTAGAAGTTGTAGGTGTCAAATAAATACGCTATATTTTAGATGAAGTCTTATCTCACATCAAGAGAGTTAATTTTTAGATAAACAAATTCATGCGATTCTTCAGAATGCGATTTCATTCTCGAGTATGACATGATATTAAATAACGTAAGATATTGGGAACAAAATTTGAAAATATGTAACTACTCGGCTAGGGTTCAACTGTAATAGTTACATATGAAGGACTGCTGACTGCATCATTATTATTTATTATTAATTGAAATGTTAATGTGGTGGATTCGGTGACTTGCGGCGCTTCAAATGTAGGTTTGATACTATTGTTGTTCGATAATGATACGATAGGACCACCTGCTAGCTGTAACCACGAATAATCTATTTTCTTTCCATCCGGATCGTAACTTTTACTCCCGTCTAAAGTAACACGATTCAAAGATTGCGTATTCTTGTCAGAACCAGCATTAGCGACAGGGATACTCCCAGAACTCAATTCCTTTTCTTGATCATCATTCGCATTATTAGTAGTTGTGTAAGTACTTTGCTCTCCATTAATTATTATCGGAGACGAATTATATGAATTTGCAGTAGACTCTGTGCCTACTACAACCTTTCCGTCAGAAGTATGACATGGGCTAATATTGCAAGGGCTAACTGGACAGGGATTTATTAAACATGGGTCAACAGCTTTATCGCATGGATTTGCACTTACACCATAGCCTGTACAATGTTGTTCAATATGATTCGAATTATCTTGATGTATCTCATTTGAACGGCAAGAATTGATGCTTAGTCCAAAACCTGTACAATGTGCCGCTGACTTGGCGTTGTTTGGATTGATATTATTTGGATGTATGTTGTTTGGATTGATATTATTTGGATGTATGTTGTTTGGATTTATCGTGTTAGGTTTAACATTATGCGGAAGACCGTTGGGAGAATTGAGATGTGGAGGACCAGCCTTACCAGGAGAAGTACCTAAAGAAGACAGACCACCGAATCCAGGATGGCTACCACCATCTGGTAAAGCAAAGACTCTGGATTTATCAATAAGTGTTGCAGTTGATAACAGGGTTAGAGATACAAATAACAACATTGCAATTTTTTTTAAAGATTTTGAACCGTTTTCAACAAACAGAAAATTTGATGGATCGATATGTTCAGAACAGTCAATTAAGAATTTTTCAATATTAGATTCAGATTTAGCACTTTTTTGCCCATATATATCATTTAAAACTTGTCTTTTAAAAACCGATTGGAATATTAAATTCAAATATATTAAGTACAATTATGATAAAGATGGGTTATGATATATAGACTTTTACAAACAATTTTTAGAGATTAAGATAAGAGTTACTCGCTTGCAAGATTTTTTAAATTCATGATATAAAAATACTAATGCGGCTATTATTCTAATACATAGTAATCGCACATAGAAATTCTCTGAAAGCTTTAATGGAAAATCTGGTTGGAAATGATGTGCAGTGCAGACAATTGAGTGGATAGTGATCCAGCATTTATTCATGGCTCGGAGCTCATTCTGGATTTACAGATCATGCAGCTACCGCCATGCGCCTCCCTACCATTTCTGTACAATCCGCTAACTCTAACGCTAAATAAAGTAATCCAAAAGATAATGCGTGCACGGGCACTAAAGAATGTGTGTTCCATAAATGAAAATTATTTAGAGAGCGCATGGAATTTCATATATGATACTATACTTTTGATACCTGGCCTTGTGTTGGTAACTATATTAAGACAAATGAAAGATCTTCACATAATCCATATCGGCAATTAAGAGGAAGTTAGATGTATGCCTACACAGTAATGTCGTATCTAGATGTCTTGCAACTACACACCATACTCATGACAGCGTGTCCGTCCCACATCTGCTAGTCTAACGTTTAAATCTCCATCCAACAATTCTAATGGATCGTTACCTATGTTTCTTACCATGTATTCTCTTAATGCACTTTTGACCGTATCTATACTATATTCACTTAGTACTGCTTGTCGTATTTCTTCAATGACAAATACATTAGGACGTCGGCCATGCTCACTATTGTCAATACGATTAAGTTCATTATCTCTCCTGCAAAGTTCTTTCATGAACGTTCTGACTATTATCTCGTTCTCTGAAGATTCATTGACAACCATAATACTTGTACTCTTGGTTATGTATAATCTGAATATAAAGATAAGCAGAGAGCTGAACCGAACGGATCGATTCACATGGTACAGGCATTATGTATTTATATTTTTATCTTCAGTACCTTCGTATAGTTATTGTTAGACGCATTATATGTCTTGACTATAATCATCAACTATATACCTAGATGACCTGTGTCTTAGACTATCCTGCTGTTAATACCACTTAACAGATTGTTCGATGTGCTTAGTCAAACCCGATTACATTCTTGATGTGATAAAGGTTCTATACAGTCTTGACAAATCTTAGTCTTACACTTGAAATAGTAAAGGTAATTAGTAAGGGAGCGCCACTGAACCAATCAGATAGCACTACAATACCCTGCTGCCAAACAGCGATAAATTCAATGAATGTTATAGGGCGCTCGTTTAATCTCGAAACGGTCCCCCACTGACGGCACTAACGTATCGGGTCTATGTGCCCTTCGGTTCAGGCCAATTATCAACACGTAATTGGTCTATAGGTTGATTACAGTCTCCCTGTCGTTAGACGAAGGTGTCCCTGTCCTATCTGGCCAGATATATTCTGGATGCATAAATTCGCTAACGTATCTTATACGCGCACTTGACCACTACATCATACGTCCCGCCTCTTGCTAGGTTAATCACACCTAGACCTGAAGTACCTGATTTATGGATTATACTTCTCACCCACTTGCACGTAAAAGCCCCTCTTACCGAACCCCAGCAAGACTAATTATGAACTTATGTTGGTTCTATTATTACCTCTGCTGTATGCAAAGGCTGTTAAATTCGATAGGATCATCTTTTTCTCGTCACAAGGCATGGTAACCACGACAGAATACTTGATTAGGCCCCGGCTGATTAATTGCAAAATTCCTGGGCGTGTTAGCAATAGAATTACTAATAGAGACAATTGTTGTGCGGGTGCAAGCGCATAAATGGATACGCCGTCATAAGCAACCACGTATTAACCTTAACTAGCGTGATCTGAGGGATGGCAGGCAGGCAGGACATAGCACGCGCCCATGCCTTAGTTACAAATGAAGTATTCTCACATACGTCTATGTATATCGAACAGTCAATCTATACATAGGATGTGTCATTTTCGACAATGTTTATACTGTGGTATGCTGTAAATCCACTTAGAACAGTTTTTCCGATATAAGTAAACCGGATTTGAATCAAATATTATCCGATATGGTAAAACTTGCTTGTGAACTAAATACCTTGCTTTAGATTCATTAATTGCTACTATCTATAGATATCGGAATTTGTACTGTCGCCAGATTGTTTCTGAGCCAGTGGATCTATCATAAGTAATGATAATTTTAGCGTTTATTGAGCTCAGATTAATTTTGTCTTGTATGTGCATAGCCAGTTTGGTTGGTAACGGGGAAGATGAGCAGACGCGCCTCCCTTAATGTCCAAGTTAGATTTCCCCAATATCGCTGATGACTTAGACGCTTTTATCGCACGACCTGAAAGCGGAAATGGCGAGGGTAGAGCCGTATATAAATGGCATACGTAAGAGTGCCTTGGTTATGGAACTATCATCCGTCGAGTATTTGTTACTCCTTGCATTATCGGGTTTAGTTTTATATCTATTGTCTTTGGATTTGGCAGGGTCATAATACATATTCTGTAATCTTGATAGCTATAATCCTTTCTATGAAACAGTATTACTCTAAGCTAATAATGTCTATCGCGTTATTTATGAACAATTTCTGATTGAGATCAATACATCATGATTAGCATTGAGAAAAATTGTACTATCGATAATCCATAATAGAAAGCGATAGCGTACTTTGCAATTAAGACACAACTAAAATTAGGTCTGGCTAGTTTAGCGCGTCTATTGATTTTTGTTTTATAATACTGAGTGGACTCGCGCAGACTGCGTACGTCTACTATCCATCATGAGATATATTTCGGGTACTGAGTAAACAAATCCTATATGAATACAATCAGTTTTCTCATCTAATAAACACTGTAACTCCCCATCTTTCAAGAGTATTTCAACAATTCTGTTTCTTTTATTGTCTTTTATCAATATCCGATCTTGATCGATTGAGATTTTTTCCATGTATGGTCCATGTTTAGCAAACGTCTCATATCTTATCACGGTTTCTTCCATCAAACTAGTCATATATCCAGAAAAGCTAGTAATGCCTTTCAATTCAAGTTTTTTCTTATTCTTTTCATATGACTCATAGAATTTTTTGTAGACATTTTCACTTACTGTAATCGATTTAAATCCTGGTTTTGGCATATTGTATACGTACGGTAATGAATTTACCGATATAAGATTTACGCAAAGTATCCTATCAATAATAAAGAATGCCAGACTATTATCTGAAAACTCAAATCTCGTATCCTTCACTAAATCCTATTTTTATCATGATAGGCGTAGAATCCTGGACTCTTGTTTGACAATTACTTATATGTTTATATAACTTCACCTAAGGACATAGATTTTGATTTACAAATGACAGTGTAATGTGTATCATATCTGATATAATACTCTCGTCTTTACTTTTATCCTATACTAGTTCTGGACTGCTCATTCTATTCCAAAGATCTAAAACATGGCTTACGGACACGATGAATCCATACATCTTTAAAGTCCATTGTAGCTGCGATAAATAATCGGATAGTATCAGCAGAAACTTCACAATCCAGATATCTCTTGTGGCCAAGGGACCATTATACAAGAAATCAGTGATCAATCATATTGGATTACTGATAGTTGGTATGACATCAGATTTTTAGTAAAGGATAAAGGTGTAATTGCAGTAGATGCCTACCACAAATCATCTGAATCAAAAGATTCTCTGTCCATTCAAAAATTTTTTGATTCTACGACAATTACATCTTTTATCCAAACTCCAACTTCGTTCATCGTAATTAGTTTATTTAGATATTCTTGCCAAGAAATTTGTCCATATGCACATACCCATGTCTTATATTTTTGTTTTAAATTTAAGAATGCATCATGATGATAAGTACAGTATTTCGAATCCAAATAACTTTTCCGTACACACGCAATGCATTTTCTTATTCGTGATGTCAATATACTGTTCAATGATCCCAGTGTTAATCATTTTATTTATACGTTAGTTCAGATTGTATATACTAGTGATCCGAAATCTCTGAGTATTAAAATAATTATAATCGTGGCGTAATAGTGATTATTATTTAATATGTCTCGATGAATTATGACCAATTATTAATAATCTATTTTCCCTTTAGTCGCAATCAAAAACTAACCCAATGATGGTATATTGTATATATTTATTATTTTGTCACTCCTGATAGATCTTTGCAAGCTTATTGTGAAATTCTTCCTATGCTCCTGTTTATTGAAACATTGCATCCATTGTTTTTCCATTTCTTAAATAAGAGCATCAGCTGCCTTATCGGTTGCTGGAGTGAGTCTTGATTTCATTTCCTTTTCTAATTTTTCCGCAATCAATTCGATATTAACCTTAATAAATGCCGTTTGCCACTTCATCTCCTATCCTGCTCTCTATCATTCTGCTTTTCATTCTTCCTTCTGTGTTTACACATATTGAGCATGTGCTGCCTGATGCGTGACATGGACGAGGACGCTCCATCGTCTGTTCATATTGACTGTAACTCACCTATTACTACCAGATTAAGGTGGGTAACTATTTAAGTCGGCAACCCAGTCTAGTTATTAGGTGTAGATCCGTAAGTTGATGGAAGATAAAGAAATTGCCTCTATACAAAAGAATATGACTAACTGTCCGATTAATAATACCTTCAAAATAATCGGCAAGAAATTTACAATATTAATATTACGCAATATGATTTACCTGAACCAGAAAAGGTTCAATCAACTTCTTGATTCGATTGAAGAAATTAATGCGAAGACGCTGTCTGCAAGACTTAAGGAAATGCAAAAAGATGGATTGATAGAACGAAAGATATATCATGGAATCCCGGTAAAAGTGGAATACCATATTACTGAAAAGGGACAGGCATTAATACCACTACTCTATCAGATGGCCAGATTTTCAATTCAATATTGTCCTAAAGATGTGTTCAAAGATAAGAAACCTAGGGGGATTGAAGAGATATTTGGATATCAAACCATATAATGATTCAATGAGGACACTAAATATTATCCTACAATGCAGTTGTCCAAGTCGCGTGCAAACATCTGTGAATATTATAATATCAATCTCGTTTCTAGTAATGCCATTACATTTTGCTAGTAATGTAGCCTAGTTTTAGTGATAAGAAACAAAATTAATAACATGAAGGACAGATGCAATAATAGAACGGTTTTCTGCAATCCATATGTCCGCAGTCATACAATACTCCACATCTTGTACATTGATGATAACAATGTTGCTGGCGTACGTTTGTCACATAAAAACGCGCTGTAGTCAATTTGATAGTATGACCGTTGACGTTATTTTAAGTAGAGATTTATTCTGCAATGTTAAATAATTTAGTGTAGATTGTTCAATGTCCGTAATAATGGTTTTCAAGCATGTAATCAACTATATTGATGTCGTTATGATCTTTATTAGACTCACTGCTGATGTGGTGACTAAAAGCATTTATCGGTAAGACTGATATTAATTTTGTTTCCTTTATGATTTTAAGTCTCTAAAGAGCAGTTAATAATAAAGACATTAAGTAACTAAGTTATATCATAGGTAATCGATAGATAATATAGTCTATGCCTAACTGTCTTATGATTACATACTGAAAATAGCAAGCAAAAAAGCCTTGACAACTTCTGCTATGCTGGGAGATGGAATTTTTATTATCAGCCATACTAGTAGCTTCACCATTAACATTCAGTGTAATTTAATTTTTTCAAACAAAGGAAAAGAAAGAATTAGGAGTAGATGGACCAGTTATTTGTATACAAACGTACTGTTCTGAAGTAATGCCTGTACGTAGGATCAACTCTCATAGATTCAGCCACAGTAAAGCAATGGGTTGACATGAACTGCTGTGCTCCTCCAAGTCTATTTTCCCATTTGGGTAACATACTATTTACACAATTTTCCTTGACTACATCAATATATTTAGAGAAAATCAGCCAAGGATTATCGAAACGTCCTACTTGGCTCGTAATCTTGCTGAACAGGACTCCCTGGTTCGCTTAGCGGGCTGCCTTTTCCAAATCAGAAACAAATTCCTTCTGTACTATTACATCATTTCGTGCCCCAAGTCTAGTTAGATGGCCACCAACAAGTGTGTCAAAGTCATAGTTGTTCAACGCTATATCATGAGCTTTGATAATCCTGCAGTATCTTTAGCTATTGCCAAATATGGAATTGGAACCCATCTTGGAAATAAGATATCTGCTAGCATGAGCACATTTTGATTTGGAGCATGAATATATTTCCAGGTAGATGGTTAACTTCATAGTCTAGCTTTAGAGTTTGATTTCCAATTTGTAGTCTATAGTTTTTGGTAAAAGTAACGTTAGGAATTGGTGTCATCCTAGACGCATTTTTGGCTACTCCTAATATTGGCTCGTCTAGGTAAAGTAGCTGATGATCATAAAGTAATGCACGTGCAAGAGCTCGGCGACGCTTCATGCCGCCGGAGAAGGTACTAACCAGCAATTTTCCTTTTATTTCATATATTATGTCTGATACGAATACGAATGCTATTCTAATGTTGTTTCTGCACAGGGAATATTAGTAACGCTCAGTTAGCTTAATTCATGTTGTGATATTTGTTTGTCTACTATACCGTGCTTAATTCGATAACCATGCTTGCCTTTTGAGGTCATTTTATTATTTACTTTGTTCCTATTTTAGTATTCTGAAAAGGACTAGTTTCTAATCTATCTTAGTACGATTCAAACGTTACAACAGGAATTGGTACTATTGGAGCTCTAGTTGTGTTTCTAATCTATTATAGATCGATTTAAACACTAATACAGAAAACGGCGATACAATACAGTCATTTCTAATCTATCTTAGTACGATTTAAACGGCACCTGTTCTTTCTTCTGCCATTTCCTTGATTTCGTTTCTAATCTACTTTAGTTCGATGTAAACCTTTTCTATGGTTTCGTATATGCCGCCCCGTTTGTTCTTTCTAATCTATTATAGTACGATTTAAACCAGAAACTATTCATGTAAAAGCAGCGATGGAAGAGTTTCTAATCTATTATAGATCGATTTAAACTAGACTGGACGACGTGCAAGACTGGTTTGCAGACAAGTTTCTAATCTATTATAGATCGATTTAAACGCCACGACAAATCAAAGCACTATCGCTACAAACATATGTTTCTAAACTATCATAATACGATTTAAACTAGTATTTCAGCCGCAGTCGAAACAGGCCAACAAACGTTTCTAAACTATCATAATACGATTTAAACTATAGTGTTTTCCAAGATCCTTTACAATCTTAATCAGTTTCTAAACTATCATAATACGATTTAAACATGCGACGCTCAGAGAATTATACTGGTGGAAATTGAGTTTCTAAACTATCATAATACGATTTAAACATGATCACGATCATGTGGGTCATGGTGTGGATCTGCGTTTCTAAACTATCATAATACGATTTAAACGGTTTGGCAATGCCGTCAACCAGATGATGGAATTGGGTTTCTAAACTATCATAATACGATTTAAACCCCATTAATTCACGCCCAGCCATATATATACATAACAAAAAACTAGGGTCAAACTCCAATCATGTCAAGTCTTTATAAATTCTGACTACTAGACGGCAACATATGAATTATAACCTGTATTACTTCCTATCTCTAGCCCTATCTCTTTTGTATACCTACAGTTAGAACCTAATAAGGCCCAAGGATTTCGTTTGTCGTCTATTTCTAGGTTAGATAAAGCCCACTTGCCTACTGGTATTAATAGGTTGTTGGCTTCTATGGTAAGCCCTTGCTCCTTTAGGTCTTTGTACTTGTCTATGAATTGCTCATGTAGTAACTCAATACTCCCTTCCTTTTCGTCTATTACCTGCTCTATCCAGTCCTTGCTCTGTCCTGCTATCATATACTTTTCCCACTGCTTTAGCGGCTTGTAGTCAAGTCCATCCTGGTAGTCTGTTAGGTCGTCACCGCTGTAGCCGTTACCATATACCATATTTGCTGCCTCGCTTAGCGATTCCTCCGAGAGTGGCATCTGTAAGGAATCTAATACCTGTAGTGACTTATCCCTTAGTTCTTTGCTATAAGTCCTATTATCTTTGCTGTACTGTCCGCTGAATATTCTTACTGGTGCTGGCTTTCTTACTGCATACCGGTTTACCCTTCCAAAGCGCTGGACTAGTGCGTCTATTGCCGCTGGTTCGGTAAAGCATTACTCAAAGTCCAGATTAAGCGAAACTTCTACAACTTGCGTAGCTACAAGTATCTTGGGTAGCTTGCTTAATTCCTGTTCCTTATCATTTCTATCTTTTCGTGTGAATCGGGAATGTAATAGCCTTGTATCTTTTACTCGCTTGCTAAGTTTTCTATAGACCGCCTGAGCTGTCGGTACGTGATTACAGATTACGAGGGTACTGTTTGTCGAAACCCTTGACATAACTATAAGGATTGGTTTTTACTTACATACTTAAAGTCCTTCATGATTGAATATTGTTGCCGCGAGTTTGAAATGGCCATTAACTATTGACTATGAAGATTTCAGTCA
>Ga0308176_10001761_pt1 | contig 13623 bp, 15 predicted proteins | sample PhyCR2_3_FD_203890 | JGI IMG/M metagenome (GOLD analysis project Ga0308176, IMG submission 203890) | Soil microbial communities from UC Gill Tract Community Farm, Albany, California, United States - DLSLS.C.R2 | ecosystem: Environmental > Terrestrial > Soil > Agricultural land | place: USA...
GCCCGACCAACGCGTCGGCCCGCGCCGCGCCGAGCGCTCGCTCCGTCCGCTTCTACGTCTCACACGGCCTGCTCGATCGCCCCGAGGGTGCCGGCACCGCGGCGACGTACGGCTATCGGCACTTCCTCCAGCTGCTCGCGATCAAGATTCGCCAGCGCGAAGGCCAGACGCTGGAGACGATCAAGCGCGAGATGAAGGACGTCACCGGCGATGCGCTCGAACGGCGCATCGCGCAGTCGCTGGCGCCCGCGCTGGTCGCGAACCCGGTGTCGCCGGCGAGCGAAGACGACAGCCCGGTGCCCTGGCGCCGGATGTCGGTTGCCGAAGGCGTCGAGCTGCACGTCCGCGGCGACTCGCCGTCGTCGAACGAGCAGGCTCTGATCGCCATGCGCGAAGCGGTCCGCGCAGCGTTAGGCCGTCAGGAGCTGCGCTGAATCGTCAGCCAGGCCTGACGCTCACAACAGCCGTGACAGCAGCACCGCCCCCTGCTCCATCAGCTTGTCACTCCACGGGCGCTTCCGGAATTCCTCGAGCTTCATCTCCTTCGAGAACTTCAGGTCCTCCATGAAGATCTCGTCGAGCTGGTGCCCGAACGTGGGATCGAGCCCGACGAGCATCGATTCGTCGTTGAACACCATCGACCGGTTGTCGAAGTTCATCGTCCCGACGCCGCCCCACAGGCCGTCGACGACGATCGACTTCGCGTGCATCATCACCGGCTGGTACTCGTAGACGCGAACGCCGGCGCCGAGCAGCTGCTCGTAGTGCGCGCGACCGGCCCGCCACGTCGTCTTCACGTCGGTTTCCGAGCTCGTCGTCAGGATCCGCACGTCGACGCCGCGCTTCGCTGCCGCCATCAGCAGGTGCCGGAAGTCGTCGTCAGGCACGAAGTACGAGTTCGACACGTACAACGTCTTCCGCGCGCTGGCGATCGAGAGGGCGAGATACCGCTCGGCCGCGGTGCTGCCCACCGTCGGGGCGGTGTGAAGCACCGTCGCCAGCTGCGTCCCGTCGTGCTTCAATTCCTTCGGCGGGAAGAACAGGTCGCCGGTGAGGAGCTCTCCCGTCGCCTCCGCCCAGCCCGCGGCGAACGTTGCCTGCAGCGCCATCACCGCCGGACCGCGGAAGCGCACGTTCGAGTCGCGCCACTGATCCTTGTGGCGGCCGTCGCCGAGCCACTTGTCGTCGAGACCGAAGCCCCCGGTGTAGGCGACGCTCCCGTCGACGACGATCACGCGGATGTGCGAGCGGAACGCCGCCTTGTGCAGGTCGTACCACTTCACCGGTCGAAATGTCGCGACGTGGACCCCCGCCGCCTTCATGTCGTTCCAGTACTGCTCCGGCAGGTTCTGCGCGCCGAAGGCGTCGTTCAGGAACAGCACCTTCACTCCCGCGCGCGCACGCTCGATCACGATCTTCTTCATCGTGTCGGCTACCTGCCCGGGCTGGGCGTAGTACATCTGCAGCGTCAGCGAGCGCTTCGCCGAACGCAGGTCGTTCCAGACCTTGGGATATGTCTGGTCGCCGTTGATCATCACCTCGATCGCGTTTCCCGGCGAGAGGTGCATCCCCGTCAGCAGGTCCAGCGTCGGCAGGAACATCGAGTCGCTGGGCGCCGGCGGCCCGCTCGGATCGCCCGGTGACTGCACGTGCTTCACCGGCGTCCCGCGCGTCACCGAGATGAATCCAATGAGGGCGAAGACGAGGACGAGTAACCCGACGACGCCGCCAAGGATGTAGAGCATTATTCGTTTCATGTGTGCTGGGACTATATCAGACAATGTGCCAGATGCATCTGAACGGTTGCCCGCGAGCCGCGTGAACAGCAGTTTGATCGCAATGTCGCTCGCCGTACGCCGCCGCCCCGCCAGCCGCGCGATCGTTCTCGATCGCTCGCTCGAGGCATTTCCCCTCTTCCGGTTGAGTGACACGTCGGACGACGGAATGATATCCTTCGCCCTCGAGTCGGGCGCGCGGTGGCGAGTCCTCGCAGCTCCCGGCGATCGACTCCCCGGCACCTTCGACCAGGACGTGTACGTGGAGCTGCTTCACCGCTTCCACGAAGCCGGGTCGCCCGCCGACGGCGCGGTCTCGTTCACCCTTCACAACTTTCTTCGCTCGATGGGGCGGCGTGTCGACGGTCGCACCTACGAGCAGCTGCGCGCAGCGCTCGCGCGTCTCGAGCGCACCGTCGTCGAATCGGGTGGCGCGTATTTCGACGCCGGTGCCGGCGCTCCCGTTGATGGCGCGTTCACGCTCCTCAACTCCGTCGTCATCGAGCGCCGCCGCTCGAACGATCGCGATCAGCTCACGCTCTTCTCCTCGTTCACCGCGAGCGAGCCTGGTGATGCGCGCGTCGTGCTCGCGCCCTTCATCCGCGGCAACATCGCGGCGAGCCACGTCGTCACGCTCTCCGCGCCTCGCTACCTCGCGCTCTCGTCCCCCGTCGCCCGTCGACTCTACCGGTTGCTCGAGGTCGCGCGCGAGAATGGCGCGCTCACCTGGCGCATCGAGCTGACGCGACTCGCTGAGCAGCTGCCCCTCACCCAGCGCTACCCGTCGCACCTGCAGCGGGTGCTGCAGCCTGCGCACGAGATGCTCGTCGCTGCCGGCCTCCTCCGCGATGCCGTCGTCAGGCAGAACAAGCGACAGTGGTACGTGGACTACATGCTCGGCTCGCGTCTGCTCTGACGCGACACGCGCGCATGCTGTGATCGTCTGCACGAACCCGTCTTCTCGCAGGACTGGCCTTCGTCGCCCGAACTTTGCATCCTTCCCGGACCATTCCCTCACCCGTACTGGAGGCCGCTCCGATGGCGACCAAGCTCGACAAGACGATCAAGCGCGAGATCGAGATGGATGGCACCGCATACATGGTGACCATCTCTCCCGAAGGCGTGAAGCTGACGCAGAAAGGCTTTCGCAAAGGCCGGGAGATCACCTGGAAGAATCTCTGGGCCAGCGGTACCGAGGAGGGTGCGTAACAGCACCGCGCGCGCGTGACTGCGGGAACGTTCCGCGGTCACGCGCGTATTTGGTTTGTAGAGCGTGGTTACTTCTTCTTGCGAGTCGAGTCTCTCCCGTATGCCTCGTTTACGTCAAGCCGCGATCGCCGGCCTCGTCATCGTCCCGCTGATCGCTGGCGGATTCTACGTCCAGGAAAAGTCAGCGCGTGATGGCGCTCGACTTCTCGGCGACGTCCTCGAGCTCGTGCAGGATCGATTCGTCGATACCCTCGACGCATCTGCGCTCTACGAGAAGGCCGCACGCGGCCTCGTGAAGGAGCTCAACGATCCATACAGCGAGCTCTATTCGCCGAAGCAGCGTGAGACGCTGTCGCGCCAGATCAATGGCCACTACGGCGGCGTCGGCATGCTCATCCAGCCCCTCGACGCCGGTGGCGTCGCGGTCAGCCGCGTCTTCCCGAACACCCCCGCCGAAAAGGCCGGGATCCGCGAGGGCGACCGCATCGTCCAGATCGACACCGCCAACACGCGCGGCTGGACGACGAGCCAGGTCTCGGAGACCCTGCTTGGTACGCCCGGCACCAAGGTCCAGGTCAAGTTCAGCCGTCCCGGTGTCGGTGACCCGATCGCCGTGAACTTCACGCGCGCCGAGATTCACATCCCGGCCGTGCAGTACTCGATGATGCTCGACTCGAAGACCGGATACTTTCCGCTCCTTCAGTTCAACGAGACCGCGGCGGACGAGTTCGAAGGCGCGCTCAAGACCCTCGTCAAGCAGGGCGCGACGTCGGTCGTCGTCGACCTCCGCGACAATCCGGGCGGCATCCTCGAGCAGGCGATCAAGATCGGCGACCTCCTCCTCGACAACGGCGAGCAGATCAGCAGCGTCCGTGGACGCGGCCCCGACCAGCAGGCGAGCTTCGCGGCAAAGGGTCCGGCGCAGTTCAAGGACCTGCAGCTCGTGCTCCTCACCGACAACTACACGGCCTCCGCAGCCGAGATCGTCGCCGGCGCGCTGCAGGATCACGATCGCGCGCTCATCGTCGGCCAGACCTCGTTCGGCAAGGGTCTCGTCCAGACGGTCTATCCGCTCGATGGCGGCTGGGCACTCAAGATGACGACCGCGAAGTGGTATACCCCGAGTGGACGGTCCATCCAGAAGGAGCGGAAGCTCCTGCCTGACGGTCGTTTCGTCGAGGTGACTCCCGATTCGCTCGAGACCGACTCTGCCCGCAAGGCGCGCCCGGTCTATCACAGCGACGCCGGCCGCATCGTCTACGGCGGCGGCGCGGTGACCCCCGACGTCGTCGTGAAGGAAGACACCCTGACCACTGCCGAGCAGACGCTGGCCAAGCTCATCGCGCCGAAGTCCGCCGCCTACTTCACCGTCATCGGTGATTACGCGCTCGAGCTCCGGCCGACCGTGAAGCAGGATTTCACCGTGCAGCCGGCGTGGCGTGAAGAGCTGTTCAAGCGCATGACCGCCGCTGGAATCCAGATCGATCGCAAGGTCTACGATGCGGGTCAGGCGCTGATCAATCGCGAGCTCGAACAGCGCGTCTCGCGCGTCGCCTTCGGCGACACCGCGGCGAAGCGCCGCTCGATCAAGGATGACGCACCGCTCAAGAAGGCGCTCGACCTGCTCAGCACAGGCTCGTCGCAGCGCGACCTGCTCGCCCGCGCCGCGGTCGCCAGCCGCGGTACTCGCTGAGTCGCTAGCAGGAACCGGTCGTTCCGCGCGCCGCCGCTCCACCCGGAGCGGCGGCGCGCGTCGTTATGATACCGCGCGATGCCGTGTACCCGCCGTCGCGCGTCGTTTGGTGATTGCTGTCGCCCGACGCGGGACGTAAAATCACTCGTCACCTCACCGGTACGGTCAATCGTGGGTCTTCTGCTCATCCCGGCGATCATCGCGATCATCGCGCTCTTCGTCGTCACGAAGTCGGTCAAGATCATCGGCCAGGCCGAAGTCATGGTCATCGAGCGGCTCGGGCGGTTCAATCGCCTCGGGCGCTCTGGCTTCAACCTGCTCATCCCCTTCGTCGAGCGCCCGCGGACCATCGACGTTCGCTACTTCAGCACCGACGTCAACGGCGCGAAGCGCATCAGCGCCGGCTCGACCGCGCGCATCGATCTCCGCGAGCAGGTGCTCAACTTCCCGAGCCAGCCGGTGATCACGAAGGACAACGTCACCATCGACATCGATGCCGTGATCTACTACCGCGTCGCCGACCCGCAGAAGGCGACCTACGCGGTGCAGAACCTTCCCTACGCGCTCGAGACGCTCACCCGCACCACCCTCCGCAACATCGTCGGCGAGATGGAGCTCGACCAGACGTTAGGCAGCCGCGACACGATCAACCGCCGCATGCGCGAGGTGATCGAGGAGGCGTCGATCGGCTGGGGCGTCGACGTCACCCGCGTCGAGCTGCAGTCGATCGAGCCGCCGCGCGACATCCAGCAGTCGATGGAGCTGCAGATGCGCGCCGAGCGCGAGCGCCGCGCCCTCGTCACCGGCGCGGAAGCGAGCAAGCGCGCCGCGATCCTCGAATCCGAAGGCCAGCGCGAGGCGCAGGTCCGCAAGGCCGAGGGTGAGAAGGAAGCTGCGATCCTTCGTGCCCAGGGTCTCGCCGAGGGACGCATCGCGATGGCGACGGCCGAAGCGGACGCCATCAAGCGCATCGCCGAAGCGCTTCCCGAGGGTCAGGCGTCGATGTACATGCTCGGGCTCAAGTACCTTGAGGCACTGCCACAGCTCACCCAGGGGAAGGGGAGCACCATCTTCCTCCCGACCGAAGCGTCAGGCGTGATGGGTGCACTCGGCGGAATGCGCGCCCTCCTCGAGCGCGCCGGCCCACAGCGCCCGGACGAATCTGATGCGAGGCAGCAGCCGCAGCTCCCCGCGCCCCGTCCCCCCGCCGACCCGGCGAAGAAGGAGTGACCGTGGCGGAGTCGATCACCCGCGAGCGCGCGGAGCGCATCATTCGCGCGCACGCCTGTGAGAATTGCGGGGAGTACAGCTACAAGCGACTCGTCGTCAAGCCGGCGAACGAGGGCCAGAAGGAGATGGGAGCCGTATGGCACGCCGTGAAGGTCTGCGGCGTCTGTGGCCACGAACAGGAGATCGGCCTCGACGCCGAGGGCGACATCACCTACGCGAGCTGACTCGGTGCTTGCCTTTCCCGGCGTAGCTTCTCAGTTTCGTTAGACCCATGCCGCCCATCAACGTCTCCACCCTCGTTCCCGGGGCTCGTGTCCACCACGAGCTTCGCGTCGTCGAGCGCGAGATGAAGAAGACGAAGAACGGCGATCCGTTCGCGCTGCTCACCCTCGGCAACCGCCACGGCGAGATCAGGACCGCCCCCGTCTGGCACGACAAGCTGCAGTGGGTCGACGGCGCCGAGCCGGGGACCATCGTCCAGGCGATCGGCGAGGTGAAGAACTACGTCGACGGCACGCGCTCCAAGCGCCAGCTCGAGCTCACCGGCCCACTGCGCATCATCGCCCAGCAGGCCGTCAACCTCGACGATTTTCTTCCGCGTGTCGACGACGACCTGACGATCCTCTGGTCCTCGCTCGACAAGGTGCGCGGCGAAGTCGGGTCGTCGAAGCTGCGCAAGGTGCTCGCCGTCTTCTTCGACGACGACCTGTTCCGCCTGCAGTTCGAGAAGTCTCCCGCGTCGACACGCGGACACCACGCCAAGGTCGGCGGCCTGCTGCGCCACGTCACCGAGGTCACCTTCATCGCCCGGACGATCGCGAACTCGATGCGCACCGGGAGCGTGAACCCGGTGAACCTCGACCTCGTCATCACCGGCGCGCTGCTCCACGACGTCGGCAAGGTCGAATCGTACCGCGTCTCGCCGATCGGTTTCGAGACGACCCCCTGTGGCCACCTCCTCGGCCACATCGTGCTCGGCACGCTCATGCTCGAGCGCCGCCTCGCCGCGTTAGGCGAGCCGGTCTGCTCCGAGCAGCAGCTGCTCGAGCTGCAGCACCTGATTCTCTCGCACCACGGATCGCTCGAATTCGGGAGCCCGGTGCGACCGATGACCCTCGAGGCCGAGATCGTCCATTGGGCCGACGAGTCGTCGGCCAAGGCGAACAGCTTCGTCGAGTCGATCGGCGACCCGTCGAACTTCGCGTCCGGCGGTGAGTTCTCCGAGCGCGTCTGGATGCTCGACAACCGCCGCCTCTGGCAGCGTCCGCACGGCTGGGAGTAATCCCGGCGCGCCAGGGCGCTGCTGCCATCCGCGCCTCGTCGCCGCGCCGCCGCGGCTGCCTAACGTCAGGACCGACATGCGCCTCTCGCTCTCCCTCCTCGCCGCCGCTACGCTGATCGGCGCGGCGCCGCTCGCCGCGCAGACTCCGCTCGCCACCTACGCCGACGCCTTCGAGACTCGCGCCGGCGCGGCGTCCCCGGTCGTCCGCTACGAGGTCCGCGTCGACACGGTCGCCGCGCGGCTCTCGGTCGTGATGCACGTCGAGCGCGCGCCGGCCACCGTGCGCATCGCGATTCCCCGCTGGGCTCCCGGCGCTTACCGGCTCGTCGACTTCGCTGCCCGGCTGCGCGCGGCCACCGTCATCACCGCCGCCGGCGAGCGTCGAATCGCCGACAGCGCGCTCGCCGGCAAGTCGGTGTGGCCGGCGCCTAACGCGGCGCCGCTCGCCGTCCCCGGTGGCACCCTCGAGGTGCGCTACGAGGTCATCGGAGACAGCGCGCCGAACAACCGGGCCTTTCTCCGCGGATCCGGCGCGCTGCTCGACGGCCCAGCCACCTACCTGTACCTGCTCGGCCATACGCTCGCTCCCGCTCGCGTTCACTTCGACGTCCCCCGCGACTGGCGCATCGTCACCGGGCTCCGCCCCACCTTCGACTCGGCTTCCTTTTTTGCGCCGAGCTACGACGTGCTGGTCGACTCCCCCGTCCTGATGGGCGATGCGCGGTCGCTCGCCATCAGGCAGGTCGACGTCGAAGGCGTTCCGCACCGCGTCGCCTGGTGGCGCCGGCCGGGCGCCGCGACGTTCGACACTGCTGCCTTCGTTGCGCCGGTGCCGCGCATCGTCGAGCAGGTGAAGCGGATCTTCGGCTGGATCCCGTACCGCGACTACAGCTTCCTGTTCATCGACGGTACCGGGGGCGGGCTCGAGCACCTCAACTCGACGACGATCGGTATCAGCGCCGGGTCCGTCGCCCGCGACTCGCTCGCTCATGTCGACGTGACGGCGCACGAGTACTTCCACCACTGGAGTGTCAAGCGCATTCGCCCCGTCGCCCTCGGGCCCTTCGACTATCAGCGCGTCACGCGCTCCCGATCCCTCTGGCTGAGCGAAGGGGTCACCGACTACTTCGCCGGCGCGATCGTCAGGCGGGCCGGCCTGGTCAGCGAGAGCGCCGCCCGCGATGCACTGGCGTCGTCGATCGAGAGCTACCTCGGCAACCCGGCGAGCACTGTCCTCGCCCCGGAGCGGTCGAGCTTCACCGCCTGGGACACGCCGGTCGTGAACCACGGCTATTCACTATCGTACTACCTCTCCGGCGGACTGCTCGGCGAGATCCTCGACGTCCGCCTCCGCGCCCGCAACGAGACGAGTGGCGGGATGGATGCGCTGATGCGCCGCCTGCGCGATCGCTACGCCGGCGCGCATGGCTTCACCGATGCCGACATCCGCCGCGAAGCGTCGGCCGTCTGCGGCTGCGACATGTCGTCGTTCTTCGCGAGCTACGTCGCTGGCGGGAAGACGCTTCCCCTCGCCGACTTTGCCGCAGCGTTAGGCTGGCGGCTCGTCGTCGAGCGCGCGCCGGCGGTGGACACTGCCGGGAACCCGCTCCCCGATCGCCGCGTCGGCATCATCCCCTACGGCGGCACCGGAAGCGCGGGAGGCGCGATGGGTGGACCGCTCAAGCTGTCCGTCGGCGATCCGACATCGTCGTGGGGGCGGAGCGGGCTCACCACCGGCGACACGCTCGTCAGCGTGAACGGCAGGCCGGTGGAGGGCGCCGGTGCCCTCCGCGCGATGCTTGCGCCGCTGGCAATCGGCGACAGCGTCGCCGTCATCGTGCGTCGAGGCGGTGAGCGCAGCTACGTCGTTCACCTCGGCGGCTATGATCGGGTCCGCGCCCATCTCGAGGAGCTGCCATCCCCGACCGCCGCGCAGCAACGCGCCCGCGAGCGCTGGATGCACGGCGACACCGCGGTCGCCCGCTAATCGCGAAGGAGCTCCAGCAGCGGTTTCCCGGTGATGTCGCGTTACCGTCGAATCGCTGAGTCGGCGGTCTGCGGCTCCAGAGGCGGCCACTCGACTTTCTTCGAGTACTTCGTGCCGAACACCGCTTTCAACGTCGCACGCGGCTCGTCCGTTCTAACGATGGCATCGAGGCGCGATCCGACCTCGAGCGGACGGTCGAAGTCGCGGTAGCGGCGAAAGCTGTGGCAGAAACACCATGGTCCTTTGCGAACCGCGTTGCCCAGCCAGATGTCTGGAGCGCCGATGATCGTGAAGGCGTAGAAGAGGTTCATCGAGCGCAGGGCAGGCAGGTCGCCGAGCGCGGTTCCGCGTGGCAGCGATCCATGTTTTCCCCACTGGATGTCGAAGGCGGGCCCGCCCTTCTCGCGCCAGTCGGTGTGCAGGATTCGCCCGTGCCAGTACGTCCAGAGATCAGTTGGTGCGCGAGTCCCCGGGTCATAGCCGACCCAGACCACTTCTTCGTCGGTGGGGACGGTGAATGGGATCCACGCACCATGCACGTCGTCGCGCCAGAGCAGGTGGTACGAGATGATCGGCCGCGTGGGATGGACGACCGCTACCACTCGGGACAGTGGGAACGTTTCGTCATGCTGGAGGTATAGGACTGGCGCGAGTCTGCGCGCGAGAAGGTCGATGCTGTCTCCCGGCGTTGCTACTCCGGGGATCGGCGCGAGGCTGCGGGGCGGGATGTGGGCATGGGGCCCGCAGGCGGCGATCTGCGTCACTGCGATGGCGGCAACGATCGCACAAATCGATTCTGAAAGGCGCAAGTCTTTTTCCTACTTGGCGTTATAAACCAGATCGGTTATCTTTTCTCGAGGGCGCGGCAAGCGCAGCCCTCGCGTTTCTGTTCCGCAATGCCAGTTCAGGAGTTGCCATGAGAAAGCCCCGTCCGGCGACGTACAATCCGGCACAAGCTCTCCATCTGATCGCCAGCGACCGTACCGGATCTCCGCTCAGCTGTCCCTCGTGCTCGGGTCCGATCGAGCGCTCCCCCGACCAGGTCCCGCCGCTGCCCCGTTCACAGGTCACGCTTCGCTGCAACAAGTGCGGACGCGTCGCCCGTTACATCGCTGGTGCTGCCTGACGATTGCTCTCGCGCCGGTGTGATCTCTCACTGATCACACCGGCGCGCGACTTCGAAGCCGTGTCGGGCATCGTGCACAAATCTTGCCCCGCGTCAGCCTTGCATCTCCGCGCGCTGGCGGTGCGCACGGCGGTGGCATCGTCGTGGCGATCACGCTGGGCAAGGCCGCACCCGTCGACGCGTCCTGACCTGCGGGATCAGGCAGGGGTCGATTCAGCAAGAGGTACGCTACATGGCACGCATCACTGGGACCGTGAAGTGGTTCAACGACGCGAAGGGCTACGGTTTCATCTCGCATGAAGGTGGCCCCGACGTATTCGTCCACTACAGCGCCATCCAGGGAGGCGGCTTCAAGTCGCTTCAGGAAGGCGACCGCGTCGAGTTCGAGATCGTCCAGGGCCAGAAAGGCCCGCAGGCCGCGGATGTGACGAAGGCCGCCTGACCCGCGCTCGAGACAGCATTCTGAGGGCTCCGCTATCCGCGGGGCCCTTTGCATTTCCAGGTGACCGGACCGCGTCGAGACTCGTCTCAATCTCGTATGGGACTCTCATCGACGGCGGCTCGCGCTCACCGCGCGCTCGCTGGCGGCGCGCTCCTCGCCTCCGCCGCCATCAGCCTTGCGCTGCCTCGGGTCGCGATAGCCCAGAAGAAATCGAGACCGGTTGCTTCGGCGATCGCGGTGCGGGGAACGGTCACTGGCGCCGACATCGTCCGTGCAGCGCGCGACTACCTCGGCGTGCGTTACGTCTGGGGCGGAGACACCCCGCGCGCCTTCGATTGCTCCGGCTTCACTCGCTTCGTCTTTGCGCGCTACGGAATCGCCCTGCCACGCACTGCGCACGAGCAGGCCGCCGTCGGCGACGCGCCCTTCCCCGGCGACCTGCGCGCCGGCGACCTGTTGTTCTTCTCGGGCGGGCAGGGCGCGCAGCACATCGCGATCTACGTCGGTGGCGACACGATCATCCACGCCTCCAGCTCGGCAAAGCGCGTGAAGCTCGATCTGATCAAGCCGCACGGTGGGCGCTGGGCGAAGCACAACTGGTTCCGCAATCGGCTCATCGCCGTGCGGCGGGTGCTCCCGATGGAGGGGACGTTCTACATCCCGATGTCGGCAACCACGAGCCAGGCGCCGGCGACGACGGTCACGGCCGAGGGGCCGGCGCCCTTCCGCCACGCACCCACGGTGTACTGAGCGATGCGACACTACCCGCACATCCCTCGCCTCTCGCAGGAACTCCTGCGCCCCTCATTGTCTTGTGATCCGGGGCACACTAGCACGATGTTTGATCGCTTGGTTGAGCTCCTTCGGGGCACGACGCAGCGCGGAGTGGCATGATGGCACAGGAAGCGGTGCTCTTCACCCGGGATCTCCCTGGCGGCGGCTACGTCGCCATCGAATCGCTTCCGCCGGAGGCTGGCGTCCATCGCGCGCGTGTGTGCGTCGAGCGTCGCACCGACCCTGACCGGCGACTCGGCCATCTGCCGCCGATCATCGTCACCCTCGAGGGTGGATCGCCGACCGAGCTGTTCGAAGAGCTCTACCGGATCGCGGTCGACAACGTGGAGATCGCGCGCGGCATCATGAAATGGCAGGCGGCACGGCGAAAGGGCGGAGAAGGCAAGGCGCATTAGGCGCCCGCCATCACCCTCAGCTGCTCAGCCAGTCGAAGCGCACGCCGCGCCGCGATGCCTTCGGCGCCCGCGGTACGAACTTGTAGAGCTGAGCCGGCCGGCCGCGCCCCTCGCTCCGCCACTCCCTCGTCGGCATCACCAGCCGCGCTGACTGCAGCGCGCGCCGGAAGCTCGCCTTGTGCAGCGTCCGCCCGAGGATCGCTTCGTAGACTTCCTGCAGCTCGCTCAGCGTGAAGGAGCCGGGAAGCAGTCGGAACGCGATCGGTGTCCGGTCGAGCCAGATGCCCGCCGCGGTCGCGGCATCATCCACCTGACGGCGGGCAGCGGCGCCGAGCGTCGACGTTCGCTCGCGCGGAACCCACGCATCGTCGCCCGGTTCCGGCGCGGCGACGAGCCCGGCGAACAGCACCGTCGCCGACTCACCCTCCATCCGCGTGACGACCTGCTCGAGCCAGGCGGTTCCCGACCCGATCGCGCCGCGCGCGATCCGCGCCGCCGCGCTCTCCAGCGACTCACCCGGGCGCGGCGCACCGCTCGGCAGCGCGCGGCGGCCGCGTTCTTCCTGTGGCGCGAACACCACCAGCCGGCCCCCGCTCGGTGCGAGGAGCACGACGTCGATGGCGATCGTGGCGCGCAATCCGGCGCGGCCGCTGGCGGGGCGTGAAGGCATGGGCGCAATTAGTATCATGTTGATACTAATGTCAAGCGCCTTGGCGCTCGTGCGAACGAAGACGCCGCCGCGGTGCGCAGCGGCGGCGAGTCTTCCTACTGCGTGATCCGGGCCACGCGCGCGGCCGCGGCCTGCGGCTGCGCGTCGCTCACCAGGCGATCGTTCCCTTCTTCGTCGTGTCGACGTCTTCCTCGCCGCCCGCCTTGAAGAGGAACGCTTCCATGTTCTTCGTCAGGAAAGCGCGCGCCTGCGGATCCATCACGTTCAGCCCATAGTGATTGATCAGCATCGTCTGCTGCTTCAGCCACTGCGCCCAGCACTCGCGGCAGATCCCCGCCTGCACCCGGGCGCCGATCGCCCCCGGGAATGGCGGGCGCTCGAATCCCTCGCGCGTCTGCCCGCAGCGGCTGCAGTGGACGTCGGCCATCAGCTCCTCGCGTACTCGATCTTCGCGAGGCGGACGATCGCGAGCAGCCGGATGTACAGCCAGCCGATGTCGAACTCGTACCACTTCGCCTTGAACTTCGCCGAGCGCGGATCGGCGTGATGGTTGTTGTGCAGCTCCTCACCACCGAGCCAGATCGCGACGGGAAGGATGTTCCGGCTCTCGTCCTTCACCTCGAAGTTGCGATAGCCGACCGCGTGCCCGACCCCGTTGATGATCCCCGCCGCCCAGAAGGGAATCCAGATCATCTGCACGCCCCAGACGAGCGGACCGACGAACAGGCCGAAGAGCCAGATGTCGATCAGCAGCATCAGGAGGATGCCGACCCAGTTCAGCGGCGCGAACAGGCGGCGCTCGAGGAGGTCGTCGGGCGTGCCCTTGCCGTACTTCTCGAGCATGCCCGGCTGCCGCACCGCTTTCCGGTAGTAGAACGCGCCCTTGATGATGATGTTGCGCAGCCCTTCGACGATCGGGCTGTGCGGATCACCTTCGCGATCGGCGAATGCATGATGCTTCCGGTGGCAGGCGACCCACTCCTTCGTCACGATCGCCGTCGTCAGCCAGAGCCACGCGC
>Ga0308176_10001762_pt1 | contig 13618 bp, 8 predicted proteins | sample PhyCR2_3_FD_203890 | JGI IMG/M metagenome (GOLD analysis project Ga0308176, IMG submission 203890) | Soil microbial communities from UC Gill Tract Community Farm, Albany, California, United States - DLSLS.C.R2 | ecosystem: Environmental > Terrestrial > Soil > Agricultural land | place: USA...
GCCGGGCAGAGCGGTGTCCGCCGTGGGCAGTTCCAGGGTCTTGCGTCCGAACATCGATGGGCTCCGGGACCGCGCGCCACTGAACCGAACCGTGCGTGGCGGCCATTAAGGGTGAGGGGCCTGCAGGGGGCAGGCCCGACGCGCGGGAAGATAGTCATTCGCCGCTGCGATTGCACCCTGGCCGGGTGGCTGACGTAACGGCGGTTTCGTGACACTCTCGCGAGTGGTTGACGTCAGGGAGGCGCAAGCCATGCGACGCGCACTGAAAGTGGTCTTGATCGGAACCTGTGTGGCGGCCCTGGGCGGCGCGGCGGCGCTGGCGGCGGGCGGCTCCAGCGGCTCGGGCGGCGCCAGCTCGAACGGGCCGGACACGAACTTCGCGAGCCAGGGCCCGCGCTACGACCCGGCGGCGGAATACGCCAAGGCGATCGTGGCCATGAAGGCCAACGACTACAAGAAGGCCGCCTCGGCGGCGAGCCACGTCACCAACGCGGTGCCGACCAACCCCGACGGCTGGCGCCTACTGGGCGCGGCCAAGGCCGGCGAGAACGACTGGAAGGGCTCGCGCAAGGCCTACGAGAAGGCGGTCAAGCTGGCCCCCGACGATCCCTCGACCCACGCGGGCCTGGGCTTGGCGCTGGCCAACCTGAAGGACGCCAAGGCGCAGGGCGAGCTGGACTGGCTGAAGGCCAAGAGCCAGGCCTGCGGCGACGGCTGCGCCGACCAGGCCAAGCTGAAGGGCCTGACCGACGCGGTGCAGAGCGCCATGGCCCCGGCCGACGCCGCCGCGCCCAAGCCCAGCGCCCAGCTGGACCGCTCCCTGCTGTTCGGCCAGAAGGGCGGCGGCGCCGCCTATGTGACGGCGGTCAGTCTGATCAACGAGCGGCGCTACGACGAGGCGCTCGCCTCGCTGGGCAAGGCCGCCGCCGAGTTCGGGCCGCACCCGGACATCCTGACCTACGAAGGCTACGCCTGGCGCAAGAAGGGCGACTACGCGAAGGCCGAGAGCTACTACAAGCAGGCGCTCTCCATCGCCCCCAACCACATCGGCGCCACCGAGTACTATGGCGAGCTGAAGGTCGCCCGCGGCGATATCAAGGGCGCGCGGCTGATGCTGGCCCGCCTGGACAAGCTGTGCGCGTACGGATGCGCGGACGCCGAGGAGCTGCGCCGTTGGATCGACGCCGGCGGCGACCCGCAGCACTAGCGGTCGTCTCTCTCGCCCTGGCCGGGGCCGCGGGCGCGATCGCGCTGGCGGCGCCCGGCGACGCGCCGATCCGGGCCATGCGTTGGGCGTCGGCGACGGCCGACCCGGCGCGCGCGTTCGGCACGACGCCCACCGAGTGCCTGCGCAAGGCGCCCGACCCTGTGGTTAGCCAGGCCGTCGAAATCGGCCGCGCGGCCTTCCGCACCCCGGTGCTGCTGGGCGGCCAGGCCGGCCGCGCCGGGGTGATGTGCGAGACCTGCCACAAGGGCGGGCGGACCAACCCCGACTTCCTGTTCCCCGGCGTGTCCGGGCCACCGGGCACGGCGGACGTGACCGACTCGCTGTTCTCGACCCACCGCGGGGACGACGTCTTCGACCCGCGGCCCATCCCGGACCTGTCGGCTCCGAAGGGAATCCTGAAGGTCGACCAGACCCCGGCGGCGAGGAAGCTGGAGCCCTTCCTGCACGGTCTCATCACCGAGGAGTTCGATGGGCCCGAGCCGCCGGCGGCGGTGCTGGCGGGCTTGGCGGCCTACGTCCGCGCCCTCGATCCCAAGGCTTGCCCGGCCCGGGCGCGGGAGCCCGTCACGGTGGCGCTCCTGCTGTCCGACGCACGGCGCGCGCTGGCCGCCGGCGAGGCGGCGGCGAAGGCCGGCGACACGCCGACGGCCGTGCTGATGACGGCCGCGGCGCGCAGCCGCCTGGGCCTGATCGACGAGCGCTTCGCCGCCCCGGCGTTGGCCCCCGAGCGCCGCCGCCTGCGGACGGCCGACACAGAGCTGGCCGCCATCCAGACCGCCCTGCGGAGCCGCGACGCCGCCGCCCCCGCGCGGATCGACCGCTGGCTCGCCGCCTCCCGGCCGCTGGAGCAGGCGCTGGCGAAGAAGTCGCCCGCCTCCCTGTTCGACCCGGCGCGGTTGGCGAGCGCCGCGGCCAAGCGCCGCTTGCCCGGCCAAGCCGGCGGAGTATAAGACGCGGCCTCCGCGGGGGCCCTGCCCTCTGGGATGAGCGCGGGTGAGGTGGCCGAGTGGTTGAAGGCGCACGCCTGGAACGCGTGTATAGGTGAAAGCCTATCGAGGGTTCGAATCCCTCTCTCACCGCCATCCTGTCAGCGAACTGATCTCCGAATTCGCTGATCCCAGCTAAACGCCGGGAAACGCGGCGGCATTCGCCGCCAAACCGCCACGCCCGCCCGAAACGCGCGCCGGGGAGGCCCAGGATATCGGCTGATCTGCGCCCGCGTCTCTGTCGCGCCGCGATCTAGTGGAGTTTCCCTGTTTCAGCGCCGGAACAGGGGGCGCGGAGCCCAGAGAACATTGAGCCGGAGCCGAGATGTGCTTGAGGCTTCGCTCATCGCGGTCCTCGGCCTTGTCGCAGTTCATCTGGGTGTCGTGCTGGGCGTCGTCGGCGACATCGAAGAGGACCGGCTGGTCATTCTGCACGTGGCCGCGATCTGGCTCGCTCTCCTCGCCTTGGCGGTCAGAACGGTCGAGGAGGGACTCCAGCCTCAACGCGAGATCGAGAGATATCGCGCTTACGGGATGGCGCTCGAGGACGTGCAGGCAGAGTTCTCGGCTGCAGGTAGTCCGGTGGAACGTATAGAGGCAATGCGAAGCCTCGAGCGGCTGAGCTTCGTGGAAATGGTCAACTTCCTGAAGGCGAACCACGAAGCGCGGTTCGTGATGTGATTGGAGGGCGCCGCTGAAGGACGCGCCCACATTTCGCATAACACCCGATAGCGGAAGATCGACGGGTCAGACTTCAACCGGGCAAGTTGCACCAGTCGCGCCGGTGTAGAGTTCGTCGCTGGTGAACCAACGGATTTCGAAAAATCTTGCGTCATCCGCCAGCGCCGCAGCCAGCCTGCTCAGCGCGTCAACATAAGCAGGATGGCGCGTACCGAAGAGGTCCGCGATCCAGGAGTTCTGCCCAAAGAACATCAGGTAATGGTCCGCCATGAACGTCACCTGGCACCACAGTCGGCGGCGCGGCTCACCGGCGAGAACGTAGACTTCCCAACCATTTTCATCCGCGTAGACCGGCTCGCTGACTTTGTAGCCCAGGTCGCGAAGGATATCCGCAATGGCGCGGGCGACGCTCTTCCCCCCGAACTGAATGATCCGGGGTCCGTCTTCGATATGATCGTCAGGCAGATCAGAAGCGAATTTCGCCCACGGCCGGATCTTCATCGGCTCTGCTCGTCATTGCCGAACTGATCGACGAGAGCGCCTGCGCCGACAGCGCCAGTGCCTGCCAGCGCCTTTAGCGGTACTGGCGCGCCGTGCCAAAGCCGGCCGAGCTGGTCATACTTTTCCCACCCGAGTTCGTCGCCACTCCAGCGACCGCCTCCGAACTCCGCCGGGATTTTCCCGCCGCCGTATTTCGGATCAACTTTGTAGTGAAGCTCGTACATATCACCCGTGCTGATCCCTTCCGGCTTCAGCAGGAAAAACGGACTATCGCTGACGAAGGACGGCACCGGACCACCACGAAGCACCTGTGGCAGCCGTGTTCTCTGCGGAAGATAGTGATGACCGCCTCCGGTGTAAGGCGTCGCAAAATAGTCTGCGAGTCCTTGCGGAAGACCGCGGGCCAGCCATTTCTCCGCGCCACTCGCCTCTGCGGCCTTCCCCAGGGCTGAGAGCCCTTTCGCCTCAGCACCCCCATAGGCCAAGGAGCCGGCGTCGAACAGAAATTCACCTTGGTTCAGACCCACACCCGCTTGGCGCCGCATCTCGCCGGCGAACGTGTTCGCGGGAGGTTGGGCTTGAGGGTTCAGCCGAACATTCAATTGATTGAGGCCAGCTCGCCCGGCGTCGACGGCCGATTGCGGATGAACGATCGCGTTTCCAGCGCTTCTCAGGAGCCCATTGGCTCCCTGAAACACCTTGTCCCAGGCCGCCGCACCGCGCGGGCTGCTCTCCGCGTCGTACGGATCGAACAACCGCGAGGCGAAATCCACCCCGTTCACAACATCTTTGGCTGTGTTCCAAGCGCCCCGCGCCGCTCCTGGCACGAGGCTGGCATACCTCACAGCGTCGCCAGCGACGCCCTTTGCTATCGGGCTCCGATCCAACCAAGTCTCTGCGTTCTTTGGGGCCGGCGCCGCCGGTTTCCGCCCACCTGTCATTCCTGCGCCCGAGGTCGGGGCGGAAGGGGGCGGCAACGTTGATTGAGCCGTCGTCCCCCTCAGAATACCTGCGCCGTATCGCATGACGTCGCCGGAAGTCGGCAGACTGAGATTCTCGCCTGCACGAAGGGCGCGCCCATAGGCGTCGCGCGCCGCTGCGGCGGCTTCCTCGCCAAAGTGAGCCACCTCGCGCTGACGTCTCTTGTAGAAGTCTTCCATCGTTTCGAGCACGCCACTGCGCGCCGGCTGAGAACCAGCCATGCCAAGCTCCTCCAGTTTTCAAGGAGGCTCGGAACGCTGCAGACGCGCCTCGCCCATCAGAAGCCAAGCTTCGCATGGCTTGCATGGCGTGTCAAGAACAAAATGAGAACATTTTGCCGTCATCGACGCCTGCGATTGGCGCGGGCGTGGAGACCTCCGCTCGCCCGACTGCCTCCACCGCCATCCCGTCAGCGAACTGATCTCTGAATTCGCTGATCCCGGCTAACCGGCGGGAATTCCGGTGCCTTTCGGCGCGAATCCGCCGTACACGCCCGGCGGTCGTACGCGGCGCACTCGGCATATCGCCCTGGGCCGCGGATCGGCGCCTAGGCCTTCGCCAGCTCCGCCGGCGCAATCGGTTTGGCGGGGTCCTGGAGGTCCGTCACCGTCTGCAGATGGGCGCTGGCGAGATAGCGCAGGGCCTTGCGGCCCGGCATGAAGAAGTAGCCGCCGCCGCGGACGCGGACGAAGTCCGGCGCACGGTCAAGGCGGACCGGTCCCTGCACCGTCGGGATCGTGAAGCCGCCGCCGCCGCCGTGATGGCCCAACAAGGGGTCCTTCTCGTTCAGGTGGTGGAAGCTCGACCCGAGGATCCAGGTCTGCTGCAGGAATTCGAACTGCCGTTCGATGTCGGCATTCAGGCACATGAACATCAGGCCCGGCTTACCGCCTTCCGGCTTCGGGTAAGGACGGCCGATGCGCAGGATGCGGTGGCGGTTGCTGAGCAGCAGCTGCTCCAGGGAATCGGTATCGATGCTGTCGCGCGGGTTGGCGCGCCGGACGTGGGCGCCGAACGGGCAGGCGAAGCCCTGCGGGTCCTCCCGCTGGAAGGTGAAGTCGTTGTCGACGCCGCGGCCCGGCTGTCCGGACGGATTGCGCACGAGCGAGCTGCCGTCGTGCCAGCGGCCCATCATCTTGGCTTCGATGACCTTCTGCACGTGGCCGACGTCGACGTGCTGGAACGGCCCGCTGGCCGAGAGGAACTGCGCCTGGGCGGCGGTGTAGGCGTGGAACGCGTCCACGTCCTGCTCGAGCTGGCGGACGACCAGGAACGTGCCGTTCTGGCCCAGGTCGCGCTTGCCGTCGGATCCGCCGCCCTGGAACGAGACCGCGACCCCCGTGCCCCGCTGGGCGACCTCGGGCAGCATCCGGGCCGGATCGGACTTCGCCCAGACCGTGGGCGTCGTGGGCATGTATCCGCGGCTGTCGGGGTAGCCCAGGACGAACTCCCCGGCCTCGACCACATGGTCGGCGTTGCCGCCGATCCGCGCCCGCGGCGAGTCCCGCAGGATCGGCTGGGACATGCCGTCCGCGAAGCCAAACGGCTCCTTCACCTGCTCGTTCGGATCCGACGGGCGCTCGGTCAGCCGCTGCTCGAAGACGACGGCGCCGCCGGGATAGGCCGCTATGGCGTCGCGCGCATAGCCAACGCTCTGTTCCAGACGGTCCGGGTTGATGTCGTAGAGCACCAGGATGGCGTCGGTTCGCTCGGCGGGACGGTCGGCCCTGCCCCACAGCCACTGGTCGGGCGCGTGGACGCCCACATCGCCCAGCGCCTGGGCGCGGCCCGGGCTAGACATGCCGCTGTAGAAGGGCGCGGGAAAGGTCTTGAGGTCGTCGTCCGACACGCCCAGCGCGGCGAGGCCGGTGGCGGTGAAGGCGATGGCGCCGGCTTGGTTGGCGTCGGCGTCGTCGTCGTCGTTCCACGCCTCCCCGAAGGTGATCTGGGGCATCTGGCCGGTCACCCACGCCCGCGCATCCGTCGGCGAGTCGGGCAGGCGCAGCACCAGGACCGTCGAGAACCGCAGGCGCTTCAGTCCGCCCAGCACGAGCGTCGGCAGTTCGTTCTTCTGCAGCATGAAGGGCGGCCGGACTTCGGAACCGAAGGTGTTGATCCAGTCCTCGGCCGCGGCATGGGTGCGCGCGCCGCTGATCCCCTGCCGGATCGCCGCGTTGCGGCGGATCTGGTTCATCTTCAGGTCCGGGTAGGCGGAATACCAGAACGAGGGCGCGTACTGCTGGCGACGCGCCCAGCGGCGGAACTTGTCGCCGTCGGCGGCCCCGCCCTTGATCAGCCAGGACGTCGGTGGAAAGCCCTGGGTGTTGCTCCAGATCGCGGTCAGCCCGTCGGGCGCCTTGGTGATGAAGTCTTCGATGTAGCTCTCCCAGCCGTCGCTGAAATTGGACCAGAACATCAGCTTGTCGGTGCCGGGAATCCGCGTCCAGCGGGCGAAATGGATCACCCCGATGTCGCGCAGGAAGCCGTCGCGGAACATGTCGCGGATGTTCTCGACCGCGATCTGGAACGCGAGCTTCAGAAGGAAGCGGCGGAACAGCCCCGGCTTGATGACCGACATCGCGGCCAGCAGGTTCTGGCCGCCGATGTTCTCGTGGCGCAGCACGGCCTCCACCGCGTTGGGATCGGGCTCGGCGTCGTTCAGCGGATCGGTCTTCTCGAGATGCCGCAGCCGAATGAGAGCCAGCCCGCAGAATGCGGCGAAGACGGCGATCTCAGCCCCAAGGATCCCGGCCAACAGGACCATCAGGTGGCCGAAGCGCCGGAAGCCTCCGGGCAAGCCGCCGCCCGCGGCGTTGAAGGGCGACATGAACAAGGTGCGCAGGTCGCGCCAGAGCACCTCGGCGAGGTGGGCCGGCCATTGCCACAGGGGGACGTGCTGCTCCACCTGGGCCACCCACAGCATCAGCGGCGGGATCAGGAACAGCGGCCAGATGAACTTCAGGAGCGCGATCAGCGCCAGCCGGATCCGGGCCGGGACGGTGGAGAGGTGGCCGGGGTTCAGGAAGGCCGCCGGCGCGGGCCGGAACGCCCACTTCTGGTCCATGGCCCAGAGGTTGTCGCGGATCTGGTCCAGCTTCTCGATTGGCGGCAGATCGGCCGACAGGATGTTCTGCATCGTCGTGCGGATGCGGTGGGCGAGGGCCGCCTCCTCGCGGATGCGCCGGACCGACAGTCCGGGCGCGCCGTCGAAGACGGCGCCCGCCGTCTGGAACCACCTCGGGCCGACGTTCAGGCTGTACTTCAGCAGGAACGCGATCGTCGCTTGCTTCGCCGCGGCGCGGTCGGCGTCGTTCGCCGGCGGCGCCGATGGCGGCGAACGCACCTTCGCGGCGACCAGCGCCGCCTCCAGCGTCGCGCCGATGGCGTCATAGACCGCGTCCAGGGCCTCATGAGGGCCGCCGTCGCCGGTGATCTCGATGAACAGGTGCGCGGAGCCCGAGGTGAGGTCTTTCCCCGGCCGGTGATCGTCCGTTATCTTCAGTGGAAGCGGCGCGATGCGCTCGGCCGTGTCGGGCACGGCGCTGATGCTCATGAAGTGGATCACGGCGCTGGCGTTCAGCGCGTGGCGCGGATCGTCGGCGGCCGGATTGCCGAGCGGGTCCAGGATGCGGCTCACCTGCGGCTGCAGCTCGTTGGCAAACGGGATCGCGATCGTGACGAAGGCGTGGTTCATGACCGGCTCTCCAGTCCGAACTCGATGTGGAGATGTTCGTAGAAGCCGCCGTAGTACTTCGCCTTGCCAAGCGGGCCGCGCACGGCGCGGAACGGCCCGCGCTCGAGCAGCGGCTTGAAGGTCTGGGCGATCTGTTCGACCGCGATCTTGTAGCCGATGCAGAAGTGCTGGCCCCACCCGAACCGCATGGTGTCGGAGAGTTCGCGGTGATCGGAGAAGGTGTTGGGGTCCTCGACCTCTCGCGGGTCGAACGACGCGGAGTGGGTGGCGACCATCAACATCGCGTCCTTGGGCACCTTGCGCTCGCGCGGCTGGCCGCTGGCGATCACCGTGTCCTGCGCCACGAGGCGGAACGGCCCGGGATTGATCGGCCGGAAGCGCAGCGCCTCCATCAGCACCCGCTGCAGTAGGTCGTCGTCTCCGCTCCGGGCGGCGTCGATCGCGCGCTCCATGACGTCCGGGCGCTTCAGCAGGTAGCGCAGGATCTGGCCGCTCGCGCGGTTGTTGGTGGGGATGAACCCCAGCATGCAGCCCATGATCGTCGAGCGGATGACGTCGTCCGTCATCACGGATTTGGGGTCGTCCTGCTGGGCCTTCACGAAGCGGCCGAGGATCGTGGCCGGGTTCGGGTCGGGCGCCGCCGCCTTGGCGCGGGCGATCGCCGCGTCGACCAGCGGGCCAATCCGCGCGGCCGCCGCCAGCGCAGCCGGCTCCGCGGCGGGGATCGTCACCAGGTGCGGGAACGAATGCAGGTTCATCCCGATCAGCAGGATCGCGAAGTTCGGGTCCTGCACGGGGATGCCGTAGTAGCGCCCGACGATCTCCGTCGGCACCAGGGTCAGCAGGCCGCCGATGGCGTCGATCCTGTTCTTGTGGGCGGCGGCGAGCGCCGTGTCGGCGCGCTGGTAGGCGAACTTGGCGATCGAGGGCACGTCCTCGAGCCTGAAGGCTTTCATCGTCTCGCGATGGATGGCCTTGTAGGTGTCGTCGTTGGGCATCCCGAGAATGAAGTTCTCGCCCGTGCGGTCCAGCTGGCGCATGGGCTTGTCGAAGGGGACCGGGAAGTCCTGGTTGCGCTCCAGCACCTCCATCACGTCGTCGTACCGCGTGACCAGCCAGAAGCCGCGCTGGGGCGGATTGGGCTTGAAGACCCGGATGTGCGCGATGGGCGCAAACCGTCGGAAGAACGCCGCCAGCAGCCGCGGGTCCTCGAACAGGGCGAAGACCAAGCCGCCCGCGAGCTTTCCGAGCAGGCCCGGGTTGCGGACCTTGTCGGCATAGCGCTCGAAGTCGGCCCCCGAGACGGCTGCGGGCGGGACGGCGCCTCCGAAATCAGGCATGTCCGAGCTCCTTGCTGCGGTGGTCGCCGGCGCCGCTGGCCTGCGCCAGCAGGGTGCGGATACGGGTCACGATCGGCGCGTCGGCCTCGTCGGCGAAGCCGGCCAGGCAGTCGGCCAGCCATTGGCGCGCCTTGTCCGCCTGGCCCGCCTGAGCGAGGCGCGGTGCGAGCTCGCTCAGCACATAGGCCTGCAGCAGGGGCGACCCCTGCGCGCGCGCCAGTTCGAGCGCGCCCGCGAGCTCCTCATCCGCCTCGGCGTCGCGGCCCAGCGCCGCCAGCGCCCGCGCGCGCCAGGTGCGCACGAACGGCTCTTCGCGCCGCGAGCCGGAGCGTTCGATCATCGCCAGTGACTCCTCGAACAGCGGCAGCGCCGCCTCCGGCGACCCGGACTGCGTCAGCACGTCGCCATGCCGGCCAAGGAAGCCCGGAACGAACACGAGGCTGCCGGCCGCCTTCAGACCCGCGACCGCGGCCTCCACGAGCGGCAGGCCGCGCTCCGGCGCGCCGCCCCGCGCCAGCATGTGGCCGACATAGGCGGAGCAGATCGCGGTGAAGTAGGCCACGCCATGCTCGTTGGCGTACTCCAGCGTCGCCTGCATCAGGGGCTGCGCCTGGTCGTCCTGGCCGATGAGATCGAAGAAGACCGCTTCGGTGAACAGGCACTGCGCCACCATCAGGTGGTGCCCGGACTGGCGGCCCAGCTCCACCGAGGCGATGGCCTCGCGCCGGGCTTCGGCGATCCGCCCCAGGAACACCAAGGCGTACGAATAGTAGGTGTGCACGCTGATCACGCCGGGGTCGTGCATCAGCCCGGCGAGCCCCTGGGTGACGCCGGAATCCCAGTCGGCGATGGCAAGTTCGGCGTCGGTCAAGGACTCGGCGAAGCGGCCCACATGGAAATAGAGCTGGGCGCGGGCGCGCAGACCCATGAAGCGCCAGTCGGCGCTGCCCTCCTCGACCGCGCGGCGCAGGATGCGGTCGCACAACGCCAGGCCGCGCTCGAAGTCCAGGCGATGCACCAGGTGCACCCAGGCCCCGAATTCCACGGTCACCCTCTGCGGTGAGGTCGGCAGCTTCTCGCAGAGCTCCAACGCGCGGTTGAAGGCCTGCGCCGTCGCCGCGCCGCCGTGGCCCAGCGTGGTCATCAAGGCGCCGCCCGCCAGCACCTGCAGGTCGAGCTCGGCCTGCCAACGGCCCTCGTCCTGCGGCAGTTTCTCGAGCTCCGACAGCCCGTGGCCGACCTGGGCGAGCGCCTGGTCGTGCTCGAAGCGGGCCAGGGTGTTGCGCGCGCTGCGCAGCCACCACGCCGTCGATGTCCGGGGCTCGCCAGCCTCCGACCAGTGGGTCGCGATGAGCGCCGCCATCTCGTCCAGCCGCTCGGGGTTCAGCGCCTCGATCGCACGGGCGACGGCCGCGTGCGACTTGCGCCGCCGATCGGCCAGCTGGCCGCCCAGCGCCACCTCTTGCGTGAGAGGGTGGCGGAAGGTGTAGGCCATCGCCGGCCAGACGGCGGTCTCGTGCACGAACTCCGCAGCCTGCAATGCGGCCAGCCCCTCTCGCAGCGCGTCGGGCTCCAGGTCGGCGACCTCGGCCAGCAGCGTTTCGGAGAAGTCCTTGCCGATCACGGCGGCCATCTGCAGCAGGCGCTTGTCGCGGTTCGCCAGGCGATCGATACGAGCGGTCAGCACCGCCTTGACCGTTCCAGGCGCGCTCACCTCCGAGATCGGCGCCACGAGGCGCCGCGCCCCGCGCGGTCCCTCCAACTGGCCGGTCTCCACGAGGTCCTGGACCAGTTCCTCGACGAAGAACGGATTGCCGGCGGTGCGCGTATGGATGAGGTCGGTCAGCGGGATGATCGACGGATCGCGTCCCAGCAGGTCGGCCAAGAGCTCGCCGACCGCCGCTCGGCCCAGGGGCTCCAGCGGGATCTGGCGGTACCACGACTTGCTCATCCAATCGGCGTGGAATTCCGGACGGAAGTTGACCAGCAACAGGCTGCGCGCGCCGCCGCGCGGATCGATCACCTGCTCGAGAAATTCCGCGCTGGCCGGATCCAGCCAGTGCAGGTCCTCGATCATCGTGACGATCGGTTGCGCTTCGCTGAGCCGGCGGACCAGCTGGCGGATGACGGCGATCAGCTGCTGACGGCGGACCTGCGGCGCCAGCGCCGGCGCGGGGCGTTCCGGATCGGGCGCGCCGACGAAGTCGAAGATCAGCGGCAGGGCCTCGACGAAGGCCGGATCGAGCTCGCGCATCCTGGCTTCGATCTTGGCTCGGACGGTGGGCGCATCGTCGTCGGGCTCGACCAGCAGGTAGGCGCGGACGAGGTCGAGGATCGTGAGGAAGGGGATCTTGCGGCCGTGCGCGAGCGCGCGGCTCTCGTACACCTGCGCGCCGCTGTCGCGGCAATGCTGCAGGAACTCGAAGCAGAGGCGGCTCTTGCCCGCGCCGGCTTCGGCGACGACGCCGATCACCTGGCCACTGCCCGCCAGGCTCTGCTTCAGGGCTTCGTCCAGCGTGTGCAGGTCGGACGCGCGTCCGACAAAGGCGGAGAGGCCGCGGGTGCGCGCGATGTCGAGGCGGGTGCGCGACGGCCCAACGCCTTCGAGACGATAGCTGTGCTGATCGGCGCCGGCGCCGCGTGAACCGATCGGGCCCAGGTCGTGCAGCGACACATAGCCCTCAACAGCGGCGGCCGTGGCGCCATCGACGTAGACACTTCCCGGGTCGGCCAGGGCCTGCAGCCGAAGCGCCGAGGTGACCGCGCCGCCTTGCGCCGCATAGTCTGGGCCCCCGCCGCCCGGCCGCCCGACAATCACGCCGCCTGTGCCTGCGCCCATGCGCCCGGACAGCTCGACGCCATGGGCTTGCGTGACGGTTTCGGCGAAACGCCGGATGTCGTCGCCGAGGCGAAGCGCCGCGTAGCAGGCCCGCTGGGCGTGATCCTCGTAGGCCACGGGCGCGCCGAACAAGCCGACGACGCCGCTGGGCGTCGTCCGCTCCACGAAGCCGTCGAATGCCTCGATGCCTTCCGAGAGGAGTGCGAACAGCCGCTGCCGCAGTTCGGCGACCTCATCCGCGCCCGCCACCGCGGCCAGCTCGGCCAGCCCGTCGATCTCGACCGTCAGCACACTGACCACGCGATGTTCGCTATCGGCCGGCTCGGCCTCGTCGTCCGCCTTCGCCGGTCCGCCGATCAGCGAACCGCGCACCGCGGCGATCACCTTGCCGACGATCTCCTCCTGAAGCGCAAGGAGATCGTCGGCCTCGCGATCGTAGCGGTCGCTCCAGAGGACGGCGCCGGACGCTCCGACCGTCAGTTCCGCACCGACCCGGATGCGCGCGCCCATGCGCCGCACGATCCCGTCCAGCACGTGGGTGGCGTGCAGCTCCCGTGCGGCGGCCTGCTTGCGCTCGCCACGGAACTGAAAGCTGGCGGTGCGACCGACGACGCTCAGGCCATCGTCGCGGCCGAGCGCGTGGATGATGTCCTCGCCGATCCCGTCCGACAACGCCTGCATCTCGGGCTCGCCGGATGGCGTCTCGAACGGCAGGACCGCCAGGTGCGGCGTGTCGGTGACCGCGGCGGGCGCGGGCCGCTTGGCCTCGGCGTGGTGGCGGGTCAGCGTCTCGATGCCGGACAGCACCTTGCGCCACGCCGGCGCGTCGGCCTCGCCCTGCCACTGCCGCAGGTCGATGCACTGGATCTGGTCGAACGGCATCGGCAGCTGCGCCGTCTCGACGCGCACCTGGACGAGCTTGTGATCCCGCCGCCCGCGGTTGGCCTCGGAGCGCACCCACTGCGAGGCGACGGCGTCGGCGGACCAGACGACCACGACCGCGCGCGCGGCGCGGATCTGTTCGGCTATGACGTCGGCGTAGGCGCGATGCGATGGGAGTTCGTCATCGATCCAGACGCTGTAGCCCGCCATCTGGAGGGCTAGCGCGATCTCGCGCGCCTGCCGCACCGTCGAGCGGGCATACGAGATGAACACATCGGCCATGCCGCCGGGCCCCCACCCGTCTTGACCACAGACGCTACAAGCGCCTCAAACGTCAATTCAAGCTACGAATTTCACTCACGAAAATCAGTCACACACACGAGCAACACCCGTCCTCGGCTGTTCAGGTCGGCCGTTGGCGAGAGGCAACCTGGCGCCAGGGGACGAACACGTTTGGGCCCGACGGCATCAGCGTCGCCAGTTCGG
>Ga0308176_10001763_pt1 | contig 13614 bp, 6 predicted proteins | sample PhyCR2_3_FD_203890 | JGI IMG/M metagenome (GOLD analysis project Ga0308176, IMG submission 203890) | Soil microbial communities from UC Gill Tract Community Farm, Albany, California, United States - DLSLS.C.R2 | ecosystem: Environmental > Terrestrial > Soil > Agricultural land | place: USA...
TCTACATCTTCCTGGGCACCGGCGTGGGACTTGCGGCCGGCATCCAGTCGGTGCCGCTCGCGGCCGCGCTGTCCATCACCTTCAACATCGTCATTCTGATCCTGTGGTATACCGACTTCGGCCGCGCGCCGGCCGACCTGCAGCGTCCGGTGGCGCATCGTCGGGTCCAACGGGCGCTGGCGCTCGCGAATCGGACCAGCGCCTTCGTCAACCTGGTGGATGACCAGATCCTCAAGTCGCTCACGCCGGACCAGCTCGATGCGCTGGCCGAGCGGGCGTCGAAGCGGCGCTCGCGGCTCTCGGCCGAGGATGACGTGCCCAGGAAACCGGACAAACCGCCGCCGCAGTTCCGCCGGCTCGAGCTCCAGATCCAGGGGGCGGCGGACGCGGCGCGGCGCGTGGTCGAATCGGTACTCGAGGAATCGGCCAAGCGCTGGGAGTTCGTGCGGGCCGAGCCGGGCGAGGGCGGCGTGCCCGAGCGGCTGCAGTACCGGATCCGGCTCAAGAAGAGCGTCCCCGCGGAGAGCCTCGTCCAGAGCCTCCGCACCGGCGGCGCGCCGCACGTGACCGCAGTGGAGCTGGGCGACGGCGCGCGATGAGCGAGCTGCTGGCCCGACTCAAGGACGCCCTGCGTGACCGCTACGTGGTCGAGCGGGAGGCGGGGCGGGGCGGCATGGCGACCGTGTTCCTGGCCCGGGATCGCAAGCTCGGGCGCGAGGTGGCCATCAAGGTCCTGAGTCCCACGGCCATGACCAGCGTGGCCGGTGAGCGATTCCTCCGCGAGATCCGCATTACCGCCCAGCTCCAGCATCCCAACATCCTGCCCCTGATCGACTCGGGCGACGCCGCGGGTCTGCTCTACTCGGTGATGCCGTTCGTGGACGGCGAGAGCCTGCGCGAGCGGCTCTTCAGCGGGGCGCTGCCGGTGAGCGAGGCGCTCCTGCTCGGCCGCGAGGTCGCGGAAGCCCTCGACTACGCGCACCGCCGCGGCATCGTCCACCGCGACGTCAAGCCGGAGAACATCCTGCTCTCCAACGGACACGCCGTGGTGGCCGACTTCGGGATCGCCCGCGCCATCGGACTCGCCAGCGGGAACTCGCTGACCGGGCGCGGGCTCCCGATCGGCACCGCGGCGTACATGAGCCCGGAGCAGGCGCAGGGCGGCGGCGGGGGCGATCCACGCAGCGATGTGTACAGCCTGGGTTGCGTGCTGTACGAGATGGTGACCGGGAAGATGGCGTTCGGCGGAGCCAATCTGCGCGAGGTGCTGGCCAAGCAGGCCGCAGGCACGCCGACGCCCCTAGAGCAGCTTCAGCCCCTGGTAACGCCCGCGGTGACCGCGATCGTCAACCGCGCCATCGCCAAGCGCCCCGAGGACCGCTACCAGACCGCCGGTGAGCTGGCCGCGGATCTCCGGGTGGTAATGGGGGAGCCCGCTCGCCTCAGCACCCCGAATCCTGTCCTGCCCACCGCCTCCTGGCAGGGATCCGACAGCGAGCGCGTCGATGGCGGCAGCCCGTGGGGCCGGGTGCTCGTCGGGTCGGCGCTGCTGCTGCTCCTCGCCTTCGGGCTCACCCGCTACTTGGGGGGCCATCACGGCACCGCACCGCCGGGCGCCTCCGACGACCCCGCCACCATCGCCGTCCTTCCGCTGGCCACCAAAAGCGACAACCTCGAGGATGAGTACCTGGGCGACGGCCTGAGTCGCGAGATCATCGACCGCCTGGCGCAGGTGGAAGGCCTGCGGGTGATCTCGCCGGCGTCGGTGGTCGCGCTCAAGGGCCACCGCCTCACCGTGCGTCAGGTGGCCGATACGCTCCACGTGCGGCACGTGCTGGATGGATCGCTCCAGCGCGAAGGGGAGCACATCGAGGCCAAGGTGCAGCTGATCGATGCCCGGGGCGGCCGGGTGCTCTGGCAGCAGACCTACCGGTTGGGCGAAGCCCAGCTGCTGCAGCTCCGGGACGCCATCGCGCGACAGGTGACCGGCGCTCTGCTCACCAGCGGCGCGACGGCCCAGTCGATGCCGGCCGCCCCCAGGCGCACCGAGCACGTGGCGGCGTACGAGTCCTACCTCAAGGGCCTGTACTGGCTCGAGCGCCGCACACCCGAAGCGCTGCGGCTGGCCGTTGCGGCATTTCAAGAGGCGCTCACGCAGGACCCCGACTACCCGCAGGCCATGGCGGGACTGGCGTCGGCGCACACCTACGCGGTGGTGTACGGGTATCGGAGCGAGGCCGATCCGTATAGCGAGCTCGCCGAGGCGCTCCGTCTGGCCGATCGCGCGATCGCACGGGATTCGCTGGCGCCCGAGGGCTGGCTGGCCCGCGCAGACGCGCGCTCGATCGCCTTCATGGACGACGACTCCGTCCGCGCCGACGTGGACCGCGCGCGTCGCATCACGCCCAACTCGGCCGACATCGCGATGGCCTATGCCTGGTCCCTGTGGCGGTCGGGGAAGATGGGCCTCGCGATCGCCGCTGCTCGGCGAGCGCTCGCGCTCGACCCGCTGGCGCCAGGATTGCGGCACTCGCTGGTGGCCCTCGCGATCGGCGCGCGGCGCTACGACGTCGCCTTGCGCGAGGTCCGACCGGACCTGCCTGGGGGCGCGGTGGACCCCGTATCCGTCATCCTGCAGGCGTACGCCCAGCTGCTCTCCGGCAAAGCCGCCGACTGCGCCGTCCGCGATCTCGGGCCTTGGGTCGCCGTGCGCGCCATGTGCCTGCACCAGGTCGGCCGCGCCGCGGAGGCCGCGGCATTGGCCGATTCGCTGGGCCGGGAGCTGGACGCCGAGCACTACGCGTTCCTGCATCAGTACGCCGATCTCGCCGCCTACTACGCCTGGCGCGGCGACCCCGCGCGGTCCGCGCACTGGTTGGAGCGGGCCCTGGCCCACTCACCGATGCTCCACCGGTGGCAGCTCAAGTCGGGCCTGTTCGATCGGGTGTGGTCGCAGGGGGAGTTCCAGAGCGGGTTCGCGCGAGCCCGCGCGCAGGCCGAAGAGCGGCTGCGGGCCAGGCGTGCCGCGCTCGGGGAGTAGACCGGGGTGCCGCCGGCCGAGTTCCGCTGCGACGTGCCAACCCCCGAGCTGCTCGCCGCGCTTGCGGCTGAGCCGCTGCCGCTCGGCCTCCGGCAGCTCGGCGTGGAGCGGCGATTCTTCCGCGACGTCTACGTCGACACCGACGACAACGTCCTCGCCACCCGCGGCATCGCCTGCCGGATCCGGTACGGAGCCGACGATCGCCGTCGGCTCGCCCTCGGCATCGCCGAGCCGGGTCTGCCGGTGCCCGGCGCGCAGGAGGTGTACGAAGCCGAAGTGGCCGAAGTGGATCTCCCCTCCATCCTCCGAGGCGCGAGCGAGCCCGCGCGCCGGCTGCGCGGGATCATCGACCCGGCCCGTCTCGAGCCCCGCTTCGAGCTCGAGGTCGAGCGCACCGTGCGTACCGCGGGGCGTGCGTGGCCCCTCCCCGGCCGGTTCGCCTTTCTCTATGACCGGGTCACGGTCCGGAACGGCGCGCTGTCCAGGGAGTTTCGCGAGGTGAAGGTCCGCCGGCTCCGCGCGGGTGGCCCTCGGATGGAAGCGGTCGCGCGCGCGCTCGAGCAGAGCCACGGGCTCCGTCCGGTGCTGCAGACCAAGGTGGTGCGCGCCCGGGAGCTGCTCCGGCAGATGGGCCGCGAGAGCGTGGTGCGGAACCTCGACCTGGGCCGCGCCGTCGCGGTGATCGCGCTGGAGAATGGACGGGTCGCGTTGCTTGCGGACGGCGCGGAGCCCCAGCTGCCCGTCATGCCCGGGGCCGGCGAGCACGCGGTGCGCCACGGTCTTGCCGAGTGGTTCGGGACTCGCGTGGCCGACGTGGTGCTGGTGGGCCGCGCAGCCGCCTCCATCGAGCAGCCCAGCCTCGAGGTCTGGGTGGCGCGCCGGCTCCGCCGCGGGCTCACGCCGAGGCAAGGCCGGCGGGTGGAATGGATGCCCGTCGCGGAGTTCGCCCGCGCGGTGCGGAGCTCCACCCTGCGCGATGCCGCCACCCGCGCCGCCTTCGGCCTGGCCGCCCGGTCCGCGTTGGTACCCGAATGGACCGATCCCGCGCCGCCGACCGCCGCGCTCGACACGCCGGCTGAGTCGGACGTGCCCGACGATCTGCTGGACCCCCGGCGCAGCCTGCTCGAGTTCAACTCGCGGGTCCTCGCGGTCGCAGAGGACGAGCGCACGCCCCTGCTCGAGCGGCTACGCTACATCGCGATCGTCAGCGCAAACCTCGACGAGTACTACATGTCGGGCAGCCGCGCCGCCGCCGAGCCCCGCGCGCGCGAGCTGCTCGACCGGCAGCAGGCGGCGGTGGAGACCTGCCTTGCCCGGCTGGCGGACCGGGGCTACCGGATCCGCCACTGGGATGAGCTGGACGACGGCGCACGGGACGCCCTGCGTACCCGATTCCGCCGTGAGTTCTTCGCCGCCCTCACACCGCGGGCCATCACCATGAGCCCCGGCCATCCGTTCCCGCTGATCCCGGCACTCACGCTCTCGGTGGCGGTGGTGCTGACGGGCGGGGAGACCGGCCCGCTGCACTTCGCCTACGTGCGCATTCCCTCCGCGCTCCCGCGGTTCGTTCCACTCGGTGAGGGCCACGACCTGGTGCCGATCGAAGATGTGGTCGTGGCCAACCTGGGGCTGCTGTATCCCGATCGCACCATCGAAGAGGTGACCCTGTTTCGGGTGACCCGCCTGGGCGACCTGGAGCTCGACGATGCCGGAGCCGGCGACCTGCTGCAGGCGATCGAGGAGGAGCTCGACCAGCGCGAGGTGAACCCTGCGGTCCGGGTGGAGCTCAGGGCCGGCACGTCGCCGGTCCTGCGGGCCATGCTGGTGCAGGAGCTGCGATTCGAGGGTGGCGCCGTGGTGGGCGACCTCGTGATCCATGAGCGGGCCGGGCTCCTCGCCCCGGGCGACCTGCGCCAGCTCGCCGGCCTGCCCATGGCCGACGCGGTCTTCCAGCCGTTCGCCGGGCGCGACCCGCTTCCCGCGGGGCGCGACCTCTGGGCACTGCTCCGCGAGCGCGACCGGCTGGTGCATCATCCGTACGACGACTTCGCCGCCACGGTGCTCCGCCTGCTTGAGCTGGCCGCGACCGACCCGGCGGTGGTGTCGATCAAGCTGACGCTGTACCGCACCGGTGAGCGGTCGTCGGTGGTAGCCGCGCTGCTCCGCGCCGCGGCGGCCGGCAAGGAGGTGGTCGCGTTCGTCGAGCTCAAGGCGAGTTACGACGAGGCGCGCAACATCGCGTGGGTGCGGGAGCTCGAGGGCGCGGGTGCCCAGGTGATCTACGGCGTGGTCGGATTCAAGAATCACGCGAAGGTGACGCTCATCGCGCGCCGCGAGGACGGAGAGATCCGGCGCTACGCGCACGTGGGCACCGGGAACTACAACGGCGCGACGGCGCGTTTCTACACCGATCTCGGCTTGCTGACCGCCGACCCCTCGATCGCCGATGACCTGGGCGACCTGTTCAACCAGCTCACCGGCAGCTCGCGGGCACCCGGTGCCGCCCTTCGGCGCCTGCTGGTGGCGCCCGAGCACCTCGGTCCCGGGCTGCTGGAGCGTATCGCCCGCGAAGCGGCGCACGCGCGGGCGGGGCGCGGCGGCCGGATTCGCGCCAAGCTCAACGGCGTGGATGACCCCGAGCTCATTCGCGCGCTCTACGACGCCTCCGGCGCCGGGGTGGAGATCGATCTGATCGTGCGCGGCCTGTGCACGCTCAAGCCCGGCGTGCCCGGGCTGTCCGATCGGATTCGGGTCCGCGGGGCGGTGGGCCGGTTTCTCGAGCACGCCCGCATCTACCACTTCGCCAATGGCGGCGACGAGGAATACTTCATCGCTTCCGCCGACTGGCGCGCCCGCAATCTGCATCGCCGCGTCGAGGTGGCCGCGCCGATTCTCGAGCCCGAGTGCCGTCGCCGCCTGGCGGGCATCCTGGCGCAGGAGCTGGCCGACCCGTCGGCCTGGGTCCTCGCCCCCGACGGCAGCTATCACCAGCAGGTGAGCCTCGCAGTGGGCGACGCCGGCACCGCACAGGCGATCGCGATGAACCAGCGCACCGAGGAGGAGATCGTATGGGCCGGATGACCGCGTGGCACCGGGCTGCTGCCTTCCTGGCCCTGGCGGCCTCCGCTCCGCCGGTTGCGGCCCAGAGCGCTGACACCGTCGTCACGCCCGGCCCGGGCTATGCCGCCGGTGGTTTCCACCGGTGGCTGTTCGGCGCCCACTATCGAAAGCTGTGGACCACCCCGATCCGGGTGCCCGTGCTCGACCTCCGGCGGTTCGCCGGCGGACTGCGCCCCACCGAGCGCGGCGGCGGCAAGCAGACCAAGTCGCTCCGCTTCGAGGGCGCCGATGGACGGGAGTATCAGTTCCGCTCGATCGACAAGGATCCGTCGCCGAACCTTCCCGAATCGCTCCGGCATACCGTTGCCCAGCGGATCTTTCAGGATCAGATCAGCGCCGGCCATCCCGCCGCGCCGCTGGTGGTGAGCCCGATCCTCGACGCCGCCGGCGTGCTGCACGCGGAGCCCAGGCTCGTGTGGCTGCCCGATGACTCGGCGCTGGGCGAGTTTCGGACCGACTTCGGCGGCCTGCTCGGCACCATCGAGGAGCGCCCCACCGATGACGGCCCGGGGTTCGCCGGTGCCGACAAGATCGTGAGCACCGAGGAGCTGTTCCAACGGCTCGAGAAGGACCAGGACGAGCGGGTCGACGCTCGCGCGTTCCTGGCCGCCCGGCTGGCCGATGTTCTCCTGGGCGATTGGGACCGCCACCAGGACCAGTGGCGCTGGGCCCGCCTGGGGAAGGGGGACGAGGTGCCGTGGTCGCCGATTCCGCGAGACCGCGATCAGGCGTTGGCCCGGTTCGATGGGCTGCTGCTCGCCCTTGCTCGCCTCTCGGCGCCGCAGCTGGTCGCCTTCTCGGAGCACTATCCCAGCATGGTCGGCCTCACCTGGAATGCTCGCGTGGTGGACCGCCGGCTGCTGAGCGGGCTCGAGTGGCCGGTGTGGGATTCGGTGGCGACCGACCTCAAGAGCCGCCTCACCGATCAGGTGATCGACGACGCGGTGGCCCAGTTGCCCGACGAGTTCAAGCCGATCAACGCCGCCTCGCTTTCAGCCGCGCTCAAGTCGCGTCGCGACCACCTGACCGACGCGGCGCGCCGGTTCTACCGCCTGCTCGCCGGCGAGACCAACGTCTACGGCAGCGACAAGGATGAGCGGGTGGAAGCGGTCAAGACGGAGAACGGGGCGCTCGATCTGGCGATCTATCCCGCCTCCCCCGATTCGGCCGCGCCGCTCTTCCATCGGACGTTTCACCGGTCGGACACCAAAGAGGTCCGGCTGTATCTCTACGGCGGCGACGACCGGGTGCACGTCGCGGGCCAGGGCGGGGGAGCGCCGCTGCTTCGGATCATCGGCGGCGGGGGCGACGACCAGGTGGTGGATTCATCCGGCGGGGGCGGGGTCCGCGTTTATGATGCGCGCGGCCGGAACACGGTGACGGGGCTCCATCGGCCCCCGGTCGATACCCGGCCGTACCCCGATTTCCGACTGAGCGACAGCACGCCCTACCCTCGGCGCGACTGGGGTGGGTTCTGGCGCGTTCGGCCCTGGTTCAGCTCGGGTCCGGAAGTGGGCGCGTTCCTGGGCGCCGGCCTGGTGCGGTACGACTACGGGTTCCGCAAAATCCCCTACCGCTCGCGGCTGAGTGCCCGGGTGGGCTACGCGACGGGGGCGGAAAAGTTCCGGGCCGAGCTTCAGGGCGACTTCTACCGGGTGAACTCCCGGGTGTACACCTCGCTGCTGTTGCGCGCCTCGGGCATCGAAGTGATCCGCTTCTTCGGCTTCGGCAACGAGACGCCTCGGACCGGCGACGATCAGTTCTATCGGGTACCGCAGCAGCAGTATCAGATCACTCCCTCACTCGCCTTGCCGGTGGGTACGAGCGGGCGGCTGACGCTAGGGCCCACGCTCAAGTACGCCAAGACCGATCTCGATCCCGGCCGCTTCGTCACCCTTACCCAGCCGTACGGCGTCGGAGACTTCGGCGAGCTGGGCGCCACCGCGGCCGCCGAGTGGGACACCCGGGACACGCCGGCCGCGGCGCGCCGCGGCGTGCTGCTGGTGGCGGGAGGCAGCGTCTATCCCGCGGTGTGGGACGTGGATTCGACCTTCGGCGAGGTTCACGGCGAAGCCGCCACCTACCTGACGCCCAACTCGACCTTCGGTCCCACGCTCGCCCTCCGCGCGGGCGCGAAAAAAGTGTGGGGTGCGTTTCCGTTTTTCGAGTCGGCGTTCATCGGCGGCGCCGCTACCGTCCGCGGCCTCCGGACCCAGCGCTATGCCGGCGACGCGGCGGTCTACGCCAACGCGGAGCTCCGTGCCCGCCTGGGCCGCTACTTCCTGATCCTGCCGGGGACGTTCGGGGTGTTCGCCCTCGGCGACGTGGGACGGGTGTACCTGGACGGGGAGTCGTCCACCAAGTGGCATACCGGCGTGGGCGGCGGTCTCTGGTTCGCCTTCCTCGACCCGGCCAACACCATGAGCTTGGCCGTGGCGCGCGGCGACGACGACCGAACCGCGCTCTACGTCAGGGCCGGTTTTGCCTACTGAGCGTCGGTCCTGCCGTGAGGCTCGTCGCTCAGCGCCATGCGGAGGGTGGCGGCCAGCGCCTGCGGTGAGAAGGGTTTGGGCAGGAGCACCATGCTGGCCTCGCTTTCCGTGCCGCCGGACGCGGGATCACCCGACATGAGAATGACCCGGATGGCCGGATAGACCCGGGCCACGATTCGGGCCAGCTCCCGCCCCGACATGCCGGGCATACGATCGTCGGTGATCAGCACCCGGATCCGCCCGGCGCTGACGCCAAGCTCGGTCAGGGCGGCGGCAGCGTCCGCCGCCTCGATGACCGAATAGCCCTGGATCCGTAGACTTCGATGCACGACGCTTCGCACCGCCCGTTCGTCGTCGACGACGAGCACGGTGATCTCGAGCCCCGCGGCGTGGGCGTGCGCGTCGAGTGTGGCCATGGTCCGGGAGCGAGGCATAGGTGTCACCCGTTCGAAGTATGCGGGCCCGGTAGGTAGGGTGGCTGGGCCCCGGCATTCGCGGAAGGGGGCGGACCCGGAGGTCGTTCCGTCGTTGCGCGAACGACGGGCGCCTTGCACCTTTCGAACGCCCCCTCTGGTGCTCCGGTGTCTTTCTGGTTCAGCTCGTGATGCCCGTACAGACGGGGCCCCGCAGTCACGCACCTGCCCCCCGACGCCAAACTGAATTGCGGACCCACCCGTGCAGGTAGTGAGCGCCACCGCCGGGTCCCCACGCCCGTTCCGCCGGTATGCGGTGGCGGTGGTGGCGGCCATCGCGGTCGTCGGGACCCATCTGATCCTGCACCGCCGGTTCGGGGCTGCTTTCGACCCGCTGTTCCTGGTGGTGGTGGGGGCCAGCGCGTGGTACGGCGGGTTCGGCCCCGGTCTGGTGACCCTGGCCGCATCCGGGCTCGGCGCGCTCCTCACCACCTCGCAACCGATCGGCTCCCTCCGCATCGCCAGTCCCATCGATGCCGTCGATCTCATGGCCTACGGGGTATCCGGTCTGGCCATCAGCGCACTGATCGGGTCGGTACTCGCCGCCAGGCGCCGCGCGGAGGCGGCCCGCGACCAGGTCGAGTTTCTGGCCGAGGTGAGCCACGTATTGGCGTCCTCGCTGGACTACCGGGCCACGCTCACGGCGACGGCACGGTTGGCCGTGCCCCGCCTGGCGGACTGGTGCGCAGTGGATATCGTGGATTCCACCGGACGACTGCACCGCCTCGCCATTGCCCACGTGGACCCCGCCAAGGTCGAAGCCGTGTGGGCCATGAGCCACCGGTACCGGGAGCTGGCGCAGGACCCCGTACCGCAGGTCATCCACTCGGGTCGGACACAGGTGATTTCCGAGATCCCGGACGACCTGCTCCGCCGCTTTGCCCGGGACGAGGATCATCTGCGGGGGCTCCGGGCGTTCGGCCTCAGGTCCCTGCTCATCGTGCCGCTCACCACTCGCGGGCGAACCCTGGGAGCCATCACGTTCGTGACCGCGGAGTCGGGGCGGCACTACAGCGCCGCCGACGTGCTGCCGGCCGAGCTCCTCGCGCGGCGCGCGGCCACCGCGGTCGATAATGCTCGGCTGTTCCAGGAAGCGGAACAGGCGCTCCGCGAGAAGGAAGGCACGCTCGCCTTGCTCGATACCGTCTTCCGAGGCGCTCCCATCGGGCTGGCATTCGTCGATCGGGAGCTCAAGTTCGTGCGGGTGAACGAAGCGATGGCGGCGATGACGCAGGTGCCGGTGGAGGCGCACGTCGGCCGGAGCCTGGTCGACGTGCTGGCCGGATTGGCCCCGAGCGTCGTGCCCATGTTCGAGGCGGTGTTCCGCACCGGGCAGCCGCTGCTGGACCGCGAGCTCCTGGCCCTGCCGGGCGGAGCCGACGCCGGCCAGCGCACCTACCTGGCGAGCTACTATCCGGTGGCCACCACCGAGGGCCGCACCGAGTGGGTGGGATGCATCGTGAGCGACGTGACCGAACGGCGCCGCGCCGCCGAGGTCCTGGTACAGGGCGAGCGGATGGAAGCCATCGCCAAGGTGGCCGGCGGCGTGGCCCACGAGGTCAACAACATGATGACCGTGATCGCCGGGTTCAGCGGATTTCTCGAGGGCTCGCTGCCCGTGGGCGATTCGCGCGCCGATGACCTGGGGGAAATCCGCCGCGCCGCCGACCGCGCCGCCGGCATCACGCGTCAGCTCCTCGCCTACAGCCGTCAGCAGCTGCTCCAGCCCACGGCGCTCGATCTCAACACGCTGGTGAGCCAGAGCCTGCCGGTGTTCGCCAGGCTGCTCGGACCCGAGGTGAAGCTCGTGTTCGAGCCGATGGCCCCCTCCGCCCGAATCCGGGCGGATCCGTCTCAGCTCGACCAGGTGCTGGTCAATTTGGTGCTCAATGCGCGTGACGCGATGGACGGCAACGGCACCTTCCGGCTGGGCACTGAGACCGTCACCCTGGCGGACGAACAGCCCGACAACCTGCCCGGCGTTCGCATGCCGCCCGGGTCCTACGTCCGCCTCACCGTGAGCGACACCGGCCACGGGATGGACGCCGCCGTCCGGGCCCGGGTCTTCGAGCCGTTCTTCACCACCAAGCCGGCCGGCAAGGGCAGCGGTCTGGGCCTCGCCACCGTGTACGGCATCGTGAAGCAGAGCGATGGCTACATCTGGGTGAGCAGCGAGCCCGGGCGGGGCACGACCTTTCGCATCTACCTGCCCGAGCACACCGGGCCCGTCGAGGAGCTGCCGTCGCCCTCGACTGTCGCGCCGCCGGGGGGCATCGAGACCATCCTCATCGTGGAGGACGAGCCCGCGGTGCGCCGGATGGCCTCGCGCGCCCTCCGGTCTCAGGGGTACGCCGTCCTGGAAGCCGCCAACGGGGCCGAGGCTCTAGAGGTGCTGTCGGGGGCCGCCGGGCCGGTCGACCTGGTGCTGAGCGACGTCGTGATGCCGGTGCTCAACGGCCGCGAGCTGAGCGAGCGGCTCGCGATCGACCGGCCCGAGGTCCGTATCCTCTTCATGTCGGGCTATACGGACGATGACATCGTGCGCCGCGGCCTGCTTCAGCCGGGCGCGCCCTTCCTGCAGAAGCCGTTCGTCCCGGCGGATCTCTCGCGCAAGGTGCGCGAGGTGCTCGACAACCGATGACGCTGCTCGAGGAGTTCGGTGCTCAGCTCGTCGCGCTCCGCCTGCCCCTGGCTCGAGCCCTGGTGGCGGTCTCGGGCGGGCCCGACTCGGTGGTCCTGCTTCACCTCCTGGTCGCCACCCGGGAGCTCCACCAGCTCGACCTCGTTGTCGCCCATTTCGACCATGGCATCCACCCCGCGAGCGCGGACGTGGCCTTGGGCGTGCGCGCGCTGGCGGCGCGCTATGGACTGCCGTACGAGCAGGGTCACACCAGCCTGGGGGCCGGGGCAGGCGAAACCGCGGCCCGCGCCGCGCGGTACGCCTGGCTCGAGGCGACCCGGTTTCAGCTCGGCGCCGAGTTGGTAATCACCGCGCACCATGCCGACGACCAGGTCGAGACCGTGCTGATGCGGGCGCTCAAGGGCTCGGGCCCGGCTGGGCTCGCCGGCATAACTGCACGGCGCGGCGTCCTGGTGCGGCCGCTGCTCCCGTTCCGCCGCGCCGCCATCCTGCGCTACCTCCGCGCCGAGGGACTTGCCGCCTGGGGCGACCCCGCCAATCAGGATCCGCGCCACCTGAGGTCCTGGCTCAGGGGCGACGTGCTCCCGGCGCTGCGCGCGAGGCTGCCGCGCGTGGACCACGCGCTGCTGCAATTGGGCCGACAGGCGGCCCGCGCGCGAGCGGCCTGGAGCTCGGTGCTGAACCTGCTGCCGGGCCTCGAGTTTCGCCTCGAAGACGATGGGTTTTCCGTTGCTGCCCGTACGCTCAGCGGGTATGATTCTGCCTTGGGAGAATCGGTGCTGATGAGTGCGGCCCGGCGCGTCGGCTGTCGCCTCGGCCCCACCCGCGCGGGCCGGGTGCTGCAACTGGTCGGCCGCGGTGTGAGCGGCGCGCGGGCACCGCTGGGCGCGGGCTGGACGGCGGAGCTCGCATTCGATCGGCTGATGGTCACGCGTGACGAGCCCGATGCCGGTCGCCCCACCTGGCCGCTGGAGGGCGCCGCGGGTGAAGCCGCGTGGGGGCGCTGGCGGGTCCGTTGGTCGCGTGAGCCGGCACCTGAGCGTCAGGATCGCGCCGGGCTGGCCGCGTGGTTCGCGCCCGGGCCGCTGTTCATCCGGACCTGGAGCGCCGGCGAACGACTTCGACCGCTGGGCGGCACGGGCCGCCGATTGCTGGTGCGGTGCTTTCAGGATGCTCGCGTACCGCGTAGCCGCCGGGCAGGCTGGCCCGTGCTGGCAGGGCCCGGTGGGGTAGTGTGGATCCCGGGCGTCAGTCGCTCCGACGCCCTCCTCCCGGAACCTGGAACGGAGGCGGTGCGCGTCGATGCTGAGCACCCCTGAGATCCTGCGGCGCACCGGCGGCCGCCCCGTCAAGTCGATCGTCTTCGACGAGGCCGCCATCGCCGCCAAGGTCCGGGAGCTGGGTGGCCAGATCACCGAGGCCTACCCCGATGGCGAGCTCCTGGTGCTGGGCCTCCTCAAGGGAAGCTTCATTTTCCTGAGCGATTTGGTCCGGGTCATCGAACGTCCCATCCAGATCGATTTCCTGGTCGCCAGCTCGTATGGCAGCGCCAAGGTCTCGAGCGGGACCGTCCGCCTCCTCTACGACCCGGAAACCCGGCTCGAGGGGAAACATATTCTGCTGGTCGAGGATATAATTGAGACAGGGAAGACCCTGCGGCGGTTGATGACGCTGCTCGGTACCCGCCGGCCGAGGAGCCTGGCGATCTGCGCGCTCCTCGACAAGCAAGTGGCCACGGAAGTCCGCCCGGAGCTCCGCTTTGTGGGGTTTCGGGCGCCGCCGGCCTTTCTGGTCGGGTACGGACTCGACCATGCCGAGAACTACCGTCATCTCCCGTTCATCGCGGAC
>Ga0308176_10001764_pt1 | contig 13603 bp, 16 predicted proteins | sample PhyCR2_3_FD_203890 | JGI IMG/M metagenome (GOLD analysis project Ga0308176, IMG submission 203890) | Soil microbial communities from UC Gill Tract Community Farm, Albany, California, United States - DLSLS.C.R2 | ecosystem: Environmental > Terrestrial > Soil > Agricultural land | place: USA...
CCTGCGATACCGCTCGAACCGTGCCTCCATCGAGATCCCTCCTTCGAGGGATCAGCCTGAACCAAAAATGCGCGCGGTGCGAGACGGGGAAGGGCGAGGTGTTACGAAGAGTTGGTTGTCGGTCACATAGATGGAGGGGAAGGGAGAGGAGTATCCAGAGGGGTGCTTGGGCTGCGGATTCAGCCTCCTCAAAGCCGCACTGGGGACGCTTGACAACGGGATTTGGCCGCTCGACAGAGGCTTCGGGGTGGCTCAGGAGAAGAACAATTTATCCAGGTACCTGGCACCCCCCCCCGGACAGCCCGTTATCCGAGTTCCTGACACGATTCCACTACCATCACCGGAGAGAAATTTAAACTAACTCTAGGTGGCAAACTATGCATGTTCCTCCTCGGCGATATTGATTATTATCAGTTCATGAAGCATTTTTAGCATGGCATTAGCCTCGCATCGCTCAATAAGGCGAAGAACTGCATGTTGAGGAAGTTTGCCGTGAGCAGCCGCCCAAGCAATTTCCTGGACAAGTTCAACATCCAAACCCCTTCCGGTTTCTAAACCAAACGCCTCTAACTCTCTTGTGATTTCCTCGACATGGCCCGCATAGAAAAGCAGGTTTCGGCCAAACGACCGGAGGAAGCCGCCAAGGATCTCTGGATCGAAAAATTTCCTCAGTATTTCTCGCGCATCGACCTTTTGTTCTTTGAATATATCTGCCCCATTATGTATCTCCTCAATTATCATCTGCGCCACACTTAACGTGGCAGCAAAGGCGGTCTTCCGCCTCACGCGCCCAATAAAAGCACCTTCGCAGTAATCTGGCCGGTCACCGTTCGAGAGTGGCGACTCCAGTGTACTCCGAAGAAGACGCAATCGGCGTAGAGCGCATGCTTGATTTCGCCCCTTTAGGCGCTGGGCGTACATGCCGAGAAAGCGTCGCTCATCACAGAGAACACACGAATCGCCTCTATAGTCCGGGAGCAAGACCTCGGCATAGTAGTGGAGATGCGCCTTGTTGTCACCCCTTACAAATTGTTGGCGTAAGTATTTTATGTCAGAGTGTCGGCTCGGCCGCGCTATTGCCACAAAAACCTCAAGGGCCACGTGCTTATGTGCCTTCCGTTCAAGCCCATAAACAGCCCTTCGAAGCATCGTGAGAGTGCTGCCGGTGATTAAGACGTCATCCAATATCATCACCTGTTCCGCGTCAACAACGAGTTGCTTGTGAGCGTCAGGGATTTCTGACTTCCCATTCGGCAGGACAATAACTCTGTCACACCCCGTCGCCTCTTTCCCAATTTCCCGCAGTAACTCACTCGCCCGATGGCCTGGGACTATAATTACATCGGGTCGAGGACGATCCAGATTCTTCAGCGCCGATATGATGTTCTCCCTGAAGGCAGGATGAGACAGTAGCCGGACTGTGTCCAAGTAGACGCCCTGATGTCTTCCATTAGGATCGTCGAAATGGAGACGCACACAATCACATTCATCAGCGATCAACCAGAATTCCTTGTTCTTTTCGAGCAACTCACGTCTTGCCGTCACCCAGTTGGGATTACGTGCCGGGAGCCGGGCGAAGTCTTGGTGGTCTATGGTGAATAGTTCCCGATCACGGCACAATTCGCATTTACCGTCTCCACCGACGCTTAGGCGCCTTACCTCCAATTCCAGAAAGCTCTCGATCCAGTCTGGAGGGATTTCGTCCTTTGTATGGCAAAGTGCAATGATTCCTGAATCAGGAGGAGCTATCTCTCGGAAGAACCTCGCGGTTCGGCCGCTAGAGTAAAGACTTAGCATTAACACTACTCTCCCATCCGGGCCTAAGCGATCGAGAAGGTCATAAATAGCATCTCCAACGCCCGTAGGTTCTACTGGATATTCTTGCAGAACATGGACAGGTATTTTGACGCCGTATGCAAGAGCTGCGGTAACCTGGAGCGCCAATAGGATAGGGAGCATTGCCCTCTGGTCACCGAGTAAGCCTGTATCCGGCCTCACCTCAGATAGCAACCAATCCGATATTCGCTGGACAGCGATGCTATCACCGACCAAGCGATCGAATGCTACAAATCCGTCACAGTGCAAGCCTGAAGGAAGAGCAAAATGAGCATTACTCGGGCGAAGGATGGCGCCGCTGAACGACAACAGTGCTTCAAGCTCTACCCTTCGCAAAACTGGCAACAAGTCAGATGACTGAGGAATACCGGCGGTGGAATAAGATCGTAGAAGTCGAAGGGAAGGGGTTTCTAGGCCGTTCCTCTCACTGAAGGTCGGGGAAAGAAGGCCTATTGGAATGTCCCTCAGGAGCGTACGGATGATTCTGTCTTTCCGGAGTCCCCCCTCAAGTTCTGAGATAAAATCAGGATTGGTGTCTAGAGGTGCCCTAAATAGCACAAGATCTGCATCAAACAGTTCGCGGTCTATTCTCCGAAATCTATCCCCGACTGGTAGGGATGGCATAGAGTCAATGACGGCGTCGAAGACAACGATATGAAAATCTGAAAAATCCGGTGCCGCATCGAAAACCTGCGGAGCAGGGATCGCATGTCGGATGTATGTTACGGGCATTGCTAATTCCATACCCGTGCGATGCGAGCAGGCAAGACGATCTGAAGGGCAGTACCTGGCATATAGCCCAAGGACTCGCTGACAAATTGAAAATCATGATTTCCGGCAGTTGGATCGAAGTAAGCCATGCATCGACCAGTACGCACCAAACAGAATGCTGAGAGGTGTTCGAGGCTGTCTCGGATCTGAGCGTAGCCAAACCCTGGCTGCCCTCGTACTGTAGCGTCTTGTGATTTTAGCTTGATCGATGAACCGTCGGCGAGCGCGTCAGAGACTACCAGTTGCTCCTCTTCGATTGAGCCTTGGTAAATATCAAATCTCCGTGCGTGACGAGCTGCTATTCCCACGCCATCATCAATCACCACAATCTCGACCATCCCCTTTGTATCTACATCATTCGGAAGTTGGTTGCGATAACGATTCAAAAAGCATTCAAAGTGTGACGTGACTTCATGCGGAACAGTGGCCTTGCGGTAGTGGCGGAGGGATAAATAACTTAGGAGCCTTGTTGATCGCGGAAGAGGGGGTCTGTCAGCATGATCCCAGACGTTCTGAGATGCCTCGAAAATAAGACGGAAGAGAGCGGCGAGGTCCACTCGGTTATATGCCTGCTGGTCGATTCTTACGAAGTCAAATAGAGGGCCTATTGCCAAGCGGAACGGTGTAATATTGTCTAGGGGTATCAGTCCATTTCCTAGGTCGGGAATGAGAACGAAGTTTTCGGCGAGCCACGTCCGGGGAGTCATTGGCGAAGGCGAGGCGTATTTGCTCCGGGGCATCTGGTAGTAGCGTCGCATTCGGTCTGTAATATTTTCACCCTGCTCGGTCAAGCTTATAGCGTATCGAGCAAGCGCGAAGCCAAGGCCTGACCGCGTGAAATCCAAAAACCACCTTTTGTCAAAGTCACCCGGCGGCGGGACAAGTGCTTCAATCGAGCCGGCTGACTTAAACCTCCTTAAGGCGCATCCCAAACGCCACCCTGCACCGATGTCAATGTAACGACATTGGCTGAGGTTGAGCTTTACGTCACTCGTTGCGTCGGAGTCGGTAGCCAAGCATCTGATTGCCTCCTCAGCGCTCTTCACACTGAGGCGTCGACCGAAATTGAGTTCGATCTCATTGGCTTTTCCCATAGGCTTCTCCTGAATTTCGGCATTTGCCAATGCAAGTCTAGCTATGGACACTGCCTATCTAGCTGTGCTATTATACTATAGAAATTCTAAGCAAGACGTGCATGCGTTCAGTGTACGAGTCCGGAGACACTCCGCTTCCAGTGTCTCTAGGCTCTACTCACTACAGAGCCGAAGGAGGAGGCTGCATGCCAGTTCCACAGGGAGTTCCAGTAGGGGGTATCCAAGCGCCTGGCACCAGCCCCCCTCAACGTGTACCGCTCCACTCTCACCAAGGTCGCGTAGTCATCGGGCGAGAGCCGGGGGAAGCTGGGCATCGACCCAGACTGGAGAACGAGGAATCGTCACCTACGCCGCCAGCGTCGGGTGATCGAGGCGTCGTACCGCATACCGCAGGCAAGCAGCGATATCGCCCGGTTCCAAATAGGGATAGGCCTCGAGGATCTCGTCCTGGCTCTGACCCTCCGCCAGGAGATCGAGAACGTCGGTCACCCTGATTCGCATCCCGCGGATAGAGGGGCGGCCCCCGCACTGGTTCGGGTTGATCGTGATGCGGTCAAGTAAGTCTGCCATGGAGTCGCCTCCTCAAGGGGGAGGGTACCAAAGCACCCGATGCTCCGGCAATGCGGCCGCAGCGTCCCGGAAGGCGAAGCAGGAGGTTCCAGCGGGACCGGGCAAGCAGATCCTGTTCAGCGCACTCCTTCGTGCCTTCACGTTGCGCTATCGTGTTGACATGGCCAAGCAATTGACGTCTATTCGCTAGAAGACGGAGATCCCTTCCTTGATCAAGCATAGGTCGTCGCCGCCATTCTCGAGGCGGCCTCGGGCACCTAGCGCCGCCCATGCGGGGAGGAATTTTGTCATGGACAAGAAGGAATCCAGCCGCATCCTGGGTGCGGTGCACGAGACCGCGCGTGATCTTCATACAGCCGGGGTGATCTCGAAGCGCCGTATGAAGGAATACGGCTCCTTGTGTCTCGTGTCCGTTCGGTTCTCCTCCAGAGATCCTCTTAGACCCGATCCAGGCAAGTAGCGCAACATCCTCTCCGCGAGCGTATCCCCAGCAGGCCACGGTGGCTTGCGACGGCGATTCGCTCTGGAAGGAGTCGCTATGGCTGAATTCCACGCCCGACGGATCGCGGCCGTACTCTTCATTGCCCTCTTACTGGCAGGCGGCCCCTCCTGGGCAACGGCACCGAGGAGGAGCCCCAGGACGGCGCCGAGAGCAAGTTTCCGGGAGGAAGTCGCGAGAATGGTCCGCCTTGTCCTTGGACAGGCCTTTGAGAAGACCGGGAACACGCTGGACCCGAACGGAGGATCCGGAAGCCACCTGTCTCTTCCTGGAGAGACGACAACAGACACCGGGAACACCCTCGACCCCAACGGGTAGCAGAGGCTCGGGACGGGGCCAGGAAAGCCCCGTCCCACCTTCTCGGATTCTGTCACCTCTTTCGAGGTGGCGGCACCTTCTTTTCCAGGTACTATTTGTGTCGTCCAGGGAAAGGAGAGGCATCAGTGTCTGAGATCGAGCACGAGCACATCACGAAGGAGATGCTGGAGCGGTACTTCGACACGACGCAGACCGGCGTAGTTGTGTCGTCCAGGGAAAGGAGAGGCATCAGTGTCTGAGATCGAGCACGAGCACATCACGAAGGAGATGCTGGAGCGGTACTTCGACACGACGCAGACCGGCGTAGTGAGCCGGATTTTCCTACACCTCCTCGCGGTCTGTCCCGAGTGCCGCAAGACGGGCGGGATGATCCTCGCCGCCTATGAAGCGGGAGCGATCGGGGCCCAGTTCTCCTTAGTCGATGTCGATCTCTTCGAGTCGAGGATCAGGGCCAAGGACCTGTGGGAGGCCTTAGAGCCCCTGCCCTTCGAGGAAGCCCTACGCCATATCTGTGGAGGCGGTGAGTACGTGACCTGGGGGCTTGCCGAGCGCCTTTCCAAGGAGAGCAGAGCAGCGGGCCCGAAGGATGCCTCGCGAGCCGTGGACCTTGCCTTGCTCGCGGTCGAGGTAGCGAAGCGCCTGGCCGAGTGGCAGCCTTGCGAGAAGGAGTGGCTCTTCGAGCTGCGGGCCTACGCCTACGCCCATCTCGCTTCCGCGTACCGGATCTCGGGCGACATGCGGGAGGCCGAGAAGGCACAGCGGCAGGCAGACGAATGGTGGAGGCAGGGAGCGGAGAGCATGGGGGACACCCTGGGCTACGAACCCGAGATCCTCTCCCTCAAGGCATCTCTCAGGAAGGACCAGAGACGCTTCGACGAGGCGCTTGCCCTTATCGATGAGGTCGTCGGGATCTATCTTGCCGGCGACCCGGAAACCCAGGACTTCCACATGGCAGGGAGGGCGTTCGTCCTCAAGGCCAAGATCTTCGAGGAGATGGGGAACCTTGAAGGGGCGGTTGCTCTTCTGCGCGAAGCCTCGCCCCTGATTGATCCCGAGCGGGAGCCGCGGCTCCTCCTCTGCATCCAGCACAACCTCCTCGACTATCTCGCCAATCTCGGCCGTCCGGAAGAAGCGAGAGCGATGCTCCCCAGGGTATGGAAGCTCTCCCGGGAGATCGGGAACGAGCTCGATATCGTGAGGCTCACCTGGACCGAAGGCTGATCCTCGCGGCGCTCGACGAGACGGCGAGAGCGACAACGCTTCTCCTCACGGCGCGCGGGGAGCTCGTCTCCCGGGGCATGGGCTACGACGCTGCGCTGGTGTCCCTGCACTTGGCCCTCCTCTACACCAAAGAGGGACGCGCCGCGGCGGTCGCGGAGCTCGCCCGAGAGATGATTCCCATTTTCGAAGCCCAGGACATCCACCGCGAAGCGCTTGCCGCCCTGACGGTCTTCCGGCAAGCAGCCTTCCACGAGTAGGCCACCGCCGAGCTCGTCGGGAAAGTCGCCCGCTACCTCGAAGCGGCGAGAAAGAATCCGGGGCTGAAATTCGAGATGTAGCACCTCCTCCTACCCTTCACCATGGAGGCGTATATGGAGCCTATGAAGAAGACGACCATCTTGTTTCCGTCCTATCTTCATGAGCGGCTCTCGCGTCTGGCGAAGCAGCAGGGGACGAGCCTGGGGAAACTCGTGCGCAGGGCGTGCGAGAGGCAATATGGGCTGATGTCTGCCGAGGCGCGTCTCGAAGCGGTTCGTCAGTTGGCGGCGATGTCTCTCCCGGTCGGAGATTCCGGCGCGATGAAGCGTGAATCAATCTCCGGGGCCGAGGATCTCCTGCCGGGATCCTGATCGACGCGGCCATTTCTTCATTTTGCGTTTTCGCCGACTCATAGCAGAGAAAAACAACCCCCAACCCAGCCTACTCCGCCAGGTCCGCGCCACTCACCCAGTCCGCCAGGTGGAGCCCGGAGACGCGACAGAATTCCCGGAGATTGTTGGTCACGAGGGTCGCACCCAAGCTGCGGGCATGTCCAGCGATCTGCAGGTCGTAGGCGCCGATCGGACTGCCTGTCGCCGCGAGCTCGGCCCGGACAGCACCGGCTTCGCGCGCCGCGGGTTCGGTCCAGTCCAGGAGCTCGACATTTTCCAAGAAGGCCCGGACGACTCGGCGCAGCGTGTCGCGACGATCGCTCCGCTGGATCCCATACTCCAACTCGAAGAGTGTGATGACGGAGACCTTGAGGTCGCGAGGAGTGAACGTCTTCACCCGCTCGATCAGCGCCGGTTGAGAGCGCTTCATGAGGTAACTGCAGATATCGGTATCGAGGATGTACATCAGTACCCGGAACGTTCCTGAGGAGGCGGATCGTCTCCAACCTCGAAGTCCGGCGGCAATACGAGCGATGGGTCGGCAAAGAACCGGTCCCAGCCGCCGGAGGGCAAAGGACGGAGGATCAAGGCATCACCCTGCCGTTCAATCGTCACGGTTTCTGCGTCCAGACTCAGCTCGACAGGGATGCGGACCGCCTGGTTCCGGCCGTTGCGAAAAATTCTTGCGATCACTGGTGCCATAAAGCCCTCCCAAGCATAGGCTTCTAGCATAGGCCTGGTGGGGCCGTCTGTCAACGCCAAGCGGTCCGCCCATCCCCCCTCACGGCCGCGGCCACATATCCTTCTCCGACTTCGGCGCCGCCGGCTTCCTGCGGTCCCTGGAGAGGGACTGCTGAGCCTCTTCGAGGGTGGCGGCGAGGACGGCATTCTGGGCCGCCGCGAGCTCGGCGATCCCCTTGAAGGCGAGGTCGACCAGGGCGTCCATCTCCTCGCGGCGGAAGCTCCTCTGTTCTCCGGTTCCCTGGATCTCGACGAGCAGGCCGCCGGCGGTGGCGACGACGTTCATGTCGACCTCCGCCACCTGGTCCTCGACGTATTCGAGGTCGAGGCGGGGGGTCCCCCCCACGATGCCCACGGAGACGGCGGCGATCTGGTCGCGGATCGGCCAGGTGGTGATGTCGCGGGTCAGCGCCAGCCGGCCGAGGGCGAGGACGGCGGCCACGTAGGCGCCGGTCACCGCCGCCGTGCGGGTGCCGCCGTCGGCCTGGAGGACGTCGCAGTCGAGGGTGAGGGTGCGGTCGGGGAGCGCCTTGAGGTCGATAGCGGCGCGCAGGCTGCGGCCGATCAGGCGCTGGATCTCGGCCGTCCGTCCCGAGGGGCGGCCCTGGGAGACCTCCCGCTGGTTGCGGGTGTGGGTGGAGCGCGGGAGCATGGCGTACTCGGCGGTGAGCCACCCCTCGCCGCTGTCCTTCTTGAAGGGGGGGACCCGGTTCTCGACGCTCGCGGCCACCAGCACGCGGGTGTCGCCGAGCGAGATCAGCGCCGAGCCTTCGGCGAATTTGAGGACGCCGGTCTCGATGCGCACCGGGCGCAGGGCGTCCAGGGCGCGGCCTTCGGGGCGGGGGGAGGGGGTCGTGCTCATGGCGGGCATTCTATCCGTCCGCCGAAAAATTTTTCGCGTCCGGCTCATCCGCCCGGTGGTCTCGTTGCGTAACCCCTGTCGAAGGCCGACTGGGGCTGGCCCATCCACCCTTCCCGCAGTCATGCCGCCCCCGAAGGCTTCCCATCTTCAACGAGAGGAGGAGAACGTGAGGATTCGTATTGTCTTCGCCCTACTGATCCTGTCCGTGACCTTGGGCCTGATCCCCGCCCATGCGTCCAGCCACCGCGAGGCGCCGGGCATCACCAAGATGCCGAAGGTCGACAGCACCGATTTCTACATGTTCAGCAGCTATGAGGCCGGCCGTGAGGGGTACGTCACCCTGATCGCCAACTACCAGCCGTTCCAGCCCCCCTGGGGCGGCCCCAACTACTTCTTCCTGGATCCGGACGCCTACTACCGCATCCACATCGACCAGGACGGCGACGGGGTGGAGGACATCACCTTCCAGTTCCGGGTGGCGCCGCGGCTGGTGGACCTCAAGGTGCCGGTGGGCGGGCAGAACGTCTCGGTCCCCCTGTACAACATCGGGCAGTTCCAGTCGGACGCGCCGGGCGCCCGCTCGGGCAACCTGAACATCCTCGAGAGCTACACGATGTGGGTGATCCGGGGAAAGATCGGCAACGGCGCGGGCGCGGGCAGCGGCATCGTCACCAATCCGGTGACGGGGAGCCGGCGGTTCGACAAGCCGGCCGACAACGTGGGCGAGAAGTCGGTCCCGGACTACGCCGCCTATTCCGCCAACTTCGTCCAGGAGTTCAAATTCCCGGGCTGCCAGGGGGGCAACGCCATCGGCCGGGTGTTCCTGGGCCAGCGCAAGGAGTCGTTCGCGGTCAACGTCGGCGAGATCTTCGACCTCATCAACCTCAACCCGATCGGGCCCCGCAACGCGGAGCCGAACCCGCTGGAGAACTACAACATCACCACGATCGCGGTCGAGGTGCCGGCGTCCTGCCTGACCAAGAGCGCCAGCAGCCCGGTGATCGGCGGCTGGCAGACGGCGGCCCTGCCCCGCAGCCGCGTGCTGACGGAGAACCCCACGTTCAAGGATCCGACTCACAGTGGGGGCGACTTCGTGCAGGTCTCCCGCCTGGGCATGCCCCTGGTCAACGAGGTGGTGATCGGCCTCAAGGACAAGGACCTGTTCAACGCCTCCTCGCCCAAGGGGGACGCGGCGCTCGCCACCTACATCACCAACCCGACCCTGCCGGCGCTGATCGAGATCCTGTTCGGCTCGGCGGGTGTGAAGGCGCCCACCAACTTCCCCCGCAAGGACCTGGTGGCCACGTTCGCCGTCGGCGTCCAGGGGCTGAACATCCTCTCGGACGGCCAGCCGCACGAGATGCAGCGCCTCAACACGTCGGTGCTCGCCAAGCCCGCGGTGAGCCAGAACAACCTCGGCGTGCTGGGCGGCGACCTGGCCGGCTTCCCGAACGGCCGCCGGCCGGGGGATGACGTGACGGACATCGAGCTGCGGGTGGCGATGGGGGCGCTCTGCCACGCCTTCCCCGGCACCTACTGCAACCCCGCGGACGCGCCCTCGGGCACTCTGCCGTATACCGACGGCGTGCTCCAGGACGCGAGCCAGTTCGACAGCACCTTCCCGTATCTGAAGCCGCCACTGCCCGGCTCGCCGAACGGGCCGAACGGGGTGGGGACGACGCCGTAACCTGAATTTCGTAGGGGTGGCCACGCAGGGCCGCCCCTACAGGCGCCTTTCCTATTTTGAGAAGAGGAGAGTCGATGCGCTTTCTCGGTGGTTTTCTGCTCTGGCTTCTATGGGCTCCGGCGCTGCTGGCGCACAACTTCTGGATCGAGCCCTCGACCTTCACCCCGGCTCCGGGCCAGCGTCTGGCGGTGCGGCTGCGGGTCGGAGTCGAGCTCAAGGGGGATCCCGTCCCCCGCGATCCCGCCCTGATGAAGCGGTTCCTCGCGGCGGGGCCGTCCGGCGATTCGCCGGTTTCGGGAGTGGACAACACCGAGCCGGCCGGGTTCGCGGCGTTCGCGGCGCCGGGGCTCTACACGATCGTCTACGACAGCGGACGCTCGCCCGTCGAGATCGACGCGGCCCTCTTCGAGCAGTACCTCAAGGACGAGGGGCTGGAGAAGATCGGCGCCCGGCGAGCCCGCCAGGGGAAGAGCGGCGCCGCCGCCAAGGAGGTCTTCTCGCGATGCGCCAAGGCGCTGGTGGCGGTGGGCAACGGCTCCGGAGCCGGTTTCGACCGGGTCTTCAATCAACGGCTGGAGCTGGTGGCGGAGAAGAACCCGTACGCGCTCGCGGGCGGCGGGGAGCTCCCGGTACGCCTGCTCTACGAGGGGAAGCCCCTCGCCGGCGCGCTGGTGATGGCGCTCCAGCGGGACCGGCCGGACAAGGTTGACAAGGTTATGGCCCGCACGGACGCCAGGGGGCGGGTCACCCTGAAGCTCGACCGGCCCGGCTTCTGGCTGATCAAGGCGGTACACATGATCCCGGCCCCGCCGGACGCGGGCGCCGACTGGGAGAGCTTCTGGGCCTCTTTGACGTTCTCCCTTCCAGCGAGATAGCGTTCGCTTTCGGGATGGAAGAGCGGGAGATCCAGGATCGCGACCTCATGAGCCGGGTGGCCCACCGGGACGGCGCGGCATTCGCCCGCCTTTTCGAGGTGCACGCGCCGGTGACGCTGGGACTCCTCCAGCGCATCCTCGGCGCGCGCGGCGAGGCCGAGGAGGTGCTGCAGGAGGTGTTCCTCCAGATCTGGATGCAGGCCGACCGCTACGACGGCGCGCGTTCGACCCCGCGCGGCTGGATCCTGATGCTGGCCCGCTCGCGCGCCCTCGACCGTCTCCGCCGCCGGGAATCGTCGCGGCGCCGGGAGGAGATCGTCGGCGAGGAGTCGGGCGAGGCGGTCTCGCCGCTGGGCACGGAGCGGCTGGAGAGCCTGGAGGTGAAGCGCCAGGTCAGCTCCGCCCTGGGGGCGCTGTCGCCGGACCAGCGCCGGTGCATCGAGCTCGCCTTCTTCGAGGGGCTCACCCATACGCAGATCGCCGAGCGCCTCGCGGCGCCTCTCGGCACCGTCAAATCCCGCATCCTGCTCGGGATGAACAAGCTCCGGCAGGCGTTGAGCGCGCGGTTATGAGCACCCCCCACACCCCCCGCATCGAGGAGCTCCTCCCCGCCTACGCGCTGGGCGCGCTGGACGGCGACGATCTCCGCGAGCTCGAGGCGCATCTGGCCGCCGGCTGCGAGGAGTGCCGCCGCCAGCTCGCCCTCTGGCAGGGGGATCTGGAGGCTCTGGCGGCCGGGGTGGAGCCGGTCGCGCCCTCGGACGTCACCCGGGCGAGGGTGTTGCGGCTGGCCGGAGGGACGGATCGAGCGCCGGCCGCTCCGCCGCGCCGGACCCCCTGGTGGATGACGGCGGCGGCGGCCGTCCTGCTCGCCCTCGCCCTCTGGGGTCTTCTCGGCCAGGAGCGGATGGAGCGCGAGGTGCGCGGCCTGGAGGCCGAGCGCGACCGCCTCTCCCGCCAGGTGAACGGCCTCGAGCAGCAGGTGGGGCTGGCGCGGGACGAGGCGCGGCGGGCCCAGCAGGCGCTCCAGGTGCTGGCCGCGCCGGGCGTGCAGTCGGTCCTCCTCGCCGGCCTGGGGCCGAGCCCCGGCGCCAAGGGTCGGACCTACGTGAATCCCAGCACCCGCGACGCCCTGTTCTACGCCTTCGACCTGCCGAGCCTGCCGGCGGACAAGACGTACGAGCTCTGGTTCATCGCCGCCGGCAAGCCGGTGGCGGCGGGGACCTTCGAGGTCGACCCCCGCGGCACCGGCACGGTGCGGGTGGAGCGGGTCACGGATGCCCGGCAGATCCAGGCCTGGGCGGTGACGATCGAGCCGCGGGGTGGGGTGCCCCAGCCGACGGGGGCGATGGTGCTGAAGGGCTGAACGCCCGGGCATCACTGGGACGCCCAATCCGACAAGTAGAATTACTGAAGATTGGCGCCTTCCGCTTTCAGCCTCAGCGCGAGGAGGCTCTCCGTAATGCGAAGCACCTCCTGAATGTCGGCGAACGTCGTGGCCGGATCGTTGTTGTAGTCCATCAGCCGGTGGTCGTAATTCCGGTTGACCACGATCTCGTCGATCACGAACCGGGCCTCCTGGAGAGCCGCGCCACGATGCTCGAATTTGCGGCCGGCCTCAGTCGTCGCCGTCTCCAGCGCGCAATAGAGGCTGAGGGTCTTGGCTTCGGCTGGACACTTCCGGGTGTCGGCGCGGTTCCACTTCGCCGGCGAATCGAGGATCTCGCGGGCCCGCTTCACAATCCGCAGGTCGGCCTTGGTGACGGGAGGCCTCACCTCGGAATCATCCACGCTGGCTGGCGGGGCGGCGGGCCGGGTGGCCGACCCTTGCGCCCCTTGCGCTTGGACCGCGAGCGGCACGATCAACACGGCGACGATCCAGCAGATCCCGATCCTCGCTCTGGATGACTCCGCGCCCGTCCCTTGATTCCACATGCCGGGTGAGCTCCTTTCGTTGAAGGCCTGAACATACTACGGGATCAAGGGCACGGCAGCAGGGGGACACAGACAGGAATCCTCCCACCCGATTTCCTGTTATTCTAGCGGGATCTTCCGCCCGTCTTTCGCCAGGGAAAACACATCATGCCACTCGCCAGCTTCCACCCCGCCGTCGCCTCCTGGTTCGAGAAGCGCTTCGGCTCTCCGACCGAGCCGCAGGCGCGCGCCTGGCCGGAGATCCAGGCCGGCCGCCACACCCTGATCGCCGCCCCCACCGGCTCAGGGAAAACGCTCGCCGCCTTCCTGGCCGCCATCGACGACCTCGTCCGCCAGGCCCTCCTCAGCGAGGACGGGCTGCCGGACGAGACGGCGGTGGTCTACGTCTCGCCGCTCAAGGCGCTGTCCAACGACGTCGAGAAGAACCTGGAGGAGCCGCTGGCGGGGATCCGCCGCGAGCTGGTGGCGATGGGGCTGCCGGACGCCGAGATCCGCACCCAGGTGCGCACGGGGGACACCCCGGCCTCGGTGCGGACGGCCATGG
>Ga0308176_10001766_pt1 | contig 13600 bp, 11 predicted proteins | sample PhyCR2_3_FD_203890 | JGI IMG/M metagenome (GOLD analysis project Ga0308176, IMG submission 203890) | Soil microbial communities from UC Gill Tract Community Farm, Albany, California, United States - DLSLS.C.R2 | ecosystem: Environmental > Terrestrial > Soil > Agricultural land | place: USA...
TGTGCCGGCCGAGGCATGGGCGCAGTCCAGGCCGACGGGGGCCGCTATGCCCGTGGTTGCACCGTTCAGGGCCTCGGCGGCGGTGCGCACGAAGGTGGGGTGGCACAACAGCCTGCCCACCCCCATGACCTCGGCCAGGGCTGCGGCCTGCGCAACCGCCACGGGGGAAGCGCACGGGTCGAGCAGAGGCATCTCCAGCATCCGGGCAATCTCTTGTGCCGTCACGGTCCGGGACGTACTCGCCGGTGGGGCCGGGTCGGCGGCCCCAGCGGTGGGTGGTGGTTGGGGTTGGACGCCGACGTGCCTGCTTGGCTGGGTACGTGCCACATCGGTCGCTGCGGTGCCGCGGCGTCTGGCGCTGGTGGCGCAGACCCCGCCGGCCGGGGTGGGGCTCATCCGGCGTCCTCGGCCAGGGCCTGACCCACCAGGACGAGCTGAGCTATCCGACGGCGGCGGGCCTCCCTGTGCTGGCGGCCCACCACCAGACGGCGCCGCAGCTCCCGCAGCAGCTGCTCGTGGGTGGCCTCGCTGAGGCTGACGTCCCGCCCGCCGGCCGGGGTGATGGCCACCCCGCACGCCGCGGCGGCGGCGAGTACGACCTCCCGGTACGGGACATCCAGCGCGTGGGCCAGGGCCAAGATCGTGGACCGGTCCGGTATGCGCGCCAGCCGGGCCGGCCCGAACAGCCCCAGCGCCTCCTCGGCGCCGATGTCCACCCGGCCGAGGAGGTCCGCCAGAGTCCACGCCTTGGCCTCGAGCCGGTCCTCGACAAGCACACCCAGTTCGTTCACGAGTCCACTCCCTGCCCGTCGCGAAGCTTGGCCAGGCCGTGCGGGGCGCGGACAGCTTCCTCATGGGTACTTCAAAGGCTTCACCAGTAAAGCCCATCAGAATGGTCAAGTAACAGCAAATGCATGAGGCCCAAGGTAAAGAAATAGTAAACCCGGCATTTCGACCCAAATACTGAATTGGTGGCGTAAGGATCCCAAAACCGACAGTGGCGCTGTCGGGTTCGACATCGGGGCCACTGCTCGCAGCCGAAACCACCACCCGCCGCCCGTGTGCTCCGGTTGTGCCCTGTGGCCCGGACCGGGCATCCATGGCAACCCACAACAACCACTCAGCGTCGAAGCTGCGCCACCTGGCCCAACCGCCCAAGTTTGTGTGGGTTGCGGATCGCGTAGATCTGCGTGATCTGGCCATCCTCGATGACGAACGACACGGCCGTGTCGTTCGCGCCGCCGGGGTCGATGCGGGCGGCGATGGCGCCGTTCAGGTCGACGATGAAGGCCTTGGCGCCGGGCGCGACCTCGGCGAAGCGGGCCATCACCGGTGCAAGCTTGGCGGCCCCGCGGACCGGCTTCGGGATGGTCGGTGCCAAGCCGCCGCCGTCGCCCACGACGAGCACATCGGGAGCCAGAACCTCGAGCAGTCCGGGCACATCGCCGGTGGTCATCGCGGCGAGGAACCGCTCGACCACCTGCTCCTGCTCGGTGCGGCTCACCGACATCCGTGGCCGGCGCGCGGCCACGTGCTTGCGTGCCCGTGTCGCGATCTGGCGGACCGCGGCCGGCGACTTCTCCAGGGCCTCGGCGATCTCGTCATATGGCACGTCGAAGACCTCGCGAAGTACGAAGACCGCCCGCTCCGTCGGTAGCAGGGTCTCGAGCACGGCCAGCATGGCGATCGACACGCTTTCGGCGAGCTCGACGTCGTCGGCGACGTCCGGGCCGGTCAGCACGGGCTCCGGGAGCCACTCACCGACATACTTCTCGCGTTGCCGCGCGAGCGTGCGCACCCGGTTGAGGCACAGCCGGGTCACGATCCGCACGAGGTAGGCCCGGGGATCGCGGACCTCGCCGCGGTCCGCATCGCCCACGCCCGCCCACCGCAGCCAGGTTTCCTGCACCACGTCCTCGGCGTCGGCGACCGAGCCGAGCATCTCGTAGGCGACGGTGAACAGCAGGCTGCGATGGGCGACGTAGGGGTCCTCGCTCATGACACAGACGGTATTGCCGCTCGCTGGGCCAGCGGCTTCATGCCGCACGCGGCCGCGAAGCCATCGGACTCGATGCCCAGCGCCACGTTGCCACGCGTGCTCATGTTGGCGAAGGCGATCACCGTGGTGAGCTCGACCACCGCGGCGGGGCCCAGCTCGCCATGCAGCCGGTCCACCAGATCGTCGGTCACCGTCGGCGGTGTCTGGCTCATCGCCTCGGCGTAGGTCAGGACGTCCCGCTCCAGCGGAGTAAAGAGCTCCTGCACCTCACGCCATCGCGGGATCTGGCGCGCCTTGTCCACGTCGAGCCCCTTGTTGCGGGTCTCGAAGTAGTTGAAGTCCAGGCACCACGTGCAGCCCACGACCGACGCCACCGCGATGTGGGCGAACGACTTCAAACCCTCGTCGCAGGCGTCCCACTTCGCCAGCTTCCCGCCGAGGCCGAAGGTGGCGAACAACACCTTGGGGTGGTGCCAGTACACACCCACCGCCGTCGGCACCTTGCCCAGCTTCTTCTCGATCATCCGCTTCATCAGCACCCCCTTGACGCCGGTGATCTCGGCCGCGGGGATCCGCGTCGTGTGCTCCATGTTTCCTCCAGGGTCGGTGCCTGTGCCAAAGGGTTGGCAGTTCCTCACGCCATGAAGACACCGACCGGGCCGCGGATGTGACACCGAAAGCGAAGAATCGGCTGGCTTGTGCGTCCCGGAGGGCGTCGCGGGGCGAGCTTCGTCACACCCGGCAGGAGCGGCCCGGACGGCCATCACGGCCGAGCACCGGCGCCCGACGTCAATGCCGCCCCGACGCGCAGCCCAACGGCTGATCGAGATGTGCCGAAGGATCCCCGGCACAACAAGCAGACACGGACGTTCGGATTGGCCTGTGCAGTGATCTTGTCTACGTGCGATCCGCTGAGCGGACACGGCGGGGGAGTAACCGCGGTGGGTGCCGCGGGGGCTGCCACTGGAGGTCCCCTGACCAAGGGCGAGGGCAAGGAGCATCGCGGTGAGCCACGGAAGTCGGACGCCGGGCGCGGACCCCAACACGCGAGCGGGAGCAGCTCGCGCGGACGATCGAGCACGGTCCCGTGCGAGCCCCGTCGGGGGGTGAGAGGCTCGAGGTGTGAGCGGTGTGGCGGCGGGTGCCAGGTCAACGGTGGTCCTGGTCGATGACTCCCGGGAGGTCCGGGCGGTCGTGCGCCGAACCTTGGAGTCCTCCGGCCTGTTCGAGGTCGTGGCCGAGGGCGGGGACGGCTCGGCTGCATTCACCCTGGTCGACCAGTTCTCGCCCGCGATCCTGCTGCTGGACGCCTCGATGCCCCGGTTGGACGGGATCGAGGCGTTGCCCGGCATCCTCGCCCTGCGCCCGCAGACCAAGGTCGTGCTGTTCACCGGGTTCGACGAGGCCGGGCTTGCCACGCGGGCCCGCGAGCTCGGCGCCGCCGACGTCATCGGCAAGTGGACTCCGTTGCACGACCTTCCCATGCGTCTCGCGCACACGGTGGACCGCGTCAGGCCGGGGCTGCTGTCCAGCCCACCAAGGCTGGCGTTGGTGGGCGGTCAAGGCGGTAGCCGCCAGCCCTCCCCTGGTTGGGAGCAGGGGGTCTTGGACGAGCACGTCCAGCAGTTCAGGGAGCTGTTCGACAGGGCAGCCATCGGAATGGCCACCCTGACCGGCACCGGCACCATCGTCCGGGCCAACGGAGCCCTGGCGAGGCTGATGTCCAGCAGCCCCGAGGAGCTCGTCGGCGTCGACTACGGACGGCTGACCGAACGGACCGGGCACAGGTTGGACCACGCGCTCGAGGCCGTCGTGACCCGCGGCGATGAGCTCGCCACCTTTGAGCACCAACTCCCTCGTGGACCGGCAGGCGAACCTTCCGGGACCGTGCGGGTCACCCTCGCCCCGATCCGCGACTCCGCGAGCCAGGTCCTCTACCTCTTCGCACAGGTGCAGGACATCAGCGCCCTGCGGGCCGCCGAGGTCGACCTGCAGCGCAGTGAAGAGATGTTCCGGCTCCTGGTTGCCGCGGTGGGCGAGTACGCGATCTTCATGCTCGATGTCGACGGGACGGTGATCAGCTGGAACGCCGGGGCCGCGCGCATCAAGGGCTACACCGCGCAAGAGATCCTCGGCCGCCACTTCCGGGTCTTCTACCCGGTGTCGGAGCGCGCCAACGGGCACCCGGAGCACAACCTCGAGGTCGCGCTGCGCCAGGGAAGCTTCGCGGAACAGGGATGGCGGCTGCGCAAGAACGGCACGCAGTTCTGGGCGAGTGTGGTCATCACTCCCGTGTACGACGACAACGGGACCCACGTCGGCTTCGCCAAGGTCACCCGGGACCAGAGCGCCGAACACGAACACGAGCAGGTGCGCACCAGCTCCATTGCCGAGCAGCGCCGGATCATGGCGATAACCGCCCACGAGCTTCGCAACCCGGCCGCCGTCATCGACGGATCCGTGAGCACCCTGCTGGCCTCATGGGACAAGATGGGTGTGGACGAGCGCGAAGCACTGCTGGATGGCATCCGCAGCAGCGCCAACCGGCTGCACCGACTCGCCTCGGACCTGACCACCGCCTCCCGCCCGGACGGTCAGACCGTGCAGCTGCGCCTCGAAGAGGTCTCGCTCACCGAGCTGCTGCACGGTGCCGTGGCCCGGACGCTGGCCGCACGGCCCAGTGCGCAGGTCCGGTGCGACGTCCCTGACGAGGCCCTCGTCCACGCCGACCCCGTCCGGTTGGGCCAAGCCCTGGACAACCTTCTCGACAATGCCCTCCGCCACGGCGCTGCACCGCTCACGCTCACCGGTTCCGCCGCGCAGGACACCATCGACATCCGTCTCACCGACGCCGGGGCCGGGGTCAACGCCCAACTTCTCCCTCGCCTGTTCGAGCGTTTTGCCGCAGCGGGCCCGTCCGGCGGCAGCGGACTGGGTCTGTACCTGGTACGTGAGATCGCCCGCAGCCACGGTGGCGAGGCCCGATACCGTCCCCGCACAGCGGCCGAATCCCATTCCTTCGAGATCTCGCTCCCTCGACGCACCCACGCATCCCGATGAGGGGCACCGGCACAGATCGACCACGCCGCACACTGCTCGGGAACCACCCCTCGCGCGGCTAGCCAGTGCCAGGGGTCTGTCATACGGCTGAACTGGCGAGCCAGAGCCATGGCCATGGCCTGAGCGGACGATGTGACCCAAGTGCTCGAGGCCTTCGGCGTGGCCCCGACAGCGACGAAGGCCCTGCCGGCGAAGAGACGCCGGCTCGGCTGGATCACGAGCCGGCGCCACGGCCGGTGCCGGGCGCCAGCACGGGCAGGCCGGTGGGCGCCCCGCCGCTCAGCAGCTCGAGCAGCGCGTCGGCGTCGGCATGCTGTTCCAGGAGGTCGGCCAGCAGGTCGAGCCTGGCCTCGCGGGCGGCTGCGAAGCTCACGCCCGAAGGGGCGCGGCTGCGACCGGCCGCCGCGGCGACCTCGGAGAGGAAGGCGGCGCGGAAGTCGTCGGACTCGAGGCTGCCGTGCCACATGGTGCCGAACACCGCGCCGCGACGTGCGCCGCCCGGGAACGGCTCCTCGATGCCGCTGACGACGCCGTGATGGATCTCGTAGCCGCTGACCGGGACACCGAACGCGCTTCCGCTGCTGAGGCGCAGCACCTTCTCGGGCGCAAACAGGGTACGGACGTCCAGTAGCCCCAGGCCCGGTGCGCTGGCACCCACAGGTCCTTCCACGCCGGTGGGGTCGTCGACCGCCCTTCCGAGCATCTGGAACCCGCCACAGATGCCGAGCACCGCGCCGCCGGCCGCGGCGTGCTGCGCGACAGCGGCGTCCAGCCCGCGCCGGCGCAGCCAGTCCAGGTCGGCCAACGTCGCTCGGGTGCCGGGCAGCACCACGAGATCGGCGCCGACCAGGTCGGCCGGCCGCGCGGCATACCGCACGTCGAGGTCGGGCTCGAGCCCCAGGGCGTCCACATCCGTGAAGTTGCTGATCCGCGGAAACCGCACCACCGCAACCCGCAACGGATCATCGGTCGTGGCCCGGCTGCCTGCGGCGTCGAGCCCGTCCTCGGAGTCCAGCCAAACTTCGGTGCTCCACGGAAGGACACCGAGGACGCGGCGCCCGGTGAGCCGTGCAAGCTCTCGGTTCGCCGGCTCGAGCAGCGCCCGCTCACCACGGAACTTGTTGACCAGGAAGCCGCAGACCAGCCGCTGGTCGGCCGGCTCGAGCAGGGCGAGCGTGCCGTAGAGCGCGGCGTACAGCCCGCCGCGGTCGATGTCGCCAACGACCACGACGGGCATGTCGGCGTGCCGTGCCAGCCCGAGGTTGACGTAGTCGTGGGCGCGCAGGTTGATCTCGGTGGGGCTGCCGGCCCCCTCGCACACCACCACGTCGAAGCGGCTGGCCAGGTCGTCGTATGCCGCGAACGCCGCCTCGGCGAGCCTGGTCCGGGACCCGGCGAACTCCATCGAGGTGATGACACCATCGGGACGGCCACGCAGGACGACGTGGCTGGAGAGGTCGCTGCCCGGCTTGAGCAGAACCGGGTTCATCGCCACTTCGGGGACGGCCCCGGCCGCAACTGCCTGGATCCACTGGGCGCGGCCGATCTCGGCGCCGTTCCCGTCCGGTCCGGCGACGACCATCGAGTTGTTGGACATGTTCTGCGCCTTGAACGGCGCAACCCGCACGCCCCTGCGGGCCAGCAGGCGGCACAGGCCGGACGTCACCACGCTCTTGCCGGCGTCCGACGTGGTGCCAGCCACCAGCAGCGAGCCGTTCACCCAAGCAAGCCTACGGTGGCGCGCGATCACGACCCCGAGGGGCGTGGCAACCATCCCGGCCGAGGGTTGGGGCGCAACAGGTGAGGATCCATCAGGCACGCCAGTCCAGGTCGAGGTCCTCGCCGGCTACCTCGCGGGACTGGCTGGCGCGCCGACGGACCGGGGGGCCAAGCCCGCAAGGGCCACAGCGGTCGCCACGGCCGCCATCGCGGCCTCGTGCCCCTTGTCCTCGGTTGAACCCGGCAGCCCGGCCCGGTCGAGGGCTTGTTCCTCGGTGTCGCAGGTCAGGACGCCGAACCCGATCGGGCAGCCGGTGGTGGCGCTGACCTGCGTCAGTCCGCCGGTGACGCCGGAGCAGACGTAGTCGAAGTGAGGGGTGCCTCCACGGATGACCACGCCGAGGGCGACGAGTGCGTCGAATGTCGGGGCGAGGCGGGCGCACGCGACCGTCAGCTCGATGGTGCCGGGCACCCGGATCACAGCGACGTCTTGGACCCCGGCAGCCTCCAGCGCCCGCCGGGCCCCGTCGAGCAGCCCGTCCATGACGGTGGTGTGCCAGGAGGCGGCCACGACGGCCACCCGCAGGCCACGGCCGTCGGCGCGGACCTCGGGCGCGCCGTTGCCGCTCATGCGGTCCGTCCGGCGTCGTCCGCGTCCACGACCAGGGTGTGCCCGAGCCGGTCCCGCTTGGTGCGCAGGTACCGCTCGTTGGTGGGCAGTGCTGGCAGGCTGATCGGCTCGACGGCGGTGACGTCGATCTGGTTGTCGCGCAAGGCGTGCACCTTGTTCGGGTTGTTGGTCAGGAGCCGGACGGCGTCAACACCGAGGTCGGCGAGGATCGCCGCACCGGCGGCATAGTCTCGGGCGTCGATCGGCAGGCCGAGCTCGAGCTGGGCGTCCACCGTGTCGACGCCGCGGTCCTGCAGCTCGTACGCCTGGAGCTTGGCACCGAGACCCACTCCGCGGCCCTCGTGACCGCGCAGGTAGACCACGACCCCGCCCTCGGCGGCGACGCGTTCGAGTGCCCGGTCCAGTTGCGGTCCACAGTCGCAACGCTGGGAGCCGAAGACGTCACCAGTCAGGCACTCGGAGTGCAGCCGCACCAGGGGTGCCCGCCCGACCAGCCCGCGGGGACTGAGCAGTGCAAGGTGCTCGGTCCCGGTCGCCTTGTCGCGGTAGCCGACAACGCCGAAGATGCCGTGCCGGGTCGGCAGGACCGTCTCGGCGACGCGGGTGACTCGGTCGTGCCGCTGCCGCCACGCGATGAGCTGGGCGATCGTGATGACCGGCAGGGCGTGCTGGGCTGCGAGGCGCACCACGTCGGGCAGACGCATCATCGACCCGTCGTCGTGGACGAGCTCGGCGATGGCGGCCACGGGGGCCAGGCCGGCGAGCCGGCACAGGTCCACCGCGGCCTCGGTGTGTCCCGGGCGGGTCAGCACACCGCCGTCCTTGGCCCGCAGCGGCACGACGTGGCCTGGCCTGGTGAATTCGCCCGGGCCGGCGGCTGGGTCGGCCAGGGCCCGCACCGTGTGGGCCCGGTCGGCTGCGCTGATGCCGGTTGACACACCCTGGGCCGCGTCGATGGTGACCGTGTAGGCGGTGCGCAGCGGGTCGCGGTTGTCGGTGACCATGAGCGGCAGCTCGAGCCGGTCGGCCAGGGCCTCCGTGACTGGCGCACAGACATAGCCCGAGGAGTGCCGGATCGTCCAGCCCATCCACCCGTCGGTCAGGGTCTGCGCTGCGAGGACGACGTCGCCTTCGTTCTCCCGGTCCTCGTCGTCGGCGACGAGGACCGGGCGGCCGTCGCGCAGCGCGGCCAGGGCATCCTCGATGCCGGAGAGCGTGTCGATTTCGGTGCTGGTGCTCATGCCGTGACCCCCGCAGCCGTGTGGAGGCGCTCGACGTACTTGGCCAGCACGTCGACCTCAAGGTTGACGATCGAGCCGACTCCCTTGTGCCCCATGGTCGTCAGCGCCAGCGTGGTGGGGATCAGCGAGACGGAGAAGCTGTCGTCCTCGACAGCCGAGACGGTGAGGCTGACGCCGTCGACGGTGATCGACCCCTTCTGCACGACGTAGCGGGCCAGGGCGAAGGGCAGGCTGATCCGCACGACCTCCCAGTGATCCCCGGGGCTGCGCTGCAGGATCTGCGCGGTGCCATCGACGTGGCCCTGCACGATGTGGCCGCCGAACCGGCCGGTCGCGGGTAGCGCCCGCTCGAGGTTCACCCGATCCCCCGGGCACAGGGTTGCCAGGTTCGAGCGGGCGAGGGTCTCGGCCATGACGTCGACGGTGAAGCACCCGTCGGCGTGCTCGACCACGGTCAGGCACACGCCGTTGACGGCGATCGAGGCACCGTGCGCCGCGTCCGAGGTCACCACAGGGCCCTGGATCGTGAGCCGCGCCGAGTCGGTGCCCGGCTCGAGCGCGACAAGGTGGCCGAGTTCTTCGACGATGCCAGTGAACATCAGGACTCCTTGACGGTTGCGGTGATCCGCACGTCGGTGCCGATCAGGGTGATGTCGGTGGTGTGCAGTCGCAGTGCGTCGGCGATGGTGGTCACGCCCAGGTCGCCCACCGCGGGTCGTCCGCGGCCCAGGAACACCGGCGCGACGTAGGCGACCACCTCATCGACGAGTCCCGCCGACATGAACGCAGCCGCCACGGTGGGACCACCCTCGAGCCACATCCGGTGCACCTCGGCCTGCGCGAGCCCGGCAAGGACCTCCTTGGGATCGCGGGTGCGCAGGTGCCGGGTCGGTGCCGCCTCGTCGAGCACCCGCGCGTCCGGGCGAAGGTCGCGCTGTCCCATGACCACGCGGATCGGTTGCCGCTCGTAGAGGGAGCCGTCCGGGCGGCGCGCCGTCAGCTGGGGGTCGTCACACAGTGCGGTGCCGGTGCCGACGAGCACCGCGCCGCTGTCGGCCCGCTGGAGGTGCACGTCGGCGCGGGCATCGACTCCGGTGATCCACTGGCTCGTCCCGTCCGCGGCGGCGCTGCGTCCATCGAGCGTCGCGGCGAGCTTCCAGGTCACCCAAGGGCGGCCGTGCGTCATCAGGTGCGACCAGGAGCGGTTGAGGCCGGCCGCGTCCTGGGCAAGGACGCCGCCATCGACCACCACACCCCGCTCCCGCAACCAGTCGGCCCCACCCGCCGCCCGGGGGTTGGGGTCGGACTGGGCGTGTACCACGCGAGCCAGCCCCGCGGCATACAACGCCTGGGTGCACGGCTGCGTGCGACCGGTGTGGTTGCACGGTTCGAGGGTGACGTATGCCGTGCCGCCCCTGGCGCGTCCGCCGGCGCGGCTGAGCGCGTCGACCTCCGCATGGGCGGTGCCCGCACCGCGGTGCCAGCCCTGCGCGACCACGGTGCCGTCGACGCCGGTCAGGACGCAGCCCACCCGAGGGTTGGCGTCCGCAGCTGGGCCCTGCGCGGCCAGGTCAAGGGCGCGGCGCATCATGGCGTGGTCGTGCGCGATCTCGTAGGTCATGTCCTGCCCTCGTGCTCCAGACGGTTTCGTCGGGCTCCGGGGCAAGTGCTGCGGGAGAGCAAGGCCAGCGGGCTCGACGCACCTCGTCGACCACCGGGCCCTGCCGTCCCGCTCTGCGTGCTGCCTACCATCCGGACTTTCACCGTCGGTCTGGGAGTTCCACCCAGTCAACCGGCCGCTGGCTGCGGTCGGGTCGCGGACTGTCACCGCCGGTTCGGAATTACACCGACCCCGGAGCACGTCAACACCCGACTATGCCAGCCAACCAATCGACCGTGAACCCGCTGTCCGCGTGATGGTCCCCACCACCACTCGATCGTCGGCGAGCTGACGCCGTCCTACGAGGGACGGGACTTGGACGCCGCCGCCCAAGGCAGACCGTGCCAGCATCGACCTCGTGCGCAACGAGCAACGCCTTCGAACCCGAACCCCTGAGTCACGAGCCTTCGCGGAACGCGTGCAGCTCGTCATGACGTTGACCTCGCGCCTGAACATGCTGCCGTTCACCGACCTCGAGGCGCGCAGGGCGGTTCTCGTCGGGATCTTCGGCGGGCCCGTGCCCGACTCGCTGACCATCCTGCCGCCCTTCTACTGCGACTACGGCCTCGGAGCATCGTTCGGCGAGCGAGTCTTCATCAACCAGGGGTGCTACTTCCTGGACCTGGGCGGCATCCGCATCGGCGACGGCGTCCTGATCGGCCCTCGAGTGACGCTGAGCACCGCCGGCCATCCCGTCGAGCCCGACGAGCGCCTCGACTTCATCACCCACGCGCCCATCGTCATCGAGGAGGACGTCTGGATCGGAGCGGGGGCCACGATCACACCTGGAGTGACAGTCGGTCGCGGCTCCGTGGTCGGTGCGGGTGCCGTTGTCGCCAAGGACGTACCGCCCCTCAGCGTGGTGACGGGAACGAGCGTTGTCGAGCGAAGGCGCCTCCGGCCGGCATCTGCTCCAGAGGCCTGATGCTCCTGCCGGTCGACCGGCGCGGGGGATGCCCTGCGTCTTGGGCGCCCTCGGGTGGCGGCTGAGCGCGTCCGCATCGCGTAGGGCTTCGCACAACGCGGGAGCTCAGATGGCGCACCCGTCGGGGCCGCACACCGCCTCGTCCTCGGCAGCCGACGGCACCATCGCGAGCGGGTGCTTCTCGGCCCATGCCTGGGCCAGGGCCTGCGAGAACAGCTCGGTCGGTTGTGCACCGGAGACGCCGTAGCGGTTGTCGATGACGAAGAACGGCACGCCCTGGATCCCCAGCGCCCGCGCCTGCTGGATGTCGGCCTGCACGGCACCGGCGTACTCGCCGCTCGACAGTGCGGTCCGCACCTCGGCCGCCTCGAGGCCGGCCTCGACACCCACTCGTTCGAGGAGGTCGACCGAACCGATGTCCTTGCCGCGCTCGAAGTGCGCCGACAGCAGCGCGTCCTTGACGGCATCAGCCAACCCCCGCTCCTTGGCGAGGTGCAGCAGCTCGTGGGCGCGCAGGCTGTTCGCCACCACCAGCGAGTCGAAGTCGTACTCCAGTCCCTCGCCGGCGGCGACCGCCGCGACCTGGGCGAACATGTCGCGAACCCGCTCACGCGGCATACCCTTTCGGGCCGCGAGGTAGTCGAGCTCCGTGCCGTCGAAGTGCTCGGGCAGCCCGGGGTCCAGCTGGTAGCTGTGCCAGTTGACGGTGACCCGCGCGCGCTCGGGGAAGGCCGCCAACGCCTTCTCGAAGCGGCGCTTGCCGATGAAGCACCAGGGGCAGGCGATGTCCGACCAGATGTCCACGTTCATGGAATGTTCAACTACTGCCGATGCGGTTTGCTTCCCGCCGTGACAGTCAACGAGCAGGAGTCGCCCGTCTCCGCAGCGCCAGCGCCGCCACGTCGTCGTCGCGCGTGGGGTCGCGCACGGCCGCGACGAGGGCGCCCAGGCCGGCGTCGAGATCCGGGTCCTGCACCGCCCCGAGCGCATCCAGGAGGCGCGCCTGCCCGTCGTCGATCGTCTCGTCGCGGCGCTCGATGAGCCCGTCGGTGAACACGAGCACCACGTCGCCGTCGTTGAAGGGGAGAGCCCGCTCCTGCCGCGGCGCGTCCGCGATCGCGAGCGGCGGCCCGTCCGCTGTGGGCAGCTGCTCCCGCTCGCCCGAGCGCCGCAGCACCACGGCGGGTGGGTGCCCGGCGTTCGCCACAACCAGCTCCCCACGCCCGGGGTCGGCGAGCCCGCACAGCAGCGTGACCAGCTGCTCGGTGCCGTACTGGTGGAGCATCTGGTCCAGCCGGTCCAGGACCGCCCGGGGTGAGGGGTCGACCGCGATGTAGGCGCGGACCGCCGCACGCATCTGGGCCATCGCCGCGGCGGCAGCCACCCCCCGGCCCATGACGTCGCCGACGAAGAACGCCACCCGGCCGTCGTCGAGCGGCACCGCGTCGTAGAAGTCGCCGCCCACCTCGGTGCGTCCCGACGGGCTGTAGTGTGCGGCCACGTCGAAGTGGGCGGCCTGCGGAGCCCGCTCGGGCAGCACCGCGTGCTGGAGACGAGTCGCCGCCGCCAACGTCTCGCTGTGCAGCTCGGAGTTGTCGATGGCGATCGCGGCTCGCTCCGCCAGGTCCTCGGCGAAGGCCACGTCCCCGCCCGAGTACGTCCTGCCCGACTCGGCCGCGACCCAGCTCATGACCCCGAGCACCCGTCCGCGGGCGGTCAGCGGCACCGTGATGGCGCTGCGCAGCTGGAGCTCGCGGGCGATCCTGAGATGCTCCTCGTCGACGGCCGCCGCCACGAGCATCTCGTCGGTGACCTGGATGAGCTCGCTTCGGCCCGTCTTCATCACGTGCCAGGGCCCCGCGGGAGCGTTCGGGTCGCTCGGGTACCGCTCGGCGAGCTCGCGAGCCAGCCGCACCTTCGCCGGGTCGACATGGGCCACCGCCAGCCGGTGCAGCCGGCCGTCCCTGACCAGGTCGACCCCTGACCAGTCGGCGAAGTCCGGCACCGCGAGCTGGGCCACCTTCGTCAGCGTCGCCTCGTAGTCGAGACTGGCAGACAGCTCGGCCGACGCCTTGGCGAGGAACTCCAGCTTGGCCTGGTGCCGCGCGGCACGGTTCTCAGCACGCAACCGCACCAGGGCCTGCGCGCACGTGTCGGCGAGGATCTCGAAGAAGTCCAGCTCGGCAGGACTCAGCGGTCGCCGTCCGGGAAAGGACAGCACGATCGCCCCGATCGTCCCCGACGGCACCCGCAGCGGAAGGCACACGAGCACCCGCTCCCCGCGGTCGATCCGCGGCACGTCCGGGTACGCCTGCAGGATCGCCCCGCGACCCACCAGGATGATCCGCTCCCCGGACTTGATCAC
>Ga0308176_10001767_pt1 | contig 13598 bp, 11 predicted proteins | sample PhyCR2_3_FD_203890 | JGI IMG/M metagenome (GOLD analysis project Ga0308176, IMG submission 203890) | Soil microbial communities from UC Gill Tract Community Farm, Albany, California, United States - DLSLS.C.R2 | ecosystem: Environmental > Terrestrial > Soil > Agricultural land | place: USA...
CGAGCGCACGCGCCGCAGCAGGCTCGGGAAGATGTTCGTGCCGAGCGCGACCCCGCGGGCACGGACCGAGCCGTACGGGGTGCGTACGGCCATACCGGCGCCGTACTGCTTGAGGGTGAGGGCGGGTGTGTGCTCGTAGACGCGCACCCCGAGCTCCATACAGGCCCGCTTCAGGCCCCAGGCCAGCTTGGCCGGGTGCAGCATGGCCACGCCCCGGCGGTCCCACAGGCCCGCCTCGAAGGTGGGCGAGTCCACCTGCTCGCGCACCGCGTCGGCGTCCAGGAACTCGATGCCGTCGGCGAGGCCCTCGGCCTCCATTTCCCGGTGCCAGTCGCGCAGTTCCCGGGCCTGATAGGTCTCGGTGGCCACGTCGATCTCACCGGTGCGCTCGAAGTCGCAGTCGATGCCGTGCCGGGCCACGGCGGCCTCGATGCCGTCGAGGTTGCGCCGGCCCAGCTCCTCCAGCCGGTGGATCTCGTCCGGCCAGCGGGTCAGGCCGTTGGGCAGGCCGTGGGTGAGGGAGGCGGCGCAGAAGCCGCCGTTGCGGCCGGAGGCGGCCCAGCCCACCTCACGGCCTTCCAGCAGGACCACGTCCCGCCGCGGATCGCGCTCCTTGGCGTTGAGGGCGGTCCACAGTCCGCTGTACCCGCCGCCGACGACCAGCAGGTCACAGGTCTCGGTGCCGGTGAGGGCCGGCTCCGGGTGGGGCTTGCCGGGGTCTTCCAGCCAGTACGGGACCGGCTGGGCTTCGGAGAGAGCGGAGATCCAGTTGCCTTTGCCACGACTCATGGCGCTCGGGGCCATGATTTCAACTCCCTACAGGGCTGTTACGCCTTCTGGCTGTTACGGCGGTTGGTGATGAGCATCGAGACCAGGACGAACAGCACGGCGACGAGGAACATGGCCGTACCGATGACGTTGATCTGCACGGGCGTTCCGCGTTGCGCCGAGCCCCACACGAACATGGGGAAGGTGACGGTCGAACCGGCGTTGAAGTTGGTGATGATGAAGTCGTCGAAGGAGAGCGCGAACGACAGCAGCGCGCCCGCCGCGATGCCCGGTGCCGCGATCGGCAGGGTCACCCGCAGGAACGTCTGCACCGGCCCGGCGTACAGGTCCCGGGCGGCCTCCTCCAGGCGCGGGTCCATCGACATCACGCGCGCCTTGACCGCGACGACGACGAAGCTGAGGCAGAACATGATGTGCGCGATCAGGATCGTCCAGAAGCCGAGCTGAGCGCCCATGTTGAGGAACAGGGTGAGCAGCGAGGCCGCCATGACGACCTCGGGCATGGCCATCGGCAGGAAGATCAGCGAGTTCACGGCGGACCGCGCGCGGAAGCGGTAGCGGACCAGCGCGAAGGCGATCATGGTGCCGAGGAGGGTGGCCCCGACCGTCGCCCAGAAGGCGATCTGGAGGCTGAGGGACAGCGAGCCGCACATGTCGGCGACCCCGCACGGGTCCTTCCAGGCGGCCGTGGAGAACTGCTGCCACTCGTAGTTGAAGCGCCCCTTCGGTTTGTTGAAGGAGAACACGGTGACGACGATGTTCGGCAGCAGCAGATAGGCGAGCGTGAACAGCCCGCCGATGACCACGAGATGGCGCTTGAGCCAGGTGACGAAGGGCATTTAGACCAGGTCCTCCGTCCCGGACCGGCGGATGTAGACCGTGACCACGAGCAGGATCGCGGCCATGAGGATGAAGGACAGCGCCGCGGCGGTCGGATAGTCCAGGATCCTCAGGAACTGGGTCTGGATGACGTTTCCGATCATGCGGGTGTCGGTGGAACCGAGGAGTTCGGCGTTGACGTAGTCACCGGCCGCGGGAATGAAGGTGAGCAGCGTGCCGGAGACCACGCCCGGCATCGACAGCGGGAAGGTCACCTTGCGGAAGGTGGTCCACGGCTTGGCGTACAGGTCGCCGGCCGCCTCGTGCAGCCGCCCGTCTATCCGCTCCAGCGAGGTGTACAGCGGCAGGATCATGAACGGCAGGAAGTTGTACGTGAGACCGCACACCACCGCCAGCGGGGTGGCGAGGACGCGGTCGCCCGCCGTCCAGCCGATCCAGTTGGTCAGGTCCAGGACGTGCAGCGAGTTCAGCGTGTGCACGACCGGGCCGCTGTCGGCGAGGATCGTCTTCCAGGCCAGGGTGCGGATCAGGAAGCTGGTGAAGAACGGCGCGATCACCAGCACCATGATCAGGTTGCGCCAGCGGCCCGCACGGAAGGCGATGAGGTAGGCCAGCGGGTAGCCGAGCAGCAGGCACAGGACGGTCGCGGCGGCCGCGTAGAGAACGGAGCGCAGGAACTGCGGCCAGTACTCGGCCAGGGCGTCCCAGTACGTCGCGAAGTGCCAGGTGACCTTGTAGCCGTCCTCCAGGGAGCCCGTCTGCACGGACGTGGAGGCCTGGTAGATCATCGGCAGCGCGAAGAACACGACCAGCCACAGCAGGCCGGGCAGCAGCAGCCAGTACGGAGTGAGCCGGCCGCGCCTGCGCGGGGGCTTCTGCGCGGGTTCGGCGGGGGCGAGGGGCGGTGGCGCCTCGGTCAGCGTCGACATGGTCAGGCGGCCTCTTCCTCGACGGTCTCCACACCTGCGGAGCCCACCGTCCCGGCGACCAGGGACTGCGCCGCGTCCATGCCGAAGGTGTGCGCCGGGCTCCAGTGCAGGACGACCTCGGCACCGGGTACCAGGCGGCCGTCGCGCTCGACGTTCTGGACGTAGACCGCGAGATCGTCGCAGACGGGGCTGTCGATGACGTACTGCGTGGAGACGCCGATGAAACTGGCGTCGGCGATCCTGCCGGTGAGCCGGTTGCGGCCCTCGGGTATGGAGCCGGCGTCGTCGGCGTGGGTGAGGGCGATCTTCTCCGGCCGGATGCCGACCAGCACCTTGCCGCCGGCCGTCGCCGGGGCGGAACACCGGGCCTGGGGCAGCACCAGCCTGCCGTCGCCGGCCTTGAGCACGATGTCGTCGCCGTTCCTGGTGTCGACCTCGGCCTCGATGAGGTTGGAGGTGCCGAGGAAGTTCGCCACGAAGGTCGTCCGCGGGTTCTCGTACAGGTCGCTGGGCGCGCCCAGTTGCTCGACCCGGCCGGCGTTCATCACCGCGACCGTGTCGGCCATCGTCATGGCCTCCTCCTGGTCGTGGGTGACGTGTACGAAGGTGATGCCGACCTCGGTCTGGATGCGCTTGAGCTCGAGCTGCATCTGGCGGCGCAGCTTGAGGTCGAGGGCGCCGAGGGGCTCGTCGAGGAGGAGCACCTTCGGGTGGTTGATCAGCGCGCGGGCCACCGCGACCCGCTGTTGCTGGCCGCCGGAGAGCTGGTGCGGTTTCTTGCGCGCCTGCTCGCCGAGCTGGACCAGTTCCAGCATCTCCTCGACCTGCTTCTTCACGCTCTTGACGCCGCGCCGGCGCAGGCCGAAGGCGACGTTCTCGAAGATGTCGAGGTGCGGGAAGAGGGCGTAGGACTGGAAGACCGTGTTCACGGGCCGCTTGTACGGCGGCAGATGGGTGACGTCCTGGTCGCCGAGGTGCACGGTGCCGGAGGAGGGTTCCTCCAGGCCGGCGATCATGCGCAGGGTGGTCGTCTTGCCGCAGCCGGAGGCGCCGAGCAGGGCGAAGAAGGAACCCTGCGGCACGGTCAGGTCGAGCGGGTGCACGGCGGTGAAGGAGCCGTAGGTCTTGGAGATGCCGCTGAGGCGGACGTCGCCGCTGTTGTCTGTCGTCATGGTCGTCACGCCCCTGTGAGCTTCGCGAACTTCTCTTCGTATGCCGTCTCTTCCTTCTGGCTCAGCGAGCGGAAGGAGTGCGACTTGGCCTGCATGGCCTTGTCGGGAACGATCAGCGGGTTGTCGGCCGCGCCCTTGTCGATCTTCGCGAGGTAGGGCTTCACACCGTCGACGGGAGTCGCGTAGTTGATGTACGCGGCGAGCTCGGCGGCCTGCTCCGGCTCGTAGTAGAAGTCGATCAGCCGCTCGGCGTTCGTCTTGTGCCGCGCCTTGTTGGGCACCAGCAGGTTGTCGGTCGAGGTCATGTAGCCGCTGTCCGGGATGACGAAGTCGATGTCCGGGCTGTCCGCCTTGAGCTGGACCACGTCCCCGGCCCAGGCGACGCAGGCGGCGATGTCGCCCTTGGTCAGGTCCGAGGTGTAGTCGTTGCCGGTGAAGCGGCGGATCTGGCCCTTGTCGACGGCCTTCTGCAGCCGGGCTGTGACCGCGTCGAAGTCGTCGCCGGTGAACTTCGCCGGGTCCTTGCCCATGTCGAGCAGGGTCATGCCGATGCTGTCGCGCATCTCGGACAGGAAGGAGACGCGGCCCTTGAGCCTCGGGTTGTCGAGCAGGTCGGAGACCGACTTCACCTCGACGCCGTCGAGCGCCTTCTTGTTGTAGGCGATGACCGTCGGGATGCCCTGCCAGGGGTACGAGTAGGCGCGGCCGGGGTCCCAGTCGGGGTCGCGGAACTGGCCTGACAGGTTGGTGTAGGCGTGCGGCAGGTTGGACGGGTCCAGTTTCTGCACCCAGCCCAGGCGGATCAGCCGGGCGGCCAGCCAGTCGGTCAGGACGATCAGGTCGCGGCCGGTGGCCTGGCCGGCGGCGAGCTGCGGCTTGATCTTGCCGAAGAACTCGTTGTTGTCGTTGATGTCCTCGGTGTACTTGACCGTGATGCCGGTCCGCCTGCGGAACGCCTCGAGCGTGGGGTGGTGCTTTCCGCTGTCGTCGACGTCGATGTACTCGGTCCAGTTGGAGAAGTTCACGACCTTCTCCTGGGCCGAGTGGTCCTGGGCGGACGTGCCGCCCTGGGTCTTGCCCGCCGCGGGGATACCGCAGCCGCTCAGCGCCCCGAGACCGCCGACCGTGAGCGCGCCGCCCGCGGAGGCGCGCAGCAGCGACCGGCGGGTCATCGCGGCCCTGCCGTTGCGCAGACTGCGCCGCATCGCGGCGGCTTGGGCCGGGGAGAGGCGGTCGGGCTCGTACTGCTCCATGCGCGTGGTGCCCTTTCGGATGGGGTCGGCCTGGTCGGGCCGGTCGTTGCTAGCGGTCCCCGAACACGGTGCGGTGCCAGTCCTTCCTGGCGACCGCGGTGTTGTCGAACATGACGTGCTTGACCTGCGTGTACTCCTCGAACGAGTACGCGGACATGTCCTTGCCGAAGCCGGAGGCCTTGTAGCCGCCGTGCGGCATCTCGCTGATGATCGGGATGTGGTCGTTGATCCACACGCAGCCGGCCTTGATCTCGCGGGTGGCGCGCCCGGCCCGGTAGACGCCGCCGGTCCAGGCGGAGGCGGCCAGGCCGTACGGGGTGTCGTTGGCCAGCCGGATGCCCTCGTCATCACTGTCGAACGGCAGAACGACCAGCACGGGGCCGAAGATCTCGGACTGGACGATCTCGCTGTCCTGGGCCGCGCCGGTGACCAGGGTGGGCCGGTAGTAGGCGCCCTTGCCCAGGTCCCCCTGGGGCGCCTCGCCGCCGGTCACCACGCGTGCGTAGCCGCGCGCCCGGTCCACGAAGCCGGCGACCCGGTCGCGCTGGGCGTGCGAGACGAGCGGGCCGAGGTCGGTGCCGGACGCGAACGGGTCGCCGAGCCGTACGGTCTCCATCAGCGCGGCCGTCCGCTCCACGAAGGCCTCGTACAGCGGTCGCTGCACGTACGCGCGCGTGGCGGCCGTGCAGTCCTGGCCGGTGTTGATGAGCGCGCCGGCGACGGCTCCGTTGGCGGCCGCCTCCAGGTCCGCGTCGTCGAAGACGACGAAGGGTGCCTTTCCGCCCAGCTCCAGGTGGAGGCGCTTGACGGTGGCGGTGGCGATCTCGGCGACCCGCTTGCCGACGGCGGTGGACCCGGTGAAGGAGGTCATGGCCACGTCGGGGTGGCCGACGAGGTGCTCGCCGGCCTCCCGGCCGGTCCCGGTGACGATGTTGATCACCCCGTCCGGGATGCCCGCGTCCGTGGCGGCCTGTGCGAACAGCAGCGAGGTGAGCGGGGTCGGCTCGGCGGGCTTGAGCACGATGGTGTTGCCCGCGGCGACGGCCGGGAGGATCTTCCAGGCGGCCATCTGCAGCGGGTAGTTCCAGGGCGCGATCGACCCGACGACACCGATCGGCTCGCGCCGGACGTACGACGTGTGGTCACCGGAGTACTCACCGGCCGCCTGCCCCTGCAGATGACGGGCGGCACCGGCGAAGAAGGCGGTGTTGTCGATGGTCCCCGGCACGTCGAACTCGCGGGTGAGCTTCAGCGGCTTCCCGCACTGCAGGGACTCGGCGCGGGCGAACTCCTCGGCGCGCTCCGCGAGCACGGCGGCGAACCGGTGCAGGGCGTCGGAGCGTTCGCCAGGGGTGGCGGCGGCCCAGCCCGGAAAGGCCTCGCGCGCCGCGGCGACGGCCGCGTCGACGTCGTCGGCGCCGGCCAGGTCGTAGGTGTACACCTCCTCGCCGGTGGCCGGGTCGACCACGGTGTGGGTACGGCCCGAGGTGCCCTTGGTCAGCCGGCCGGCGATGAACTGCGCGCCGTCCGCGAGGCGGTCCTGGGCGGGAAATCGTTCCGGGGTGGCGGTGCTGCCCGGGTTGTGCATGTCGCTCTCCTCCGCCGTTCGTCCCGTCCCCCGGGGGGGTGGGTGGCGTAGCTCCAGCTCGATTTGAGTGCCGATCCTGACAGAGCAAGTGGACTCCAACAAGTGATTCCGTTGTTGCCTTTTGGTTACGCGACGAAATCTGTCGACCAGGTGTCGAGTCGGTACACAAAAGGGCGGACGGAGTGTCAGTGGTGCGTGCCACACTCGCGTGCATGGGGAAGATCGACGGGGTGGAGGCCCTGATCAGAGAGGTCCGGGCGGGCGCCCGGATCAAATACCTGCACTTCTGGGGGCACCGGCCGCTGCCGGACGGGCGGATCGGCGCGAGCTGTCTGAGCCAGTGGTGGCCGTCACCGTTCGTGGTGGAGGGCGTCGGCTACGCGACGGCCGAGCACTGGATGATGGCGGAGAAGGCGCGGCTGTTCGGGGACGCGGAGGCGGAGCGCCGGGTGCTGGCGGCGGAGCATCCCGCCGCGGCCAAGAAGGCGGGGCGGCTGGTCCGCGGTTTCGACGAGGCGATATGGGAGCGGGAGCGCTTCCGGATCGTGGTCGAGGGCAGTGCGCACAAGTTCGCCGCGCACGCCGGTCTGGGCGCGTTCCTGCACGGCACCGGCGACCGGGTCCTGGTGGAGGCGAGCCCCGTGGACCGGGTGTGGGGCATCGGTCTGGCGGCCGGTGACGAGGCGGCGTCGGATCCCGAGCGCTGGCGGGGGCCGAATCTGCTGGGGTTCGCGCTGATGGAGGCGCGCGAGCGGCTCGCCGCGTCCGCGCGCTGAGCGCCGGGCGGCCCGGCCGGGCCGCCCGGGGTCAGGGTCAGTCCTGCGCCAGCACGGGTGCCGACACCCGGGGCGCGGAGTTGTAGTACGGGTCGTCGTACTCGCTGTCGTGCTTCTTGTCCTCGTTGACGGCCATCACGATGGCGAACACGAGGAACGCGGCGGCGGCCAGGCCGACGATGATCCCGATGATGCCCGTGATGAAGCCGGCCTGGGCCTGACCGTGGTTGGTGGCCTCGCCCCGCTCGGCCCGCTTCTTGCCCTTGACGCCGAGCACCACGGCTATCACGCCGAGCACTATGGACACCACGCCGTAGAGGCAGAACAGGCAGATGGACAGGATGCCCAGCACCATCGCCGCGGTGCCCATGCCGTTCTGCGGGGCCATCGGCATTCCGGGCCAGCCGTAGCCCTGCTGCGGAAAGCCGGGGTAGGCGGGGTAGCCGTAGCCGCCCGGGGAGGCGGGGCCCGGGCCACCGGGCGCGGCCGGCGGGGGCGGCATGGCGGACTCGGTCCAGCCCTGGGCCGGCGGCGGTGTGGGCGGGCCGTAGCCCGGCGCCGGCGCTCCGAAGCCGGCGCCCGGCGCGGAGATCATGGTGGCCTGGTCGTGCACGGACGGCTGCGGCGCCGGGGGCTGCTGCGGACCGGCGTCCGGGGGCTGCGGGGCCTGACCGGGCGCCTGGTCCTGCGCGGGGGGCTGCTGTGCCTGGGGCTGCTGCGCGGGGGGCTGCTGCCCGTACGCGCCGGGCTGCGGGCCCTTCTCCAGCGAAGGCTTGCTCTCGGGCGGCGCCCACGGGTCGAAGCCCCCGCCGCCGCCTGCGCCCTGCTGTCCCTGGTCCGCCACGTCCCCGCCCCTCCATCGATGGTCAGGCCATGGTAAAGCGTTGGTTCCGCGGCCCCGCGCCGGGTCGTCGTTCCCACCGGCACCGCGGGCACCGCCGCCGGCCCGGCCTACGATGACCCCCGAATCACCGATCAGCCGATCACCCGCGCCCGGACCACGGATCTCGGTCCGCGGGCGCCGTTCCCGGGGAGGAACCCTTGACCGACCGCAGCGCCGCATCCCGCTCGGTACCCGCCGCCGGCACGCCCGACCGCGATCTGCACGCCTTCATCGCCGGACTGCCCAAGGCCGAACTGCACGTCCACCACGTCGGCTCCGCCTCCCCGCGCATCGTCTCCGAACTGGCCGCCCGCCACCCGGACTCCAAGGTCCCCACCGACCCCGAGGCCCTGGCCGACTACTTCACGTTCACGGACTTCGGGCACTTCATCGAGGTGTACCTGTCCGTGGTGGACCTCATCCGCACCCCGGAGGACGTCCGGCTGCTGACCTACGAGGTGGCCCGCGACCTGGCCCGGCAGCAGGTGCGGTACGCCGAGCTGACCATCACCCCGTTCTCCTCGACCCGGCGCGGCATCGAGGAGACGGCCTTCATGTCGGCGATAGAGGACGCCCGCAAGGCGGCCGAGGCCGAGTTCGGGACCGTGCTCCGCTGGTGCTTCGACATCCCCGGCGAGGCCGGTCTGGAGTCCGCCGAGGAGACCGCCCGGCTGGCCACCGACGACCGGATCCGCCCGGAGGGCCTGGTGTCGTTCGGGCTCGGCGGCCCCGAGATCGGCGTACCGCGCCCGCAGTTCAAGCCGTACTTCGACCGGGCCATCGCCGCGGGCCTGCACTCCGTCCCGCACGCCGGCGAGACGACCGGCCCGGAGACGGTGTGGGACGCGCTGACCGAGCTGCGCGCCGAGCGCATCGGACACGGCACCAGCTCCGCGCGGGACCCCCGGCTGCTCGCCCACCTCGCCGAGCACCGCATCCCGCTGGAGGTCTGCCCGACCTCCAACATCGCCACCCGCGCGGTCGCCATCCTGGACGAGCACCCGGTCAAGGAGTTCGTCCGGGCCGGCGTGCTCGTCACGATCAACTCCGACGACCCGCCGATGTTCGGCACCGACCTCAACAACGAGTACGCGGTGGCCGCCCGCCTCCTCGAGCTGGACGAACGGGGGCTGGCCGGCCTGGCGAAGAACGCCGTCGAGGCGTCCTTCCTGGACGGGCCGGGCAAGGCGCGCATCGCGGCGGAGATCGACACCTACACCGACGCCTGGCTCGCCCCCTGAGGCCCTGACCGAAGCCCTGCCCGAAGCACCGCCTGAAGCACTGCCCGTAGGGGGCGCACCCCACAATGGGGGCCATGCAGACCGTGACCGCCGTGGCCCACCGCGGCGCCCCCTACCGTTTCCGCGAGAACACCCTCGACTCGCTGCGTTGCGCGCCCGGCCTGGGCGCGGACGCGGTCGAGATCGACGTACGGCTCACCCGCGACGGCGTCCCCGTGCTGCTGCACGACGAGACGCTGGAGCGGCTGTGGGGGCACCCCCGGCCGCTGCGCTCGCTGTCGGCCGCCGAGCTGAGCGGGCTCACGGCGGGCGGGGTGCCGACGCTGGAGCAGGCGCTGGCCGCGACGGACGGCAGCCGGGTGATGGTGGACCTGTGCGGCCGGGTCGACCGCCGGACCGTGCGGGCGGTCATGGACGTCGTCCGGCAGGGCGGGGCCGGGGACCGGGTGTACTACTGCGCGGGCGCGGAGGCCATGCTCGCCGTACGGGCCGCCGATCCGGCCGCCGAGATCGCCCTGACCTGGACCACGCTCGCCCCGCCCCGGCCCGCGCTGCTGGACGCGGTGCGCCCCCGCTGGCTCAACTACCGCTTCTCGCTGGTCGACCGGGACCTGGCGGCCCGCGTCCACCGGGACGGTCACCTGCTGTCGGTGTGGACCCCGGACACCCGCCGCTCCCTGCGCCGCCTGCTCGACCTGGGCGTCGACTCGATCACCACGAACCGCGTGGACGCGCTGCACGCCCTGCGCACCGCCGGCCACCACCTCGAGCGCTGACCTGACGGGCGGCTCGCGACGTCGGGGAACGACCGGTGGACGGGAGCCGAGGTACCGGTGTGGGGGGGGGAGCGGCGAGTCGGTCCGGTAGGGGACGACCGCCCGCTCGTGATCCCGCCGGTGAGTGCTTTCGGGCCGTGCGGACACAGCAGCGGTCGGGGGAAGGCCGGTCGGAGGGCTCCCGGCGACCAGCTCTCCAAGTCGGCGCTCCCGCACCGCCTCGAGGCCCGTGTCACGCCGGCCGACGGCCGGACCAAGACCCTGGAACTCGCCCTCGCCCAGGGTGCGGGCGCCCAGCGCCGGGCTTTCCGCGCGGGCGAGGTCGGCGCGGTCCGCTTCACCCTGGACTCCGCCTGTCAGCCCTCCGCGACGAAGCAGGTGGCGATCGCCGAGATCGAGTTCTCCGGCCCGTCGAAAGCGAACCGACGGACAGTGGCCCGTGCGACGACCGGCCCGGACGCCGCAGCGCTCGCCGGCGCGCTCACCGGGCTCACTGCCCTTCACGCTGCCCGCCGTGGCCGGTGCTCGCTACGGCGTCGGCCCGGCTCATCCGCTCCAGCCGCTTGATCCTCTTCCGTACGACGTACAGCGGCAGGACGCCGAACACCCCGAAGGACATGTCGATCAGGGTCCACCAGAAGGGGATCCCGCGGACCGGGCCGCACACGAGGGCGAGCGGGATGATCCCGGCGCAGGCGATCATCCCGAACTCGACGACCCAGACGTTGCGCACCGGGTCACGGTAGGGCCCGTAGAAGGCGACGGCGATGACGAGGTGCGCGAAGGCCAGCCAGTCCGTGCCGTACAGCACGAACGGGTACTCGGCGTCGACGGCGTCGAGCCCCTCGCGCACCCGGGTGATCCAGTCCATGAGCCCCGGCAGCAGTTCGGGCACGGACAGCGCCCGAAGTCCGCCCTCCGTCCAGCGCAGTTCGTGCACCAGCGGAAACGCGGTGGCCCCGCTGAGCACGAGGCACCCGACGAAGAGAACCAGCCAGACACGGATGCCCCGGAGCAGGGCGGCTCTGTCACTCATGGCAGAAGCGTACCCACTATTTGAACATGTTCAAAACTGCTTCCGGGCGAGAAATCGGCCGACCGGTCAGGAATCGAGAAGCGCCGGACCGGGGCGCGCGGCTAGCGTGCTGCCTGGACCGAGCCGGGCGATCGAGCCGAGGGTCAGAGCCGGGCGACGCCGAGAGAACCGCGCGGGCGGCGCCCCCAACGGATGGAGACACGAAGAGCATGGCCACGAGGACGGACGCCACCCAGCCGCCTGCGCCGCACGTCGCCGACAGCCACGGCCTGATCCGGGTGCACGGCGCGCGCGAGAACAACCTCAAGGACGTCAGCATCGAGCTCCCCAAGCGCCGGCTGACGGTGTTCACCGGTGTCTCCGGCTCGGGCAAGAGCTCACTGGTGTTCGACACCATCGCGGCCGAGTCGCAGCGGCTGATCAACGAGACGTACAGCGCCTTCGTGCAGGGCTTCATGCCGGCCCTGGCCCGGCCCGAGGTCGACGTGCTCGACGGGCTCACGACCGCGATCACCGTCGACCAGCAGCGGATGGGCGGCGACCCGCGCTCCACGGTCGGCACCGCCACCGACGCCAACGCGATGCTGCGCATCCTCTTCAGCCGGCTCGGGCGGCCGCACATCGGCTCGCCCAAGGCGTTCTCCTTCAACGTCGCCTCGATCAGCGGCGCGGGCGCGGTCACCGTCCAGCGTGCCGGGCAGACCATGAAGGAGCGCCGCAGCTTCAGCATCACCGGCGGCATGTGCCCGCGCTGCGAAGGCCGGGGCACGGTCTCCGACATCGACCTCACCCAGCTCTACGACGACTCCAAGTCACTGAGCGAGGGGGCGCTCACCATCCCCGGCTACAAGGCGGGCGGCTGGAACTACCGGCTCTACAGCGAGTCGGGTTTCTACGACCCGGACAAGCCGATCAGCAAGTACACCGAGAAGGAGCTGCGGGACTTCCTGCACCGCGAGCCGACCCGGATGAAGATCGCGGGCATCAACATGACGTATGAGGGGCTGATCCCGCGGATCCAGAAGTCGATGCTCGCCAAGGACCGGGAGGCGATGCAGCCGCACATCCGGGAGTTCGTGGACCGCGCGGTCACCTTCACCACCTGCCCCGGCTGCGACGGCACCCGGCTGAACGAGGGCGCCCGGTCGTCGAAGATCGGCGGGATGAGCATCGCCGACGCCTGCGCGATGCAGATCAGCGATCTGGCCGCATGGGTGCGCGACCTCGACGAGCCGTCGGTGGCGCCGCTGCTGGCGAAGCTGCGGCAGACCCTGGACTCGTTCGTGGAGATCGGCCTCGGCTACCTCGCCCTCGACCGGCCGGCGGGCACCCTCTCGGGCGGCGAGGCGCAGCGCGTGAAGATGATCCGCCACCTGGGCTCCTCGCTCACCGACGTCACGTACGTCTTCGACGAGCCCACCGCGGGTCTGCACCCGCACGACATCCAGCGGATGAACGAACTCCTGCTGCGGCTGCGGGACAAGGGCAACACGGTGCTCGTCGTGGAGCACAAGCCGGAGATGATCGCGATCGCCGACCATGTCGTCGACCTCGGCCCCGGCGCCGGTACGGCGGGCGGCGCCGTCTGCTTCGAGGGCACCCTCGAGGGCCTGCGGGCCAGTGGCACGCTGACCGGCCGTCATCTCGACGACCGGGCCGCCGTCAAGAAGACGGTGCGCAAGCCGACCGGCACCCTGGAGATCCGCGGGGCGTCGGCGAACAACCTGCGCGACGTCGACGTCGACATCCCGCTCGGGGTGCTCGCCGTCGTCACGGGTGTCGCCGGGTCCGGCAAGAGCTCCCTCGTGCACGGCTCGATCCCGGCCGGCGCGGGCGTGGTGTCGGTCGACCAGACCCCGATCCGCGGCTCTCGGCGCAGCAACCCGGCGACCTACACCGGGCTGCTCGACCCGATCCGCAAGGCGTTCGCCCAGGCCAACGGCGTCAAGCCGGCCCTGTTCAGCGCCAACTCCGAGGGCGCCTGCCCCACCTGCAACGGCGCCGGCGTCGTCTACACAGACCTGGCGATGATGGCCGGCGTCGCCACCACCTGCGAGGAGTGCGAGGGCAAGCGGTTCGAGGCGTCGGTGCTGGAGTACCACCTCGGCGGCCGCGACATCAGCGAGGTGCTCGCGATGTCGGTCTCCGAGGCCGAGGAGTTCTTCGGCGCCGGCGAGGCACGCACCCCGGCGGCGCACCGCGTCCTGGGCCGGCTCTCCGACGTCGGACTCGGCTACCTCACCCTCGGCCAGCCGCTCACCACCCTGTCCGGCGGCGAGCGGCAGCGGCTGAAGCTGGCCACCCACATGGGGGAC
>Ga0308176_10001769_pt1 | contig 13590 bp, 8 predicted proteins | sample PhyCR2_3_FD_203890 | JGI IMG/M metagenome (GOLD analysis project Ga0308176, IMG submission 203890) | Soil microbial communities from UC Gill Tract Community Farm, Albany, California, United States - DLSLS.C.R2 | ecosystem: Environmental > Terrestrial > Soil > Agricultural land | place: USA...
CGAGGTCGAGATGATGGATCGCACGATGTGGCTCGAGCTCGATCGCCTTCCGAAGGTTCTTCTCGGCCGCCTCCCACGTCGCGGTCGCGAAGAGCGTCCCACCGGTCATGGTGTTGGCCATGTCGCGCGAGAATGAACCGAGTCGTAGGTACTCCGCCATCCAGAGCGCGAGAACGTGCAGGCAACCCGCATGACTGGCGTCGAGTGTGAGACAGGCGCCGGCCTCCTTGTGAATCTCGGAGGCGTACGGCAGTCGTTCGACGGTGGGAAGCGTGAGCCCGATGCGGCCGAGCGCCACGGCGAGTGAAAAGTGCGCCTGCGCGTTCTTCGGCGCCTCTTTCACCGCGGCTCTGGCGTGGCGTTCGGCATCGCCTCGCAACCGCGCCGCGTCCGCAGGCACCGAGTCGTACTCGGCGAGCTCGGACTCGGTGCGCGCGATTCGCCAGAGGGCGTCACCGCTCGACGAGTCCGCGGCAAGCGCGGCGAGGTAGTATCCCAAAGCATCGGATGCACGGAGCGCCTTGTAAGCCGAATCGCCGGCCGCTACGTGCGCGGCCACGCTCTGCGCGGGAAGGCCGAAGGCGACGATCGTGCAGAGAGCGATGGAACGCAGTGTGTCGACGTGACGCATGAGGTATGTCGGGGTAGGAGTTCGGGTGCACTGCGCGCTGAACGGCGTGGGATGTCGAACCCGAAGCGGGGGTCTGCGAACAGAATCGTGCGGCGCGAAGCCCCACGATGCAGGACACCTCGAGTGTTCCCGTTCCCCTACCGGGCGCCCGCGCGGATCGAAGCGGATCGCCTCACACTCGCTCTCGCTGGAGCGGCCTAACGCGCGTAGCTTCTCCCGGTCGACGGAGCAGACGCGCCGCGCCGCATCCGCGCCATGCCGCGTGACCCTGCGGGATAACGGATGTTCCGTTTGTATCGGCGTTGCACAGAGGTGTAAGGGTATCGCGGGATTTGTTTGCCTTGCGATGCATGGGCTACCTCAATCGAGGCGGCTCCCCTCGCCACACGAGTCGCTCTCCTCCGGAGCTCGCGATGCCGCTGTCGAAGCCGCAGGCCGAGTCACAACCCGGATCGTATGCGCAATCGTCGGCAATGACGATCGGCAACGATGCCGAGTTCGAGGCGCTCTTCCGGGCGTACTATGCTCCACTGTGCGCGTTCGTGAGCCGCATGGTGGGCTCGCGCGCGGTCGCCGAAGAGTTGGTTCAGGAGGTGTTCCTCTATCTGTGGGAACACCGCGCCACGTGGAGCGCCCACACATCGGTCCGAACCTATCTCTTCACCGCCGCGCGCAACGTCACCCTCAACTATCTCCGTCGTGAGAAGCTGGCGGAGCGGGCGACGCAGAGCGACGACGGGACGATCGCACTGTTCACGCGCACGCAGCTCGAGATCGAGCGCGAAGTCGCCCTCGCCGAGTTCGAGCGCGCGGTCAAGCGCGCGATCGCGCACCTCCCGCCGCGGTGCGGTGAGGTCTACGCGTTGAGTCGCGAGCAATACCTCAGCTACGCCGAGATCGGCCAGGTGCTGGGGATCTCCACGAAAACGGTGGAGGTGCACATGGGACGCGCATTCAAGCTGCTGCGCAAGCATCTCGCACCATATCTCAAAGACATGTAAGGGTCGGTTTCCTCCCGCGTTCCTCTCACATCGTAGGCTGACCTGAGCATCCCATGACCAACGACGACAGCGAGTGGATGGCCCTGGCACGATACGCCGCCGGCGAATGCTCGCCCGAGGAGCGCGACACGATGCGGCGCTGGATCGCCGAGAACGAGGAGCGGGCGCGACTCGCCTTCGAGCTCGGGCTGATCGGCCGCGCATCGGTGCTCGATCGCTCGGAGTGGAGCACCAATGCCGCATGGGAGCGGCTCACCGTGCGCGCCGGCGCGCCGCCCGAGCCTTCTCCGGTGCGTTCGCGATCCGGACGCACACCGATAATTCTCCAGACACAATCGAGCGTGCGCGAGAAGTTGGCACTGTTGGGGATTGCCGCGGCGATTCTGTTCACGATTGGCGGCGCGTTCGTGCTGCGCGATGGACTCACGAAGTCCCGGACGTTGGCCGCCGAGAATGCGACGGCGGAGCGAGAATTTCTCACCCAGCGCGCTCAGATAACCGAGGTCCGGCTGCGCGACGGGACGACCGTGGCCCTGGCGCCTGAGAGCCGCTTGACCGTCATGCCGGGGTACGGCGCCGCGGAACGCGCGGTGCGCCTGAACGGGGAAGGGTATTTCCGCGTGACGCACGATTCGCTGCGTCCGTTCACCGTGCACACCGCCAAGGGTGACGTGCGCGACCTGGGGACCTCGTTCGCCGTGACCGACTATCCCGGCGACAGCGCACTGCGCGTGGTCGTTTCCGAGGGACGTGTGCGCGTATCGATGGTTGGGCAACCGGCAACAGCCGGCTCGGTGCTCGAGCAGGGCGACGTCGCGCATGTAGGAACGACACCGACTCCAACCGTGGAGCACGGTGTCGACGTCGGGCAGTACCTCGGCTGGATGCAGGGACGGCTCTCGTTTTACCGCGCGCCGCTCTCCGATGTCGTCGAACAGCTCGGCCGGTGGTACGATCTGCGATTCGTGCTCGAGGATACCTCGCTGCGCGCACGGCGCGTCACGATGTCCGTGTCGACGACGTCCGCCGATGCGCTCGTGGACGCCATGAGTGCTGCGCTCGGTCTGCGTGCGCTTCGCCGCGGAGACACCATCACGCTGCGAGCCGACGCACATGGACCCGCGACGGGAGAGCAACGATGACGGTGATCGAACGCTCGGGCGCGCGCCGGCGAAGGCGCGTGAAGATCATGCTTCGAGCGGTGCGGTTCGGCGCCGCGCTCCCGCTGCTCGCGATCGCGCTGGCGAGCAGCATGCTCCCCCTGTTCGCGCAGACGCAGGACAGCGTGGCGCGGCAGACTCCAGCCTCGGTCGACTCAGCTCCTTCATCGCCGAGCAAGGATGAGGATGCGCACCGAGCCACGGTGATGAAGCGACACATCACCATCGATCTCAAGCGAGAGAGACTTGCCGATGCCCTCCTCGCCATTGCGCAGAACGGCGGCGTGGGACTGGTTCACGGCGATGATGTCGCATCCGACACGGCGCTCATCACGATGCATCTGGTCGACATCGAGCTGGGGAAGGCATTCGAGCACGTGCTGCGTGGCACGGGCTTCGTGGCGAAAGAAAAGTCAGGCGTGGTCGTGATCATCCGCGACGGGAAGTCGCGTGCCGATGCTGCGAGCGACACTGTGTGGGGAGGTGTCTGGGGCCAGATCACGGACTCCGCGACATCGAAACCGCTCTCCGGAGTAGAGGTGACGATTCGCGGCTTGCACGAGCGAGCAACCACGAACGACAGCGGCTACTACATCACTCGCACGCCACTCGGCGCCTACATCGCCGTCGCCCGGCTGCTCGGCTACGATCCCGTAGAGCGCAACTTTCTCGTGCGCGAGGATCCGCAGACGAATAACGGCACGCGACTCGATATCGTCATGCGGGTGCACGCGCAGAAGATGCAGGAAGTGATCGTCACCGCGAGCGGCCCGCAGCGGCGGCTCGAGCTCCCGAACGACATCGTGACGATCAACGCCGACTCGATTATGAAGATCGCGCCGGTCACAAACGTCACCCAGCTGCTCGAGGGTCGCGTGCCTGGATTGGACATCCAGCACACATCGGGAGTGCCCGGGGATCCATCGAGACTGCGTTTGCGCGGGATCGGCAGCATCACGCGCGACAATGCGCCCATCGTGATCGTGGATGGAATTCGACTCGACGTTTCGGAGAAGCGGACGCAGAACTTCTCTTCCTCGAGCTCGATCAGAGGCTACCTCGCTCCTTCGCGGCTCGATCAGATCGATCCCAACAGCATCGCGACGATCGAGATCTTCAAGGGTCCATCGGCTGCGTCGCTCTACGGTTCCGACGCGGCGAACGGCGTCATCGTCATCGCGACAAAGAAGGGACGCGCAGGTCCACCGCAGTGGCAGGCCTCGTCGACGCAGGGCATCTCGACGCTTCCCGGATCGTACCCGGTTTCTCTGTACCGATGGGGTCACCTCGTGGAAGGCGGTGGCCCCATTCAGTGTCCACGCACGAACTACAAGTGCATCCAGGATAGTCTCGTGTCGTTTCAGGCGCTGAACGACCCCGAGCTCAGGCCGTTCGCGCTCGGACATCGTTCCGACGCGACGCTCTCCGTCAGCGGCGGCTCGCAGTCGCTGACGTATTCGCTGACGGGAAGCGGAAGCCATGACGTCGGGCTCTTTCGACTCCCGGACGTGGACGTCCAGCGTTACCAGCTCATTCAAGGGACTCCGGCCCCGAGCTGGATGCGGCGCCCCGACCAGCTCACGACATGGGCGGGATCCAGCCAGATCACCACGACCATCGGTTCATCGGCTTCGGTTTCGCTCCTGTCCTCTCTCACTTCACAAGAGCAGCAACGCTCGAGCATCGAATCGGCCATCGGAGAGCTGGAGGGAGAGTTCATCGACCGCTCGCAGCTTGGCGTCCAGCCGCTCATCCTCGGAGCGTTCGAACGGGCGCGCTCGAAGTCACTCAACTTCACCAACTCGGCGAATCTCAGCTGGAACCCATGGACGTGGCTCCCTCTCACGGCCACCGTGGGTGTGAGTGTCGACAACAGGGATGATGAGTCGCTGCTTCCCCACGGTCTGACCGAAGATATCGATAGTGCGGGACACTTCGGGGCGGCGTCGCAGCACCTCGTGACGGAGACGGTGGACGTTGGAACCAACATCGTGAGCAAGCTCCCCTGGGGGATGCGCCTGACGACGGGGTTGGGGATGAATCTCTACACAACCTCGGGAACGGTGCAGTCCGCGTCGACGTTCTTCGTTCCCGTCGGCGTCGAGACGCCGGAGCATTTGGGCGATGCATCGCAGACCACCACACACACCACCACCATCGGCTGGAGAGTTGCACCGACGCTTGCAATCACGCCACGCCTCCTGCTCTCGCCCGGATTCCGCATCGATGGCGGCAGCACCTCCGGCCGCCACGCGACTTTCAGCGGCTTCCCCAAAATGGGGGCGTCGTGGCTCCTCTCCGACGAGAGATTCTTTCCGTACAAGAAGATCTTCAACACGTTGCGCCTCCGCCTGGCTTACGGGCACGCGGGTGTGCAGCCCGGACTCACCGATCGCCTACGTCTGTACGCGTCCGGCACACTGGTTCCGATCACCGGGGATACGGTGCTCGACGGACTCGTACTGACCTCGCTCGGCAATACGCAGCTTCGTCCTGAGCGCGCGAGGGATCTCGAAGGAGGCTTCGATGCGGACCTTTTCGACAGCCGCATCACGCTCTCGTACAGCGGGTACTCGAAGCTCGTCAAGGACGAGATCATACAGATACCCGTGGCACCGTCAGTGAATGGCGGCGGCGTGCGTTTCGTCAACATCGGCGAGGTGAGCGACCGCGGGACTGAGATAAGCCTCGGATTCGAGCCGCTGCGCTCTCCGACAGTCACCTGGAGTGTGAACGTCACCTTCAGCACGAACGCGAACAAGCTCGAACGTCTTGCTGCGGACCAGCGGCCAATCGATTTCGCCAATGGCCTACGCATCGTGCCCGGATACCCGCTGTTCGGGCAGTGGGCGAAGCCGGTGGTCGGATGGGTAGACCGCAACGTCGATGGAATCATCGACTCCTCCGAGGTCTTGCTCGGCGACTCCGCCACTTTCCTGGGGCAGCCGCAACCCAAGTACAACGCGTCGCTGTCCACCACGATCGGACTGTTTCACGGACGCGTCACGCTGAACGCGGGCTTCACTTACCAGGACGGCGCGTCGCAGTTCAATCAGGGCGCTTCGCAGGCACTGTTGCAGGCAGCCAACGATCCGAACGCTTCGCCCGGTACGCAGGCAGCCGTCGCGGTTGCGAACCTGACGCCCTACGGTCTGATCCAAACCGTGAACACCCTGCGCTTCAACTCGTTTTCCGTGGGCGTAGCGATGCCGTCGCGGCTTGCGGCGGCGTTCCGTGCGCGCACGATGTCGCTGGCATTGCTCGGCTCCAACCTCGCACTGCATACGAACTACCGCGGGCTCGATCCCAACGTGAATGCGTTCGTGGGCGATGGGAATCTCGACAACGGAGTACTTCCGCAGCCGCGCACCTTCTCGCTCAGCATCCGTCTCAGCAACTGAGCGCCAGGAGATCACTGTGAAGATCACTGCAATGCGGATATCCGCAACGCGACGCGCGGCAAGCCGAGTGGCGGGCGCGTCGTTCCTCGCGTCGATCGTGACGCTCGCGGCCTGCCACGATCTGCTGAATCCACCGCTCCCGGCCGGAACGCAGGATCCCAGCTCGTTCAACAACGAGGCCGGCGCGATGGCGCGATACGGTGATGCCGTCGGCAGTGCATGGGACGCGTTCGTCCAGTACGCGCGCGCGACCGGCTCCATGACCGACGAGCTGCGCGTCGCGACCGTTCCCCCTTCAGGCGTGGTGGGGGATCCATTCGATGAGCGGATTCTTTCCGAGTTTGCTTCTGTGCCTTTCAACATTCCGGCGAACGACTCGGTAGCGCGGATCTACGCGGTGCTGCACGTCAGTCGGGGAGCGGACAACGAGGCCATTGGCGCTCTCGCGAAGTATGCGCCCAACAGGCCGGCATCGCTCCGCGCCGAGCTGTACGCGTACACCGCGTTCGATGAGATCGAATTGGCCGATCTATTCTGCTCCGGAATTCCACTCAGCACTCTCGATTTCGAGGGCGACTTCACCTACAAGCCGGGAAGTCCAACCGCCGATGTGTATCAGCACGCGATCGCACTGCTCGATACCGCGCGCACGGTTGGCGCCGGCGATGCGAACATCGTGAACCTTGCCGCGGTGGGCACTGGGCGCGCTCTGCTGGCCCTCGGTGACTACGTCAACGCGGGGCAGGCAGTGGCCGGCGTTCCGGATGGCTTCCGCTTCGATCACCCGGTGCATTGGCAGGGCAGCACGCTCGGGATCGGTGGAATTCTTCCGATTCTGGCGACCTACACCGTTGCGAACGGTGAGGGGCAGAACGGGCTGCGGTATCTCGACAGCCAGGACCCTCGTTCGGCGTCGGAGCAGATCGGAACGAGTCAGTCGGGACAGCCGGTCTTCACGCCGAGTGCCTACATCGGCGTGACGCCGTTCGTCCTCGCGAGTGGGGTGGAGGCCAGGCTCATTCAGGCCGAAGCTGCGCTTCAGGCCGCGGACGCGAGCTGGCTCAACATGCTGAACACGCTCCGCACCGACGGCACCTTCGATACGCGACCGAACGCGGAGAATCCGGAGCAGACCGACACGCTGTGGCATGCAGGAACTGCAGGTGTGCCGGGACTCGCGCCGCTCGATGATCCCGGGTCCGCGGATGCCCGAGTCGATCTGATCTTCCGGGAGCGTGCCTTCTGGCTGTTCATCACCGGGCACCGCCAGGGCGATCTGCGGCGGCTGGTTCGCCAGTACCATCGCCGGCAGGAGAGCGTGTATCCCACCGGATTTTACCAGGGTGGACTCAGCGCATACGGTACCGACGTGACCGCGCCGATCCCTCCGGTGGAGCGCCTGAATCCCCAGTTCACCGGCTGCATCAACCGTGATCCGTGAGGACCTACTCGTGATGGCATTTGGACGTCGCGCGTGCACGCACGCGCGCGTGAGCGCGAGGTTCGTGGGAGCTGTGTGCACCATCCTGACGCTGGGGTGTGGAACCGATTACGTCACGACCCCGCCTCCAACGGGAACCGGCGACTTGTTCGCATCGCTCGTGTTCGATCACCACGCCATCGCGCTGTCGACGACGGCTCCGAACAACACCATCCACCTGATCGCGAACGCGATCAACGCGCAGGGACAGCCACTTCCCGGGGCCGGGCAGGCGACGTTCAGCCTGAGCGATACTGGCAGCGTGACCATCACATCGGACGGCCTGCTCACGGCGAAGTCGCCGGCGACCGGAGTGATGGTGGTCGCCACGCTCAGCAACAGGAATCTCACGCACAAGGACACCGCGTACGTGAACGTGAACGACGTCGCGACGCCGCCCGTCCTTGCCAACTTCTCGATCCAGCCGGTTCTCGGAGACAGTGCGAAAACGGCGGCGCTCGATCAATTCGGCTTGTTTGGCGCGAAGCAGATCCTGCCTCAGGAGAACGATGCGGACGGGACGCCGATCGACGGCATACCCGTGTTCTTCTCCACGGCCGATCCGACCGTCGCGACCGTGGAGCCCACCACTGGCATGGTGACCGGTATCCGCCCCGGAACGGTGAAGATCCGCGCCAACACGACGGCGTACGGCGTGACGATGAGCGACTCCGTCGTGTTCACGATCACGCCACCGCTCATCGGCGCCGTCGTGGCGCTTCCATTCACGCGGGCGGGTGCAACGTCCCCAACGCTTCGGTGGGAGCCTGGCACGATCGAGGTGAGTGCCGGTGCGACGGTGCTCTTCATCGTCTTGACTCCGCACAAGGACATCGATGTCGTGTTCGATGATCCAACAGACGTGGGAGAGTCGGCGCTCGCGCCGAGCGGCGGTGGTGACATCCCGCTGTTCAACGCGCCCGATGAGAATGGCATTTTCATAGCGCGCAGCTTCCCGGTGCCGGGGAGCTACAACTACCACAGCACGACTTTCGACACCCACGGGACGATCATCGTCCGATGACCCGGAGCGCCGCACTGGTGCGCCGGCGTGCACTTCCATCTCTGTGAATTCATGCTGATCACACGACGCAGTCTGCTGCACTCTGGTCTCAAGGTCGGCGCCGCAGCCGCTGCAGTCGCTGCGCTCCCGCGCCCGTTGCTCGCACAATTCGGCCGGACGCTCGAGCCACTCCCTCCGATCGAGGATCCGAGACTCAAGGCGCTCACCGCCCGTGCACTGGAAGCGGCCCGCAGCGCCGGCGCCAGCTACGCCGATGTTCGTCTGACTCACGAGCGAGTGCGTGTGTTCTCCGGCAACGCTCGCATCGACGACAGCGAGAGCATGCTCGCGGGCGTGCGCGCCTTGGTCGATGGCTACTGGGGCTTTGCATCGAGTTCAGTGTGGTCGCCCGATGAGATGGCACGTTTGGCGCGCGAGGCGGTGCATCAGGCCAAGACGAATACACTCGGCAAACCGCGAGCCGTAGACCTCGCGCCCGCGCCCGTAATCGCTGAAGGGCACTGGGAAATGCCGGTCGCCATCGACCCCTTCGAGACCTCTCCCTTCGAGATAAGCGATTTTCTCGACAGCCTGATCATTTACCTGAGCCGTACTCCGAAAGCGAGAATCCTCGACGATTCCTGCGCGGCGGTCGTGCAGGAGCGAGCGTTCGCGTCGACCGTGGCAAGCTACTGCACGCAGCGATGCTACCGCACCGGAGGGGGATTCAGCTTCGAGCGCGAGCTCGAGCATGGACAGCGTGGCTCGATCGGGCTGGACTGCCTCACGTTCGCGGGGATGGGTTGGGAGCTGTTCACCGCCGAGCGCATCCCGCGCGTCCGAGATCACACGCTGTACGAGGAGATCGACCTCGCGCTCGAAGAGCTGAAGCAGGACCTGCTGCTGCCCGTAAAGCCAGTGGAGGTCGGCCGCTACCAGGCCGTCTTCGATCCGCTAACGGTCGCGGGCATCCTCGACGAGACCCTCGGCCGCGCCACAGAGCTCGATCGCGCGCTGGGCTACGAGGCAAATGCGGGCGGCACCAGCTATCTGAACGATCCCGTCACCATGCTCGGAAGCTATCAAGCTGGCGCGCCCACGCTCACCGTGACCGCCGAGCGCAGCGAGGCGGGCGCGGTTGGCACGGTCAAGTGGGATGATGAAGGAATTGCGCCAGACGCGTTCCCGCTCGTGAAAAACGGCGTGCTCGCCGACTTCCAGACAACACGCGAGAGCGCGCGATGGCTCGAGGCCGCGTACACGAAACACGGCATTCCCCTGCGCTCACATGGCTGCGCAGCGGCACCGTCGGCGGTATTCGCGCAGCTTCAGCACACGCCGAACCTCACACTCGCCGCGGGGCGTGACGAGAAGGACTTCGACTCGCTCGTGAGTGGAATGGTGCGCGGGGTCGCCGTGAAGAGCGCCTCTGTCGATCTCGATTTCCAGCACTCGAGCGGACTCGGGACGGGACGCCTCTACGAGGTGAAACAGGGCAAGCGGGTGGCGCGACTGGCTGGTGGATTTCTGTTTCGAGCGACGGACCTGTGGAAATCGCTCCAGGCACTCGGAGGCGAGGGAGGACTGCGCCGTTACGGGATGAGCGCGATGAAGGGTGAGCCGGCGCAGAACTACTTCCATAGCGTGACGGCGCCCGCCGCCATGGTGAAGGACCTGACGATCATCGATCCACTGAGGAAAGCATGAGAGCTCGCACGACGAGTGGCGGCCGCACGATGGAACGACGCGCCGAACCGAAGCGTCTCCTCGCTGCGGAGGATCGAATCCTCACGAAGGACGCATGCGAGGCGATCGCGCGCCGCGTCTTCGCGTTGGCTCGCGGCGGTGGCGAGACGTTCGTTCAGATCGGCAGCTGGACGAGGGGAGAGCTTCGATGGGCACGCAATCGTGTCAGCCTCGCAAGTGATCGACGGGATGTGCAGATCGGGATCCGGAGGTTGATCCCCAGCGCAGGGGAAGGGGGCGTAGCCACCAATCAGTTCGACGATGAATCGCTCGAGGCGGCAGTGCGCGCGGCCGAGCGGATCGCGGCCTCCTCGCACTCGCCCGTGCGGCCGACGCCGGGACTGCCGCCTCAGTCCGTCGGCACCTGGCCGAAGACCGCGATCTGGAGCGACTCCACCTACTCGATGTCCGCAGACACACGCGGAGAGATCGCCCGTTCGCTGATCGACCCCGCCGAGGCCAAGGGATATCTCTCGGCCGGGTACCTGGAGATGCACGCGGGAACCTCCATGCGAGTGAGCTCCGAGCGCCCGACGGGACCATATGCCGTTGTGGACGTTCCGTACGTCCAGTGGACGCAGGCGCAGTGCTCGATGACCGTCCGCGACCAGCAGGGCTCAGGGTCGGGCTGGGCGGGACTCTCGAGCTACGACTGGCAGAGCATCGATGCCGGCATCCTGGGCGCACGCGCGCTTCAGAAATGCGAGGCGTCGCGGAATCCCGTCGTGCTCGAGCCGGGACGCTACACCGTGATTCTCGAGCCGCAGGCGGTGGCCGACCTGATGCGGGTCGTCGTCGGATCGATGCGGAGGATCGATGCAGAGGGCGGAGGCGGACCGTGGGCACTCGCGGTGGACGACGCACTGAGCATCGGCCAGTTGCCGGTTTGGCGCACGAAGCTGGGACTGAAGGTGATCGATGAGCGAATCACGATCGATCACGACCCCGCCGATCCGCGGCTCGGAATCCTTCCCGATCCGTGGATGGAGCCTGTGACGTTCTTCGACAAGGGCGTCCTGACGAATCTTTTCTACGCTCGCGATTACGCACTTGCGTCTCTCAGCAAGAACGCGCCGCGCCGAGGGATGTGGGGGTACCGCATGAGCGGCGGCACCACGTCCATCGACGAGATGATCGCCGGCACGCAGCGCGGGCTTCTGGTGACGCGCTTCTCGGATATCCGCGAGCTGGACGCAGGCAGCCTGCTTTCCACGGGGCTCACTCGGGATGGCCTGTGGCTCATCGAGCACGGAAAGATCTCGAAGGCGGTGAAGAATCTTCGCTTCACGGAATCACCGCTCTTCATGCTCAACAGCATCGAGCAGCTCGGCGTGCCGGTGCCGGTTTTTCGCCCCGTGCGAGATGCGTACGAGCAGCAGATTCCGCTCACACCTGCGATCGTGCCGCCACTCAAGGCTCGTGACTTCAGCTTCACCTCCACCATCGATGCGATCTGACCGTGCCCACATCCATTCGTAGTCAAATCGGCTGGGCGCCACGCCGGCTCGCACCCATAGCTGCACTATGCATCGCGCTCGCGATCGCATCGTCCGCTGCCGCGCAGACGCGTTTCACGTGGCCCGATACGACAGTGGACCTCAGCAAGTACACGAGAGTCGACCAGTGTCGTGCTGCGCTCGTTCGGATCCAGCAGGGACAGATCGCTCTTCGAAGGCAGACCGAGTGGAGCGATACGATGACATACGATGTGCAGGAGAACCTGAAGCCTCTTCCCACGCCAGTGATCCAGGCGGCCGCTCGCTGCTCTGCGCGATTCGAGCCGCGAACCGCGAAGCTGAGCGACTTCACGCTTCTCATGGAGCTCTTTCTGCTCGCCGATCGCGACGCGGATGCGAAGGCGCTGCTCGAGCGGAGGCAATCGGCGATCACCGCGAAGGGCTCGCTCGAACGAAGCGCCGTCGAGGACTCCGCGATCGTCATCTATCTCAAGGTGCTTCCACGACGGCTCGACGCCGCCGAGCAGTTGCTGGTTACTCGCGCACACGGTAGCGCAGATCGCCTCGAGAGACTGGAGCTGTACGACCGCTTGATGGAAGCAGCGCGCGACGCCGGCGACACCACCCGTTCGCGCAGAGTGGCTCAGTGGATGCTGGCCGTTGCAGACTCCCTCACGCCGGCGGAGCGCGAATCCGAGAAGTTCACGAAGATGGGTGCGAACGGCGGCAACCTCGTCGTCTTCTCGGCGATGTTCGAGATCGTGGGAGTGAAGACGCTCAGCGACAGCCTTCGCCACAGCACGATGGCGATGGCAAACCTGATGCGCAGCATGTGGTCACGGTTCACGAAGGAGCGAGCGGATGCGCTCCCCTATCCTCTGGGAGAGCGTGCCCCGACGATCAAGGGTGATTTCTGGTATCCGCGCCAGGCGTCGGGAGACAAGCACCCGGCGCCAGGTCACGTCTCCATCGTGGAGTTCGTCGACAACTCTCGCCTTTATGGCACTTGCATGAACGATGCTCCCTGGACGACGATCGCCGACTATTGCGCGCCCAACTTCTACATGCTGCGACGGCTGAGCGATCGTTTTCCCGGAATCGACGTCACGTTCGTCGTGGGAACCAGAGGCAACTTCCTCCATGCACCGCCACCCACGCCCGCCGAGGAAGCGGAGCTGTACCACAACTGGATCGATCCGTATCGCATCAAGGACGCGGTTCTGTCGGTGACCACACGTCCCTTCTGGAATCTTCCGGCGCCGGATGGCCGGCGCGTGGAGAAGCCCATGGCGAACTCCATCGCCTACAGCTTCGGGAAGAGTTGGAGTCCCGACCAGGGTTCGGGAGGCGGCGGCAGATATCTCGTCGACCAGGATGGACTCGTCGTCGACGTGTTCTTCAACGAGCCGGCGACGATCCAGTTCATCGACGTTCTCATGCATCGCCAGAAGGCAGGAGGAGATCGTGCGGAAAGGTAAGATGGTGCGACACATCGCCGTGAGCGCGCTGGCGCTGACGATTTTCGCCTTCGTGGGTGCGGCTGCCGCCACCGTCGGGAATGACTCGGTCCACGCTCGCACGAGCGCGGCTTCGTCAGCCGACGGTAGCCGCGCGACCATTACAGGCATCGCGCGGTCATCCGGCGAAGTCCTACGCGACTCCTCACTCGTGATCGGCACGCTCCCCAACGGGTTGCGCTACTACCTCCGCG